>Ga0210040_10000734_pt1 | contig 52747 bp, 44 predicted proteins | sample CryGeyCG12114_NA_FD_185462 | JGI IMG/M metagenome (GOLD analysis project Ga0210040, IMG submission 185462) | Groundwater microbial communities from aquifer - Crystal Geyser CG19_WC_8/21/14_NA (SPAdes) (version 2) | ecosystem: Environmental > Aquatic > Deep subsurface > Groundwater | place: USA...
TCGGTCCAGCCGTGCTCTCGTGTCTCGACACGGTCGGCGGTCTCCACGAACAGCTCGAACCCCCGCTCGCCTTTCTCCCTGTGCAGCCATTCGAGGACCTCCTCGATCGACTCCGCACCTGTGATCCGTTGCGGGTCGTGCTGCGCCGAGACCTCGACGTCGTCTCCGGTCCAGAAGCAGACCCAGTAGATCGACGGATCCTCCTGCTGCGCGTCGAAGTATGACTCGTCCCACTCAGCCTGCACGCGACCCCCTTTGTCGATCTCACGCTAGTGGCGTGACCGGTCGGACCGATCCCCTGCTCAACGCAACCACGGGTTCGATCCTGTGTACGGCGAACACATCACTATGCAGAGCGGGGGACCCAGTGACGGACGGCTCCTAAGCGGCGAAGGGCGTCAAGCAGAAGGGGTGACCGGCTGGGTCGAGCATGACGACCCATCGTTGGTCCGGTTGGTCGGGCGCCAGCTCCGCCCCACACTGCTCGGCGTGCTCGCGGAAAGCCGACAGGTCATCCGGCTCGCACGTCAAGTCGAGGTGAACGATCGACGCTCCGGGCCAGATGGGTCGGACGTAAGGCGAAACCCGCTGCGCAACGAGGTCGTAGTTCCCAGCGGAGACCCCGGCCGCCGTGTCGGTCACCCACGTGACATGACCGCCGAGCAGTCGCGCGTAGAAGGCCGCGAGCTCGCGATGGTCCTCGCAGTCGAGTGACACGCCAGCGACACGGGCGCCGCGCACCGATCCTTCCACGGAGTGGATCGTACGCCGCCCTCACCAGTCGTCGCGCGGGGCCTACTGCCATCGAAGCGGTTTGACTCGGATAGGGTTTCGCTGAATCGGGGCCGAGGACGTGCTTGGGAGCGGGGGTGCATTGGATCGAGATGTGATCGGTCGGATGGACCAGGCGTCGCGGCGCGTCATCCTGCGACGCTCAGTCGAGGCCGATCCGGAGATCGTCTGGCGGGCTCTGACCGAGCCAGAAGGCCTTTCGGCCTGGCTGGGCCGGTATGACGGTCCACGACTAGGGCCAGGCGCGGAGTTCACGATCTGGCACGAGGAGTCCGTGGGCTCATCGCACGAAGTCGTGGAATGGCTGCCCCCTCGCACGATGAGCGTGACATGGGATTTCCCCGGCGAATCATCGAGCCGGGTAAGACTCGTCGTGGAGCCCGACGCGTCGGGGTCGACGGTGGTGCTGGAGCACGAGGGCATCGAGGATCTCGTGGCGTATGCAGCCGGGTGGCATGTCCACCTCGACTTCCTTGCCGCGTACGCGAGCGGTCATCCACGCAGCTTCGAGCAGTTCTGGGTCGACTACGACCAGATGCACCGGCGCTACAGTTCCCTGCCGCGCTAGCCGCCGAGGATGCCGCCCAGCCAGGCGCGCGCCTCGATGAACACCGCGTCGTCGTAGTGCTCCCGGTAGACGCTCGGCGCCCGGTCGGCGCGCGGGTACGAGCCGAGGAACGTGACGCGCGGGCTGAACCGGCGGAGGCCGAGCAGCGCATCCGCCACGCGCTCGTCGTGCACGTGACCCTCAGCGTCGATGACGAAGCGGTAGCGGCCGAGCTCGTCCCCGATGGGCCGGGACTGGATGAGGCTGAGGTTCACGCCGCGCGTCGCGAACTGCTCGAGCATCTCCAGCAGCGCGCCGGCCCGGTCGGCTGGCAGCTCCGCGATGACGCTCGTCTTGTCCGCGCCCGTGCGCGGCGGCAGGTCCGTCGTGCGGCTCACGAGCACGAACCGGGTGACCGCGTTCGGGTTGTCCTCGATGCCCGTCGCGAGCACCTCGACGTCGTAGTGGTCGACGATGCCGGGCGGGGCGATGGCGGCGTCGGCGATGCTCGCTGCGGCGCCGCTGTCGGGGTCGGGCAGCAGCGCGGCCGCGGCGGACACGTTAGACGTCGCCGGGATGTGCCCGACGCTCGGCAGGTTCGCATCCAGCCAGGCGCGGCACTGGCCGTAGGCGACGGGATGCGCGTTGATCGTCCGCACGTCCGCGAGCCGCGTGCCGGGCCGCGCGACGAGCACGAAGTTCACGGGCACGAGGTACTCGCCGACGATGCGCAGGCCGGGCACCCGCGCGAGCGCATCCTGCGTCGCGGTCACGCCGCCCTCCACGGAGTTCTCGATCGCGATCATCGCGGCGACGCTGCGGCCCCCCACCACGTCCGCGAGCGCCTCCCCCACGTTGTTGACGGCCCGCCAGGCCTTTCCGCGGGCCGCCTCGACCTGCGCGAGCGCCGCCTCCGTGAAGGTGCCGGACGGCCCGAGGAAGCTGTACGTCTCCGACGGTGTGTGCTGCGGCGCCGGGGCGGAGGGTGCGGGCATGGGAAAACCCTAGTGCGCGCCCATCGCGGCACTCACGGCTCGCCGAGACGCCGGACCGGCCGCAGTGCCACTATGGGGAACATGACCGACCGCGCCGGAACCCCCGCACAGGAATCTGATCTCGTCGACCTCGAGGCGCTGCTCGCCGCCTACTGGAACCTGAAGCCCGACGTCTCGAACCCGGAGCAGAAGGTGGTGTTCGGCACGTCCGGCCACCGCGGCAGCTCGCTCAACACCGCGTTCAACGAGGACCACATCGCCGCCATCACGCAGGCGATCGTGGAGTACCGCGCGGCCCAGGGCACGACGGGACCGCTGTTCATCGGCATCGACACCCACGCGCTCAGCACACCCGCGCTCACGACGGCCCTCGAGGTGCTCGTCGGCAACAACGTGCGCGTGCTCGTGGACCAGTACGACAACTACACGCCGACGCCCGCCGTCTCCCACGCGATCCTCACGTACAACCGCGCGGGCCATGACGACGAGGCCGACGGCATCGTCGTGACGCCCAGCCACAACCCGCCGCAGGACGGCGGCTTCAAGTACAACCCGCCGCACGGCGGCCCGGCCGACAGCGACGCGACCGGCTGGATCGCGAACCGCGCGAACGAGATCATCGCCGGTGGGATGCGCGACGTGAAGCGCGCCGAGCCGAGCGGCGTCGAGACGTACGACTACGTCTCCCACTACGTCGACGACCTCGAGAACATCATCGACATGGCCGCCATCAAGAAGTCCGGCATCCGCGTGGGCGCCGACCCGCTGGGCGGGGCGAGCGTCGCGTACTGGCAGGCCATCGCCGACCGGTACGAGCTCGACCTCACCGTCGTGAACCCCACCGTCGACGCGACCTGGCGCTTCATGACGCTCGACTGGGACGGCAAGATCCGCATGGACCCGTCGTCGCCCTCCGCCATGGCATCGGTGCTCGCACACAAGGACGACTACGACATCCTCACCGGCAACGACGCCGACGCGGACCGGCACGGCATCGTGACGCCCGACGCCGGCCTCATGAACCCGAACCACTACCTCGCGGTCGCGATCGACTACCTGTACCGCAACCGCTCCGGCTGGCGCGAGGACGCGGCGATCGGCAAGACGCTCGTCTCCTCCACGATGATCGACCGGGTCGCCGAGTCGCTCGGCCGCCGCCTCTGGGAGGTGCCGGTCGGGTTCAAGTGGTTCGTGCCCGGCCTCGTCGACGGGTCGGTCGGATTCGGCGGCGAGGAGTCGGCCGGTGCGAGCTTCCTGCGCTTCGACGGCACCGTCTGGACCACGGACAAGGACGGCATCCTGCTCGCCCTGCTCGCCGCGGAGATCCGAGCCGTCACGGGGAAGACGCCGTCGCAGCTGTACGCCGAGCTGACGGAGCGGTTCGGCTCCCCGGTGTACGAGCGCGTCGACGCCGTAGCGACCAAGGCGCAGAAGTCCGCCCTCGGCAAGCTCGACGGGGATGCGATCGCCGCCACGGAACTCGCGGGCGAGCCGATCACGGCGAAGCTCAGCCGGGCGCCGGGCAACGACGCGGCCGTCGGCGGCGTGAAGGTCGTGTCGGAGAACGCCTGGTTCGCAGCCCGCCCGTCCGGCACGGAGGACGTCTACAAGATCTACGCGGAGTCGTTCCAGGGCACGGACCACCTGCACCGCGTGCAGGAGGAGGCCCGCCGCATCGTCGACGAGGCCATCTCGGGCGCCTAGCCCGGCGCCGAAGCCGACCGCAGGTCACGGGCCCGCCGAACGGCCGCGGTTCACCACCAGCCCATGGCGGAACCTCACCGCAACACGACTCCCGCTGCTGCTCCAGCGCCAGAACGCGACCGCGGGCCCGCTCCTCACGGAACGACGGGGAGCGGGCGGCGCTAGATGGCCGACAGGAGGAGCGACATCGAGCGGGCCTCCGGCCGGAGGAGGGCGTCGGGCCACGCATCAGGGCCGCAGGCACGGGAGCCGAGACCGTTCTGGGCGGCGTCGAGGTAGAGGTAGGTCGCGCTCGAAGCCGGCAGCTCATGCTGATGCGTCGCGGCGGCCACCTGTTGGGCCGTGTGCCGGATCAGGGTGAAGCCCGGCCGGCGGCCGTCCGTCTCCTCGCCCGCCTCGACACGCAGCCAGCCTGTGCCTCGCGACATCAGTTCGAGGCACCTCAGGTCGCTCCGGTGGCCGCTCTCCTGAGGCCAGGCGTACGGGAATGTCAGCCGGTCGACCGGAGCCCGGTATCGGCCGACGAGGACACTGCGACGGGAGTCCGGATAGGACTCGCCCGGCCCCGTGCCGAACCAGTCCGCTTCGTCGACGTGCAGCGGCACGTCGAAGCGGACGCCCAGCCGGGGCCACACGAGACTCCACCCCGAGGTGGGAACGAGGTGAAGTCGCAGAGCGACGCCGTCGCCGTCCGCCTCCCACTGCTCGTCGAGGATCACTGCTTCCCGGGTGTCCGCCGCCGCCCACCTCGTCCTCCGCCGCAGCGTACTGGCAGTTCTGCGGACGTCGAGAACCCGCGAACTCAAGCGGTCGAGGCCGGCAGCTCGCCAGAGCGCCGCGTAGGACGGGCCAGGCACGCCGAGTCCCCTCCCCTCCATCGGGTCGCTGACGTCGTAGCTGCCCATGTGCGAGCCGGCGTCATTGTCGGTCGGGGCGCGCCAGAGCTCGAGCCGCGGACCTGCGACGGGTGAGCCGGCGAGCGCCACGAGTCGCCCGTTCTCGAATGCGGCGGGACCGAGCTCGAAGCCGCCCGCGATGTCGAGCTCCTCCTCGCCCTTCCCGGCGGAGACGCCTCGGCGCCTCGTCCGACTCGCGTCCCGCCGCCAGGGGAGAAGCGCCGCCTGGGCTGCGGCGAGCACGTGCCCCGCCCGCGCCCAGGGCACGTCCTCCGCGAGCACCGCGGAGACCGTGAACCACAGCTCCCCGGACTCCGCCGAGAGAGCATCGCTGTCGAACGACAGGACGGCGGTCGCAGAGCCGCCGGCGGCCAGAGGCGCGCCGTCGATCGCTGAGATGTCGATGGCTCCCGCGAGGACCTCTGCGCCGTCGCGTTCGATCCGCCACGGGAACCTCAGGTCGCCGGTGTCGGCGGAGTGACGGAAGTTGCGCACCGTGACGGTGATCTGGGACGCCGTGACGTCCACACCGAAGCGGATCGGGGCGGTCACCGCGGCGAACTCCACGAGTCCCGGTGTGGGGGTGCCGTCGGAGAGGACCATGCCGTCCATGCAGAAGTGGCCGTCGCTGACGCCCTCCTCACCGAAGTCACCTCCGTAGCCGAAGAACTCGGTGCCGTCTGCCGTCCGGGTACGGATGCCGTGGTCACGCCACTCCCAGACGAAGCCGCCGTGCAGTCGGGGGTAGCGCTCCACGAGATCCTCGTAGCGGTCCATGCCTCCCGGGCCGTTGCCCATGGCGTGCACGTACTCGCACATCAGGAAGGGCTTGCCGCGCTGACGTGCCGACTGAGCGCCCGAGGCGTTCATCAGGAGGCTCGTCGAGTCGCTGCCGATGCTCGCCACCTCGGCGATCGAGGGGTACATCCGGGAGTAGACATCGGTGTAGTCGCCCGCATGGTCGCCCTCGTAGTGCACGGGTCGCTCCGGGTCGCGCTCGCGGACCCACTCCGCCATGGCGGCGAGGTTCGCGCCGGTGCCCGACTCGTTGCCGAGCGACCACATCACGATGCTCGGATGGTTCTTGTCGCGCTCGACCGTGCGCTCGATGCGGTCGAGATAGGTCCTGCGCCAGTCCGGGTCCTCGCTGGGGTTGTCCCTCCACTCGTCGACGCCGGGCGCGAAGACGCTGCCGCCGTGGTGAAAGGCGTGCGTTTCGATGTCGCACTCCAGCATCACCCAGAAGCCGAGCTCGTCGGCGAGGTCCAGCACCCGCGGATGCGGCGGGTAGTGGGCCGTGCGGATCGCGTTGACGTTGTGGCGCTTCATCAGCTCGAGGTCGCGGCGGACGAACTCCTCGTCGAAGCCGCGTCCCAGATCCGGGTGGGTGTCGTGCCGGTTCATCCCGTGCAGGACGACACGCCGTCCGTTCACGAGGAAGCGGTCGCCCACGATCTCCACGGTGCGGAACCCGAGGCGGAGGGTGAGCCGTTCAGCGCCACCGCTGCTCGTGACGGTTGCATCGTAGAGACGGGGCGTCTCCGCCGTCCACGGCTGCACCTCGTCGATCATGATCGGCGCGACCTCGGACGCGTCCGCCCACTCCGTCTCGATGCCCAGTTCGGGCACCTCGACACGCACCGGGAAGGCACGGTGCGTCGCGCGCAGATCGGTCTCGAGGAGTCCCCGCCCCGTCACGTGGTCGAAGCTCGCGCGCAGCCACACGTCGTCGATACCGCCGGACGGGCGCGCCTGCAGGGTCACGTCGCGGAAGATCCCGGGCAGCCACCACTGGTCCTGGTCCTCGACATAGGTGGAGGCGGACCACTGGTGGACCCTCACAACGATCGTGTTCTCCCCCGAGCGGACGGCGTCGGTCACGTCGAACTCCTGCGCAAGACGCGATCCCGTGCCGACGCCGATCTCGACGCCGTTGACCCAGACGCGGTACCGGGACTCGACCCCGTCGAAGCGCAGAACGATCGCCTCGTAGCCGTCCTCCGCGAGCCACTCGTCCGGCACGGTGAACCTGCGCCTGTGGTCGCCCGTCGGATTCTCGTCCGGCGAGAACGGCGGATCCTGCGGGAACGGCAGCTGCACGTTGGTGTACTGCGGGGCGCCGTAGCGTCCGTCCCCGTGCAGCACCCAGGAGCTCGGGACCGGCAGCAGGTCCCAGTGCGAGTCGTCATAGTCCGGGGCGGCCATCGACTCCGGCCCCTCCCCCGCAGGCAGGACGTCGGGCGGCGCACCCCGCATGCCGGGAACGCCGGCCAGCAGACGGAACCGCCACTCGCCGTTCAGCGACAGCGCCGGCACGTCCGAGAGCAGCCACGACCGCGGGGCCCGACGCCGTCCGCGTCCGGGACCCACGTCGTTCAGGTAGTGGTCGGAGTCGTCCATCCCCATCCCGTCACGCAGCGGGACGCGGCGACCGGAACCGCAGCGTCAGCAGTTCGAAAGGCCGCAGCGCCAGCTCTGCACCGCGGCCGGGGGTCGCCGTGATCGTCCTGCCGGCGATAGGCCGCTCGAGAAGGTCGGTCGCCTCCACGGCGTCCCAGTCGATCGACGTGGTGAGCGTGCCCGACGACCGATTGCCGTGCGCTTCGTAGAGCCGTACGACCAGGTCACCCGACCCGTCCTCGGCGAGCTTCACAGCCTCGACGACGATCGCGGGATCCGACACCTCGAGCAGCGCCGCGACGGGGGTACCGGTGACCTCGCGCGGCGGCAGGCTCTGCCGGTAGCCGTCGACGATCGCCTCGGGGATGCCGCCGGGGCGCAGGCTCACGGTGAACGAGTGCGTCCCCTGGTCGGCGGCGGGATCCGGGTAGCGGGGCGCGCGCAGCAGCGACAGCCTCGCCATCACCATCGGCGTGCCGGACGGCGCCCGCAACGTGCGGAGGTCGTGGCCGTAGACCACGTCGTTCGCGATCGCGACGCCCCAGCTCGGCTCACCGACGTGCACCCAGCGGTGCGCGACGGTCTCGAATCTTGCGGAGTCCCACGACGTGTTGCGGTGGATGGCACGGTGCAGGTGGCCGAACTGGATCTCGGACGCCGCCCGGTCGGCGCGCACGTCGATCGGGAACGCGAGCTTGAGCAGCTTCTGCGACTCATGCCAGTCGATGTCGAACACGAGGTCGATGCGGCCGTCGACGAGACGGACGCGGACATCGATCGTCGAAGCACCGAACTCGTGCCGGATCGTGACCGCATCGCCGTCGATCCGCACCGAGACGGGCTCGAACAGTTCGCGGCCCGATCGCTGATCCTCCTCGTTGATGTCCCACGCGTCCCACTCGCGGGGCGTGTCGCGGAGCACCTGCAGGACGCCGCCGGTCATGCCCTCGGGCAGCACCTCGCGGTCCGCGACGAGATCGCGGACGGACACGAAGACGCCGCGTCCGTCGAGGACCACCCGCAGCGACGCGTCCTCGAGCACGAAGGCGTCGCCGTCCGCCGACGGAGTCGCGGGGGCGTACTCGGCGGCGGGCGCGAGTGCCATGGCCCCGACCCCGCGCTGCGAGTACGGGCCCGCGTTCGCGGCGAGCAGGGTGTCGCCGTCGCCCGCGAGGGCGGCCAGCGACTTCTCGATGATCGCCTCGAGCGTCGCCGCGACGCGCGCGTACGAGGCCTCGGCGTCCTGATGCACCCACGCGATCGACGTGCCGGGAAGGATGTCGTGGAACTGCAGCAGCAGCACGGTGCGCCACGCGTCCTCGAGCTCCGCGGTCGGGTAGGCCGTGCCGCGGAGGATCGCGGCGGTCGCCGCCCACAGCTCCGCCTGCCGCAGCAGCGCCTCGCTGTGCCGGTTGCCGCGCTTCGTCTTCTGCTGCGACACGAGCGTGCCGCGGTGCAGCTCGAGGTACATCTCCCCCACCCACACGGGCGGGGAGGTCAGCTCGGCCTCGGCCGCCTCGAAGAACGAGTGCGGGTCACCGAGCGACACCCTGGGCGATCCCTCCAGGTCGCGCTTGCGGGCGGCCTGCGCGAGCATCTCGCGGGTGGGCCCTCCCCCGCCGTCGCCCCAGCCGAACAGGCCAAGCACCTCCCGCGCCGACCCCTTCTCGCTGAAGACGCGCTCGGTGCGCGCGAGGTCGAGCGCGCCGAGGTCGGAGTTGTAGGTCTCGGCGGGAGGCAGGTGGGTGAACAGGCGCGACCCGTCGATGCCCTCCCAGTGGAAGGTCGAGTACGGGATGCGGTTGGTCTCGTTCCAGGACGGCTTCTGCGTCACGAAGTAGCGAGCACCGGCGGCGCGCGCGATCTGCGGCAGCGCGGCGCTGTACCCGAACGAGTCAGGCAGCCACACCTCATCGCTCTCGACACCGAACTCCTCGAGGAAGAACCTCTTGCCCAGCACGAACTGACGGGCGAGCGCCTCGCCGCCCGGCATGTTGGTGTCGGACTCCACCCACATGCCGCCGACAGGGCGGAACCGACCCGTCGCAACCGCGGCCCTGACACGCTCGAACAGCTCGGGCTGGCTCTCCTTCAGCCACAGGTACTGCTGCGCCGACGATGCGGCGAACACGAACTCCGGATCGCGCTCGATCAGGTCGACCACGTTCGCGAAGGTCCGGGCGACCTTGCGCACCGTCTCCCGGGTGGGCCAGAGCCATGCCGAATCGATGTGCGCGTGCCCGACGGCGGTCACGTGCAGGGCGCTGCCGGAAGCGGCCATTGCGAGGGCAGGCGCGACAGCGTCCCGGCCGAGCTGCGCCGTGCCCCCGATGTCATCAGGATCCATCACATCGACCATGCGCTCGAGCGCGTGCACGATGTCCGCCCGACGGGCGGTGTCGGCGGGCAGCATCGCGACGAGTCCGTCGAGGGCGAGGACGTCCTGCAGCAGCTCCCAGACGACGAGGTCTCGGCGGGCGACCTCGAGGCGGACGACCCGGTAGTGCGCGTCGTCCCCCGCGGTCGCCCGATCACCGAGCGCGGTTGGCTCGTACTCGTACGGCACCTGAATCGTCGGGTTCGCCGCCGCCTCGATCAGGAGCCGGAAGGGACCCGGCTCGGGGATCGGCACCCACGCGTTGCGCGGCTCGATCGCCTTCACGATCGTGCCGTCAGGGCGGTACGCGGTCGCCTCGGCCTGGAAGCCGGGCTGCTCGTCGACGAAGCCGAGGTCGACGACCAGCTCGGTCTCCTCGGCCGCCCACCCTTCCGGCACCTCGCCGCGCACGTCGAACCACACCGTGTCCCACGGACGACCCCACGGGGTGCCGAGCGCGACCGGCTCGAACTCCTGGGCGACCGCCGTGTCGAAGGGAACGGGCTCACCGCGCACCTGCCACGCGGTGAGCTCGACCGGCCGCATCTCGCGGTACAGCGCGGGGGTGATACGGAACCGGGTGAACCGTCGCACCCGCTGCATCGCGAGCGTCTCGGCGTCGAGCCGGACTCGTCCGTTCGGGTTCGACTCCTCCGTCATTCCGCGTTCTCCCGCGGCGCGATGAGCTCGCGGGTGTAATAGTCGACGAGGCCGTCCGGTGACGGCAGCACCGGCCGATCGAACTCGCCCGGGATGTACATCGGAGTCACCAGGTACGACTCGCGCGCGCGCTCGGAGTGCGCCCACTTCACCCCGTTGGCGATCACACGCTGCACGTCGGGGTGGTGATAGACGGGGAAGATCTCGTCGCCGGGGCTGAAGTAGAACACCTTGCCGTAGCCGCGGTTGTAGGTGATGCCGCTGCGGAACACCTCGCCGCCCGAGAAGCTGCTGATGAAAATGAGCTCGTCGGGCTCCGGGATGTCGAAGAACTCGCCGTACATCTCCTGGCCGGGGATGATCAGCGGCTGCGGCACGCCCTCGGCGATGGGGTGGCGCGGCGCGACGGTCCAGACGAACTCGCCGTCGTTGTCGTTGCGCCACCGCAGGCTGCAGGTGGTGCCCATGAGGCGGCGGAAGATCTTCGAGTGGTGCCCCGAGTGCAGGACGATGATGCCCATGCCTTCGAGCACGTGCTTCTGGATGCGGTCGACGACCTCGTCGGTCACCTCCTCGTGGGCGGTGTGGCCCCACCAGAGCAGAACGTCGGTCTGCGCGAGCAGTTCCTCCGTCATGCCGTGCTCGGGGTCGTCGAGCACGCGCGTGGTGACCGTGACCTCGTCGCCGAGAAGGCGGCTGATACCGCCCGCGATCGTGTTGTGCATGCCGTCCGGGTAGATGCCGCGCACGACCTCGTTGATCTGCTCGTGGCGGTTCTCGCCCCAGACGACGACGCGGATGGCCTTCTTCTCGGGAGCTGACGTGGTCATCGGGCGCCTCCTGACGCGATCGGGGCCGGGGGCGATCCCCAGGCCGGGGTGGCGATACCGTCTGCGGCACCGGTCCATGAGCGGAGAAGATCGGCGACGTCGTCGCTCTGCTCGTCGGCGATGGCCTGGGCGAGCGACTCCTCGAGCAGGTCGCCGAGCATCACCTTTTCGCCGCCGCGGTCGCTGCTGCGAATCGCGCCCTCCACCATGGCCAGAGTGAGCACGTTGGTGCGCACCTCGTTCTGCGGGGTACGGCCCGAGCGCAGCGACGCGACGAACTCCTCGAGGCTGCCCTCGATGCCTTCGCTGCGGTCCTGCACCTCGAAGGAGACTCCGTCGGCGTCGGTCGCGACGACGAAGTCGCCGTCCCACGCCGCGGCGCCCCGCTCGGCGTAGACGTGCCAGTCGGCGTTCCATGAGGTCTGCAGGCCGGGTGTCGCCCGACTGCCCGAGTAGATGAAGCGCGCGCCGGAGGCGAGCTCGAAGGTCGCGGTCGCCGCGGCGTGGCCGGCGAACCAGCTCCACGACGGGTTCCACGAGTCGCAGCGCACGCTCACGGGCTCGTCATCGCTCAGATAGCGGAGCATGTCGAAGTGATGCACCGACATGTCCACCAGCAGCGGATGCGCCATCTGCTCGCGGAACCCTGGCTCGTGGTCCTCGTGGAAGAACTGGGCGTGCACGGCGCCCAGAGCGCCGAGCGAGCGGATCGCCTCGCGGAAGGCGGCGAGGTGGTTGAAGTACCGCCGCGACTGGCTCACCATGAGCAGCTCGCCGGTGAGGTCGGCCAGCGCCACCTGGCGCAGCGCCTCGGCGACGGTCGGGGCGAGCGGCTTCTCGCACAGCACCGGAAGCCCCGCGCGCATCGCCTGCTCGTTGACCACCCGGTGCGCCTGCGGCACCGTCACATTGACGACCGCCCGTGCACCCGAGGCCTCCGCCACCTCTACGAGAGAGGAGCCGACGGCGACGTCGAGTCCGGCCGACGCGACGGTCGCTGTCGCGAGGTCGACGTTGAGATCGACGACGCCGACCGGCTCGGCGTGCGCCGATGTCGCGAGCATGCGGATCCACTCGCCCCCCATCGCGCCGGCGCCGACGACCAGCACGGGAAGCCGCTCGGACTCGGAAACCGGCGTCATCCCTTCAACGCTCCGCCGAGGCTGGACTTGAGGAGGTGCTTGCGGACGAGCATGTAGAGGACTGCGGGCGGCAGGACGTAGATGACCGCGCTCGCGGCGAGCAGACCCCAGTCGATGACGTTGCGCTCACTGAACGCACGGAACAGTCCGATGGCGAGCGGGTAGAGGTCCTGGTTCTGCAGCATCACGAGCGGCGTGAGGAAGTCGCCCCACGATCCCATGAACATGAGCATCGCGGCCGCGCCGAGTCCCGGCCCGATGAGGGGAAGCACGATGCGGCGCACGGCCTGCAGACGCGTGTTGCCGTCGGTCCAGGCCGCCTCTTCCAGCTCGACGGGAACGGCGTCGACGGTGCCCTTCATGAGCCACAGGGTGACGGGGAGCCCGCTCACCGCCTGCACGATGATCAGTCCGTGAAGGGTGTTCGCGAGCCCGAGGTTCACCATGATGAGGTACAGAGCGACGATCGTCGCCGGCGCCGGGATGACCCGGATCAGCAAGATGCCGAACATGAACAACCGACGACCGGGGAAGGCGAAGCGCGACAGGGCGTAGCCGCCCGCGATCCCGAGCGCCAGGTTGAGCGCGGTCGAGGCGATGGCGATCACGAGACTGTTGATGAGCAGCAGCGGCGTGCCGGAGGCGGTGAAGAACCGGATGAAGTTGTCGAAGGAGAAGGCGGGAATCTGCACCGTCGCTCCGGCGTCCGCGTCGACGGCGCTCAGCACGACCCAGGCGAAGGGGACGAGGCAGAACAGCGCGAGCAGGACGATCAGAACGTAGCCGATGGTCCGCTGCGCGACGTCGACGGGGCGCAGCCGCCGGCGGCGACGCACGTTCAGGACGGGTGCCGCCGTGCGGCTGTCAAGGGTGGTCATGTCAAACCTCGACCTTCGCCAGACGCACGTAGACGGCGCCGAGCACGAGAACGATGACGAGCAAGATGATCGACGCGGCGCTGCCGATGCCGACCTGCGAGAACTGCAGGGCACGCTCGTAGATGTAGATGGCGGCGATACGGGTCTGACCGCCGGGGCCACCGCGTGTGAGGAAGTAGACGAGCCCGAACACTCCGACGGTGCTGATGGTGGTGAGAAGAAGGTAGAGGAACACCGGTCCGCGGATCAGCGGGAGCGTAACGTGACGGAACACCTGTACCGCTCTTGCGCCGTCCACCCGAGCGGCCTCGATCAGCTCGGCGGGGACATCCTCGAGCGCGGCCTGGAACATGATCATGGCGAACGCGAGCCCGCGCCAGATGTTCACCAGGATGATCGCCAACATCGGCGCCGTCTGCAGCCAGGCGGTCGGTTCCCCACCGAACGCGTTGGTCACACGGTTCAGGGTGCCTTCCGGGCTTGTCGCGAGCACGCTCGCCCAGGTCAGCGAGGCCACGACCTCGGGAACCACCATCGGCATGAGGACGGCCGCGCCGAAGAAGCCCTTGCCGCGGATCCACGGACGGCTGAGCAGAATCGCGGCCACCATGCCGAGCACGGTTTGACCGATGATCGCCGAGAACAGCAGGAACGTCCCGGTCTGTCCGAGAGAGTTGAGGAAGTCGGCGCTCGTGAGCAGGTAGGTGTAGTTGTCGAGACCGACGAACTTCGGGTCGCGCGCGGCGAACCCGGTGAGCTGGGTGTTCGTCAGGCTGAGCCAGAGGCCGTAGACCGCCGGCAGGACGATGAACACGAGGATGAGCACCGCAGAAGGCCCGAGCAGGAGCAGGACGAAAGGCAAGGTCTGTCCGCGCCGGCGCCTCGGCGCAGACGGCCGGGTGGCCGTCTGCGCCGAGGCGGGTACGTCGACGAGGGACGTCACTCCTTCACCAGAGTGGGGCCGAGCAGGTCCGTCGCGTCCTTGACGAACGCGTCGTAGGCCTGCTGTCCATCGGCCTCTCCGCTGAGGATCAGCTCGGTTGCCGATGCCACCGCCTGTCCGATCTGAGCAGCGCCGTCTCCGGTCACCACGAAGACGCTTTCGCCGAGGTCCTTGCCGGCCTGCAGCAGCTGCGGCTCCTCGGAGTAGGGCGCCACGTCGTCGAGGTCGTCACGGGCGGACGCCGCACCCGAGGCGACGAGCTGCTCCGCGAGGGGCTCGCCGGTCGAGAGGTACTTGATGAACTCCCACGCGGCCTCCTTCTTCTCCGAGTCTTCGGAGATGGCGTAGCCGCCGCCGGTGCTGCTCCAGCCGTACGGCTCATCACCGGAACGCAGGCCGGGGAACTGCCAGGTCGAGACCTTCTCCTCGAGCCCCTCGATGGGAGTCGCCCCATCGGGGCCCCAGTCGAACTTCCAGCCCCAGGTGCCCTGAGCCGCGACCTGGATCTCGCCCTCGGGAAACTTCTCGTACTTGGTGGGCTCCCAGGGGTTCGGGTTCTGCAGGTCCTCCACCGGCATGAGGCCGTTGCTGACGAGGTCGTCGTAGAGCTCGAAGACGGCAAGCCAGCCCGGGCTCTCGAGGTCCCACGTGTCGGTCTCGGTGTCGTAGAACTCCGTGTCGGTCCCACCGAGCAGGGGCATGAAGCCCTCGCCCCAGGTTCCGCCGCCCCACGCCGTGCCGGCCGGGATCACGATGGGGGTGTCTCCGGTCTTCTCCTTGACCTCGACGAGTCGGGCGATCAGGTCGTCCCACGTCTCGGGCTGGGTGGTGTCGACCCCGAGCTCGGTCAGGATGTCCTTCCGGTAGAACAGGTTCAGCACGCCGGCGCCGGAGGGCAGGCTGTAGACCTGCCCGTCCTGGCGGGTCATCGCCTCCTTGACGGCGGGGTAGTAGTGGCTCCAGCCGTCCCACTCGTTCAGATAGTCGTCGAGCGGCGCGAGGTACCCGGCGGAGGACCAGGAGATGGCCATGTTCTCGCCGATGTCCAGCACGTCGGGCGCCTGCCCGGCGATGAGCTGCTGGGTCATCTTGGTCATGAACTGCTCATCGGTCAGCACATCGGCGATCAGCTCGACCTTGATGTCCTTGCCCTGCTCGGCCATCTCGGCCTCGAAGCCGGGGATCTCCTTGCCGATGGCGTCGATGTTGGTCTGCTTGGTCTCCATGATCGTGATGGTCACGGGGCCGTCGCTTCCGTCGCCGCCTCCTGAGGAGCAGCCGGTGAGCCCCGCCGCAACGACCACGCTGGCCGTGAACGCAGCGACGACATTAGTGCGCTTCATTGCGATGCCTCTCCTGGGGTACCCCGTCGACTGCTCTGCCGATCTGTCGGGCTCGACCCCGCATGCATGTTAGGACATTTGCACTAAGACCGTCAACATTCGCGCGCGTTGGTACTAACATGACATATCAACATCCATGTCAGTGCAGACGTAGGGGGGAGGCGAGGTGTTGGACGGAGGACAGGCGGTCGTGCTCCCGGTCGAGCACTTGCTTCGACCCAGGACGCAATCCTTCCCTCTGTGGGTCCGCCTCGCAGCCGGGCTCGAGGACGCAATCGCCTCGGGTTCTCTCCCGCCCGGTGCCCGGCTCGAGAGCGAGGTGTCGATGAGCGAGCGTCTCTCGCTGTCTCGGCCGACGGTGCGCCGGGCGATTCAGGAGCTCGTCGACAAGGGGCTCCTCGTGCGGCGTCGCGGCGTCGGAACGCAGGTGGTTCACGGGTCCGTTGCCCGACAGATCGACCTGACGAGCCTGTACGACGACCTTCAACGCTCCGGCCGGGTGCCATCCACTCGCGTCCTCGACGTCACACTGGCGCAAGCGACCCCTCAGATCGCCGAGCAGCTCGGACTCACCCCGCCCGCGCGCGTGCTGAAGATCCGCCGGGTTCGGTTCGCCGATGCCGCGCCGATCGCCGTCCTCGAGAATTATCTCCCGGAGGCCTTCGCCGATATCACGGCGGAAACACTCAGCAACCAAGGCCTGTACCACGAGCTGTGGGCCCGAGGCGTGTCGCTCAGGGTGGCGCGCCAGCGGATCGGGGCCCGCCGTGCCACGGTCGACGAAGGCCACCTCCTCGACATCGGACGCGGTGCGCCGGTGCTCACCGTGGATCGCACGGCGTACGCCGCCGACGGCGCGGCTGTCGAGTACGGGCATCACTGCTATCGCCCCGACCTCTACGGCTTCGAGATGACCCTCGTCGACCGCTGACTCGCCGATGACAGTAACCCTGCAAGACGTCGCGGCCCTCGCCGGCGTGTCGATGAAGACCGTGTCCAACGTGGTGCGCGACTACCAGCACGTGCGCCCGTCGACGCGCGCGAAGGTCCAGGACGCGATCGATCAGCTCGGCTACGTGCCGCACAGCATCGCTCGGCGCCTCGCCACCGGTAGGACCGGCATGATCGCCTTCGCGCTGCCCGCGATCGAGGCTCCCTACTTCGCCGAACTGGCCGCCCTCGTGTCGACCGAGGTCGACGGCTTCGACTACCGCCTGCTGATCGAGCAGACCACCGGGGGCCTCGATGACGAGCGCGCTGTGCTCCGGGGACGCGAGCAGGGACTCATCGACGGCCTGATCTTCCAGCCCATGGTCCTCGATGCCGCGGCGATCGACCAGTTCCGCGGTGCGACGCCGTTGGTCCTTCTCGGCGAGACGGCAGCGCCGCCGGCGGTCGATCACGTGATGATCGACAACATCGCCGCCGCCCGCGCCGCGACCCTGCATCTGCTGCAGTCCGGAAGGACGCGCGTCGCCTTCCTGGGCCAGTCGACGTCGGCCGGCCCCGTGACTGCGAGGCTGCGCCTGAACGGCTATCGCTCCGCCCTCCGGGAGTTCGGCGCCTACTGGGGGGACGATCTCCTGATCCCCATGACGCAGTTCGGCGCGTTCGCCGCCGAGGCCGCGGTCATCGACGCGATCGAAGCCGACCTGCAGTTCGACGGGCTCGTCTGCTTCGACGACCTCTCCGGGATCGGGGCCATGAAGGCGCTCGCGCGATGCGGGCGGGTCGTGCCCGACGATGTGGGCGTCGTGGGCTGGGACGACATCCTCATGGCACAGTTCACGAGTCCGGGGCTGACCACGATCAGACCGGACAAGGCCAGGCTGACGCAGACCGCGTTCCGGCTGCTCCGCGACCGGATGGACGGCGAGAGCGGGCCGGGACGCCACGAGCTCGTCGAATTCGACCTGGTGGTGCGCGGCAGCACGGCGAGCTGATTTGCAGCGCTAGAAAAACTCGGCCACAGTGTTCCGCATGGAGCCTTCGACGACGTCCGTATCCGATCCCATCGGCTCGTACCCGCGCCCCCAGCTGCGCCGGCCGAACTGGCACAGCCTCGACGGCGAATGGCGCTTCGCCTTCGACGATGCCGAGATCGGCGCCGCCGAGGGCTGGTTCCGCACCGGTGACTTCTCCCGGACCATCGTCGTGCCCTATCCCCCCGAGTCGCCGGCGTCCGGGATCGGCGACACCTCCTACCACCCGGTCGTCTGGTACTCGCGACTGCTCGCCGCCGCGGAGGTCGACCGCGGTGCGGGCGGCGACCGGGTGCTGCTGCACTTCGGTGCGGTCGACTACGCGGCGACCGTCTGGCTGAACGGCAGCCAGGTCGCGTCTCACGCCGGCGGCCACTCCCCCTTCTCGGCCGACATCACCGACCACCTCGTCGACGGCGGCGAGAACCTCGTCGTGGTCCGCGCCGTCGACCGTCCCCTCGACGTCGGTCAGCCTCGGGGCAAGCAGGAATGGCTGCCCACACCGCACGAGATCTGGTACTCCCGCACCACCGGCATCTGGCAGCCGGTATGGCTCGAGACGGTGCCCACGACCCACATCACCGAGCTCACCTGGCGACCCACCAGAGGCACAGACAGCGTCGAGCTCGAGGTCCTCCTCAACCGGCCGCTCGGACCCGGTGCGAAGCTGGACGTTGAGCTGCATTACGACGGCTCCTCCCTCGCGAACGTTTCCGTCGAGGCCATCGGCTCCGGCGCCCCCATCATCGACATCCCCCTGCGCGGTCAGCGCAATGGCCAGCACTACGAGAAGCTCACCTGGACACCTGAGGACCCGCGGCTGATCGACGCGACCGTCACCGTGACCGACGGCGCCTGGGTCGACTCCGTCGAGTCCTACCTGGGTCTGCGCACCGTCGGCACCGCCGCCGGTCGTTTCCTGCTGAACGACAGGCCGTACTTCGTCCGCGCCGTGCTCGAGCAGGGGTTCTGGCCGGAATCGCACCTGGCGGCACCGAGTGCGGACGCGCTCCGCGCCGAGGTGCAGTTGATCAAGGACATGGGCTTCAACACCGCCCGGATCCACCAGAAGGCGGAGGACCCTCGCTTCCTCTACTGGGCCGACCGGCTCGGGCTCATGCTCTGGGGCGAGGCGCCCGCCGCCTACGAGTTCACGACGAACGCCATCACCAGCCTCACCCGCGAGTGGGTGGAGCTCGTGCGTCGCGACCGCTCGCACCCCTCGATCGTCACCTGGGTGCCGTTCAACGAGAGCTGGGGGCTGCGCGACATCCTGACCGATGCTCCGCAGCGGGCGTTCTCGCGGGGGCTCGCCGACCTCACCCGCGCGCTCGATCCGACCCGGCCGGTCATCTCCAACGACGGATGGGAGCACACCAGGTCCGACATCCTCACGGTGCACGACTACGACGCCGACCCCGACACCTTCGCGCGGCGCTACGCCGATCACGACGCCCTGACGACGCTGTTCGCGGGATACGGCCCGTCGCACCGGATCCTCATGGCGGAGGGCGAGGCCGACACCGCGAACATCCCTGTGATGGTGAGCGAGTTCGGCGGGATCAAGTACGAGCAAACCGAGACGGCGCCGTCGTGGGGCTACTCGTCAAGCCACACTGTCGAGGAGCTGGAGAGCGACCTGCGCGGCCTCTTCGGTGCGCTGCTCGACAGCACCGTGCTCGCCGGCTTCTGCTACACGCAGATCACCGACACGATGCAGGAGGCCAACGGCCTCGCGTACGAGGACCGCACACCGAAGCTTCCGCTGGAAGTCCTCCACTCCATCATCGGTGCGGAGTCGCGCTCGAAGCCGTGAGAGCGGTAAGGGTCGGCCTGGCGAGATCATCGCCGGGCCGACGCGGCGCTGCCGGTTCAGGCGGGTGAGCGCGTCGACCCCGTCGACCGTTCACGGCCGAAGCCCGCGGACCGGCAGGCCCGCAGGATCGCGGCCTGCGTGTCCGAAAGCCTCGGGGCCACAAGAGACGGCACGGCGCCCGGTCACGGGATCGCAGCGACGGCAACCCCCTGCCCCGAGCCGGAACGGATGCCTAGGCTCGAATCGTAAGCACTTCGACCACTAAGGGAGACCATGTCAGACGACCAGTACACCCTCCAAGACCCGAGCAAGATGTACGCGAACTTCGACCCGACCGTCCAGTACCAGGAGGGTTCGGGCCTCGACGCGAATCTCGAGGAGAAGGCCGACCGTGGTGAGAAGACCTACCGCGGGGCTGGACGGCTGGAGGGCCGCAAGGCTCTCGTGACCGGCGGTGACTCCGGCATCGGCGCCTCCGTCGCCATCGCCTTCGCGCGCGAGGGCGCGGATGTCGCCATCTCCTACCTCCCCGAGGAGGAGGAGGACGCCCGCGAGGTCGTCGCCTTCATCGAGGAGGCCGGCCGCACCGCCGTCGCCATCCCGGGCGACATCACCACGGCGGAGTTCAGCCGGAAGCTCGTCGCCACCGCCGTCGAGGGACTCGGCGGGCTCGACATCCTCGTCAACAACGCCGGAAAGCAGCAGAACCAGTCCGATCTGCTCGACATCACCGACGAGCAGTTCGACGAGACGTACAAGACCAACGTCTACGCGATGTTCTGGATCACCAAGGCCGCTCTTCCCCACCTGAAGCCCGGGTCGACGATCATCAACACGACGTCCATCCAGGCCTATGCCCCCTCGGAGACCCTCGTCGACTACGCGTCGACGAAGGCCGCGATCAACAACTTCACGAAGGGCCTCGCGCAGCAGCTCGCTCCGAAGGGCGTCCGCGTGAACGCGGTCGCCCCCGGTCCGATCTGGACGCCGCTGCAGACCGCGGGCGGTCAGCCGCCCGAGGAGCTGCCCGAGGTCGGGTCGGGCACCCCGCTCGGCCGGTGGGGTCAGCCCGCCGAGCTCGCGCCGGCCTACGTGTTCCTCGCGTCGGGCGAGTCGAGCTACGTCATCGGGGAGACGCTCAACGTCAACGGTGGTTCGCCGACGCCGTAGGTCTCGGGCACCCCGTGCGGGCGTCGGTTCCGGTGATTCGTCACCGGGCCGGCGCCCGTTCCCCGTGTGCGCCCGGATACCGCTAGGGGACGCTCCAGAACGCGGCGTACGCACCCGGGTGCTCGACCGTGATGGTGTTGTCGAAATCGCGGAAGTTGTGGTCGAGGTTGTGACCCGCCATCAGGATCTTCTGCTGCCCGTCGACCATCTCGACCGCAGACACGATCTGGGTGTGGTCGAGGGAGTCGTTCAGGTTCCAGTCGAACACCACGATGTCGCCCGGCTTCACCTGATCGCGCTGCTCCATGCTGAGCGGCGTTATGCCGAGCGCCTTCTGGTTCGTGCGCAGCCACCGGTCGAACGTCGGCACGTGGATCCAGGCCGACGTGTAGTCGGTTCCGCCTGATCGGTTGTGCCACTCGTCGGTCATCGACCAGCCGCGCTCGATGAGGGTCTGGCTGACGAAGTTCACGCAGTCGCCGCCGATCGGGTTCATGTTGCCGTACTCCGCGAGGTTGTAGTCGTTCCAGTGCGCGAGCGCGTAGCTCAGCTGGCGATCGACCGGAGCCTGGACCGTGTACGCCACGGCCGCGGCCGTGGAGGGCACGGGTGCGTCGCCCTGCAGCACCTGAACGTCGGCGGCGACGGGCTGGAAGTCGGGCGAGCGTGGTGCGACGACCGTGATCGACGTGTCGGAGACGACTGCGAGGTCGGTGCCCGGGGTGCCGTTGAACGTGACGGCGGTGGCGTCGCCGAGGCCGGTGCCCTCGATCGTGACGGGGGTTCCGCCGCTCACGGAGAGCTCCGCGGGGGCGACGGTGGTGACGGCGGCAGCGGCCTCGGACTCCGCGGGCGCCTCGGCCGGCGCCGCGGTCGACGAGCCGCCGCCTGCGGCACCGCCGGACGACGCGGCTCCCTCGTCGGACGCGGCGGAGCAGCCGGTCAGCAGCAGGGTCGCGGCGCCGAGAACGGCGGCGGCGGAGCGGATGCGGCGACGAGGGGTCACAAGAACCTTTCGGGAAGGAGCACGAGCGCTGACATGGTAACCCGCGCCCCCGGACGCCCCCGGAGTTGACAGGCCCGTTCCGGCTGCCTACTGTTGCCTCAGTTCGTGAGAGAGCGCTCCCATGACATGCAGATGAGAGCGCTCCCACGCACGGCGGCCCGGTGCACAGACGCCCGTGCCGGCAAACCCACGCACACAAAGGAGTGACCGTGAGACTCTCACGCGCAACCCGGGTCACGGCGACGGCCTTCGCCGTCACGGCCCTCACCATGACCGCCGCCGGATGCGCCGGCACCGGTGGCGATGCGGCCGGCGACGGCGGCAGCAGCAGCAGCGACGGAAAGGTGACGCTCACCGTCGCCACGTTCAACGAGTTCGGCTACGAGGACCTCCTCAAGGAGTACGAGGAGGCGAACCCCGACGTCACCGTCAAGCACAAGAAGGCCGCGACGTCCAACGAGGCGCGCGACAACCTCAACACCCGCCTGGCCGCCGGCTCGGGCCTCAGCGACATCGAGGCGATCGAGGTCGACTGGCTGCCCGAGCTCCTGCAGTACTCCGACCAGTTCGTCAACCTGGACAGCCCTGACGTCGAGGGCCGCTGGCTCGACTGGAAGACCGAGGCCGCGACCGACGCGGACGGCAACCTGATCGGCTACGGCACGGACATCGGCCCCGAGGCCATCTGCTACCGCTCCGACCTGTTCGCCGCCGCCGGTCTGCCCACCGACCGCGCCGAGGTCGCCGCCATGCTCGGCGACACCTGGGAGAGCTACTTCGCCGCCGGTGAGAAGTTCGTCGCCGCGTCCGACACCCCCTGGTTCGACTCCGCCGGCGCCACCTGGCAGGGCATGATCAACCAGGTCGAGAACGCCTACGAGGAGGAGGACGGCACGATCATCGCCGCCGACAACCCCGAGGTGCGCAAGATCTACGACGAGGTCATCGACGCCTCCATCGACCGCGAGCTGTCGGCCCGCCTCCAGCAGTGGAGCGAGGACTGGACCGCGAGCTTCCAGGACAACGGCTTCGCCACGATGCTCTGCCCGGGCTGGATGCTCGGCGTGATCGAGGGCAACGCCGACGGCGTCGCCGGCTGGGACATCGCCAACACCTTCCCCGGTGGCGGCGGCAACTGGGGCGGCTCGTACCTGACCGTCCCGAAGCAGGGCAAGAACCAGGAGGCGGCGCAGAAGCTCGCCGCATGGCTGACGGCCCCCGAGCAGCAGATCAAGGCGTTCAACTCCAAGGGCACCTTCCCGAGCCAGGTCGACGCTCTCGCGAGCGAGGACCTGCAGGGCGCGACCGAGGAGTTCTTCAACAACGCCCCGACCGGCCAGATCCTCGCCGAGCGTGCCGAGGCCGTCGACGTCACCCCGTACAAGGGCGTGAACTACTTCGCGATCAACGACGCCATGCAGCAGGCGCTCACCCGGGTCGAGGACGGCTCGATGTCGCCCGATGACTCCTGGAAGCAGTTCGTGACCGACGTCGAGGCGCTGGGCTAACCCCCACCCCTCGCACGACCCCTCGCCGCCGCGCGGGAGGCGACCGCATCCGCACGCACGCCGTGCCGGAACCGCGGTTCTCCACCCCCCTCCCGCGCGGCGGCGCTTCGTCCCCAGCCGGGCTACGCCGGATCCGAAAGGGCAACACATGACAACGCTGACCGCGGACGAGCGCGCCGTGCGCCGCATCGCCTTCCGCCAGACGCTCGGTCGATGGGACGTGCGCGTCTCCCCCTACCTCTATATCTCCCCGTTCTTCGTGCTCTTCGCCCTCATCGGGCTGTTCCCCCTCGTCTACACGGCATACGTGTCGGTGCACGAGTGGAACCTCATCGGCGGCCAGGGCGACTTCGTGGGCATCGAGAACTACGCGACGGTGCTGTCGCAGCAGTACTTCTGGACGAGCCTGCGCAACACGTTCAGCATCTTCCTGCTGAGTTCCGTCCCCCAGGTCATCGTCGCGCTGCTCATCGCGGCGGTGCTCGACGCCAACCTGCGCGCCAAGACGTTCTGGCGCATGGGCGTGCTGCTCCCCTACGTCGTCGCCCCCGTCGCGGTCGCGCTGATCTTCGGCGACCTGTTCGGCGACCGGTACGGCCTCATCAACACGACCCTCGGCACGCTCGGCATCGACCCGATCCGCTGGCACGTCGACGTGCTGCCCAGCCACATCGCCATCGCGACCATGGTGAACTTCCGCTTCACCGGCTACAACGCGCTCATCCTGCTCGCCGCGATGCAGGCCATCCCGCGCGACTTCTACGAGGCCGCCATGATCGACGGTGCGAGCCGGGTGCGGAGCTTCTTCTCCATCACCGTGCCGATGCTGCGGCCGACCATCATCTTCGTCGTCATCACCTCGACCATCGGCGGTCTGCAGATCTTCGACGAGCCCCGACTCTTCGACCAGTCGGGCCGGGGCGGTGCGAACCGCCAGTGGCAGACCATCACGATGTACCTCTACGAGCTCGGCTGGGGCCAGCGCGACTTCGGCCGGGCCGCGGCCGTCGCCTGGCTGCTGTTCCTGATCATCGTGTTCATCGCCATGATCAACTTCCTCATCACGCGCAAGATCGCCGACACGGGATCGCGAGGCAACTCCCTCACCCGCGCCCAGGCGAAGGAGGCCCGCCGGGTTCGCGCCGCGCGCAAGGCCAGCGCCTCCGCCACCGCACGCACCGGCACGACTGAGAGCACTCCGGAAAGGATCCCGGCATGACCGCCAACGCCACACTGCCCGTCGGCCTCGGCGCGGGCGAGACCCGTGACGGCCGGCCGCCCGGGGCCCCGCTGCCCCGCCCCCGTCGACGCGGCCGCGCGGGCGGTTACGCCAACCGACCGGGCTTCTTCGTCTACGGCACGCTCGCGGCGGTGCTGCTCGGCTCGGTCTTCCCGCTCTGGTGGTCCTTCGTCATCGGCAGCCACGACAAGGCCGCCGTGAACAGCCCCACCCCGCCGCTGCTGCCCGGCGGCAACTTCCTGGCCAACGCCGCGACGGTCATCGACAGCATCCCGTTCTGGACCGCGCTCGGCAACAGCATCGTCGTCTCGACGAGCATCTCCCTCGCCGTCGTGTTCTTCTCGACGCTCGCGGGCTACGCGTTCTCGAAGCTGAAGTTCCGCGGCCGCGAGGGACTGCTCGTGTTCGTCATCGCCACCATGGCCGTGCCGACGCAGCTCGGCATCGTGCCGCTGTTCATCGTGATGTCGAAGCTCGGCTGGACGGGCAGCCTCGCCGCGGTGATCGTGCCCGGCCTGGTCACCGCGTTCGGCGTGTTCTGGATGACGCAGTACCTGCGCGAGGCACTGCCCGACGAGCTCATCGAGGCCGCCCGCATCGACGGCTGCTCCATGATCCGCACCTTCTGGCACGTCGGCCTGCCCGCCGCGCGCCCGGCGGCGGCGATGCTCGCCCTGTTCACCTTCGTGTCGTCCTGGACCAACTTCTTCTGGCCCTTCATCGTGCTCGACCCGAACAACCCCACGCTCCCGGTCGCGCTGCAGCAACTGCAGGCCGCCTACTTCGTTGACTACTCTCTGGTACTTGCGGGCGTCGTGCTGTCGACCGTTCCGCTCATCGTGCTGTTCGCGCTCGCCGGCAAGCAGCTCGTGTCAGGCATCATGGCGGGAGCAGTGAAGGGATGACCATGAGTTCGAACGACAGGACCACTCCGAGGATCGCGGACACGACCGGTGACACGCGGGCGTTCCCGCCCGGGTTCCTCTTCGGCGCCGCGACCGCCGCCTACCAGATCGAGGGCGCCGCCCACGAGGACGGCCGCACGGACTCCATCTGGGACGCGTTCGCCCGCGTGCCTGGTGCCGTGCTCGACGCGCACGACGGATCCGTGGCGTGCGACCACTACCACCGCTACGCCGACGACGTCGCGCTCATGAAGGACCTCGGGCTCGACACCTACCGGTTCTCCACGTCGTGGTCGCGCATCCAGCCCGACGGCGGCGATGTGAACCGTGCGGGGATCGACTTCTACTCTCGCCTCGTCGACGCGCAGCTGGCCGCGGGCATCAAGCCGTGGCTCACCCTGTACCACTGGGACCTGCCGCAGGCGCTCGAGGAGAAGGGCGGCTGGACCAACCGCGACACCGCGTACCTGTTCCGCGACTACGCGCTGAACGTGTACGAGGCCCTCGGCGACCGCGTCGACGTGTGGACGACGCTCAACGAGCCGTGGTGCTCCTCCTTCCTGAGCTACACCGCCGGCGTGCACGCACCGGGCCGCCAGTCCCGCCGCGACGGCCTCGTATCCGCGCACCACCTGCTGCTGGCCCACGGGCTCGCGGTCGGGGCGCTGCGCGAGCGCCGCCCCGACCTGACCCTCGGCATCACGCTGAACCAGACCCTGCCGAAGCCGCTCGATCCCGAGAACCCGGCGGATGTCGACGCGGCCCGCCGAATCGACGGGCAGTTCAACCGCGTCTTCCTCGATCCCGTGTTCCGGGGCGAGTACCCGGCGGACGTGCTGGAGGACGTTGCCGAGTACGGGTTGCTCGACGTGGTGCGGGACGGCGACATGAAGATCATCTCGGCGCCCATCGACGCGCTCGGCGTGAACTACTACCACGGCGAGATCGTGTCGGCCACGCCCGCCGAGGGCATCCCCTCCGGCGACGCGCCGGTCGTTCGCCCCACCTCGTCGCCGTACCCGGCGGCCGACGGTGTCTTCAACCACCCGCAGGACCTTCCGCTCACCGACATGAACTGGGAGGTCCAGCCCGATGGACTGCGCGAGGTGCTCGCCCGCATCCACCGCGAGTACGCCGGTCCCGCGGGCGTCGACCTCTACGTGACCGAGAACGGCGCGGCGTACGACGACGTCGTCGCCGAGGACGGACAGGTGCACGACGCGGAGCGCGTCGCGTTCCTGCGCGCCCACCTCGCCGCCATCCTCGACGCGATCGAGCAGGGCGTCGACGTGAAGGGCTACTTCTACTGGTCCCTCATGGACAACTACGAGTGGGCGTGGGGCTACCACAAGCGCTTCGGCATCGTGCGGGTGGAGTACGACACCCAGGAGCGCACGGTGAAGGACAGCGGCCGGGAGTACGCCGCCATCATCGCCGCGCGCTCGCTCGGCACAGGGGCCTAGCGCCTGGCGGCGCTAGTCTGACGCCATGACATCGATCGCCACCCCCGGCAGGCGGGGCCCCCCCCGCCACGCTGGAGATGGTGGCGGCGGAGGCGGGCGTCTCGCGGTCGACCGTGAGCCGCGTGGTCAACAAGTCGCCGAGTGTGAGCCCGGACGTCGTGGACAGCGTGTCCGCCGCCATCCGCAAGCTCAACTACGTGCCCAACCGCGCGGCCCGGTCGCTCGCGATCCGCCAGACGATGGCCGTGGCGCTCGTCGTGCCGGAGGAGACCTCGCGGTTCTTCGGCGATCCGTACTTCGCCGCGGTCATCGAAGGCATCATGTCGCGCCTGGACGAGAGCGACTACGTGCTGAACCTGCTCGTTGCGTCGAGCGACCCCGGCCACAAGACGACGCGGTACCTGCTGGGCGGCAACGTCGACGGGGCGCTCGTGGTGTCGCATCACCGCACGGGCCAATCCTTCGGCGAGGTGAGCTCGCTCATCCCCGTCGTGTTCGGCGGCCGGCCCGTCGGGTCGAACGAGGGCGAGCCGTACTACGTCGACGTCGACAACGTCGCGGGTGGTCGCGTCGCGGCCGATCGGCTGCTTCGCCAGGGGCACCGCCGTATCGCGACGATCACCGGCCCGCTCGACATGCCCGGTGGGATCGACCGCCTGCGCGGCTGGCAGGATGCGCTGCGCGAGGCCGGCCTGTCGGCCGAGCTCGCCGCGACCGGGGACTTCACCCCCGGCGGCGGAGCGCGCGCCATGGCGGAGCTCCTGGACCGCGACCCGCACATCGACGCGGTGTTCGCGGCGAGCGACCTCATGGCCGTCGGGGCCATCGCGACCCTGCGGCAGCGCGGCATCTCCGTTCCCGGCGATATCGCGGTCATCGGCTACGACGACAGCCCCGCCGCGGTGTCCGGTCCGGTGCAGCTGACGACGGTCAGCCAGCCGTCCGTCGAGATGGGCGCGCGCATGGCCGACATGCTGCTGCAGCTGCTACGGGGCGAGCAGCCGCACGTGCCGCACATCCTGCAGACGCGGCTCGTGGTGCGCGACTCCGCCTGACGCCCGATCCGGGACGGCCCGGGCGCCGCCGGGCGCGGCGTAGGGTGACTCGCATGAGCACAGAGGTGAAGCACGAGCCGGACCGCAGCCGCTACGCGCTGTACGTGGACGGGAACGACGCGGGCGAGGTGAACTACCACGTGCAGGACGGCGCGGTGGTGATGACCCGGGTGGTCGTCGATCCGCACCGCCGCGGCGAGGGGCTGGGCGGCGAGCTCGTCCAGGCCGCCCTCGACGACGTGCGCACGAACGGATCCGGCCTCGTCGTGGCCGCCTGCCCGTTCGTGGCGGCGTTCTTCGAGGAGCACCCGGACTACCGCGACCTCGAGGCCTGACCGACGCGTCGGCACTCTCTGCGCCTCTGCCGCCGGCCGACCGGCGGGGGGATACTGGGCCGCTGGATGCCTTCCAGCTCGCCGAGGTGAACGTCGGCCGGCTGCGGCATCCCCTCGACGATCCGCGGATGCCGGACATTCGTGACGCGATCGGCCGGAAGGAGTTCCTCGCGGAACAGGCGCCGGGCTTCGTCTGGCGCCTCGCAACGTTCGGCGGCCATGTGGCCGGAGACGATCTCCTTGCCATGCCGGCGACGATCCTGACCGTGTCGGACTGGCGCGACGACGAGCGCACCTGGCCCTCTGGTGGGTGGCCGAGGGCGAGCAGCCCGGCGGCGGCGTCATCCGCCCCTCCTCGAAGTGGTGATGCCCTCCGCCGTACGCAAAACGCCCCGCCTGCCGCTCGGTGAGCGGAAGGCGGGGTGCCGGTGTGCGGGTTACGCCAGGGAGAGGGCGGACCAGGACACGGGGGGCAGGGTCACCGCGAGGGCGCCGTCCTCGAGCGTCGCGCCTTCGAGCTGCTTGAGCCCGACGCGCTCCTGGTCGTCGATGGTGTTCTTCGCGTACACGTCCTCGTCGTGCAGCGTGACGGCCTCCTGGATGCTGGAGGCGCCGAGGCCGGACACGTCGATCGTGACCTCAATGGACTCGGTCAGGCTGCGGTTCACGAGGAACAGCGCCGACGCACCGGTCTCGGCGTCCGCCGTGGCGACCGCGTCGACGAGCGGCGCAGCGCCGAACTTCTCCGTCTCGTAGGTGCCGACGTCGATGCGCGGGCGCAGCACCTCGCCACGGGCAAGGCGCGACGTCACGGAGAACGGGAAGAAGGTGGTCTGGCGCCAGGCCGCTCCCCCGGGCTCGGTCATGATCGGAGCGATCACGTTGACCAGCTGCGCGAGCGAGGCGGACGCGACGCGGTCGTGGTTCTTCAGCAGCGTGATCATCAGGTTGCCGAGCACGACGGCATCCGCGACCGAGTACACGTCCTCGAGCTGGCGGGGGGCGATGCGCCACTCGTCGTTGACCTCGTCGGACGCCTGGTGCTCGTCGAGATACCAGATGTTCCACTCGTCGAACGAGATGTTGATGGTCTTGTCACTGCGGAGCTTGTTCTTCACGTGGTCGGCCGTGGCCACGACGGTCTCGATGAAGTACTGCATGTCGAGCGATGACGCGAGGAACGTGCCGAGGTCGCCGCCGCGCTCCTGGTAGTAGGCGTGCGCGGAGATGAAGTCGACGTGCTCGTACGCCTTCTCGAGCACGATGCGCTCCCAGTCGCCGAAGGTCGGCATGGCCGAGCCGGACGAGCCGCAGGCCACGAGCTCCAGGTCCTTGTCCGCGGCCTTCATGGCCTGAGCGGTGCGGGCCGCGAGGGTGCCGTAGTCCTCCGCGGTGCGGTAGCCGGTCTGCCAGGGGCCGTCCATCTCGTTGCCGAGGCACCACATGCGGATGTTGTGCGGCTCGGGAGAGCCGTTGGCGACGCGCTGGTCGCTGAGCGCGGTGCCCGAGGGGTGGTTGGAGTACTCGAGCAGGTCGAGGGCGGCCTCGATGCCGCGGGTGCCGAGGTTCACGGCCATCATGAGCTCGGATCCGGTCAGCTCGCACCAGCGCGCGAACTCGTCGACGCCCACCTGGTTCGTCTCGAGCGAGTGCCACGCCAGGTCACGGCGCACGGGGCGCTGGTCGCGCGGGCCGACGCTGTCCTCCCACTTGAAGCCGGAGACGAAGTTGCCGCCGGGGTAGCGGATCGTCGTGGAGCCGAGCTCCTTGACGAGGTCGACGACGTCGAGCCGGAAGCCGTCTTCGTTGGCGGTGGGGTGGCCGGGCTCGTAGATGCCGTCGTAGACGCACCGACCGAGGTGCTCCACGAACGAGCCGAAGATGCGGCGGTTGATCGGGGCGACGACAGCGGCGCGGTCGATGGCGATGGATGCGGTGGTGGTCACGGAGGGGATCATCCTGTTCTGTACAACGTTGTAAACGGTGGTACCCATGGTGGGGGACGAAGCGGGCGCGGTCAACCCCGCCGGTGGGGTCCGGGGTGCCGCGAGACCGGCGCGTTGGGAATGCCGCGGAGGGCCGCGATCCTAAGGCGCCGTCGACTCGCGCTCGATGAGACGGAAGTCCGCGAGGTACTCGCGCGGCGCCGCGTCACGGGCAGCGCCCACCGCACCGGCTCCGCCGCCTCCGGCACCGGACCGGGCGCCGCGCTCGATGCGATCCGCGAGCACGCGCACCGCCGTCTCCGCGATCTCGTCGCGCCCGGGGTCGATGGTGCTCAGGGTCGGCAGGGAGTACTGGGTCTCGTCGAGGCCGTCGAAGCCGATCACGGCGACATCGGCGGGAATGCGGAGGCCCACCTCCTGCAGCGCTCGCAGCGCCCCGAGCGCGAGCGTGTCGTTCAACCCGAACACCGCGTCGAAGTGGGCGCCCGCGGCCAGCACGTCCCGCATCGCCCGTGCCCCGTCGAGCCGGTGCCACTCCCGGGCGGGCACGACGAGGCTCCGGTCGTACGGCACGCCCGCCTCATCGAGCGCCTCGCGATAGCCGCGCAGGCGGAGCGAGGCCGACCCGATGGCGTGGTCCTCGTGCGCGCCGAGCACGAGGATGCGGCGGCACCCGCGCTCGAGGAGGTGGCGTGTCGCCGCCCGTGCCGCCTCGGTGTTCTTCATCGTCACGTGATCGGTCGGTCCGCCGAAGATGCGTTCGCCGAGGAGCACGAGCGGGTACGGGACGTCGAGCAGGTGGCGGTCGTCCATGCCCATGCCCAGCGGGCTGAAGATGAGGCCGTCGGTGAGCTGCAGGCGCGGGCTCGACAGCATGGCGATCTCCCGCTGCCGATCCCCGCCGCCCAGCTGCTCGACGAGCACGACGAGCGACCGCTTCTCGGCGGCGCGGATGACCGCATCGGCGAGTTCCCCGAAGTAGCTGAGGCTGAGCTCCGGGAGCGCGAGGCCGATCACGCCCGTGCGCCCGCTGCGAAGTCCCCGCGCGTTGATGTTCGGCCGGTAGCCCAGCTCCTCGATCGCCGCCAGCACGCGCTCGCGCGTGTCCGGTCGCACGTGCTTGTAATCGTGCACGACGTTGGACACCGTCTTGATGGACACGTTCGCGCGCGCCGCGACATCGTGCAGCGTGGCGGGCATCGCCACCTCCCGGGGTATTCGCGTCGGCAACCGAACGGTGTGCTGCACAGAACTTACAACGGTGCCTCATCGGCGAACCCGGATCACCTCGCCGCTCCGCGGCCGACCGCGCGTGCGGGTCAGGGGTCGAGCGGCGGAGAACCCGCGTGACGGGCGCGCACGGACGCGCCGTGCACGACCTCGGCGAGCGCATCCGTCGAGGAGTGCTGCGGGCGCCAGCCCAGCTCGGTGCGCGCCCGATGGATGTCCATGACCGGGCAGTAGGCCGCGAGGTCGGCCCAGCCGGGGTCTGATGCCTGGAGGCGCAGGGTCCAGGTGACCGACATGAGCAGCCGGAGGACACGAAGGCGCAGCGGCACGGTCGCGCCTGCACCGAGCACCGATGCGACGAGCTCGGGTGTGAGCACCGGCTCGGCCGCGATGTTGAACGCCCCGCCCGCTCCGCGCACGACCGCCCGGCAGAATGCGTCGGCGAGGTCGTCGGCGTGCACGGCCTGGAACACGAACTGCGGCGGCAGCGGCAGGATGGGCGGGCGCACCGCCGCGAGCCACCGCGTCGGGATGTGCCGGCCGAGGAACAGGTGCGTCTGCTCGGTTGCCGTGTCGTGCTGGAAGACCAGTCCCGGGCGCATCCGGGTGACGACGACCGACGGGTTGCGGCGCTCGAAGGCGTCGAGAGCCCGCTCGTTCATGGCCTTGTGCCTCGAGTAGTGCGAGGTGTGGATGCCGCCCGTCGGCCAGGACTCGTCGACGCGTCGACCCTTCGGCGCCGAGCTGTACGCGCCGATGGAGGACGCGGTGGCGAAACGCGGCACTCCCGCACGCGTGACGGCGGCGAGGACGGCGGCGGTGCCGCTCACATTGACCCGCCAGAGGGCGCGCTCGTCGTGGTTCGGCTGCAGGGCCCAGGCGAGGTGGATCACCGCATCGGCCCCCGTGAAGATCTCGGCGAGCCGCTGCACGGCACCCTCGTCCGCGACGTCGGCCGGCTGCCACTCGACGCCCGAGTACGGACCGACGGAGTCGTCCGGGCGGCGCCGCGCGACTCCCACGATCGAGGTCACCGCGGTCTCGGCGTGCAGCCGCCGCAGAACCGCTGTGCCGATGTTGCCCGTTGCTCCGACGACGACTACGCGCATCCGATCCTCTTCCTCCGCTGGAGCGGTCAGCCTACGCGCGGCTTCTGCACACGGAAGGCGCGCATGCACTCACCGGCATGCGATCGGCGGCCCGAGCGGTCAGCCCCGCAGCCGCTCGTGGGGGTACCGACCGCGCACCAGTCGGCTGAACGCCCGGCCGTGGGAGCCGTCCGGCGGCTGGAGCAGTTCCATGACCACCTGTGGCGGCACACCCGAGTACCGGTACAGCGCACCGGACACGAACCACACGGTGAGCAGCCGCTCCGGCAGGTCGTAGTCCACCGCCTCGAGCACGGAGGACTCGAGCGGGATGGGACGCTGCTGCTCCGTCACGGTGCCGGGCCTAGGGAACGCGGGCGATCCACTCGGGCGTCGAGAACTTCTCGGCGACCAGCCGCTCGCTCCGCGCGAGCTCGTCCGGCGTGATCTCGTCGGGGGACGCGCCGTAGAGGTTCGTGAACGTCTGCTTCATGCGGTCGATGATCTCGGCGCGGGAGAGCCCCGTCTGGCTGCGTAGCGGATCGACGCGCTTGGCGGCGCTCGTGATCCCCTTGTCGCTGATCTTCTCCCGGCCGATGCGCAGCACCTGCACCATCTTCTCGCCGTCCATGTCGTAGCTGAGGGTGGCGTGGTGCATGACCGCGCCGTTGCCGAGGCGCTTCTGCGCGGCGCCGCCGATCTTCCCCTTCGCGCTCGTGATGTCGTTGAGCGGCTGGTAGAAGGCGTCGATGCCGAGGCTCTTCAGCGCGACGATCACCCATTCGTCGAGGTAGGCGTAGGAGTCCGCGAACGTCATGCCCTGCACGAGATCCAGCGGCGCGTAGATGGAGTAGCTGATCACCGAGCCCTTCTCCATGAGCATCGCGCCGCCCCCGCTGATGCGGCGCACGATATCGAAGCCGTACTTCGCGGCGCCGTCCTGATCCACCTCGTTCCGCAGCGACTGGAAGCTGCCGATGACAACGGCGGACTCGTCCCATTCCCAGATGCGCAGCGTAGGGCCACGCCGGCCCGCACCGACCTCCTCGGCGAGCACCTCGTCGAGCGCGAGCTGCTGCACCGGCGGATAGGCGCGGTCGTGGATGAGCTGCCACTCGTAGTCGCGCCAGTCCGTGGCGCGGGCGAGCGATCGTCGCACGGCGACGCCGATCGCGTCCGCACTGAAGCCGAGCAGCACCGCTCCCTGGGGCAGCGCCGCGGTGACGGCCGCACTGATCGTCTTCGCATCCGCGTTCGCGGGCAGCCCGGTGACGGCCGCATCGATGAGGGGCAGCGCCTCGTCGGGCTCGAGGAAGAAGTCGCCGGCCAGGCGGAAGTTCGTGATGCGGTCGTCCACGACGTCCAGATCGACGACGACCAGCTTGCCGCCCGGAACCTTGTACTCACCATGCATGCAGCGAGCCTAACGCCGGGTGCGTCGGCCGCTCCCGGCTCCACGGCGCGCGTGCGTTCACCGCGGCGTCGGCAGCCTGCACGGCGTTCCCGCCGCCGCAGCCGGACTGACGGGACCCTCACCGGTGACGGAGCCACCGGCGCCGGCGGGCGGCTCAGGCGGACGGCGGGACGTGCGCGTCGAGCCAGGAGACGAGGTCGTCGACCACCTCGAGGCGGTTCGTCTCGTTGAAGATCTCGTGCCTGGCCTCCGGGTACACGCGCACGCTCACGTCCGTCAGGCCCGACCGCCGACGGTAGATCTCCGCGAGCCGCCGCACGCTCCGCTCACCGCCCAGGGAGTCCTCGCCGCCGATCTGGATCAGCAGGGGCACGCGGTGGGGCAGGCGGCGGGCGGGGAGTCCGAAGAGGCGCATGCCGTCCACGACGCCGAAGAGCTTGAGGGCGTCGGCGGGGAAGGTCAGCGGGTCGTCGCCGAACGACTGCTGCACGGCGATGTCCCGGCTCAGCCACTCCCTGCCCGTCGAGCCGAGGTGCTTGTGCAACCGGTTGAGGTCGCCGCCGTTCATCAGCCCCGGCAGGCGCGTCGCCGTGCCGGTGAGTACCACGGCGGCATAGTCCGGCGACCATCTGTTCAGCAGGATCTGCGCGATCAGCGACCCGAAGCTGTGCCCGAGGAGCACGACGGGCAGGTGCGGGTGCCGCTCACGGAGTATCCCGGTCAGCTGGTGCACGTCCTCCACGGCCGCCCGCAGGCCGCCGGGGCCGAGCCGGCCCAGCTTGGCGTGATCCCCGCCGTGCTGGTCGAGCCCCGTCTGCCCGTGCCCGCGGTGATCGTCGGCGAATACGCTGTAGCCGGCCGCGACGAGCTCACCCGCGAGCACGGCGTAGCGTCGCGCGTGCTCGCCCAGCCCGTGCGCGATCTGCACGATCCCCCGGGGCGCGTCCGCCTCCCACTCGTAGTACGTGACGGCGACGCCGAACGCGTCGGTGAACTGCGGCATGACCGCATTCTGTCATCCGCGGCGCGCCGGGCGCTGTCGCCGTCCGCCCCCTCCTGCGCCTGCGCCCTGCGCCTGCGCCTGCCCAGGCAGAGGGCTCCTGCCTGGGCAGGGGCCGGAGGGAAGTGCCGCGAGCAGCGCGGGTCGGGAAGAGCCGGGAGGAGAGGCGGCGGAAGGAGGGCGGGTTACGCGAAGGAGCGGGGCGAGAGCGTGTTCTGCAGCACGAGCGCGGCGCCGCCGACCGCGGCGGCCTCCGCCACCTGACCCGACAGGCGCACGCTCACGTCGTGCAGACTGCCCGCGAAGAACCGCGCGTCCAGCGTGTGCTTCAGCACGCGCACGTAGAGCGAGCCCGCGGTCGCGAACGACGGCCCCGCAAGCACGACGGAGTCGAGGTCGAGCAGGTTCGCGGCGGACACGACGGCCCCGGCGAGCGCGTCGGCCGACTCAGCGATGAGCGCGAGCGCCGCCGAGTTGCCCCGCGTCGCCGCCATCGCGACGAGCGCGAAGTCGCGGTACGGATTGGCGTCGGCCGTCAGCTCGATGCCGGACAGCTTCCCGGATGCGACTGCGGCGCGGGCGCGCGCCGCAACGGCCGCCGGCGCGGCGACGTCCTCGACCGTGACCCACTCGCCCTCGGACGCGGACGCGGACGCGGACCCGGACCGGTGCAGCGCCTGCCCGAGTTCGCCCGTGTTCGCGCTCGCGCCCCGGAAGACGGTGCCGCCGAGCACGATGCCGGCTCCGATTCCCGCCCCCATGTACACGGTCATGTGCGCCTTGGAGTCGGCGAGCGCGCCGCCCCAGAACTCGGCCACGGCCGCGGCGGTCGCGTCGTTGTCCAGGAGGACGGGCAGCCCCGTCGCCTGCGCGAGCCTGCTGCGCAGCGGGAACTGCTGCCACGCGGTCAGGGTCGGCGGAGCGAAGATGGTGCCGGACGACAAGTCGAGCGGACCCGGCGCAACGATCCCGAGCCCCACGACGAGGTCGCGGGCGACCCCGAGGTTCGCCAGCAGCTCCGCGATGCGGTCCGCGATCTGGGCGACGACGTGCTCGGGATCCTCGGTGGGCCCGTGCGTGCGCGTGCGGCCCGTGATCGCCCCACCGAGGTTGGTGACGACGTACGTGATCTCATCGGCGCCGAGCTGCACGCCGACCGCATACCGGGCCGTCGGCTCGATGTCGAGCAGGGTCGGGCGCTTGCCGCCCGTCGATTCGCCGCGGCCCGTCTCCACCACGAGCCCATCTTCGAGGAGCTCCCGCACGACGTAGGACATCGTGGCCTGCGTCAGCCCGGTGGAAGCCGCGAGCTCGACGCGGCTGATCGGCCCGCGCGAGCGGATCAGGTCGAACACCAGCCCCCGGCTCGTGGCGACGGGCAGGGACGAGCGCGTCCGAGCGCCGGCTTCCCCGCGATGCGTGGCGGACATGGAGCTCACCTCGAAACAACCGTCCGAGCGACGGGTGGATCCGTGTCGCTGCGCCACGGGAATCGCGGTCGCACAGCAATTCCTATCATCCCGCGACGCCCCGCCGGTTCCCGCGCCCCCGGATGCCACCCCCACCGCCGCCGCCCTGCGCCGTGGTGGATACTGCAGGAATGAGTATCCGCGAGAGCGCCGGCCGGTCCGCCTCCGTCGGGCTCGTGCTGCGCCGCACCCCCCGGACCCTCGGCATCGACCCCTTCTACTCCGAGATCATCGCGGGCATGGAGGGTGTGCTCGGAGAGCGGGGCTACTCCGTGCTCCTGCAGGTGGTTCCGGACCTGGATGCCGAGCTGGCGACCTACGAGCGGTGGGCCGGGCTCGGCACCGTCGCGGGCGTGCTGCTCGGCGACCTCGTGGACAGCGACGTGCGTGCGGACCGGCTCCGCTCCCTCGGCCTCGCCGCCGTCGTGCTCGGTGAACCCGCCTCCAGCGAGCCCGTCACGGCCGTGCGGGTGGACAACTACGGGGCGATGCTGGATGCGGTCCGCAGCCTCACGGGACTCGGGCACCGCCGCATCGGCCGCGTCTCGGGGCCGCTCCGGCTGATGCACTCGAAGTCGCGCTCCCGCGCGTTCGACACGGCCGTGCGGGAGGCCGCCGCGGAGGGGACGACGGTCGAGGGGGACTACACGGAGGCGAGCGGGGCGGAGGGCACGCGTGCCCTCGTCACGGGCCCGTCGGCGCCCACGGCGATCATCTACGACAACGACATGATGGCTGTCGGCGGGCTGGCCGTCGCCCAGGAGCTCGGCATCGCGGTCCCCGACGCGCTCTCCCTGCTGGCCTGGGACGACTCCACGTTCTGCCGCCTCGCCGCGCCGCCGCTGTCCGCCATGAGCCATGACGTGCACGAGCTGGGCGAGCTCGCGGGCGCCGCGCTCCTCGCCCTGCTCGAGGGCAGGGTGGCGCCGAGCCGGGAGGCGCCGCTGCCCCACTTCATCCCCCGCGGGACGACGGCGCCCCCGGCCGGGCGAACCCAGGACTAGACCGCCGTCACGTGCAGCACGACGGCCTGGGCGGGCCAGAGCGGCGGCAGCTGCAGCCCCACGGCGCCGAGCACCGATCCAGGCAGCGTCACCTCGCCGCGGGACAGCCACCCCGGGTGGTGCCAGCCGTACTTCGCGTCGCCGATCTCGTTGCGCACGCGCACCCGGTAGGTACGGGCGGGGTCGAGGCCGTGCAGGCGAGCGCGCTCGGGCAGGGAGTCCTCGAACGTGACGATGCTCGCGAGCACGTAGACCGCCTCCGCCCGGTCCTCGGCCACGAAGCCGTGCGACCGCAGTCCCGGGTCGCGCACATCGCCGTGCACGACGGTGCCGCCGTGCAGCACGTGCCGCACCTCCTTGTACAGCTCCGCGAACCGGGTGATGGTCGCGAGCTCCTCCTCGGAGCATTCGGCGATGTTCCACTCGAAGCCCGACGACCCGGTGAGGCTCGTGGCCATGCGGTAGCTCAGGTCGGTGAGCCTTCCCGAGCTGTGCGCCGGTGACGGACCGACGTGGGCGCCGACGAGCTCGGGCGGCAACAGCAGTTCCGTCCACCGCTGGATGTCCTGACGCTCGACCGGGTCGTTGGAGTCGCTCGCCCACACGCGGTCGGTGACCTGGAGGATGCCGAGGTCGGTCCGGGCGCCGCCACTGGAGCACGACTCGATCTCCAGACCGGGGTGCCGTGACTTGAGCTCGGCGATGAGGCGGTAGGCGGCGAGCGTCTGCTCGTGCACGCCGTACGCGCCGTCGTGCACGGCCTCGACGAGATCGCGGTTGTGGTCCCACTTGATGAAGTCGATGCCGAGCCGCGTCACCAGCTCGTCCATCTGCCCGAACACGTGTGCGTACGCGTCGGGGTTGGCGAGGTCGAGCACGAACTGCGTGCGCCACGAGAGCTCGGCGGGGTGCTCGAGGTGCGCCGGGTTGTGCAGCAGCCACTCCGGGTGCTCCCGGGCGACGTCGGAGTCGAGGTTCACCATCTCGGGCTCGAACCAGAGTCCGAACTCCATGCCGCGCTCGTGGACGCGCGCGGCGAGCGGCTCAAGCCCGTCCGGCCACACGGCGGGATCCACGACCCAGTCGCCGAGGCCCTTCGTGTCATCACGTCGTGCCATGAACCAGCCGTCGTCGAGCACGAAGCGCTCGACGCCCACCCCGGCCGCCGTGTCGGCGAGGCCGAGCAGGAACTCGGGGTCGTGGTCGAAGTAGACGGCCTCCCAGGTGTTCAGCACGAGCGGTCGCGGGGACTTCGGGTGCTGCGGCCGCGCCCGGAGCATCCGGTGGAACCGGCCGCTGATGCCGTCGAGCCCGCCGTCGCTCCAGGCGAAGTAGCAGACCGGGGTCTCGTAGGACTCGCCCGGTGCCAGGGTGATCTCGCCCGGGCGCAGCAGCTCCCCCGCGCCGAGGACCGTGACCGACTCGGTCAGCCGGTCGGTGCGATAGGTCACGTCGGCGCTCCACCCGAGATGCACGGCCCAGATCTCGCCCGCGCGATCGCGCGGCGGGTCGATGGAGGCGAGCATCATGTGGGGTGAGTCGTGGCCGCCGCGGCCGCGCCGGGTCTGCCGCACGTTCGCGCCGCGCGGCATGGGCCCGGTGTGCGGGGCCTTCTCCCGCGTCCACCTGCCGGAGAATTCGGTGAGGTGATCCACCGCCTTGGGCGCGGGCAGCGTCGCCTCGATCCACTCGACCACGACGGGAGACGAACCCGTGTTGGTCACCCCGTGGCGCACCGTCACGACTCCACCGTCGGCGATCGCGATGGTGGCGACGAGGGCGATGCCCTCGGTCGGGTCGGCCGCGCGCACAGTGAGGGTCGGACCATCGGCCGCGAATTCCTCGACGCTCCAGCGCGGGAAGACCGGCCGCCCGGCTCGGGCGAAGAGCGCGCCCGGACGGCCGGCCCAGCCGTCGGCCTCCTGCGGCAGGAGGCTGAGCTGCCAGACGGCGTCGAGCGTGCCGGGCGCCGTCTGCCTGCTGATGGCGGCGTCGAGCTCGACGCAGGCCGACGCGTCGAGGTCGCCGAGGTCCGCGCCCCAGTGCAGCACGCGGGGCAGACCGCCCGCGGGGCGCTGGACGACGAGGGAGGCGCCCTCCCTGCGGAGTACGGCGTATTCGGCGGCTTCGGGAACGGGGTCGGTCATGGCTCTCCTTCTCGGTGCCCGGGCCACGTCGGCGTCAGGCGGTGATCGGCAGGTCGCCTGCCGAGTGCGGGTAGGTGTAACGCAGCGACTGCCCGTCGGGCCTGCGAAGGTCCCGCGGGGTGAGCTCGCTGCGCAGCACGAGCACCGCCCCACCAATGGCGGCGGCGTCCGCGCCGCTCTTCGACAGCAACACTTGCACGGGATGCACGTCGCGCGCGAACCCCGTCCGGTCGAGCTGCGTCTGCATCGCATCCGCGTAGATCGAGCCGGCGGTGGCGAAGCTCTGGCCCGCGAGCACGACGGCGTCGAGGTCGAACAGGCTCGCGAGTCCGATGGCGGCGTGTGCGACGTAGCGGGCCGACTCCTGCAGCAGCCGCAGCGGCTCCGCATCGCCCGCGACGGCCGCCCGGGCGATGCGGGTGAAGTCGACGAGGGTGTCCGTGTCGCCACCGGTGAGCCGGAGTCGGGCGCTCAACCCCGGGACCCGTGTGGCGCGCGCGATCACGGCCTCCGGGCCGGCGTAGTGCTCGAGGCAGCCGTGGTTGCCGCACTCGCAGAGCTCGCCGTCGATGTCGAGGGAGACGTGACCGATCTCCACACTGTTCGACGTGCCGCCGCGGTAGACCCCACCCCGGCTCACGACTCCGCCGCCGATGCCGCTGGCCATGTAGATGCAGCCGTAGGTGCTCGCCGGCTCGACGCCGCCGATCCAGAACTCGCCGATGGCGGCGGCGGTGGCGTCGTTGTCGAGCAGCACGGGCAGCCCGGTGATGGCCTCGAGCTCGTCGAGCAGCGGATAGCCGTGCCATGCGCCCATGTGATTGCCCGTGAGAAGGCGGCCCGCTGTGAGATCCTGCGGACCCTGGCTGACCAGACCGATCCCGAGCACGAGGCTCCGCTGCACATCCGCCGTGTCCATGAGCGCATCGAGGTGGTCCGCGACGGCGATGAGGGTCTCCCGGGGCGAGCGCAGTCCGGCTCCGCCCATGGCCGTGCGGGCCACGAGCTGACCGGCCAGGTCGATGATGACGATGGTGCAGCTGCAGCGATCGAGCTGCACGCCGATCGTGAAGCGCGCCCGCGCACGCAGCCGCAGGAGCGTTCTCGGCTTCCCGCCGGTGGACTCCGCCCTGCCCGCCTCCTCGATGAGGCCGTCGTCCATCAACTCGCGCACGACGTTGGTGATGGTGGCCCCGGTGAGACCGGATGCCTCCACCAGCTCGACCCTGCTGATGGTGCGCGCGGCACGGATGAGGTCGAGCACGATGCCGTGCGTTCGTGGCCGGGACAGGGCAGTTGCAGTCGCCATCGACCACTCCTCTACGACTCGCTGGGAGGCATCTCCGCCTTTGTTGACTTACTTAATTTAGTTCGCTAAGAATGGAAAACACCAGCCGCACCGAGACTGGACACAGACCGCTCGCCCACACCGCTGTGGCGACGCAGGAAGGATCAACGATGTTCCGCAACGTTTCCGCCAGGCGGAAGGGAGCAGCCCTCGTCGCGACCGCGGCGACCGCAGTGCTCCTCATGACCGGGTGCAGCGCATCCGGCTCCGGCACCAGTGGGGGGTCGGGCTCCGGCACCGCGTCCGACACGCTCGTCGCCTACACCGGCCAGGCCGGCGACTACCAGATCAACTTCAACCCGTACTCGCCCTCCACCATCGGCGGCCCGGGCGAGATCTTCGAGCCCCTCTTCTACTACAACCAGCTCCAGAGCGGCGACCCCAAGCCGCTGCTCGGCACGGAGTTCTCCTGGAACGAGGACGGGACCGTCCTGTCCGTCACCCTGCGTGAAGGCGTGAAGTGGAGCGACGGCGAGGACTTCACGGCTGACGACGTGGCCTTCAGCCTCAACCTCCTCAAGGAGAACCCGGCCATCAACGCGATCGGCTTCGACGGTGAGGTTGCCGTCGTCGACCCGACGCACATCACCATCACCTTCCCCGCTCCCGCGTTCGTGAACGGCCCGAGCATCCTCGGCCGCACCTGGATCGTGCCCGAGCACCTGTGGAAGGACATCGACCCGGCGACCGACGTCGTCGCGGAGCCCGTCGGCACCGGCCCGTTCGTGCTCGGCGAGTTCAAGGCTCAGGCCTTCCGCTACGACGCCAACCCCACCTACTGGGACGGCGAGCCCGACCTCAAGCACGTGCGTTACGTCGCGCTCTCCGGCAACCAGGCCGGTGCGGACGCCCTCGCCGCGGGCACGATCGACTGGCAGACCGGCCCCGTGCCGGACATGGCCAACGTCGAGAAGAACTACCCCGGCTACAAGGCCGTCACGGTGCACATGAACCAGGTCGCCCTGTTCACCTGCTCGAACGCCGAGCTCGGCTGCGAGGGGCCGCAGACCGACCCCGCCGTGCGCCAGGCCCTCTACTACGCGATGGACCGCGACCAGATCAACTCGCTGGCGTTCCAGGACACGGCCGCAGAGGTCTCCCCCGGATTCGCCCTGCCCGAGCGTGACGAGGCGATCATCTCCGACAGCCTGCCGGAGCAGACCGCCCCGATGAGCGCTGACGTCGACAAGGCGACGCAGATCCTCGAGGCCGCCGGCTACGCCAAGGGCTCGGACGGCATCTACGCGAAGGACGGGGTGCGCCTCGCGATGAGCGTCCGCGTCGTCACCGGCTGGACCGACTACATCACCGCGGTGGACCTGCTCGCCCAGCAGGCCAAGGCCGTCGGCATCGAGCTCACCGCGCTCCAGTCCTCGTGGAACGAGTGGACCGAGGTGCGCGGGCTCGGCGAGTTCGAGCTGCTCATCGACTCCGTCACCCAGGGGCCCGCTGCTGACCCGTACTACATGTACAACGACTTCTTCAGCACCGCGAACACCGGCCCCGTCGGCCAGAGCGTGAACCCCGGCTTCGCCCGGTTCAGCGACCCCGAGGTCGATGCAGCGCTCGCCGCGCTGCGCACGTCCAACCCCACCGACGTCGAGGCCCGCAAGCCGCACTACGACATCATCCAGCAGAAGATCGCGGCGGACCTGCCGTACATCCCCGTGCTGACCGGTGGAACGACCAGCGAGTACAACGACGCCAAGTTCTCCGGCTGGCCCACCGAGGAGGACCTGTACGCCGTCCCCGCCGTGTGGTCGCGTCCGGACAGCTCTCAGGTGTTCGCCTCGCTCACGCCGACCGGCAAGTAGTCGACCCGCCGCCGAGGAGAGTTCGTAAGTGATTGGGAACATGAAGTGAGCTATTTCGTTCGGAAGCTCGGCTTCTACCTCGTTGCCCTCTGGGCCGCTCTGACGCTGAACTTCTTGATTCCGCGTCTGATGCCCGGCAACCCGGTGGACGTCCTGCTCGCGAAGCTTCAGCAGCGTGGCGGCATCGTGGATGCCGCAACGCGCCGGTCCTACGAGCTCCTCCTCGGCGGCGGCACCGACGACCCGCTGTGGGTTCAGTACGGGAACTACCTGGTCAACCTCGCCAAGGGCGACCTCGGCATCGCGGTCAGCGTGTTCCCCACCCCCGTCAGCGAGGTGATCGGCCAGGCGCTGCCCTGGACGATCGCCCTCGTCGGCCTCGCCACCCTGATCTCGTTCCTCCTCGGCGTCGGCCTCGGCGCCATCGTGGGCTGGAAGCCCGGCACGTGGCTCGACAGCCTCGTGCCGGCCACCACCCTCCTCGCGGCCGTGCCGTACTTCTGGCTGGCCCTGATCCTCGTGCTCGTCATCTCCTCGACGTGGCACCTGCTTCCCGGCATGGGCGGCTACGACGTGGTGCTGAGCCCCGGGTGGAACCTCGACTTCATCCTGTCGGCCATCAGGTACGGCACGCTGCCGGCCCTCACGATCGTGCTCTCGTCGATCGGCGGCTGGCTGCTCGGCATGCGCAACATGATGGTGTCGACGCTGTCGGAGGACTACATCCTCACGGCTCAGGCCAAGGGCCTGAAGAACTCCCGCATCCTGCGCAGCTACGCCGCCCGCAACGCCGCACTGCCGTCCATCGCGGGCTTCGCGATCTCGCTCGGCTTCGTGGTCAGCGGCTCGATCATCACCGAGCAGGTGTTCTCCTACCCCGGCATCGGCTCGAAGCTGCTGCAGGCGGTGCAGAACAGCGACTACGCGCTCATGCAGGGCATCTTCCTCGTCATCACCCTCGCCGTGCTCGGCGCCAACCTTCTCGTCGACCTGCTCTACGGCATCATCGACCCCCGCACGCGGGCCCGCAGCTAGGCGGAAAGACACATGACCAACCTCACCCCCACGACCGAACCCTCCGTCGCCGGTGCCGACGAGGCGCTCGCGACCACCGCCCGCCAGGAGGGCAGGCGGCCCCGCGCCGGCTGGCGCGCCATGCTGCCCACCCTGACTCCGGCGCTCGTCATCGGCTTCGGCCTCGTGACCGCGATCGTGCTGTTCGGCCTGCTCGGCCCGATGTTCGTGCAGGACCCGAATGTCGTCCGCAACACGGGCCTGCAGCCGCCCGGCGACGGTCATATCCTCGGCACGACCCAGACCGGGCAGGACGTGCTGGCGCAGCTCGCCTTCGCGACGCGCGGCTCGCTGCAGATCGGCCTCATCGTCGGCGTGCTCGCGACGCTGCTCTCCGCATTCTTCGGCGTGCTCGGCGCCTACCTCGGCGGGTTCGCCGACGAGGCGTTCTCCCTCTTCTCCAACGTCATGCTCGTGATCCCCGGCCTGCCGCTCGTCATCGTGATCTCCGGCTTCGTGCCGCAGGAGCAGCGCGGACTCTGGACCATCGCGGTCGTGCTCGCCATCACCGGCTGGGCCGCATCCGCCCGCGTGCTGCGTGCGCAGACTTTGTCCCTGCGCAACCGCGACTACGTTGCCGCGTCACGGGTGGCGGGCGAGCGCTCCTGGCGCGTCATCGCCGTGGAGATCCTGCCCAACCTCCTCCCCGTCATCGCCTCCCAGTTCGTGTTCGCGGTCATCTTCGCGATCCTCAGCGAGGCCGGCCTCGCCTTCCTCGGCCTCGGCGCGTCCAACTCGTCGACGCTCGGCACGATGCTCTTCTACGCGCAGAACGGTTTCGCCCTCCAGCTGAAGGCGTGGTGGTGGTTCGTACCGCCGGGACTCATCATCGCCCTGCTCGGCTGCGGCCTCTCCCTGATCAACTTCAGCATCGACGAGATCATCAACCCCAAGCTCCGCAATGTCCGCGCGCACGCCAAGCGCATGCGCATCGCGAGGAAGGCCGAAGCCCGATGACCGCATCGACAGGGCGCCCGGTGCTCACGGTCGAGGACCTGAGCGTCGTCTACGACGTCGCCAACCCCGTGACGGCCGTCAAGAACGTGAGCCTCACCCTCGCGCCCGGCGAGATCCTCGGCCTCGCCGGCGAGTCCGGCTGCGGGAAGACGACGCTGGCCTACGCGATCAACCGCCTGCACAAGCCGCCGGCCCGCATCGCGTCCGGCTCGGTGACGTTCTCGGACGCCGACGGCTCGGATATCGACCTGCTCGGCCTCTCGGCCGAGAAGCTGCGCTCCTTCCGCTGGTCGAAGCTGTCGATGGTGTTCCAGGGCGCCATGAACGCGCTCAACCCGGTCACGTCCATCGCGGCCCAGCTCGACGACGTGCTGCGCACGCACCGGCCCGGCATGTCGAAGGCCGAGCGTCGCGCCCGCGGCCGGGACGTGCTCCAGCGGGTCGGGGTCGACCCGAAGCGCCTCAGCAGCTACCCGCACGAGCTCTCCGGCGGCATGCGCCAGCGCGTGATGATAGCCATGGCGCTGATCCTCGAGCCGCAGGTCATGATCATGGACGAGCCGACCACCGCCCTCGACGTCGTCGTGCAGCGCGACATCCTGCGAGAGATCATCCGGTTGCGCGACGAGCTGAACTTCGCCGTCATCTTCATCACGCACGACCTCCCGCTTCTTCTCGAGATCAGCGACCGCATCGCGATCATGCTGCGCGGCGAGATCGTCGAGCTGAACAGCGGCGAGCAGATCTACCGCAATCCCCGGCATCCGTACACGCAGAAGCTGCTGGGCTCCTTCCCCAGCCTCACCGGGGACCGCGGCGACTTCATCCGCACCGGCGACCACGCCCTGACGGGAGACAACCGATGACGAGCGTCGAGGTCACGAACCTGACCAAGGAGTTCCACATCCGCAGCGGCATGACGCGATCGACGCTGACGGCCGTCGACCGTGTGTCGTTCGACCTGCTGCCCGGCCGCACGGTCGCGCTCGTCGGGGAGTCCGGGTCGGGGAAGTCCACGATCGCGCGCATGCTCGCACGGCTCGAGAAGCCGACGTCGGGCTCCATCGACGTGACGCTCGACGACCGCACCCCGGTGCGCGGATCCGTGTACCGCCGGCACGTGCAGATGGTGTTCCAGGACCCGTTCGCGTCGCTGAACCCGTTCCACAGCATCGAGCACCACGTCGCGCGGCCGCTCAGGATCCACCGCCGCACGCGCGGCGCCGCCGAGACGCACGAGCGCGTCGTGCACATGCTGGAGCGCGTGAACCTGTCCCCCGCCGAGGACATCGCCGCACGCCGGCCGCACGAGCTCTCCGGCGGTCAGCGCCAGCGCGTCGCCATCGCCCGGGCGCTCGCGCCCGGCGCTCAGGTGCTCATCGCGGACGAGCCGGTGTCCATGCTCGACGTGTCGATCCGGCTGGGCGTGCTCAACCTGATGGCGCGGCTGCAGCGCGAGGACAACCTCGCCGTGCTGTACATCACGCACGACCTCGCAACGGCACGCCACTTCTCGGACGAGATCCTGGTGCTGTACCGCGGCCGCGTCGTGGAGCGCGGCCCGGCCGACTCCGTGATCCTGAACCCTCAGCACGACTACACGAAGCTCCTCGCGGCGTCGGCGCCGGACCCGGAGCGCATGGGCAAGCTCGTGTCGGGTGCGGGCGCCCCGGACCGCAGCGGCATCGACAACTCGGTGAGCTTCAACCACTACACAGGCGAGTGGACGTCGCTCGGCGACCGCGCCGTGCCCGTGGGCTGAGCCGGCACGGACGGGAGGGCACGGCGCCTCGCCCGACGACTCGGCGAGCCGGAGACTGGTGCTTGGCTGTGCGTATGCGCGGACCCCGTGATCCGGCGGGCTCCTGGCGTACGGTTCGGACATGACATCAACACAGGGTGGGCCCGTCATGGACGGCGCCAACGACGCGACCGAGCAGGAAAAGCAGGACGGCCGGAACGACCAGGTGAACGCCGACAACGCCAGGGACGACGCGATACAGAGCGACGATCCGGATCAGTGATCCGTCGGGCCGACTCCCCGGCGCCGGAGGTCACGAGCAGTGCATCCGGGCTCGTGCCGATCGGGGAGCGGCCCCGCACGACGAACGACCCGGGACGGAAGTCACGTCCCGGGTCGTTCGTGTGTCCGCTGTCCGCGGCCGCTATCGGTGAGTGCGCGTCCTGACCTTGTAGGTCGACGTGCCGAAGGACGCGTCCACCAGGGACGCTCCGGCGATCAGGTTCCGGTCGTCGAGGTAGTCGACGCCGGTGCCGCTCACCACGATGGAGCCCGACACGGTCGCGCTCCGCACGGTCGTGCGGTTACGCGTGAAGGTCTTGCCGTCAGCGCTGATCTCTCGTGTGCGCTCCGTGCTCCTGGTCGGCCGGGAGCTCGCGGTGAAGTGCAGGTCGGCGCTTCCCTGCGGGTACCACTCGGTCGGCAGCGGAGAACTGACGTCGAGGCCGGAAGCGTGCACGTCCACGGACTTGGCGCTCCTGGGGAACAGGGGCAGGCCGCCCCGGTACAGGATCGAGCCGGAGACAGTGAAGGCCTCACCGGTACACGAGTCGTGCACGACGATCTCGACCGCCGACACGTCGGTCTCGACCGACCAGGCACCGTCTCCCCTGCCGCCCGAGGTGACCCATGCGTCGCCGTCGTAGGCCGATTCGATCCGGCGCTGCCCCGCTGATCCGTCGGCGCAGGCGATGCGGTCGGTGGTCACGAATCGTGCGCTCGCGAAGCTGCCGTCGGTCCTCTCGACGGTGGCGGGGGCGGCGGTCGCCGGTGTCGCCGTGCTGACGGCGAGGGCGAGCGCGACTGCTGCAGTGACGGCACCGCTTCTGATCTTCACGGGGGCTCCTGTCCGGCCGCCGACGCGATCCGGTCGGCGCTGCCAGGGGAATGGTCCTGGCCCGCCGCGGGCCGGTCAAGCGCCCGCATCCCGGCTCAGCGGAGGGCGGTGCCCGCGACAGTAGTCGGCGTGATCCGCGCCCCTCAGCGGGGGCTTTTCGTTATGAGCGTCGCCGTACCGGACACCACGATCCCGCCGCGTTCCGGGATGTCCACGGTCAGGAGCCCCGGGCGCCCGACGTGCCTGCCCTGGTGGATCAGCACACGCCCGGGCGGCGTCACGAGCCCGAGCACGCGAAGGTAGGCGCCGAGTGCGGCGGCCGCCGATCCGGTCGCCGGGTCCTCGTTCATGGTGCCCACGGGGAAGATGTTCCTCGCCTCGTACCCGGTGCCCGTCTCGAGCGGATGGGCGACCGTGATCGTGCCGGCCCAGCCCTGCTCGTCCATGAGCGCCCGCGCTCGCGCCGGATCGAAGGTGACGGCGTCGAACCGATCGCCGTCGGCGAGCACGACGATCGGGTGCGTGTTCCCGGCGAACGACAGGCGCGGCGGATGCGCCGGATGCAGGTCGCCCTCTCCCAGGCCGAGCAGCGACAGCAGCCGGGCGAGAACATCGGCGTCGATGTCGGCGACGACGGGCTCGACGCTCGTGAAGGATGCGATCGTGCCGCTGTCACCGGCGCTGGTCCTGATGCGCACATCACCGACCGGCGTGACGAACAGGAGCACACCGTCGGCCGGCGGCGGAGCGGTCGCCTCACCGAGCCCATCCGCGATCGCGACGGCCGTCGCCACCGTGGCGTGCCCGCAGAACGGCACCTCTGCGGTCGGGGAGAAGTACCGGATGCCGACGCGGGCCGGACGCGCCGGGCTCGGCGGCTCGGTGACGAAAGCCGTCTCGGCGTACCCGACCTCCGCGGCGATCGCCTGCATCCGCTCCGCGGAGAGACCGCGGGCGTCGAGCACGACGCCGGCGGGATTGCCGCCCTCCGGGTCGGAGGCGAAGGCCGTGAGGCGGAGCACATGCATGTCGTTCGTCCCTTTCACCGTGGGCTCAGCTCGTGCGGCGCACGGCGAGCACGGTCACATCATCGGGCAGGGCGGCGCCCTCGGCGAGCTGCCGGATCGCGTCGACCGCATCCTGCGCCGTCGGGGCGGCGGACCGGGCGAGCGCGGTCGCCCGGTCGAGGGACGCGAGCGTGCCGTCGAACAGGTCGAGCACGCCGTCGCTGAAGACGAGCACGAGGTCACCCGGAAGCAACGCGTAGGTCTGCGCCGTCCATACTTGACCGCCGAACACCCCGAGCGGCGTGTTCGTGGAGGAGAAGAACTCCCGCCGGCCGTCCGCACGCGCGATCAGGCCCAGGCCGTGGCCGGCGTCGACCACCGTGAGGGTGGCGGTGTCCGCCGCGAGTCTCATGTGCACCATCGTGACGAACGCCTCGTTCATCGCGAGGTCCCGCTCCAGGACCTCGTCGACGGCGGCCACCGCATCCGCCGGCTCCGCGGCCGGCACCGTGACGCGCAGCGCCGCACGCACCGTCGCCGCGATCATGGCCGCGCCGACCCCCTTGCCCATGACGTCGGCGACCGTGACGGCGAGCCCTCCGGTGGTGCGCTGCCAGTCGAAGAAGTCTCCGCTCATCGCGCCGCTCGGCACGCACGCCGCGGCGACCTCGAATCCCGGGATGTCGGGCACGGCCTCCGGCAGCAGCCGCCGCTGCACCTGGCCCGCATCGGCGAGCTCCTTCCCGGTGCGCGCGACGCGGGCACCCAGGTCCCGGGCGATCTGCTCCCCGCTCAGGGCCGCCATGGTGAAGGAGACGACGACGAGGAGCACCATGGTGATGAGCGTCGTGGACTGCGTGCCGAAGTACCGTACGAAGAAGTCACCACGGGGGCCGACGATCTGAAACGCGAACAGCCTGAGCAGGTAGTAGGCGGCGAGCGCGGCGGACGCGAGGAACAGCGGCCACCGCGTGCGCGACCACCCCCGGCCGAGCAGCAGGATCTCCCGGGCCGACATCCCGATGAAGGCCGCCATGAGCGTGAGGTAGAAGGGCCCGCCGGACCAGTCGTTCGTCGCCGGGGAGTCGAGAGCGGACACCACGATGATCCCGACGGGTGCGGCGAAGAACTGCCACCGGCGCAGCCGCCTCGCGCGGAGGGAGCGGGCGCCGGCCCACACGCTCACCGCACCAGCCACGAACAGGCCGTTCCCCAGGGGATTGCTCCACACCTGGTGCACCGTGAAGTCGAGCAGGTAGGCGGCGGAACCGCCGAGGAAGAGGGCGAGGGCTGCGCTCCACCACAGGCTGTAGGCGGATCGCGTGCTCCGGTACGTGACGAGGAGGAACAGCGCGAGCAACGTGAGCGCCGTCAGCGCGAACGCCACACGAAGGGTGGCTGCATCGAGCATCAGTCCCCCGGCTTCGTCGATACGCGTGCGAACATCCGTGTCGAGTATTCCGCCCCGCGACCTCGGGTGACAGCACGCACCGGATCACCCAGCCGCTTCGGAGAAATCACGACGGGGTGAGCCCGGCGGGGGCTGTCCGGCGAGGGGCGCCCCTGCGTCGCCCTCCGCCGGCACGGCCGCAGCCCCGGCGGGGAGCGCGGCACTCGCCTAGGCTTGATGCAGCGCCGCGCGGAAGCGGCAGCCGGCTGGGCGGTCTTCCGCGCTCCTTCCCACCCCACTCCTCGAACGGTTCCCTGTGTCCGCGCCCCCCTCCCAGACCGTAAACACCTTCCCCTGGATCGGCCTCCTCACGCTCGCGGGCGCCATCTTCGCGTCCGTCACGAGCGAGTTCCTTCCCACGGGCCTGCTGCCCGACATGGCGCGCGACCTCGACGTCAGTCTCTCCCGCGCCGGGCTCCTCGTGACGATCTTCGCGGGCACCGTGGTGGTGGCCACGACGCCGCTCGCCGCGCTCACGCGGCGCTACTCCCGCAAGATGCTCGTCGTCATCGTGCTGCTCATCATCGCCCTCGCCAACGTGCTGGCCGCGATCGCACCGACGTACGAGATCCTCGTGGGCGCCCGCATCCTCGGCGGCCTCGCCCACGGGCTGTTCTGGGCGGTCGTCGCCGCGTACTCCGCGCACCTCGTGCCCAAGCACCAGCTCGGGCGGGCCGTGGCGATCACGTCAGGTGGCGCGTCCGCGGCATTCGTGCTCGGCGTCCCCGTGGGCACGGCGCTCGGACACGCGCTCGACTGGCGCGCGGCGTTCGCCATCATCGGCGCCGTCGTACTGCTGCTGGCGCTCGCGGTCGTGAAGTTCCTGCCGCCCGTAAACCACCACGTCCAGCTCCGGACGGGCGAGATCCCGCTGCCCCTGTACAAGGACCGCAGCATCACGGGGGTCGTGCTACTGTGCGTCGTGATCGTCATCCTCGTGACGGGTCAGAACATCTTCTACACGTACATCGCGCCGTGGCTCACGGACGTCGCGGAGTTCCCGGGCACCTCGGTGGCGTTCCTCCTCTTCCTCTACGGCGGCGCGGGAGCGATCGGACTCGTGCTGGCCGGCTTCGCCGCCGACCGTTTCCCCCGACGCGGATTCGCCGCGGCCGTGATCGCGGTCATAGCGTCCGTCGTGCTCCTCGCGGTGTTCGCGGGGAACCCGGTCATGGTCGTCACCGCCTTCGTGATCTGGGGAGTGGCGTTCGGCGGCATCCCCGCGATGTTGCAGACACGCATGCTGAACACCGCGTCGTTCCGGGTGCGGGACCTCGCCGCGGCGCTGCAGACGACCGCATTCAACGTCGGCATCGGCGGTGGCGCGCTGCTCGGCGGGTTGCTGCTCGACGGGATCGGCATCGGTGAGCTGCCGGCCGTGCAGGTGGCCTTCCTTCTCGTCGCCCTCGTGCTGAGCGTCACGGTGGACCTCACACGGAACGCGCGGGCGCGGCGGGTGGAGCCGGGGCAGGTCACAGGGCACTGAAGTAGCGTGAGGACAATGCGACTCCTGCTCATCCGCCACGGCCAGACCCCCGACAACGCACGTGGCGCACTGGGGGCCATGGTGCCCGGACCGGGACTCACCGACCTGGGGCGCGAGCAGGCCGCCGCCGTGCCGCAGGCGCTCGCCGGTGAGAGCATCGACGCGATCTACGTCTCCACCATGCTGCGCACCCACGAGACCGCGGCGCCCCTCGCGGAGGCGCTGGGCATCACACCGACCGCCCTCCCCGGGCTGAGGGAGATCTCGGCCGGGTCGCTCGAGCAGCGGTCGGATCCGGATGCGATCCGGCTCTACATGGGCACCATCTTCTCCTGGGCCGACGACATGGCGGCGCGCGTTCCCGGTGCCGAGAGCGGCTACGAGTTCTTCGCACGATACGACGGGGCGATCGGCGAGATCGCGTCACGGCACGAGGGAACCGTGGCCGTGTTCAGTCACGGTGCCGCGATCCGCACGTGGGCGTCCTGGGCCTGCAGCAACGTCGGGATGGAGTTCAGTCGCGCCAATCACCTCGACAACACGGCCGTGGTGGTCGCCACGGGCACCCCGGCCGAGGGCTGGGTGGCCGAGCGGTGGGCCGACGCACCCCTCGGCGGCGCGGAGCTCGAGGACGCGACGGCGCCCGACCCCACAGGCGACCCCGCCTGACCGGGTTCGTGCACCCGGCGGCTCGCCAGCGACGGCGGGTGGGAGTTGGATGGCGAGCATGAACATCGACAAGAGTCAGATCATCGAGCACCTGAAGAGCCTGGGCAAGCACGACGAGGCCGCGAAGGCCGACTCGGAGTTGCCCGACAAGGTCGACCCGGAGCAGCACAGCGGCCTGCTCGAAAAGCTCGGCGTGAACCCGCAGGACCTGCTGGGCAACCTCGGCGGCCTCTTCGGCAAGTAGGCGCGTCGACCGATAACGGCGACGGGGGCGGATGCCGCGTGCGTCCGCCCCCGTCGCCGTGTCAGCCGGCTCCCCCGAGCATGGCGATCCACCGGTCGACGTCGCGGCCGCTGCGGAGCCGCACGATGCGGAGCCGAGGGTGCTCCCGCTCCAGAAAGAGCACCCGTTCGGGCATCGAGTGCCGCGTGCGCACGGCCCAGCGCAGAATGTGATCCGGGTTCCGGAGGATCGTGTGCAGCGGGGGCTCCACGTTCCCGTTCCAGAGAACGGTTCGGCGGATGCGCCGCGTCAGTGTCCGGCGGAGCACGCGCCACAGCGGAACGCGCGGCGGGAGATCGAGCCACACGAGCGTGTCCGCCCGGGACGCGAGCAGCCCGCGCACCGCGGTGTACTGCCACTCGGTCACCCAGGCGGGCTGCTCGACGAGCGCCTGCACATCCTCGGAGAAGGACGGCCGCGGCACCCATCCGGCGCCGTGGTAGAGGCTGTCCAGTTCGGTGTGCGGCACACCCAGCACCTCGCTGACGCGCCTGGCGAGGGTCGTCTTCCCCGCGC
>Ga0210040_10000736_pt1 | contig 52659 bp, 52 predicted proteins | sample CryGeyCG12114_NA_FD_185462 | JGI IMG/M metagenome (GOLD analysis project Ga0210040, IMG submission 185462) | Groundwater microbial communities from aquifer - Crystal Geyser CG19_WC_8/21/14_NA (SPAdes) (version 2) | ecosystem: Environmental > Aquatic > Deep subsurface > Groundwater | place: USA...
GCTGGTGATGCTCCATGAGGATTGTTATTCAGGGTCTGGCAAGCCTGGGGCTGAGCAATAGTACACAAAGCCGGGTCTTCGACCTCATTCTGCGCTCGTGGCGTAGACTCGCTCACCGGGGAGTAAGCCGGACTCGTCGGCAGTGGGTCACTGTATCCCATCGTCCTTCTTCGATCCTCGGTATGGATCTCGTCGAAGAAAACTTTGTCCGTCCAGTATCGGGCCTAGGACTTGTCAGACGCGATAGCTACCTCGAGCACGAACCATATCGAGACGTACCACGTCCACGTGCTGCTTCAGTATTTTTAGGAATCCCTCATGGCCGTGTCTGCGTCTTTGCGTCGCCCATTCGTTCCAATGAATAGCAAGAACGCCACTTTGCATCCTGTCGCGCGTCCCATGGTCGAGGACATATCGCAGGTCTTTGATTTCTGATACTAGATTCTGAACGAGCTCTGAATGATGTTGTACACGCTGTTGATGGTGTTGCAGTACTGGCGGAAGGTCGATGGGGGCGAAGGTAGGCACGTCTTTGTTCCTTGGTTGGGACATGAGATTCACGCTTGGCGATGACACGTTGTCTGTCACAAGAGTGGAAGCGCTGCTTATGGTGGCGAGATTGTGGTCGAGACCTTTTGCCAAATCGGCAGCAATGTCAGCCGAACTCAAGGAGTGCGCAGTAGCATTATCGGATAATGCTTTCAAGATTTGCTCATGTCGTTTCTCGTTTTCATCTTTCTCAGCAGCAAGAACCTTAATCAACTCTCTCTGGTCCTTCAAAATTGGAAGAGCTTCTTGGCTGTAGCCTTGTTTAGCAAGAGCTCAATGCGACTGCTTGACAACCTACTTTCGTAACTGCTCGGCGAAAATGAGCACGTTCAGAATGACCAGCAAAGAGGACTTCAATCTTTCCAAATTTGCCTGGACCTGTTCGATTTGTGGTTGCAAGAAGGGAAACTTAAGTCTCTGCTTGAAGCTGATGGTTCTACGAAACTTGCTGTTCGATTGCTCATCACTGTCAATAAGCTTCTCTAAGTCCGTAAAGACTTTTTTGGTGTCTTCAACGAGGGTTTTCGCTGCGTCGATGGCTTGTTGTGAGCACACTTTTAGAGATTTGTCTTTCGACAGCGTCTCGCCAAGCTGCTTGAGGACAGCGCCAGTGGCAGCGATGTCTTGTGAAAGGGCGTCGATGCTCTTGTTGGCATTCTTAACCTTCCGTGTGAAAGTGAACAGCTTCACGCTAAGCTTGCCTCCAATATCAGCGATCTGAATCACGCTGGCGGCTAGGCCGACGATCTCGATGCCAGACATGTTGACGCATTGATGTGCTAGGGACGATGATCATTCAGAAGTAAGAAGGCTGTATTGAAAGTAATGTGTACTCAGCCTCCGGTCTGCCTTGGCGAGGCAGAATCGACGGCTCGAAGTCTGTCGAGGCCGACTGACTGGTTGCATGAGCGTAGCAAAGACCTGCATGATGCTTCGCTTGAGGCTCGTCTTCATTGGATGCCGAAACGCCGATACATGCAGGGTGCTGTCGGTTGCTCATTAATGCAATGGTAAGGAGATTTCCTAGTTCGCTAGTTGCAGAGCGAGAGGAAAGGCTCCAAGCACTGTCCTCATCTCGATGTTGGGAAGGTAAGAGCACTGCCCGCGCACTAGAGTTGAGGAGGTAGGCCTCCAAGCTGTCATGCGCTTTTGCCATCGATGATTCAAGTCACAAACAGGATGTCCAAAACCCTTAATATATCTGCCGAGACGTCAGCATTTATTGGTCTCGGTGCCAAAGCACAAGGTACTCTTTTCAGTATATGCAGTAACGGGATTGGTGCTTCTTTGGCGCCAGATCAATGAGAAGCAGCACAGCTCGACTTGTGCGCAGCAGCAATGCTGGCCAAGTCTCAACTCTCAGTAATATTCATGGGTATCCTGACACCTTGACGCATCACTCCAGGAACGCCGTTGGTATGTGCATAGCCCAGCCTCTATGGTGGTAATATCCTTTCCTGTCCCTCGTCGTCCTTCGATCATACCTTAACGTGCCTACCCTCCCGTTCAACGACCTTCACCAGGCCCTTGAATGTCTCAGACCATTCTTCACCGTCCTCGCTCTTCTCGGCGCCCTTCTTGCTTACGATATCCCTCGATATCATGACCACACTAGTCGGTCTCTTCGTTTGTCCCGCCATACCGAGCTCGGCTCGACTCGTAACGTAGATGTAGGGCATATTGTGGTCTTCGCACAGCACCGGGATATGCGAAATAACGTCCATTGGGGAGATATCGGCCGCCAGTACCACGATGCCGATAGGTACTGCCTCGCCAGCTGTTGACTGTGACTTTCGCAGGGCCTTGACCACTTCTTTCACACCCCGCTTCAACGTCCTCTGAGCAGCAGCTATAGTCACAGTTAGCAAATATTCCGCTACTCGTCATTAGCTCTAGAGCCCATTAACATACCCTTCTTCACCCCCCTAAACACCTTCTTCGCAACCTTCTCATCAGCCAACGGATTCGCAAACGGCACCAGCGCCCCAATCGGCCTCACAGCCCCTTTGCTGTCCACCTCCATGTCCAGCTCCTCCTCACTCACCACCTCCCCATCAGGTCCTACATTCCCATTCTTCACCACCTCCTTCTTATTACCCTTGACCTCCACCACCGCACCATCAGCCTTCTCGACCTCGTCGAGTAGCTTCTCGGCTAACTTCGCCTTCTTTTCCTTCTTCTCTTTCTTCTCCTTTTTGTCCTTCTTTTCCTTTGAGATGCCGGAAGACTCGGTCAGCGATGTTTCGGCCTTTGCGGCTTTCTTCGCAGCTTTGCGCTCTTCCTTGGAGAGGGATTTGTCTTTTGCCATTGTGCAAACGTGGAGTCGCCGACTAGAGTATATGGAAACGGGTGTCTTAATTAGCACCAGTTATGGACGTATTGATAAGCCGTCTTCTCAAGTGCAGTGAGTTGGGAACTGCTCGACAGGGCTATGGATGTGGACACGAGCTACACTGCGATGTTTGAAATTCTGGAGCTGGATCGCACCCAGTAAGGAGAGCTGCACAGTGTGAAAGATATCGTGCTGAAGTGCGCCTTTTGTCTGCTGCTGTGCCCTCTCACTTCAGAATGTGCTTTTCGCGACCAAAATTTTGGTGGAGTCGAGCTTCAGGCTTAAGTTTGCTGTGTTTGAAGCCCTCGTGAAGATCAGGCATTCAGGCGCCATTCCCAGCACGACGCATTTCAGGTGCCAATGTCCTAGCTGGTGAGAAGAAGTAGGATGCATACCAGGACATGGGTCATGGTCGACTTTGCTAGAGCACGGTCACCCATATATTACTATCATTACATCCACTTGTTCATCCAAGGTATGTAACCTCTTGCTGCCCGCTGTGAGAGCGGCACCTTGTACAGCCTCCTGTCCTTCCATCTCAATCTATACTAGATGAGCCTATCGATTATGCTTGTGGCCTTGTCTCATTCGCCTGATCATTTTGCTCCGGCTTGGTGGCGTTTGTAGCCTCCGCAACAGTAGACGGCCTCGCCATGGTCTTGCTAGCTAGCTCCTGCATTTCCTCGTGCGGCACCTCCCTCTTCACGATGACGTGCGTCTCCAGCTCCTCGAAGTCCTCACCTATCTGCTCAAGCACTTCCGGGCTCACTACTGATTTGGATATCTTAGTCCACCGAGGGCTGGACGGCATTTGCTGCGGATTTATTTCCTGGATTGGCCTTGGCTCGGCGACCGGAGCCTGAGCTGGCGTTTGCTCCGCAACAGCCGAAGGTGGCTGGGTTGAGTCAGCCGACTGTTGGACCGGGAGTTGAGTTGATGCTTGTGGATGTTCGGTAGCAGCCATGCCGAACGGCGGCTCTTCATGTACGCTTTCCGGCACTGCACCAGGTGACAGGTTTGAGAATGGTCCACCAGCTGCTGCCATAAGTGGAGCTGTCGAAGGCGCTGTAGGAGCTGCCGGAGCTGACGCTGATTCTGGAGCTTGCTGAGCATATGGTCCCGATACCGTGGTTTGTGCCTGTAGAGGCATGGTCGAGACCGGAGCCGACGCCGGCATGCCTGTCGACATCCGTGCCTGCTGCATTGCCTGTGGCGCTAATGGTGTTTTCGACCCCGACCTCTCATGACCCTGTTCATGCACGACGGGTAAGGGTTCTTCCCTGGGCTTGTCGAGCGAGCGCCCTCTAGGTGACAAATGTTCGTAAGCGAAAGCCGACAAACTGTTTCTAGAATTTGCCTGGTCTGCATGGATCCTAGGTGGGCTCTTCGCCCTGTCTGGATCACGCTCCCGCTTGTCCTCACTCCTTTGTTGCATCTTTGCTTTCATCCTGCCAAAGAAACTCTTCTTCTCAGCTTCCGTATTTTGTGCATTGAGCAATTCTGCAGACTCACGACTCGACACGTTCATAGCTGATGGGTGGCCCGTGCTCGATGCATCCATGTTGCTTGATTGTGTCAACTGTGAGTCGCCGGTGAAGCTCTTCCTTGGCCTATTAGAGCCAAGTGAGCTGTTGCTTGTTCGAGCCCCAGGGTTCTGTCCAATAGGTGGTGGAGGTGCCAAAGGCGCAGCGTCGGCTTTAGACCATCTATATCTATGCCGCCTTTTTTCTTTCCGTACGGCCGGATCTTCCAGCGCATCTAGGTCCGATGGGTCAGTAGCAGATTCTCGTGAGTGTGCTGATGTTGTTGGAGAACGAGGTGGCATCAGAGTCTGACTCATATTGCGATTGCCCTGAGAAGTTGGAGATCTGGTGGAAGATTCTGACGGATACTCTGTGGTGGGAGTGGCGGCGGTGTTGGATAGACTAGGATAATGTCCTTCGATGGGGTTCTGCCTTTCGTAGGTAAAATTGCTAGGTGTCGCCAAAGGTGTATGAAAAGCAGCTGCATCGTCCGCGTGCAGAGATGCCTGAGAGCTCTGGGCGCTTTCGTTGCTGCTACCTGGTAGCCTGCGCTTTTGCAACTTTCTTGGCTGCCTGTTTGGATCTCTCTGCCCGTCGAGAGGTCCGAAGATTGGCGACTTAGCCAGGTAGCCGGAGATTTTTCGTTCTCTAGTTTGCCTGCCATTGACGGGGGTGACTGCCGCCGCGTCTTGGGTAGGTCGAACATCATGTGCTGCTACTATCGATGCCGCCGGCTCCGCAATCTGGTTATTTTCAACCACCATTGAATAGATTGTCTGCTGTTGCTGTGCTGCAAGGGGGTGTCGCACATCTGTCCCACGCGACGAGGCTGGAGCCGAGACGTCCTGGGGAGTTGTTTGCTCGTCCGGTGGTGAGCCTGGTATGGGCGCAGGTGTGTTGATTGTAGGTGTGCCCGACTCATTGGCGTCTGCGATCCTTTGGAAGCGACGCCCAGACATTGCAGGTGACCGGTTTGAGGGTACAGTATTGCTTCGACCAAGGCCACCATTAGTCCCAACACTGCCGCCCATCGCACCCGGAGATACAGGTGTTCCTGGACTCGATACACCAGGGCTGCTTCTATCTCTGGAGTTTCGTGAGGACAATGATGCATTGCGTCGAAGACCGGCAGCTCTGCGAAGACTGTCTGCCCCAGCGCTTGCTGTAGAGGCTGAACGACCTAAGGTCGTGGCTTTGGGCGTTGTGATAGATGGCGGGCCGCTCTTCACCTCGTCCTTTGTCTTCTCGTCCATGGCCGTGCCGTTCATACCGATAAGGAAATTGTCCTGGTTGTCGATCAGGAAGATGAGCACGTCCTGACTCAGTCTGTACTCATTGGGAGCCATATCATGATTCGGGTGTGAGATAATGCCAGGTTGGAATATGGCCGCGAGGTTCTGCGCAGTCATCCTGTTCAGGTCTGCCTTACTTGCGAAAACTGCTAAAAGATCCAGGATATAGAGCAGGAGTTGGCGATTCAGGGCCGGCAGTTCTGTTATCAGCTTCTGGTACGCGGTGACAGCACGATGGTGTTCTTCAAGTTCCATAGTCGTGGCTTGAGCATCGTCGCCGACTTTTGCTTGGTAAGCCCGCAGAGGTGTTCTGAATCTGTCGTAGAATTCGAGAGGTACGATGGGCTCGGGCAATTGATTCAGGTATCGCCGCAGGATATTTGCTGCATCGTGAACGGTGTAACCGGTCCAGTCTAAACCTTTCCCGTATTTCTCGGGAGTGTTGAAGATGGTCTGAAGATCTTTGATGCGCTTTGCGGAGCCACTGAGTCGGAAGATGCCCTCAACGTCCGTTGCTGTTGCTGCGTGTTAGTACAAGGAATCTTGGTATTGGCAGTAGCAGCATACCTTTCTCTTTCAGGAAGACACCACATTTAGCAACCACGATTGGGACATAACCGTATATGAAACTCTCGCCGTGGTCGTTCGTAAGCGAAATGGCGACGTTCGCGTAAAGAATGCTCTGCGGTAAGGGTACACCAAATATGCCGCGGCCAGCTGGCGCTATTCACATGTCAGTGCTCTGGTTTATGGGACAAGGGTCAAGCTCGAACGACGCGGCGCAGTCGATCGATATGGCGACTGACCTTGTTCTTCTGATCTGTCTCGCCGTTTGCCAAAGCCCTTCCACCACGACCTCAATTGTTCTTTCGAGGGAGGAGATACGGCCTGCTGAACATTGTTGGAGATGGGAGCACCTCGATGCGAAGGCTGAGATATGGGCTGGGGCCCGGTAGCCATGGCACCCTGGGTGCCTGCTGGCATAGATAATCACAGTCGTCGCTCTTCCCAAAGGCTACTGGTCTTCTCGGCAGGTATTTGCGATGCGATAAAGTGGAACTTGACCTGACTGCGAGGGGATCTTGCTACAGCAATCCAACAGTCATTCGGGATCACAGTCTCGGCAACCTATGTTCCTTCTCCACAGTCGGTGGTGCCGACTCTCGACACGGAGGTCGCAGATTTAATATCGACGCGCTCAGAACAGATTGGGCAATCACTAGTTGAACGGGCGCCTCTGTGCAGCAAGATGTCGGGGTTGACTGTAGGCAGCACGCGGAGACGTGTGGGAGTAAGGGTATGTAGATGTGGATTGCGAAAGCCGTCGATGGAACTGATACGAGCGCCGTGAGAAATGCAAGTCGTTCGACTGAATAGCCAAAAATTGAAGCGATGGGCAAGGATTGAGTCGAGTCGAGTATAGTAGTGAGTGTGAGTGTTAGTGTTTACTACCGCGCGGAGTCTGCACTCCCAAGGCGAGCAAGGTGTGAGACAGACAGCTGCGACACTTGGACTCCCGCAAGAAGGCTGCAGGTGCTCACAAGCCCCAAAACAGGCTAACCTAGTCAACTTGTCCCAAAGAGGCCTCCAGTGCTGCACCACTGCGCTCTTAGCACTCTTAGCATGGGGGGAGGAGTGTGGCTTGACACTACCAAAGCAGCCCGTGCGCAGCTCAAGGCTATTCCTAACCATCCCCGGCTGCTCAGACACACAAAGAATTTGTTTGCTGCACTCATACCACTGGCATGCTAGCAAAAGTGCTTCTGATACACTACAGTAGTCCTTCTGAATAACCGGTGTATTCTACAACCCTCTCTGCCTGACACAAAGCCTTGAACTCTTTTCTGATGACAAGGTACGCTCTAGGATTGTAGAGAGCCTTCATTGGCCAGTTCTTGTAGGCGATGATCCAGAGTTGGCCTTCGCTTGAGCCTGCCCAACACCATGAAGAACCATCCATCGTACCCGAACATCTGCATCCTGCAGTACTCGGTACCTGAATATTGGCCATGTTTCGAGCCGGGCATGCGATCTGCGATGATTGTCTATCTGGATCAAGTCGAAAATGCTTCTCGCCCTGCAAGTGCGTTTGAGTCGTGCTCATCATCTGCAACGTGTGTCGTGTGGGATGGCATCGGCGCCATACAAAGACAGCTGTGTTCTATTTTTGATACAATCTGGAGCACCGCCGCATCATGCTGATCGTTTCGCTCAAAGGCCGACAATCCTAATGACACTTTGGGCCGCTTTTGGTGCTCGTGCCTTGCCGGTCTTGCCAGTAACGCTGGCCACAAGGTCTTGGCCCTTTTGCCTGCTTATTCAAGTTGCTGCTTTGGGATAGACCAATATAGCCAGCTAGGCTTGCCATGGCATCTTTACTAGAAGCACGGGCCGAATTTATTATGCACGTCCAATGGGCCAGCGCCAGTCGTTCTGACGTGCTGGAAGAGAGAACTATTTATGCTGATGATCCTATTTTACAGTCTAGCGCAGGTCCATACGTACAAGTCTATTTCGGTGTGTCTATTGCTTCTGCTGTCTAGGCAGATCAAGTTCGTCGAGACCGTCATCTAAGCCATCGCCCTTGCCGAAGACGTCCTCCTCGTTTTGATCGTCTTGATAAGATTGAGGGCTCGGCTCGTCGTCAAAATATGCCACCTCATCATCCTCGTCTCGGGCCAATGTCTCGGCAGCCAGTTGCGCTTCAGGATCATCTGTAAATCGGTCGGGAATATGACCGGTTCTCCTTGATTCTTCACGAACACGACCTTGTTCTTCGGCTTCAAGCGTGCGTGCTCGTTCCATTGTCTTCCTGTATATGAACCAGCCGACAGATGCGCCCAGCAAGCCAAAGAATATGATGCTGAACCAGTTCAATGCCTTGGTGCCAGCACTCATCTCCCCTTTGTTCTTGGCGATTTTGGCCAATCTGCTTCCTATGAAGACGTGGATAAGCAACTTTGGCGATATCAAAGCCGTTGCCAATGCATAGGCTGAAGGCTCGACTGTCGGGAAGGTTGACATGGCTCCATTGCTGAGAGAGTATGGCAAGGGACACAGCCTAATCATACAGATCAGCTTCAAGCCATCCTCTTTCAGTGTCAATGTCAGGGCGGCGAAGCGTTTATCGTTGGCGACCATGCGCTCTACATATTTCCTAAGGACCGTCCTCGAGACAATGAAGGAGCAGAAGGATCCAGCAACGGTTGCGGAGGCGTAGACGAGCCAGCCTTCACCAACACCGTATACAAATCCTGCCAAAGTTCCGCAGGTCGAGTAGCCGATGAGAGGCGGAAAGGCGGTCATAAAGGTGAGAGCCCACAGTATCGTCCATCCGCCCGTAGTATGTTTCCACTTTTCCGCATACGGTTCGAGGAAGCCGAATATCTTCTCGTTGAAGATCAAGAACAGTAGGCCGCCGACATTGATGGCTATCAAAGCGAGACCGGCAAGGACTCTCTGCAAGGGAGACATCCTGTTGTATGTTGCCATGAACCTCCGCTGTATCTTCTCGGCATTATTGATGATCTCATCGCGAATCTCGGCTGCTCTGCTCCGCGCGTGAGATGAATTCCTTGCATTGGCATACGAGTTCCGTGACCGACTCTGAGAGGGGCTTAACAGGTTGGAGGATGAATTGTGAGGAGATACTGGAAGTGCTATCGAGGGAGACATGTTGGATGCGCTGAGGATGTCGTTGAGGAGCAGGATATTCACGCACAGGACATGGCTGCGTCGCTCAGATAACAAGTTGCGAGGTCAAGGACGATGTGAATTCAGCAGCAGCAAGGAAGCTCATATTGATAACTGCCTTCGACTGCGCTCGCAGTGAGAAGTGTGTCATGCGCTAGACTCGCAGGGCTCGAGGGTGGACTCTGGAGGAGCTGCGGCTCGAGATCTCTCCGGGAATTTGTGACGTTACTGTAGCTAATTCCTGCACCAAGTAGGTTTGGGGAAAGCCAAAGCCAAAGCCGCAGGGGCCCGTCGTCAGCACCCTGAACCCCATCTTCTACTAATGGCGGGACCAACGACTGCACATGTGCCTGACCATTCCCTCCTTGCTCTCAGAGGCTGTGAACATAGACTGCCGCGTTCTTGATAGACACCCCTCCGACTAGACGGCCTCCAACACGCTCCTTTCATCGCGACACCATCATCGCATAGCCCTTGCACACAAGTCCACCCGCCTTTGCTGCTCGTGCGCTGCCTGAATCAAGACCAGTGCCACCAGTCCATCGGTCGATATACTTGTTCGGCCGAGGGGAACTCCACAGTCTCATGCATCGATTTACTTCGAGACACAAGACCAGGGTAAAGACACCAACCTGACCGTCATAGTTTGCGTCGAGGCATCATGATTACACCAGAGCAGTACCAACTATGCAAGACCATCTTGGACAACCAAGCCTTGGAGGAGGAAGACAAGGTTGAACAGCTGGAGCATCTGTTGCGCAAAGAGTCCAACTTGAGCGGAACCGCTTTGGAGAATGCCGTACTCGACGCTCTTTGGCGGCACAGGAGCGCTGCTAAAGGCGAGGAAGAGCTGCCTCAGAGACACACCGTTATACGCAAGTCTTCGCCCGCGCCGTGGCAAGTCAATCGAGCTCCCACACCACTGGGCTCCCCTCCGCCCTCCTCGAGCCCGGCTCTGTCCTCAGCCTTCCCTGCCTCACGTCCCAGTTTCTCTCGCCAGCGATCCGCAGTTTCTCCTTTCGCATCACCTCGCCCTTCCCCTCGCCTTGCACTGGCACAACCAATCCCCCATAGCCCGAGCCTGAATGCCTATGAATTTGCCGACGCGAGCCCCGCCCCGGATATCTACGGCGATTTTGGCAGCGATACTGTTGACTGGCTCATGGCTGACGATACGGCAAGTAACGCCTCCTCTACCGGCACAGGATCATTGAGCGCTGCAGCTCCAGAGTGGACACCACAGCCTGACATGAGTCCTTATGACATGCTTCGCTCCGTACTGGGTGATCAGATGTCAGACGATCAGATAGAGTCTGCACTAGAAGACAACTCCTATGATCTTGCGGCAACCATCGCAACTTTACTGGGAACGGACAAACTTGGCGAAAGCTCGACTCCGAGCAGAAATAGTAGCGTCCTTGTTGGGAAATCGATGGCCCAGCCACAAGTTCGACCTGGCACGCCAGGATCCTCCAAGAGTGCTATTGTGTGCAAATACTGGCTTGCTTCTGGCTCGTGTTTGCGCGCGGACTGTCGCTTTGCCCACGATGCTAGCGCGTATCTATGCAAGTGAGTACCGACTCATCCCAAGCTGACCTCGTGCTAATCTGCCTCTAGGTACTGGATGAATGGTCAATGCCTGGCCGGCGACAAGTGCCAGTTTTCTCACGACCCCTCGGTACTAATGACTCACCTGAACCTGAACGAGCAGTTGACCAATCCTGGCGCTTCTTTTCAGCTCCAGGATAGTAATGATCAATTCCCGGCCCTTGGTGCTGTCCCTCGTGGGCCGAGCGGATCCTCGCCCTTCAACCCAGCAGTTTCAGGCTTCGCCCCCTCCATGTCTCCTGCTATGCACCACTCGCGAAGTGCATTGGGAGGTCTTGGCCCCAATTCCCGGCCACAGTCGAGACCCAGCTCCCGTCACCAGAATAGACCTGCTACACCTTCTTCGCTCTCCATGGATGACCCTGACGCGTTCCCCACCCTTGGCTCGCTGAGCTCGAAGCGTTCCAAGCATCATGGCAACAGATCAAGGCACGGACATGCTTCGGGGGAAAAGGAAGCCCCGTCATCACTTGCAGATGTCGTCAAGATGTCTCCCTCTCCTGCTCCAGCACAACTCCGTAAGACCGAGGCGGTCCGCAAAGTTAGGACTTTTGGTGGTGCCGAGAGCGCTGCAGCACGGAAGATCCCAGAGCCACAGCATATACCGTGGTTGGAGACAGGTTCGAAGGCTAACCAGCAGTATTTGAAGCACCGTGCCGAAGCTATCAAACACGGTAGCATTCGAAACAAGTTTCTGCAGAGGTACGCTCTATTATTCTTGTTCTGGCCGGCTAATGGCTAACATCACTAGCGCCGCACAAGCCTGGAACAGAAACGATGCTCGGGCAGCAAAGGCGCTCTCTTTACGGGGTCAAGCAGAGAACGAAGAGATGCGCAAGGCACACCGTCTCGCCGCGGCTGCGCTCTACGAAGAACGCAATCAACATTTACGAGACGGCGAGGAAGAAGAGCTATATATCGATCTACATGGGCTCCATCCTGAGGAGGCGATAGAATATCTGGAAGAAATACTGCAGACGCACGAGAAGCGTGGGCGCCAAATAGTGTACGCCATAACTGGCACAGGTCATCATAGCAAGAATGGTAAGGACAAAGTTGGTAAAGGCGTGCGTAATTGGCTAAACGAGTGGGGATACACGTTCCGTGAGTTCAGCGTGCCTGGGGAGCGTGGAGGCTATATTGGCGGCGTGTTAGGGATTGATATCACTTCTCATAGACCGCAGCCGCAGTCGTTAGGTGATGCAAAGGAGGAAAGTCCGGTGACTACTCCGCTTTCGAGCAAGATACAACTTCTGAGGAGGGAAGAAGTCGCAGCGTGAATGCACGAGTCCGCACAAACGAATGATGAATCTTTCTCGCTTTGCAAAGTGCATTGCGTCTAATTAGTCCTCCTTGGTAGGACCGCTCATATCAATCCTGGTCCACAGGTCAGGCACAGACTCCTGAGGGGTGTTTTAGGTTGTCGGGATCTGGGCCCCGCCCTTTGGACGTAGTCAGTACTCACACCATCACGCTGAGGGCCCTAGATTGAAGCCGTGTATTACGCAATACGGTACATCTTTCGAAACATCGGAATGACCTCGACGGGAGAAAAGGCTAGGTGGAGCGCCGACTCGCGTTACTTGCAACTGATTGGCTTACAACTGCGGCGTTTGGTGATTGGCACCTGGGGCTCACCGTCGTTCTTGCACTCGCACGTACCTCATTAGCCACTCGAATGCATCGTATGTTCTTGATTTCACTGACTCAAGCCCAGCTGCACGCCACATTCTGGCATTGCGCCCGACCGAGTTTGGGAGCTAGGATGCACACGCGCCGCCAGAATGCCTCTACCTGTACGTACAGCTTCAATCCGTACGAACACGGCCGATTCCAGGAAGACCACTTCACGTTTAGCTCAGCCGTCTCAACAAGCCAGCAGTCGAAAACCTCAGAAAGGCGAAGATTCGAAAGGGGTCAATGTGAGTTATACTGAGGAAATTGGCTCTTCTGCAGCGTCTGCCACGGATTCCGCAAACGGAAGCCAGCCTTCTTCCAGGATACCCAGCCCTTTCAAGCGTAAGCATTCTAGCCAAGCTAGCCATAATCAGCAAGCGAGTACGAATCAGCTGAAGCCACCCTTGAAGAGCCATTCCCGCCAACGGAGTGCCGTATTGCCACCATTGAGCGTTCAGCAAAAGCTTGGCCATTCGCGTTCCATCTCGGCCGTTTCTGTCAACACGAATTCCACTTTGGGTAGCGATATCTCAAAAGCCCCTGCGAAGTCAAGATTCAATGTCTCTCAAAGTCCAGTGAAAGCCGCCAAGACTCAAACTGTGCCGGAAGCACGTGCCACTCTTTCAGCAGCCCCGAGCCTACGCGGAAATGCAAACCTTCTTCATCTCGAGCCTTTCCAGAACGAGCTCCTGCAGCTGTCCATTGTCTACAAAGAGTCTACACAGGGGTTGCGGGCGTTTGAGCGAAGCATAGCACAATCGCTTGCAAAGCAGCAGGCACAACTGGTATCATTCCGTGACGATGTCCAAAGACGGAAACAAGCCTTCGGGACTGCGTCCAACCACCTCGCCATAGACTCTTGGCTTCAAAACCTTGGTCATCATAAGACTTGTCAGTCTGTGCAGGAACTAAGTGTCGTTGTCCGCGATCTGCAAAGTTTGGAACAGATTTTCGATGGCGAAGACGGCCTGGCAGCCGCCTTCCACAACTGGCAATCTCTCATTACTGATCGAGATGGCAAAGACCCCGTGTCCGCCTGCACTGACTACGCCTCCTTACACGTTATCTTCGAGCAAGACCTGGCGCCAGACTTATACCGATTCGAGCAACAGGTTGCCTCTTCAGTGGCGACTTTGGCTAGCCTGCCACCTTGCTTACCCGGCTCCAGTGTGTCTCTAATCGTACAGGCACAAGGTTCTTTGGCTAGGTGTCTACTATCGCAATGTCAAGTGATGCTTCAGGTTGGAGATCAACTCGTGTTAGAACATCGTCAATGGCTCGACCAGGAGATCGCAGCTGCTGTCGATGAACTTGAAACACCAACAGCTATTGCCGGATCTCATTCGAGACCAATATGGGATACGTAGTCCAACATTGGATTGTCCCAGAGCACGAGACAGAGCTCCATTCACAGGCATCAACTGGAATCCTGCAAGATCTCAGGCACGAATGTCTCCACTAATTCTGGACCGGCTACTACTCTTACGTGAGCATTGCATACACAGATGGAACGTCTGCCAAGGCATTCGTTTAATCCTTTTGGCTTTGCATCGGAGCCAGCTGTCACACAATGTGACCTACAGGGTGACACCTCATGTGCCGACTGTATGGTGGCTCCGGTCAGTTCGCCTGGCTGATGGAGTGTCATGAAGTCAACGTGGTGGATGAAGCACTACGCTGGCTATCTGGAAACTGACGACTTTCCACTACCACCACTTCTTGGTGCGCTCTCTGAATGTGGACCCGGCAGAAGCCGATTACTACTGATGTTGTCCGGTTTTCAATGTTACGATCTCGTTCTAGTCAGAGACAAGCGAACGCAAGTTATGGCTCTGCAAGCCATGGCTCGTTACCATGGAAGCGCCGCGTCACTACGTCTCCACATTGGGCCTTTACCGTAGGCATCCTGTCTCTGGCGTCTTCCAACCTGTACTGAGGAGGCAGCTCCCGGTCTGCTGGGAAAATCAAAGTTGAGGATACTGCTGCCAGGTTTCGATGTCGTTCATAGGCGAGCGATAAGACATCATATTCAAACTCTCGAGCACGCCCGGTTCGCACATCGATAGCTCCTAAGTCCGAGCCTAGGCATCAGGACGGATTACATTCTTCACGAACGTACAGCGTAGACCGACAAGAGAAGAACACGTCTTTAGCCAATTAGCTCGGTAGGCCTAATCCAGTCGAGCCGCGTTCAAGCAGCGTCGTATATCCTAGTGGTTCGAGGATAGCGTAGTAACTGTCTGAGGATTCCTGCCGGGTACCGAAACAAGACACCGCGCGAGCACATGACAGTACTACGGACTATGCAAGGTCAAAGCCGTGGCAAGTGCCATTGTAGATGTCTGGTTTACCGAGCCGGACACAGCTTACCCAAGTACGGAGCCAAATGCCTCCACAGTTGACCTTTCTCGCTGCTGGATTGTAAGCAAGATAGCAGATCGGATGTGAGGAGATCATACGCTAACTGCCATCAGCATAAAGCTGGACAGCATCCGCCATACGTGAGTTGCCATTCCTGGATTCGACATGGATCAACCGGGAAGACGTTCGGGACACTCACCACCAACCACTTACCAATTGCCTCCCCTCCGAAGCTTGAGTAGCAACTCTGGCCATCGATTGAACACCACGCAAGCTCAACGCGAAAATACCGCTTCTCTTGATGTTTGTCAGACCCTCAGACAGCAAATACATGTGCTTCGAGCAGAGAAGGACCGTATACACAGCTCGCATGAGCAGCTCAAAACCAAGTCCCATGTTATGGATCGAGAGCTTGCAGTGTTGACCGAGGAACAAGAGAAGCTAAGGAAGGAAGCAAGTAAACTATCAAGCCAGGTTGAAAGCCTCACCAAGGAAAAAGAGCAGCTCCAGCACCGATCCCAGGCAGATGCCGCTCAGTGGCAGCAGATCATGTCTATGTCATCGAGGCTGCAGACGCAGAGCGTCGAAGAGACACGTCGCTTCAACGCCGAGCGAGAAGCATGGACACGCGAGCGGGTGATGCTAGAATGGAGGCTATCAGATCTGCAAGATGGGACTTTGCGACGAACAGATAGGGAGAACAGTTCGAGCATGTCGTCTGGAGTGCAGCGGAGTCCGACTTTGTCGCCCATGGAGGTCGGTCGGTTGCGGCAGGAAATCAACAGCCTGCGAGAACGATGTGTAGGACTTGAGGAGATACTTTCTGCGTTGATGAAAGAGTCGGCCAGCATAGATCGAATAGAAAGCGCGCTACGAGAAGCCCGGAGACGAATTGGGTCGACCGCAGCACGAACATCCAGCGATCACAACTCCGACCCAAGGAATGTTTGAGCCATAAGGCATTACGTGTCCCCAGTTTATCTTCCCAGCCTTCTACCTCATTCAACATTGCCAGTGATGGGCAATTTTCCGTGAAGGAACCTTGTTAGTCGAAAGCACCACCACGCCATGGTGATTCTATGACTGCTTACATACTGTAGCTCGAACTAGACCACGATTCGCCATATCCGGCACAATATCTACACAATGCCACAGGTTCAGTACCTACTAATGCTCCAGCGCGTCTCACTTGCTAGTCGCTCTTCGTTATCTCGGACCAGGGAGGGACGAAAGGAGACGTTGGACGAGGGCTGCGGTACAGGAATTGTTTGACCGTTGGCGATGACGCATTTGGCGATTCTCAGCTTTCGAGAAAGCCTGGACGAAGGAGCGATTGTGCGCGACCTGTCACTCGCGTCTATGCTTAGACATGCCATCGAACATATTTGCACGAGGAAACTCGCTTCTCCAGCACGCTCACCCCCAGATCCCAAGCCACACCTTCCGTCTCGGCCTCTCCTGCTGTTCCTCGGGTCTCTTCGCCCCGATCCTGACCAACCGCTCCTCTTCCGCCCGTGCTGCCTCTTCCTGCGCTCTAGCCTTCTCGCCCACCTTCCTTGCCGCCGCCTCAGCCTGCTCGCCCCTCTTCCTCTGAATGAGCTCAGTATAGCTCTCGCCGGGCAACGGGCCCATGTCCTGCATCCGCGCCCCCATCATCTCACTCTGGTACACGCCGCCTCTTTCCCGCTCCCTGTTCGTCAGCCCGTCGTCCCACTCCACCAGGCCTCGGACGTCCGGCCCTGAAACTTCATCAGCGGTTAGATCTTCCATGCCGTGGGCTCTGCGGTAAAGCCTACGTTTCTGCGCGTCGAGAATGTTCTGGCGCCGGCGTTCGGCTGTTTTGGCCGTGTTGTATTCTAGGTGGAGGCGGTAGACGGACCACACCTCGGAGATGTAGGAGAAGGGGGAGAAGAAGAGCATGTTTAACGGTGGTATTAGGTGGGCGTAGGGAGAAGTCTGGGACCAGGTGCTGACCAAGGAGGTGAATGCGAGGGTGAGGAGGACAGCCTGGAAGGGATGTTAGCATCTGACTGCTTGATCGAGTGGAGGACGAAGAGCTGGACATGAGGAGCGTAGATAGCCAGAAGAAACATTCGAGCCCCTAGAAAGCGAACCTGTCCGGCTGCTTCACCTCGTCTGCTCACTACACAACTTTCCACCTCAAAACGCAGGGGCAGACCTACCAAGCTGATGAAAACATGCACCCACTTCGTCGTCAGAAACCAATGCATCGTCGTCCCCTCATTAGGAAACATATGCGGATACTTCTTCTGCATACTTCGCAATCTTTCCGCCTCGCTCATTTCTTGGTTAAAGGCTGCTCCTCCGCCATACATGCCAGTCGTCGAGCGAGCATTGCGTCTAGCGGCATGCGAGGGCGGCCGGAACTTGTCTGGCTTTTCGAGGACTACCTGTTTGGGCTTAGGCGGGGGATCGGATGCTGAGGAGGACGCATAACGACGAGCTGAGGTAGGATGTAGAGGATATCGATGCGCTGACAGGTGCTGTCGATGTATCGAGCTAATGCTAGAGGACTGGTTTCTGCATGGCTGACTGAGGGCTTGCAGCACTCGCGCTGATGCTGCCTGCTTTGCCGCGCACTCCATCTCCGAACAAGGCAATGTACCAGCAACAGCTATGAGAGGCCGCAGGTACTATCCAAGTAGATTACCTCGCAGTCGATGCTTGTGACCATGCAACTTGAACCGGGGAGTAAGTGGGAGCAAACCGAGCAAACTTCGGCGCAGATCAGCTCCACCATGAGTACACGTTACTTGGCTGACCGAGCAAGCGGACAGATGTGAGTCGAGGTACCGCTAGGAGCCTAGCCTAGAAATACGACTACTTGAAAGCTCAGACAATATTTTCATGACTCGCTGTATTATTTGATACTACTGTATCTGGGTATATATGCCAAAGTATCTCGGATCTTGCAATCCTTCCTGTGTCCATACACATATGTCCTTATCTGTACAAGGCGTCAACCTTTCCCATGAAACTGGAGAACAAATGAAAACAAATATGCTTCGCAGCCAGAATGCCTAGGTGAGACGCTTGTACTCCTCCTGTACGACATACGTCCATTCCCATTTAAATGCCAAAGAGTGTGTCAAAAACGCCTCTGGTAACTCCAGAGGATGTGAAGGAGCGCAACGGTGCCAAGTCTCCAACTGAGAGCCGTGCGTGCCGAAAGTGTGTCGGTGCTTGCTAGAAACGCCGTGTAATGCAGGAATATATTCCCCTTCTTAGCTTTTCATACATGAATATCAGGAATATCGACAAGGTCTATGTGCAAGAGGACTTTTTATGCTGGTATCGTGAGAGATGACAAGGAGTGGGCCGACCGCTCATCTGTGGTTCGGTATCGCATTCTGAGCGAATATGTTTGCAGCCGTTCGAGACGCCCACTCGTTGTCTTCGTATGGTGGTGTGGGCCAATGTGATGGTACATATTCTTGTTGTTTTTGCTGATTGATGTTCAGCGGTTTTGATGGTGTCGGAGTCGAGTAGCCAAACTGCACGCCATCCTGATTGGCCGAGGGAGAAGGTGTGAGATATGCACTGTGCATACTAGGATGGCTGGTGATATGCGTCATTGATTGCTTCGGTGGTGAAGATTCTGCACCCAGATGCCTAGCAGCTCGACGAGCACCGTTGAGTACTTCGTCGAGCAGCTCATCCTCCTCGGCTGGAACTTCGTATTCCTGTACCGTATTTGAAGAAAGCTGATACGTCCTTCTTGGTCGGCCGGTCGTGGGGGCTGCAGCGGAGCTGAGATTGTCGCTAGACTTCTGAGATCGACTACGGGACAGCGAGTGCGCCCTCTTCAAGGGGCTGTGAGTGCTGCTCTGTATCTGCGCTTGCTCCACCTGAACCCGTGACTCGTTCTTTTCGAGACTATATCTGACACTCTGTAAAGCTTTGTCGAGGTCCAGGAAATCCGTGTGCGCTTCCGGGATAACATTGTCAACAATCATCGAGGACCGGTTAGACCAAAGGATGTTTGCTGCTTGGGCCTCAACATCATCTCCTCCAGGTGAAGCAAGACCATGACGACCTGAGAATCGTCTGGCCCGTTTTCGGAGATGGGAGAAGAAGCTTTCCCTTTGACCCGATAGTGGAGATGCAAGTCCGCCGTTGCCATTGAGAGCTTTTTCAGCTTCCTGTCGGTGAACGTCTGGGTAGTGATTACCATGGGAGTTGACAGATAGCTGTCTGCCAACCTTCTTCGACTTGTCTTCAGAGGGTCGGGACACCTTCGCATCTGCTTGTTGTGCTTGAGCGTTGACAGTGTTAGGTAGTGGTGAGATTGGCTTGATCGATGGGAGGATTGGCATTGGAGCACCTGAGGCTGGGGTTGCTTGCCATGTAGCTCTCTTGTTCGCCGGCGGCCTTTGCTTTCCACTGTTGTTTTCTGCGTGTGTCGTAACGTTTGCATCAGTTTGTGCCAATGGGACAGCGGGCGCACTTTCGCGCGCGATGAGAGACCTCCTGAACCATGAAGGCTTTGAGGTTAGAGTAGGTTCTGCCTCTTTTGATCGAAAGCTGAGATCCGAGTGTTTTCTTCCGAGCAGGCGTGATGAGCTCTTTGGTCTCAATGGATCAACGGCATCAGCGAAGAACTCGTGATCCATTGCTTGGAGCGAAGTTGGCCGGCTCTTAGGGTCCCACATCAAGCACCACGTAACAAAGTTACTGAAGGATGCAGGCCACTGTGGAGGTTGTAAGATGGTCTCCATAGCATGAGGGGCCATCTGTATAGCTGTTAGTATCAAACATGGAAAACATTCTAAAGGGTCGAGCTCACCTTTGGAAATGAGAAGCCCAGTTTCTGAGCCAGCCGGGTGCCTTCTCTCCATTCACCTCCGCCTACTCTGGTGCCTTGTTTCGTGTACCAGTTGCCAGGACTGCCCATTATCTCGCAAACTCTCCATACTTGGTCAACTTCATTGCCACCAGGGAACAGGGGCTTCAACGTCGCTATCTCCACAGCCATGGCTCCAATGGCCCACATGTCTACAGGTGCTGAGTATTCACCTGCTCTTAGCAATACCTCGGGTGCTCTGTACCATCTTGTCGAAACGTATGTAGTGTATGGTAGTTTAGACTGTGTCTCCCGAGCCAGGCCAAAATCGGCGATCTTTATCGAGTACGTCGGTGGTGTCGACGGTGGTGTGACAAGTGAAGAGTATCGACTGAACGCGGAAGAGGAATCCTGAGGTGCCGAAGTCGATACAAGGATGTTTTCCGGCTTGATGTCTCTGTGGAAGAAGTGGTGAGCGTGGATATGATCCAGCCCTGACAATATTTGGTATAGGATGCTCTTCACACTTCTCACGTCCATACACTTGTGGTCCCGTGCTTTCATCAGCTGGTACAAATTGCCGTCCATGTACTCCATACATATGTGAAGCTTTTTGGTATACGGGTCAAGGAAGATGTCGAGTGCTCCGACAAGGTGAGCATGGGAGGGAAGCGTCTTGAGGAAGATGACTTCCCGAAGCTCGAGACACGGTGCAAACGAGTCAAATGTCTTCTTCATCGTCTTGATGGCGATCTGGTGACAGTCAGCAACTGCAGCACGAGAGGTAGCACGCCATCGCTTACCATAGTACCTCTTCTTGCAACGTGAGAGCCCGCTCCTCTAACCCGCGCCAGAGAAACACTGCCAAAACTGCCATCGCCAATATCTTTCATCACCTCGAAACGGTCCTCCAATGCCAGACTCGAATAGGATGGTGGCCTTTGGCCATACTCTGTTACGACAGTCATTTTGTGTTTGTGGGTGCCTTGTCGCGTGTCTCCTGTGAGGTGTTCCCGCTCTGCACTACCCCCTCAAATTCAATGGCAGACCCTTCTCGGATCGATGTTATTCAGATGTGGATCTTCTAGAATCTGGTCATCCTCGAGTCGATCTGCTGTTTGGTGCTATATTCAATCTAGTCGGCCCTGTATACAACTGTCGTTGTGCGTGGAATAAGTGTTGATGCAGGAAAGAGTGTTGAGGTTTAGAGGTCGGTAGCGAACGTCGTTAAGGGGAAGCAGCGAAGTGAAGGGCAACGAGATGAGGTCGAGCTCTGAGTTCGAGCTTGCACCGTGAGGGAGCGACCAGGAGCTAGCGTTGCTCGAGAAGAGTATGGACGGAGCCGACTTCTAGAGGATGGGTCCTGAGGTCGACTTGCGGTAAGTAGTAGTAGCGGATCCGCAGGGGTCGCGGAAAGTGGATGTACACCGACTCCTGTCGAGCTGGCGGCTTTAGCCTCGTGGCAGGAAAGACTAAGATGAATTTGTCGAGGACAACCGGCGGATGGAAGCGTTGCTGTATATCAGTCTCTACTGCCAGACTGTTCAGCGATGTCGATGTGTCGAGATGGCGACCGGAGCGAGAAGGGCATTAATGGAAGTAGGGCGGGTTTGAGGCCCGTCACGTCGAATCCGACAGGGGCCAGGAAAAGGAAATTGTTCTTAAGCCGGCGTTCCCAGCACACGAGATTCTCAGTGTGATCAGGATTGTTGTGTCACAGAGGCTGCAATAAGCTGCAGTGCTGACTTTAGAGCGTGAAGCGAATGAGTTAAGGAGAGAGTAACCGCTGGTATTGAGGTCTTGAGCGCTGCCTTTGGGCCCTGCCAGCTACGACGCTCAGATTCGCCAGACTCGTAGTCTCTGCGAGTACGTCCGATACAGTCGCGCAGTCGGTGAGACAAGAGCAAGTGCTTTAGGTGCCCATAGCGACTGCCAGCAACCACTTGCTGGCGACAGCACTCGAATGAATCAGCACTGGTGTGAGACTGGGCAAGCACGGAGCAGTCGCGACAACCTGGTACCAGCCAGTGGCCGTTGGTGGATCCCGCAAAATCCAGCTCTGCTGGCTGAGTGGTGCGGTGATGATTAGTCTTAGCGCAAGGGCTGACACGCCCCAGTTGTAGCACAGCTTGAGGGGAGCCTAACGGACTCGCGGTGCACGGGAAGGAAAAAGCAGGAACATGGCGCCCATTTCGCCTCAATCTTAGCCCACACTACTAGTCCAGTGCTGGCAGACAAGCTAGAGGATCGCTCGATCATTCCCCGGGTCTTTAGTGTACATCTAGCTTCGTGCCTGGCAACGGGTGAAAACTTGGAAAAGAGCATAGCGTCACCACCAAAGCTTCTGTTCCAACGGCAATCACATCCATGTTGGTGAGCTCGTCCAGCAGTTTGGAGCTGATGGCATCTGTACCCCTGATCTGCGCGCGATAAACGAAATGCTCCTGCTGTGCAGAGCACCAATTTCCCAAGAATCAGAACTTGCGTACCGATCCAAGGACCTCTTCAGAGACAGTGCGCACGGTGCTGGACCATTTGGAGCTCTAAAGATGGTCCTGTTCTTTGATCAAAGCTTCCAAAGCATCGACTCGATGTCGCAACATTATGACGACGTGACGGCTTTGACTTGCAGCAAGACAAGGATGTGCATGGATGCCAAAAGCAGACGATGGATGACAGATCTTGCAGTTCACTTTCGGAAGATGGGACTGACCAGAACATACACGTGGTGAGCGCAGTCCGCCGTTGATGCATCTAGAAGACTACTGCATGCTGTGCAGTGAAGCATTTTGGCTATATTCAGATGCGCATATATGTGCATGATTGTGGTTTCCACAGAAGCTCAAGGCAAAGAACGGTGTCTACACCGCAAGATCATCCTTGACAGATCGCACGGAGTAGCTGTCAGGTGCATCACAATGCGAGTCATTACATAACTCTCATATTTTTGAGCGTCCGCATCTTCCCACGTCATGCCAGTGGCTGGGGTTTGAGCATAAGTCATTCTGCCTGTGTTGAGCCATTACTTCTACTGGATACAGCCTGTACGTTGATACCCATCACTTACCTCATAGCATCATAGTACTGTGCTGTACCCTCCTTGTTGATTGTAGTCAGCGAATAGGCACCATGGCGCTGTTCAGCAAGGCAGTAGTAACTCGCCACGTCTCCAGCGCGGGACTGCAGCCCCTGCCTTCCAGCTTGAAATCGTTTCCAATCCACTGGGCGAATCTTTCTTGTTCCTGAATGAAACGATATCCACCATCCGCGTTATCAGGTTTTAGCGTCCTGCAATCCATTTGGCTTATTTTTAGTCGCGGGTGGCAGCTTAGCCTCCGCACTGCTAAAATTGCCAGTCGTTGTTGGAGGCTGATGTAGTTTACCATCATCGGTGATGGTTGGTGGTGCTTTTCGGACAACCTCGTCGCCATGTATCTTGCTGGATGAGAACAAGCCAGCGGTTATGATTGTCCAGATGAGAGTGGCAAAGGAGGATGATTCCGATTGTGGTGGACTTCCACCCTCAGCTTCCAAGGAGTGTTTGCACAACCGCCGTAACTCTATGAGTATCTCCATTGACCTCATCTCAGGCGCATACAGCAGCCATGGCTCAGCGCGTCTCTACGACTATTGGAAAGTGTTTGTGGCATTGAACATGGTGCAGGATACCTAGCGATGGCTACTTGCATTGGATGAACCTATGCATCGCGCCGTGGCCGACCGCGATTCCTGCCCTCTTGTTGCTACATCTAGGATCATGGGGTCACATACCGCTCGATACAAGTCACGCTAGAACGATACTCAGCTGAAAGGTAAGAGCTGGCTGACCTCTTACGGACAGTACCAATGTAGATTGCAAGTGACCTGCGTAAGTTTCAAACAGCTCACTCGAGGCTCAGTGCTCGCTGCAGAGGATGAGAAGGCACGGAGAAAGTACGTCGCGTCCCCGCATACGCGCATTCAAGTTGTTGGCCTAGTACCTCACTACAGCCTCAACACAAGACGGCAACCACCACAGAGAGCGGTTGCTTTTTATTATACCTGTCGACTTCTTAAGCTTGCTTCACTTGTTTGCTTCGCGAATCTTTTACAAAGCCCGTACAATATTAGCAGATACGACGTCCTTTTTACTTCTCAAGGCATCGGACACCAACTCCAATACTTCCCACGTTGTTCACTCCGCTAACGAGGTGGCTCTGCTTCTTCTAATCCTTCACTTGAAATTTTGACAATACAAACATCCAGGACCCTCTAGGGACTCTACAATTCTCGTCTCATTGAATATTCCAACCATCTTTTGGGACATTAATCTGTCCTCAGTCGAGATCCCTAACATCATGGCCGATTTCAGTACCAGGTGAGAAGCATCAGCTACCAATGGCAAAGCCGGTGTGCTAACAGTTGACTGCAGAATCAGGTGCGCTGGGTGTGAGAAGAATTTGTTGCCCAACCGGTTTTCTGAAACCGCGAAACAGAAGTACCAGGAGTCTAGGAGTGCCCACCAGCGAAATCCAAGAGTCCAGGTCAAAGCGATCCAATGCGTATCTTGCAACCCGGCGGCTCGGCAGGAGATGAAGTGTGTGATGTGTGACCAAACAATGAGTCTAGACAGATTCTCCAAAGCTCAGAGGAGAAAGACCGATGATGCTGTAAGTACGGCCAAGTCAGTCATGCATCTTCATCTAACAGGGCTTCAGCACTGCTTGCACTGCCAGCAAGAGAAAAGCGACCGAGAAGCCGATTATGATAAGGAGGTCGAGGAAGTGAACATCATGGACGATTACAAGAAACGCGTGAGTGCTGCCACAGTTCACGTGCTTGTCAGATACCTAACCGAACAGCAATTGGGCGGCTCTGCTAGCTACTACTCGTCAATCGCAAGCGCAACCCATCGATCAAGGAGCGCCCAATCTCAGAGTGACCAGTACGAAACGGATACAAATCCTGGCAGTCCGTCTTGGGCCCACGGTAATGACGCGGTAAGCCTCGCTGGTACAGAGACATCTCGACCTTCGTCTACGAGCAACCGGATTGTTACGGGTACCGGCTGGGACGGCTTCGCTGGGGATGGGCGATCTACCACTGCTCGAAGTGTGACATCCGGTCGCAGCAACAATCCTGGTTTCGTGAAGCAGAACGCGGTCAGAAAGGACGTGCACCAGAAAGTCGCAGAGCAGTTGGCACGAGAACACGAGAGACATCAGCAGGAGAAAGAGCAAGTGGTGCGAGACGAAAGTGATGATGACTCCGAGGCTTCGGACGATCCGTACTGAGAAGTTACAACCCTTTGCTTCTCGCCTACGGAGGACAGACCACTATTAGCGAAGATTTCTGGGCTCCGGCGAGATATGTGCCTCAAGCCGCGTGGATAAAACGGGTTCGACGGAGTTTCATCGCTCACTCGAATGATTGGGGTCGTTCATACTATCTTTGACAGGAAGAATGCCGACATTCTCTAGAAAAGTGCAATGCGATACGCGACTTCGTGCCACCTCTTGTGCATCACGCTCAGTCCTGCTAATAATGCTTCGTTGGCACTTCATGATTATCTACCCTGTCCACTTGCGATGTCTACAGCAAGCGAATGACGGCTCAGCCTAGTAGCGAAGTGCGCCCAAGACACCACCGATCGTTCAGCCTATCCAGCCCAGATTGAGAGACAACTCACAATTTCGAGGAGCAATTTGTGGCCGAAGCAGACTCATAGCAACGGCGTAGTCCCTCCGAAATCTTCGCATATGCACGAGAGCATCCAAGTCGGTTGAGCGGCTGATGAAAATGCAAAGAAGTCGTGCGTCCCTCGCTACAAGTATGCCGGGCGCAATTATGGTTTGAAGGCAAGGGATGTTCACTTTTATAATTGGTGTATCAGAAGAGTCGCCCTCCAAACGGGTGATGGCAATTTCTAAGAGTCCATTCCTGCCGACAATTCCTCTTCGTGGCCCGGTTTCCGAAGCAATGCTGCAGGGCAACAGAATCTTGCTCACGTCTGAGACGCGTCTCATACCTCTGACTTGCATGAGTTAGGTCGTAAGCATGTTCCTAGTGAGCAGCAGCTAGCCAATCATTGTGCTTCTGATGAAACCGGCAGGCTTCCTTCACTGTCAGTCGGTTGGAGAAGCACCGTTCAAGTGTCCCCCGGTTGAGAGCGATCAAGGGTAGTGTATGACGTCGACTGCCGACCACTCGTCGACTTTCCCAGCTGCCTGGATTTAGAAGCCGCAAGCCATGGACCTCAGCCACGGGGCCTGACTCGGCCATTCTGTAGGCTGTAACAGTTGAGCAGTCAATGCATGAAGGGCAATGATGACTGATCGGCCACGATATTGGTCCAAGGTCAACAGACTTGCCCGGAGTGCCATCTGAAGTAACACTGCACAACACTCGAATATCACGATCAACCTGTTGCAGTGCGCTCACAGCCCATGAATTTGGCGTCCATCCCTGCTAGTAACTGCCTATCATGTTCTAGCTTACTGGCACCGGCTAGGTGGGCCCTTTCTCGCCGGTTAGTGGCAGAATTACAGCAGTCTTACAGGTGGTCGTGCCCTGCGCTCTGAATATCGACGTAATGCTGTGCCACAGCTTGGTTTCGATTATTCTCAAATCTCTAGCATCTATGTCCAACCACTGCGCACGCTGACCTCTCACTGCTGAACGAAATCACTATCATTACTGCACCTACACCTTGTGTTGCTCCCATGACATAGTCCGGACGCGAAACTCCTGCAACAAGAGTGGTGTGGCCGTTCCCGCGCAAGCATATCTGTTGGCTACTTCCCTCGACAGAGTTGAGAACCGGCCCCACGCAGAAGTCGCGATCCGAGCCTTTGCCCAAGTCAGAGACTGGAGATTGCTGCCTCTGCACGCTCCAAGCCCAACGCCCAATTCGGCACACGCATCAGACTCCTGTCCGCTGTGAATCCACAGGAATCGATTACGAGCTGGCAGACAGTGGCCCAAGGTTATCGAGACTACTGCATGAACAACTCTCTGTGATTCGTCCACTGTGCAATCACGGCCGGCTGAAGAAAGAGCTTACACCGGCCTCTTCGGCTACACTCTGTGGCCCTGCATACAAGTCATAAGAGAAGTATTACGCATATTAACAGAGCGAATCCAAACAAGACTCCTTCCTAAGATCTAGCTGAAGCAGCATACATCATCAAAGCCGACACCAGTATTGATCAACATAGTTTTGCGCGACTCACCAGTGTTGGCGTGTGCCTGGCCTTGACCGCGGGTCTTCGTATGATAGACGATATGACCACAAGCTGAGATGCGAAAGCCAGCGATGTCGAATCACGAAAACCGCAGCTCCTCCCCAACTGATGATCTGGACGGCCGGCAAGACAAATTTCAGCAGACTCGTCAGGATCCACGAACCTCCATTGATGGATTCGGCTCACCAGCTCTGAAAACGGCTCGAACAGGTTACCAGCCTTACCCGTCGAGCACAGTGAATGAAGGCACGCAAGGCACGGCAGCGTCATTATCAAACCAATCTTCACGTCAACCTATCAACGACGCCGTTACCTCGGCCGTAAATACTACTGATAGCAATCTATCACCAGAGCTGATACAACTCATTACGCAAAATGTCATTCAACAGCTCCATGTCCATAAGCCAACGGCGGCCCCATCTGCACAACCTGTTCAGCCGCCCTCAAACATTCTAGGTGATGCGCCTGGCACCAGATCGTCTTTCCACGAGTCACCGATACTCGGTCGATCATCCGTCTACACGCCACCCTCACCTCACCGGTCCGACGACAAGTTTGCAGACAATGTGACTATGCCAACGATGCCCACAGCCGGCAGTGTCAATGCCTCTGGTTACGCCACACGAAGAAGAGACGTCTCCCCCTTCAGTCATGCCAGCAATGAAGAAGCGATGCTCAGTGAAGCAGAATCGAGAACAAGCAGACCTGAAGCTCCGCGGAGATTATCGACAGATCAAGAAGGGACAGTGCTGGAGAAGTACTGGGGCAAGCTCTTTGACGTGGAAGGTCAGAGCACCCAAAGGCTCCAGCATTTCCTTCAAGGACTCGCGCTGCAGCTTATCGAGAACTATGAGCCTAAGCATAGTCTGGTCATTACTCCTGACAAGATGCAGAGGTTCTATGAAGACACCAAACTCGAGGAGCGCCCGGAGATTTATCCCTGGAAGCTTGTGTTCGATGACAAGACGTCGTCCATCTCACGACTGCTGCGCGAACGAGACATAAAAGTACAACATCACCTTGTACAAGCTACTCCCGACGCCAGACCAGATATACCGGGGTTGACACCTTTGGGTTTTGCTTCCTGGATGACGTTGATGATAAAGGCTCATCCTGACCATGAGTACGAACGACTCGCCAAAGCACTCAGAATCATGGGTGTAAACCATCCACAAGATCGAGGTCAGCGGTTTCCAGCTGCTATTTCACGCCGATTGTTTCCAGCTACAAGCGATGAGACTATTGCAGCTAGACTCACTGAGCTAATGGCTGCACATTGTAAGGTTCAGATCAGCAACCCGCGGAATAGCACTACAGCACCTCCAGATACGGAAGTCCCTGAGAGTCCTCGAAAGGGTGAAATCCCCCCTGCTCCTACGGTCGAAGATGTCTTGGACGAGTCCGAGAAGGCTCAGACACTTCGAGGGCGACAACCAAAGGACAGTGGCTTCTCGTTCGCGGCCACAGTGTCAACCACATCTAAACCGCGGGATATGCCTTTTGACGATTCGGAACCATCGAAAGCAACTTCAGTAACTTCTATCGAAGATGAATCCGATGTGCCGACTCGCCAACCTCCGCTTGAGCGACAAAGGCAGCCATACGTTGCACAACCTGGTGGCGGCAAGACCTACGATTTGACAAGTTCGGGTGATGAGACGGTCGAGCAAGCACGAACCCAGATGCCCTTCATGAATGACTTGAGACGCACTAAGAGTGTATCACATCCCCAAAGGCCACGCGTGCCACCACCTATTGCGATTCATCAAAGACCAGAACCACAGGTGCCTCAGCCCGACGGTGCTGAGATATCCAGGTCGCGGAGCAATTTTGTTGGAGGTCAGACCGGCGCGTCAACGCATAGATCGCGAAGCAACAGTACCCATGGTACCCATGAGCGTGAAGCTCGTCCACACCGCCGGCAACGCAGCAATAGCTCATATGCGAATGATGCTGGAAAACGATACCATCCTCAACGAACCCCTTCATTCAGCAAAGGTGGACCTGACTTCCAGAGCCCACGCGCCACCGATCCGACCCTCAACTATGCGAGCTACGCCACCAACAACCGGCCTGCAAGTATGTACCAACCGCCGACAGCAGACCGATACGAATATACAAGGCCCTCGGCCTATGATCCCCGAGATCCGAGGTACGAGCGTGAAAAGAGTCGTGACCGCACCCACGACACACGATCAAGACCGCGATTTCAAAGTTCGGCTGGGCAGGATTACCCTAGTCCGGATGACTTCCGCCGATCCCAGCAGGCATATGCCAATGGGAACGGGGTGGTGCAACCGGCAGGTGGTGCTTATCAGCAATACCCTCCTACAGCATTCCGGGACGGGGTGAGATAGTGGGTTCCCTCTGAGCTGTAAAGAGAAGGGTGCGCAAACTGTAAATTGGAACGAAGTGATGATGACAAATTGGACATGATGAGATTTCCTGAGCGTTCTGTTGATACCTGATGATACCCTTCCAGAATGTTATTCTTCACGACTATTTGTATTACGAGCTGACTCTTGTTCTCATTGTACATCAAATGGATTGGGTGTAGACCTGAAAAGGCATGACTCTAACCTACCATGTCGCAGCTGCATTCAATGTACACAGATTGTATTTGCCACGTATCATTGGCCTGTCGACCCGGAGCCCTTGCCCAAACAAGCCCCAGCCTCTAGCTGATCTCCTCTGCAGAATCAGCTCCTATCCCATGAGCAGCAACCTCTCAGCTACGTGTACTGTTCCATATCTCGACCTTCGTTATCCAAATCCGACTGTAACCACCTTCCCAATCGACATGCGTAGTCTAAAACGAGCTGCTGGCTCTATGCCGCAGGCAACAAGCTCAGAAGTGATATCTGCTATAGTTATGTCCATCTGGCCGACGTTGCAAATGCAGAAACTTGCACCATTCTTTCGACGACAAGGACGGACACATCTTAGGCAAGCATCGACAGCGACGCCGTTTTCTACAACTGCTTAGATGGCTTGCACTAGGCTTTTAAGCTCGTCTTTGTGCCATCATCTTCAGAAAGCAATTATATACATAGCGAGGGAACGTGATTAGAGCCCTGGTGCGCGGCATACTGGAGGAACGACCCGGGCTCTAGTATGATAAGCTTTCGTCGTCGTTATGGTAGTTTAGGCTAAAATCTGCTTGTATATTTAGCAAAGTATCTTCCTACTACAGATATCGTGAACGATACAGTATAATTTGGTGGCAAGTCCATAAATCAAGCTCTTCCGAGTTAACAGACTCGTGAGGTGTCAGACAATGGTGTAGGAGATCGACAGTATTAGCTTGCATTAGCTTACATTAGCCGAGCGCCACCTAACGCCACCTAATAATGAGTATAACTATGGCTACTCGTGGCTACTTATGTATACTAATTTTATAACTTCTTTATCTTTAGGTCTTACTGGCTAGGATTAGGTGGTTAGGTAAGGGTTAGCTAGGCTTAGAGTTAGCTATTAGGTAGGACTTAGATAGTTGTATTTATAGGCTAGGATTAGGGTTAGAAATTCTCAAAAATCAGTTATATCTACTTAAGAGTACTCACGAGTGCGCACGAGTAGACATAAGAGTGGGGTACGGGAGTGGCGCGCTGGTGGCGCGCTAGTATGTAGTTTCTACACCATCATATGTAACCTCCAGACTCGTCAAGCAACCGGCGTTAGCAGTAACTCCCCGCAATATGCATCCTATATGGTTCAATAGAAGAATCACCACTCGGAGCGGGCATACATGAATACCCCAGATATTGCCAGGGCCAAATTTGGCTATTGGGGAAAGTAAAGAATCCGGATGGTTTGATCGGCTGGTGGATGGGGGCAATCCAAGACCCTGCTGACTTTACACCTGTCGTTATCAATTTGGACAACGATGACTCCATCTTCGCCGCGGCTAAAATCGTCAAGGAGAAATTCGCATATCTCGATGTTCTGGTTAACAACGCCGGTATCAACAGCTCTTCTAACAAGAATGCCACTCTCCGTGAAAACTACCAATCCGTTTTCGAGACCAACGTCTTTGGTGTCGCTGTCATGAACGACACTTTTCTGCCGCTGATCCGCGCATCGAAACATCCTCGGCGCCGCATCGTCACTGTCACCAGCGGTCTAGGTATGTTCGGCGTCGCCCTTACAGAAACTTTCCCCTACAACATCTGGAAATATCCAGTAGTACCCGCCTACCGCAGCAGCAAGTCTGCGGTCAACATGCTCTCTGCGTTCGACACTGTCATGCTCCGGGACGAAAACATTCCAACCGTTCTCGTTGAGCCGGGATACTGCCGTACCGCTTTTGGACATTACAGCGGCGACAAGGACGCCGACCTCGGTGGTAAAGTTATCGCGCGTGCTGCCGTTGAGGGTGAGAATAAAGACCTGTTTTTGAAGATTATCGATGATGAAGGCAAACACGCCGAGTTCGGCTGGTAATGCATGCTCCTTACGCACTCTTCACAGAACAAGGTCACCCACTGTGTGGGAAGTTTCACCGTAGACTTAGAACAAGTAGGCGAAAATGTCCCAGTTAGGTTGTGTTCGAACCAACGACGGATGGATGCAATTGATCGCTAGACCGAGATTCATATTTCCTGTGCTCAAATTTAGCTGCTCAGGTAGGGGCAGACGGTCAAGCACAAAGTGTTCCAGACGCGAGATCTTGAAGACCAAGGCTCATGGATCATGAATCATATGGCCCATCCTCCCAATCTTCGTCTCCAAATACCTCGTCAACTCCTCCCCATGCACACCTTTCTGGCCCCTCCATGCCAGCGGCACCATAGCCACCCGCTCCACAACCCTCACCTCCCGCCCCGGCCCCTCCACAGCCCGCACCTTATCCGGATTATTCGTCAGCAACCTAATCCCCCTCTCGCCCTCGCGCTTCTGCTCATCCGCGTCCGTCCCACAGCCCAAATCGCGCAAAATTGCCGTCGCAAGCCCGTACGTCCGCGCATCGGCCGGATGACGCAGCAGCAGATTCGCCTCGACCGTATCGTTACCCAGATCTTGCAGGTTGTACGCCTTCAATTTGCTTGCGAGGCCGATGCCACGGCCCTCCTGGCGGAGGTACACTATCACGCCGCCGGTGTTTGAGGGGTCCGGGTTTGTGGCGCTTCTGGTGCTCATTAGACGGGCGGCTTCGTCGAGTTGTTCGCCGCAGTCGCAGCGGGCGGACCAGGCCGTTTCGCCGGTGTAGCATTCGCTGTGGATGCGGACTAGGGGGGGTTTGAAGAGGTGGAGGTGGAGGTCGTCGGGGCTGGGGGAGGGGGGTGGCATTGAGGCTGGGTTTGTAGGGGGTGAGATTGGGGGTGGTTTCGTTGCTGACGGGGAGGTTGTGAGAGGGGTGTTTTCTGAGTCTTGCTCGTCTTGTGGTTGTGGTCGTACTGGTGGGGCTGCGTCTGTCTGTGTAGGCGTTGATGCGTCGTCAGGTACTGTCTCGACGTTCTTCAATGCGCTTCCGCTTCTTTTCCTCGTCTTCATGGCCGTGTCTGGTCTCAGCACTTTCCGGCGCAGATCGTGCTCGTCGTCCCTCCTGCTGCTGGTCCTGCCGGGTCGTAGCCTCCCCACATATGCGCCTCTGATCATGCGGTCCATCTCCGTCTCGCCTGGCTTCTCTTCATCCAGACTGCGGCTGCGGATGTTGTTGCCGAAGACGATTGCGAGATGCTCTTTGTTGTCGCTGTCGTTTTGGTAGAGGTGCAGGAACATCTCGGCGCCAGAGGTGGTGGGTATCCGGGCGCGGACGAGACATTCTACCTTTGGCAGCCTTTGAACAAGTCTCGGCTGTTTCGTGGTTCCTGGATCATCGAGAGACGTGTCGACGGGGATTGATTTCGGTTCATGTCTGCTGTGGTGTATGCCGGATGGTGTACCCGGTATTGATGGTGTGAGGGGCGGGGTATATGCTGGTGATATCAGATCATGTGGTACGCCAGGAGTGGGAGGCTGCGATGTGTTTTCTAAGTCTGACCAGCCAGACAAGTATTGCGCTGAAGGTCGAGGTAGAGGTTGAGGTGCTATGATTGGCGAAGTATGGGAGGGGAGTTCGTTCTTGCTGGTCATCGTGATGGTAAGGAATATATGCTGTGGGCTTTCTATGTATGCTTCATGTCTATGTACAATGTATATGCGACAGGAGGAACGAGCAGAGTCTACAGTGTACAGGTGAGGAACATTCTACTTCTCCCCAAGGTTTATGCCTCGGTGTTATCGGTGACCAACCTGCTGTCCCACATGCAGTGCGGGCGCGGAGGACTAAGGACCCTGCTGACCGAAGACCCGTCAGCTCCATTGCGGCACTTGTCATCTCCTTGTCATCGTGCATGACTGGTCGCCTGCCCAATTCCAGCTGTGGACGGCAGCTATTGCGTGCTTCGTAGTCATGGCTTCCTCCTCGCTTGACAGGGTAGAATAACTCAGAGGCCAGTTCCGAGCACACTGACCGGCTACAGTACCTTTGACGGCGTGAGTTGATACAGCAATCAATAATGCTCTTGAGACGATGTGCTAAAAAAAGTTGCATTCATGGGCTTCTGACAAAACAACCAGTCGATTCTGTGCGTGTCTGTCGATAGAGGTGCCTCCGCTGAGCTGTTGCTCCTCAGCCATCACATTGATGTCATGCGCTTTGTCGCCATATCCTGAATTGCAAAGCATCGTCTAACAGCTAGGACCCGAATATATTGACCCAGACAGAATCACGAGATCAACCACTACCATGCCTCACCAGAAGCGAGCAACTCTCTTGTCCGCTGCGGAATCCTTCTGCAATGCCTTCGCAAGCCAGAAGCCCCTCGACGACATCCTCGCTCACTTCTCCACAAGATATGAGATAATGGCACACGAACATGGACTGAAGCAGCTTGCGCCATTCCTGGGTCGAGAATACACCGGTGAGAAGGGCGTCAAAGAATATTTCGAGACGCTTGCATCATACCTCAGCTACGAGAACATGAAGTTCAGCACCTACGTGGTGGATGCAGCAGAAAATAGGGTGTCTGTGCGAGGAGAAGCAAAATTTACCTGGACGAGTACAGGCCAGAGCTGGGATGAAATATTCACCTATGTGCTTGCATTTGATGAGGACGGGAAGGTGGTGAAATATGAGGTGTGGGCTGATTCTGGTGCTGCATATCTGGCAAGCAAAGGACAACTGGATGAGTTGAAGCAGAAATGAAATCAAAGGCGCTACATCTATTCATGCCGAAGTATCTATCCACGAAACCAATTCGAGCCAGTGCTCCTTTTAGATAGACCGGTCTCAATAATCAACAACGTCTTGTCGCACCGACGTCGTTCCTATCATCGTCGATCTCGCCTTCATCAGCACTGTAGGCGGTAGCATTCTGCTTGGCAATACCCGAAGTAAAAGACAGCAGCATCGCAGAATGGTCCAGAGTCCACATTTCTGTTTTCCAAGCTCGCAGAACGCGGAACCTGCTTGCTCGTGAGCTGTCGTTAGAAACCTCTACCAAGTCTGGGGGTTGCGCGAGGTCGACGTACCTAGCCAGGAGCTCTTGCTCCTGATGAGCGCGAGCCTGGCCTAGGATTTTGCGACGAACCGCATAGCTTGACTATCGCATCCGTGTATCAAGTACGAACCTTCTCTCAACGCCCTTCTCCGTGTCATCTTCTTCACCTTCGAAGCGGAGTGTGTATTCTCCACCTTTTAGTCCTCGGACTACTTTCGCCCGATAAAACGTATCAGTGTCTGGGTACCGTGCGTAGACTGTGGTGCCAGGCTGGAAATCGACGCCTTTCCCATCTGATTTGAAGGCACCCTCCCCAGTCGCTGGTGGAATGGGGTAAAGATCTTTCGCGGTCGCCTTGTGCACTGATATCTTGCCCGATGGCTCTGGTTCAGGATCCTGTACGTCGTAGATTATGGGTTTGCGGTCCAGGTGAACCTTTTTGATGATGCACTGGATACCAACTCCCACGTCGTCCGGAACCGACTTGCTGTACTTGTAGAACACTTCAGTGCCGACCTTCAGGGAGCCACTTTTCTCTGCTTGAATGCCCTTGTGGAGGTCCCGATCTGTCTCCGATATCACAGATGTGCTACCATCCTTGGGTGGGTCTCTTGCTGATGAGTCTTTCACTGTCGCACTCCCAGGAGGACGGCCTACAGTAGGAGTTGAGCCTCTTGGCGCATGTGATGATTGCTTTCGTTTAAGGACATCCACTCTGGGATTGGTTGAGGCGGTTGTTTCTGCTGGACTCACCGCGGCACTGCCGTCCGCCGAGACATCAGATTCTATTATTGGTCTGTGCTGGTATGAGGACTTGGTGCGTCCTTTGGGACCAGCACCCCGTGTCGGGCCCGGCTCATCGTTGCTACGCAGACTTGCTAGGATAGCGAGCTTGTTAACGATGTCTTCTTCCTCATGGACTTTCTTCTCTGCTTCGGCATTGCGTAACTTCTTCCGGTATAGATCGTCCAGTTTACGATGTTGTTCCGGGGTCGACCCTGACCGTGACTTGTGGGACGAGTTTGTCTTGATCTCCTCCTCGAGGGCGAGAATTTCCTGTCCGAGACGTGCCGACTCATCGTTGTATTCTTTGGACTTGCGAAGAGACTCAAGGACACTATTCAGGTATTCGAGCTCTAGATCGTTGTCCCTACTAGTATCCCGGCCGCCTCGGCGTCCTCCGCCTTGCCGGCCGGACATGCTCACAGGTATGATCAGCAGTCGGACTGGATGGTACGTGAAGCCAGTGTCTCTTCTCAGGCCGCGGGCTCGTGGGTCCTCACGTAGATGTCAATCCGGCCGCTTTGCTTGAGTCACCCGGAACGGACTGAACGCCAAGCCAAGGCGTATAGTTACTAAGATAGGTCACTGCTGTACAGGTGACAATAGCTTGACCACAGTTTTTGATGGCTGTGCTGCACCTAGAGCAGGCGCACCAAGCAGTGTAGACGGCTGAGAGCTTGTGTGTCGGAAGATCTGTCTCGGGCAGGGCCCTCCTTTTTAACTGACCACTTGAATGGTTGAGCACCGGAGTCGCCAATGTGTTTTGCGGGTTTTAGTCAAGGATGACTTCTGGGTGATGCTGCAGGCTGTTACTAAGATGTCGTATCCCCGCTCACAGTGCTGACCATGGAGATCCAACCAAGTTCACTGCGTTGTCATGTTCTCGATCAGCGTGGCGGTTCTCGCTACGGTGGGGCACTAATGCGCGGATAGAATTCTTGTTTGAGATAAACAATGCAAGAACGATGGTCTGGAGGACAACTCCTGGCTGAGCATTGATTGAGAGATTCACACCGCCGACACGGTCAAACACAGTCATTGCCTACTTCTGAAAAAGGCTTCGTCTTCAATCATAAGTTCGGAAAGCTCTTTACAACATCTCAGCCCTTCTTGATACACCTGACATCACGACCCCGCCAGTACAAGAATGCAAGTACCACTATTCCGCCTGCAATGTGGTATGTACGCTTCTCTGCACCGAAGTACTACTGCTAACACCGACAGGGTGCAACAGTTACGAGTGGGGAAAGAAGGGAAAAGATTCTGCTGCAGCTAAATATGCAGCGGCCACTCCCAGGGACGACTTCTCAATCCAGGAGGATAAGCCATATGCTGAGCTATGGATGGGCACACATCCTTCGTTACCATCCAAGGATGTAGAGACTGGTCGATCGCTGTTGGAGATGGTCGAGGACAACCAGGCACTTATGGGAAGTGATATCACTAAGAAATACCAGAACAAGTTGCCATTCTTGTTCAAAGTCTTGTCCATCGCCAAAGCACTTTCGATCCAGGCTCATCCAAACAAGAAGCTGGCCGAACAGCTCCACGAGAAAGACCCTGAGCACTATCCCGACGGTAACCACAAGCCCGAAATGACCATTGCCGTGACACCTTTTGAGGGACTTTGCGGGTTCCGACCATTGAAGGAGATATCGCACTTTCTTGACACGATCGAGCCTCTACATGCTTTGGTCGGTAAAGAACATTCGGATGAGCTCAAGCGGGTCGCCGAGGACTCTGGCGCGGAGCTTTCTCAAGCCAAAGCTGCTCTGCGCAAAGCATTCACCGCTCTGATGAAGCAGGACAAGGACGGAGTCGCATCGATGTCAAAGAAACTGGTTGCCCTCGCCGAAGAGAGCAAGATCCAACCAGGTCCATCAGTGAACACAGCCGAGGAATTAAACGAGCTCGTCAGACGCTCCAACAGCCAGTTTCCAGGTGATATTGGGTTGTTTGTGCTATTCTTCCTTAATCTCGTCAAGTTGGAACCCGGTCAAGCCATGTACCTGAAGGCAGATGACATTCACGCTTACATATCGGGAGATATTATCGAGTGTATGGCGAGCAGTGACAATGTCATCCGAGCTGGCTTCACACCTAAGTTTCAAGATGTGGACACCTTAACAGACATCCTGACCTATGACCATAACCCTCCTGAGCAGCAGCTCCTCAAACCTGTCGACTATCCATATGTCACGCTCAACACCACTGCGTACAGCAGCAACAGCTCAAGTTTGCTATATGACCCTCCGATTGAAGAATTTAGCGTCGTGCGAACAGCTTTGAACAAGAAGGGGGCAAAGGCCACTTTCGAAGGGTTGGCTGGTCCAAGCATTGTTATCGCTACCACAGGTAATGGCAAGATCAGTGTGGGACCGAAGAGTGAAGAGCTCAAGGAGGGCCAGGTGTTCTTCGTGGGTGCAACTGCTGAACTGATCATCGAGAGTGATAGCGACGAGCTTGTCACGTTCCGAGCCTTTTGCGAGATCGACAACAAGGCTCATCAAGCGAATGGAGCCCATTGACTAGCAAAGAGCAAGATATGACGGATGGTGGCATTCCTGGGTGGGTAGGTGGCAGTAAACACGTGTTGGTTCGCGTTCCAGGGAAGATTGGCACGAAGAGACAGGGGCATCTGGGAAATCAGAAGCTTCATAAAAGCATTGTATAACTTACAATGACCATGCCAAACCTCTTCCAAAAGCCGCCCTGGAGTACCAGCAGTAGAGGTACTCGGAATAAGGGCAAGTGACTCGATGAAGAATCTTCCCGTTTGCTTGAGGTTGACATTCTGTGGCCAGCTGCGGACGCGTCCCTACGTGTGGATCCGTCAATCCACGCTCATTGGTCTTGTTCAGCTAGCGTGAGTCGATTCTCTTGAGAACGACTAGTAGCCCTGCATGGCCCTCTCTGCCCTGTGCTTGCTTTGTTGTCCGCAACTCTGACAACTTCCGCTTATTGCGAAAGCTGTGAAGGAGCGCCCAGCTACAATGGCAACGGCGGCAGAGCCCACAGTCACCAACATACATCATGACGATGTCGAAATCGTTAAACAGTTGGCAAAGTTGCAGCAAATGCACCAGCAGATCCACGATTTGCGCTCACTGTTACCAAATGCTTTGATTGGACCTGCGCGAGAAGCCATTTCCCAGCCTCGCAAAGCAAATCCTACCCAGATCGCTGTGTCTATCATCGATGCCGCGCAGAAAGGGAAGCAGGATATTCAGAGTTTCAGACAAGACTGGCAGGCTGAGAACACCCGCCAACTCTTCAAAGATGCTAACGCTGCAAATACACCTCAAGGCGGTGACACATGGCAGATGGACTACCGAGCTCTGGTGAAGGCTGCTGATGGAGCGGCTCCTACTGATTTACAAGACCAAGTCATTCCGTTTGAGACGATAGAAGAGGCGAGAGCGGCTTTCGAGAACTTCAACAAACCTGAGCGCAAGATCAAAATCCAAGCCACTGACCCATCGAGTCTTTTCCCGATTGACGCCGAAGTGAACAGAATGCACTTTCGGATCCTGCGAGAAGAGGCTTCAGACGCCTACAGAGTTGAGCCAGTCACTGGTGGATCGTTGCCACAGCAATTGGTCGGCCAGTTTGCTCAGGGTAGCTCACTCAAGCAGCTGGGTAGACTATTGGTATGTAACTCCTCTCGATCCACGAATCTCATCGCACTAATCAGCCATAGCCCAACCTCGAAGCTTACCACGACATCCGTATCCGCAAATGCGACAAATGTACACGTCTCCTTGATTCAGATCTAACCCTACCCCTAATACGCAAATCGACCACAGACCAACCTTCCGAGGACACTGCTAGCAGATGGTTAGCATACCACAGATCTTGTGTTCATCTTGCTTGATCCAGTCAAACCATTCAACGAGCCGGAGACAACGACCGATGTGTTAGATTTTGCCGAGTGCTCAGCCCTGTTCTCTTCGAGAGTGACCAACGATTTGCTACATTTGTAGGTCACCGACTCAAACCCCTCAACAGTGTGCCGGTTCGTCACCACCAACAAGGATTACCATTCGAGCTAAAACAACCCAAAGAGATTAAGTCTGTTTCTCTTGCGTGTCTTTATATACTACAGAAGACTTCCAGCGGCCAAACACGTGTCCGTCTTTCCTGAACCACGAACTTAGCAGACTATTCTCCACATCTCCAACAACTTCTCCAAGCAGTGGCACACTTACAAGACCACTACTCGGGTTCAGCACTGTCTTCCACGGAAAGACACTGCTGGCTACCACACGACACAACAACTATTTACCACTGACTTTAAGTTCTTGGTGCACCTCCAGGATGCCAATTACGATCGTCTCCTTGGTCATTGCCCCCTTGTGCGAAAGTTGGTCGGTGCTCGGGGCCTAGGCGCCGGTGATCAAGCAGCAAAAGTTACTTGCAGGCAAACACTGCGACTATGAGATCGCAGGTCGATGTGTTCGAGACAGCATATGCTAACACAACGCATGCCTGCCTTCAACGCCCGTTCAACGCTGTCGGTGTAAGGAGATCGACGTGAAACGCGAGTGCGACACGTACCTAATCTCAGTAGGGGTAGAGAATGTTGCCCCAGATTAACAGGCCACATGGAATTACTTTTTTGGGTTATGGGATCGTGACATAATTGTAAGGATGAAGGGACTATGTCAAAGAGGGACGAAAACTACGTTCGTGGTGTGGCACGTAGATATTGTCGCGTTATAATAAAGACAGGATCTCAGACTGGCATCGTATCCTGGTGGCGACCCAAGGGCTTGCATGTTAGTAAACAATCGTACGTTGTCGCTCTGTCAATTGTTGGTGCCGCCTGGCGACACGGTCGTAGGTAGTTGTTCTAGAGTTTAGTTGATCAAATTGCTCAACTAACTTGCTCAGTGTTTGGGACGCTAAGGGTGTATACTTTTGGTACCACCGAAGAACAGAGCATGATTCCAGTACCAGAACTAGCGTTTTCAAATGAATTTCAACTACTATAAAAGGCTGGCTTCCAAGATAGCTGAGATATTTAATTGTTCCACCACCAGACCCTCGTGTTTCCGTCAACCTCCAAAGGACAGCCAACACAAAACCAGCTAGACTTCTCACTCGACCTCGAAAACCTACGGTCAACATGAGACTCCAAGCAAATGCGATGGCCGCCCTGCTGCTTTGCGGAACATATGCTAGCGATGTGTCGCATGAGCCAAGTTACGCCGCTTCCAACCATACTTCGAAAGACTCCATGACAGCTACCGTCACCCAAGCCATCTCACCTAGCGGAATGCATCCCATCGCATCGACATTCTTGACAGCCACACGGACAAAGTCTGGAACCGATGACAGACCTACCGTGATCTACAACATGGTCGCTAGAGCCGGGATTCCAGGTCTCTCGTCTCCTCCCATCGAGACTTCAGGTCTCGGGGCTCCTCCCATCCCCGTCATCAAAGAGAATCTACAGAAGGCGGTCGAAGGCGTGGACAGTGTTTGTGACGAATGTGTCGAAGCCAACTACGATTGTGGCTGCGACACACTTAAGGCGCAACCTCCAAAAGACACGAAAGAGGCTGCCTTGCTTTTGAAGCTGGATTATGCCAGGTTGGTGGTGAAGAATTGGTGTTATGTCTGCAAGGAGACCAAACTTGCTTGTGGATGTGTGCATTGAAGGGGAGGGGCCCGGCTTGCGAGTTGTTGCGATAAACGCGATCGGGGTATTCCAGGACTGTGTTGGGATAGTCTAGGAGGGTGTGATGAGCAAATACGGTGAACTCATGATGTCTTCCAAGCAGCTTCCGCGGTCGCAGCCTTCAGTCAGCTGGGGAATCATCGCTAGGAGGATATTCTGCCATCATGCGCGCTGCTCAGTGGCCAGTCTGGCGGTCACAAACCTTATGAGCGCTTGAAATGAGAAGTAAAATTCATGCTAGTGTTGATTTGCTTCTGTCGTTCATTCGGCTATGGAAAGATCGTCTGCAGTAGTAAACCTTTGCTCTAGCTGTGACACTGTACCCTCGAATGCTGACCTGGATGGCTCATCGCGGATAGTCGTAGAAAGGCGACCTCCGCCCGGAAGCTCAAGCTGACTGCTTGCTATGTACCAATTTGGCAGGTGAAGCAGTCAGCTTGAGTTTCCTCATGGAGAGCGCCATGCATCTTGTACAGCCGAAACTTAGCCTGCACACTTGTGCATAGAACGCACAGAATGCTTACTGCGTCCAACGTCATCCGCAATCCTCGGATGGTCGGTATCAGGACCAGGCTAACAAGGTGGTCTGATAATGGCAACAATGGGTTTGATGATTCTAGCTATGGTATCATGTGACAGCGATTTAACGCATGAAATGTGAATCCCTTTCATCCGCACGATTCGTTGGAGAGTTTGGGGGCCAGCCAAGCCCCTTGGCTCCTGGAGCCTTGGCAATTCGTGATAGTCGGCGAGCCACCAGAACTTGAATCATATAGCTATTGATTGATTGATTGATCTGCTCCTAGTCCTTCTTGGTACATCACGGCGTGGGGAACATGTACGCGAACTACGCAAGCGGGGTATAGCTATTACCGGTACAAGTAAAAGATGGTGTCTGAGTCTCTCCCACTGTGCCCTCTGTGCTCTCAGTCACTGAATTAATTGACATCGAAGGCAGAGAGACAGAAAGTGCCTGAGGCGGCAAGCTATAAGCTGTTCACTGACGTTATCTCATTAAGGCTTCAAGCAAACGGACTGTTCCTTGCAACATGGCAACAAGCTCTGCAACCACAAATGCCACAGCAGGCAAATTTGTCTCCGAGCCCAAAGCAACCTACTCCTTGAGCATCGAGAATCTCACTGATCTCGGGGCATATAGCCCAAACGCGACGCAACCGGACTCGCTCGTCAGCCAAGTGTCTCTTCCAGCAGGCTCATTGTTCACTCCCATTACAACCGCAACCGAGGTGTCCCAGAAGAAGTGGTCTACAGTACAAATCTCCCAGGACAAACATGTGGAGCTCAACTCTGCCCTGGTGTACATGAATCACTCGTGCAGGCCATCGGTTGAGATCGACACGGATCTGATGGAAGTGAGGGTTGCGAAAGATAGGGATCTGCAAATTGGTGACGAGCTGACCTTTTTCTATCCTAGCACGGAGTGGCAGATGGACAAACCTTTCGTGTGCCTGTGTGATGCTGGCAGCGGGTGTTTGGGCACAGTGACAGGAGCTGCTGATATTGAGGCGCAGGAATTGAGAAAATGGTTTGTCAATGAACACATCGTCAAGCAGAAGAATGCTCAAACCTCGAAGAATGAATGACTGGTGGTCAAGATGACAAAATGTTTTGGCGATCTACAGCATAGCCTTTCGTGTTAGCGAAGAACCAATTAGGAATACAAGCAAGGCCGATCTACCTCATTCCCCAGCCGGGCTGTGGTTCCTAGTATCATTGTCCACGTGAACAAGTGCGAGTAGATTGACTTTAGCTTGCAGCATCATTTGAAGCCCAGCGTAGCAGACATCGATCGTGTGGCGTGCACAGGGGTACATCGGCTACCTAGGTAGTCGGCGTTTCCGCTGTTCTATCCGTCCTCTGGTACCCGGTGTCGTTGTAGTTTCCCCGTTTCTCACCTCGCTGTTGACCTCCGAGTCCTTGGTGAGCATGACGCAGTGCGGAGCAGGCCGCAAGTAACCGAGGCTACCGCCGAGCGTTCTCGTGCAGCTGCACGAGCTTGAGGGTGCCGCATCCTGGTATCTCTCACCTCGAAGCCGGTCTTTGATGCTACTATAGCTGCCACCAGCGTCGTGGGTTACAGTTGCTCATAATGAATCGAGCTACTCTCACATTTGCACGTCAAGTGCGAAGACCACCACATCGATCATTCAGCACCTCTAGAACACACAGAGCCGACCACGTGAGGATAGTTGAAGTCGGAGCCCGAGACGGCCTACAGAATGAGAAGAAATCAATCTCTCTCGAGAACAAGCTTGAGCTGATCCGCAGGCTCTCGAAGACGGGAGTAACACATATCGAAGCCGGTTCCTTCGTCCCAGCGAAATGGGTCCCGCAGATGGCATCGACTGGGGAGATACTGTCAGACTTAATACGGAACCCTCCTAGCGAGAGCCAATCGATAGCATACAACTATCTGATTCCGAACATACGAGGTCTTGAGAACATGGTCAAGCTCTTCGAGCAGCATAACCACAGCAATCCCCCGTTGCAGGCAGACTATCCTACACCACCTCCCTCACCGCAAGCGACGCCTGAACAGGCGGCCGGGCAAGGGCCCATCACTTCAAGTGCAGACGCAAACGAGATGTCCTCAACACCGAATACCACTGCCCAGTCCTCGGGCCCAGGCATGGGCAGCAGCAACACGGCCGAAATCTCCCTGTTCGCCGCCGCAACCGAGTCCTTCTCCCACCGTAACACGAATTGTTCAATTGCCGAATCCCTGTCTCGCTCTACCCCAATCATCGATCTTGCGAAACGCCATTCCATCCGTGTACGCGGTTACATCTCTGTCGCACTAGGCTGTCCCTACGAGGGGCCAGACGTTGACCCGCACAAGGTCGCTGAGATGACCTGTCAGCTGCTTGAAATGGGCTGTGACGAGGTTTCTGTGGCTGACACAACCGGGATGGGCACCGTACCAAGGACGCGCAAACTACTACAAACACTAAAGGATGCGGGTGTTTTGATGGAGGATGTTGCGTTGCATTTTCATGATACGTACGGGCAAGCCTTGGTCAACACCGTTGCTGGTCTCGAAGCCGGAGTTCGAGTCTTCGACTCTAGTGTCGGTGGACTCGGTGGATGCCCGTACAGCAAAGGAGCCACAGGGAACGTTAGCTCGGAGGACATTATTCACCTTCTGCACAGTCTTGGGTGCGAAACAGGCGTTGATCTTGTGAAGATGGCAGAGGTTGGGGAGTGGATTACTGGTGTTGTGGGTAAGGCAAACGAAGGGAGAGCAGGAAAGGCGACTTTGTCAAGGTTGAGGGAGGGGACCGAGTAAGACCTAGCCTAAAGCCTGTGGATATTGTGTTCTCGGGACATCCAGTGATCCGGCAGACCACTAATGCACGACTCGAAGCAGCATGTGGTCACTTCACCAATCTAAGACTCGCCAACTGTGACATAATCGACCTGTCTGTCCCGAATGCAAGTCGAACGATGCAGGCTCAAGAAAAGAACACGCTTTCTGCAATATGCTCGTTTCCGCTAGATCTCTATGTCGACGTCTTCGGTAGCCTTCCATCAGTCCGTTCAGGCTTTCATCCAGACTTTTATACTAGCATCACCGGGGAGGCCCTCGCTTTAGGCCCGCGAGTTCCTCCTCACCCAGTCTGTCGTATTGTGAATCATACTTGACTGAAGATGCTACCCTCGTTGTATGACATTCTGTCAGACCAGCTACGCCAATCGTGGAGCTGGACCGCAGACTTGATGCCGATTAAGCAGAGTTGGTATCTGGCAGAAAGTTGCGGTGGCAGGCGGAAGCCACTCGAGGGCATTTCAATGCGATCGTCGACGCCGATACTGGGGTGAGCGTGGGTGACAAGGTTCACATGGTTGTGGCCAGGGGAAAGAGCGATGCATAAACGATGGTGAGGGCAGGAGGATCACGAAGTTTAGAAGTGGAAGGGAATGGCCAACCTCCCGTGCTTCTTGTATGCTGTCAACTTTACTTACAGAGAACTGCCAAATCCCTCGACACCTCAAACTGTACAGTCGAATAGCCTGTATCGATAAAGGCTTGAGGTTCGTCGGCCTCTAGCAGTGCTGGACTCGAGTATGCTGTGGGTAAATCGAGCAAGGTATATTCTGGAACATCGAGTTAGAGGTCGACCTGCGTCTGGCAGGCGGTCCTGACGTTAGCCATTCGTGTTCAGCGAACAAAGAGCTGAAGAGGCATTATTCTTACAGGAGGAAGACTGATGTTCATGCTCCAGATATTGTGTCAACAATCAAGCGCACGAGATCGGTAGGCTCTGCTCAATCAACAGCGATAGGTTAGGGCGTGAAAGTAGTCAGTAGACGCCTCGAATGATTCGTGTAGTCCATTACACCGATGCTCTCTCTTTAGGTGCCCTTCGATATTGCTGTACAGGCTACGTACTCGATGCCTCGTCTTCAATGCTCTGACAATTCCTAGATGCAGGCGACTTCTTCACTGGAATAAGCGCTTCAAACCCACCATAGTCTATTCATCATCCTGTCTGCGCGGCTGCTATCTAATCCCAAATTGCGCCTACACCCTCACCCCCTTCCCCTTAGCAGTAAAGACCCGATACCCACCCCCTTCATCCTCCATCCTCCCACTCGACAACGCCTTAGCATAGTACTCCTCCCTCTTCCCCTCACTCGCAATCAACATCAACCGCCTCCCACTAGGCATCAAATCCCACCACTCCTTCACACACTCCACCAACCAACTCCCCAGCCCTCTTCCCCTCCACTCAGGCAACACGTAAACATCAGTCAGATACGCCATGGTCGTGCAATCTGTGATCAGGCGCGCAAGCCCGATCATCGCGGGCCGCGGGTCCTCGCTGTGCTCTTCGTGGTGCGTGGACGAAGTCTGCGTGTCTGCGAGCTCGGCGGTGGCAGAGTACAGCCCGAAGCAGATGCTGCGGGAGAGCATGACGTTAAGTTCGTCGGAGGAGAGTTCTGTGGCCCAGGGGAGTTGGTCCGAGGCGAAGGCTTTGTTGAGGGACGAGTGGTCGATGAGGGTTTGGTCTGTGCTTATGATGAAACCGTCGCGGGACCATTCGTGTTGTTTGGTGGTCGGTAGAGACATTTTGGGGATGGGATTGCTTAGAATGCTCGCTCGCTTCAATGCGATGATCTCCGAGTTGATATGGCCTGTCTTTGCGGTTGCTCTCGAACTTGCTTTGATGGAGAATGCTGCTGTTGAGTTGGGAGGAGAGATGTGTCCACCTACCTATGTTGTGTGATGCTTGGATCCGCTGTCCGAGATTTGTCTTGAAGGTTTTCTTGTTGACGGAGCGAAGATGTCATGACACAGGAAAGATGGTTACGATGATATGCAGCTCCATGATTTCACGGGCCACTTTCGACTTGAAAGGAACGCTGGCAGTTTGGGAATGCGACGAGCAACTGATAGGTTATCTCTATACCTTGCTGGCTTGAGTTACTGGGAGTCATGAGACCCCAAAGCTTGAGGCGTGTACATTGAGAGTCGAGGATCTCTTGCCCAGATAGGCATGGCTAGTTGCCGAATACGGCAATGCCGTGGCAAGTCAAGAGCCCAGGTAAGAATGTCGAGGCAGCAAAAGCACCAGGTGCCGAAGGAATTCACGGGTCAGCTAGTCCAAAATAGTAGGTTAGCTGGGGGCTTCTTCGTGAGTAGGGTGCTCGAGGGCGCACTAAGCGCATCATTTCTTCTGTATCTAAGCGAGAACCACAGATGTAGCCTGCCAAACGCCTAGCAAATGCGTGCTCATCCAGTCTGAGATCCATTACAGATTCGTCAAGTAGTCTTCAATCTCCTCCTTACCCAACTTCCGGAAGCGTGGTCCAACAGCGCCTTCCACACCCTCATAGCCTAGCAGTTGGTTGGCTGGGTCACCCACAATACCAATCTCGACTGTGTCTCCGTTCATCTCACCTTCTATTGTCTCCTTGAGTGTCAGCAAAGCAATATGTATGGCATCCTGCAGTTCTAGTTCTTGTGTATATCTCTTCTCCAAGAATGTCTTTGCACTTGTAGCACCCTTGCCGATTGCTGTTGCCTTCCAGGGGAAGTAGGAACCTGATGGATCGACTTGATACAGAGACGGACCACCCTTCAGGATGCCACCCGTCCTACTACCCGCAGCAATTGTCTTCTCCGCCTCTGTCTCAGCAGCCTTGGCCTCGTCCGTGTCAGGCTCAATGCCGTCGTCCCAGCCAGCAATCAATAGACTCACACCATAAGGTCTCACACCTCCTGACTGTGTAGCTTCCTGCATCACTCTTGCTACATCCTGCACCAGGATCCGAGTAGGCGGGTACTCATTGTAGATTCGCTTGTAGTTCGTGTGGGAGACTTTGCGGGCTTTGTCGACCAGGACGCGGTAGTCTGGACCCATGCCGCTGTAGACCATGCCGATGTTTGGAGTGACTAGAGAGATCTTGGAGAGGGAAGGGGCGTCAATTAGCGGGGAGGATGATTTCTTTTCGGTTGCGAGGACGATGCCATTTGTTGCTGGTCAAGGTGTCAGTACTCAAATGAGAAGTGTAGCGGGCGCGCCGTACCTTTTATGCCTAATGAGGTGACTCCCTGGTTGACTGCATTGAGGGCATATTCAATCTGCACCAGCTTGCCGCTGGGCGAGAAGGTTGTGAGGGAGAAGGAATATCTGTCCGCCATGGCGGAGTCTCTGTTGGCTTAGATGCTTCTGCCCAAATGAGTGCCGAAGCTGGATGGACTGAGGTAGGCCGATGGCGTCGGAGGATGCTGATATCAGGTCAAGCGGTGCGATAGAAGACGTGGCGGTGGGTATGGTCGTCAATATTGAGATGCTATTGCTATGCTTCCTTGCCAGAAGATCGCGAGGCTACAACTACTGGCGCGTCACCTACCAAGGCAGTCAGGCACCCGACGTACCTGCACTGGCAGCTGCAGATCGGTCAACGCTAATATGGACCGAGCAAGATTCTGCTTTTCAAGGACACAGTTAATTTCCTTTCTACAAAGACTTGAGTGTTTGATATTGAATGTTCTTGTCCCTAGACCTCCTTATTCTGAACTTTCCTTGTCGAAGCCTTCGTGCTTGAACGAAAAGCACAGACGGTGTCACAAGAAGTGATATGAAGGAAGCCTAGACAGCCGAGTGCTCGGCGTCTCGGCCGATGGCATGATCCTTTCAAGCCAGGTGTTCTTCAGGAACCAACTTCAGAACATTCGGCTCGATAAATTCAAAGACGCCTGAGCTACTTGAATGTGGTGTTTTGAGGACACCAAGTCTGATTCGCACATCCCTTGAGCCGTGAACAAAGAGCCACGGAACAATATATGCGACCACGTGCACTACTGCTCACTTGCCTCTAGTCTAACACCCCAGCACCTAACACCGAAGATCGACCACCATGCAAGCTGCTGAACACCCCAATCCTGAAGCGCATGCTCAACAGGCCGATTCAACCACCTGGACATACCCCACGCGCTTCTGCCGAATATGTCGAGAGGATGTCCCCGCCACAGTGACAATGTACCCACCTGGCCTCCCTATGCAGTTCCAGACACCCATCGTCGAGTACAGGAACGACGACGAGTACGGCAGGCTGATTAAACCCTGTCACTGCAGAGGCTCATTGAGATATATCCACGAGCTCTGCTTGCTGCGCTCAAGAACTGAGAACAGACGAGTTGGGTCCATGTGGAAATGTCATGAATGCGGACACCAGTTTAACTTCAAGAGACTGGCCATACAACGCTACATTAGCAGCTGGTACACTGTCAGTGTGCTGACAGTTCTGTTCATGAGCTGTGTGGTATTCATGCTAGGCTTCGTTGCTGATCCAATCATCAACATCTACTTGGATCCGTATGAGAGCTTGATAGGGGAGGAATCCATATGGGACGAGCTGGAAGTGCGCGCCGTCATGGAAAGTCCTGTCTCCCAGTGGTCTCAGCACTTTGCCAAGGGCTTCATCTCCATGGGTCTGGTAGGGTTTCTGAAAACCTTGTTCTTCAATCCATTCCAGTGGGTGAATCTTCGCTTTGGTGGCTCCCTGTCATCCACTCGAGGCACCACCGGCAGGAACAGAGCGGCCAATATAAGTTGGATCGCCATTGTCATAGGTGTATGTTCAGCCTTTGCCTTCTTCTACAAATTTGTGCAAGCTATTATACAGAGATCACTGCAAAGGATTGGCAACAATATTGTCGACACTCAGCTACCAGGTGACGGTGACGATCTGAAGCCTCCGCCAGGCTGGAAGCACAAGTTCTCAAGGGAGCCTCCGAGAAGCGCTGCTCAACAACAAACGAGTGCAACAACCTCAGCTGCAGAGTCTATCAAGGACGAGCTGCAGCAAACCCAAAAGTCCTCCGAGACCTCCCCCTCTTACTCCAGTGCAGGAAAAGAAGCTGCTGATGATCGGCCCAACGAAGTTCGCCAGAGCAGTGGCACTCAAGACACACCGGTCCCTCTTATGAGCGGCTCATGGGTCGACGTTGATGGGAATGATGACGACGCTCTTTCAGGCGTGCATAGGCAAGGCTGGTCGTTCTCGAACTTATGAAGCTGTACTATATGCCATGCAATGACTTTCTGCTCCTTACCCACCCGTGTCGCTCGTCATGTCCTGTCAATCTTTACACCCTCGAATCGCCTTAACTTTGAGCTTCCAATGTCTGTCTTCAATGGCTTGGTCGTGTGTCACTGTGCGAAGATCTATGCCATTTTGCCTTTTCAGCAGTCGACGTTATGTCTTCTGCTGTGCTTTAGGCCGATGGCAGCCAGTCATGGTCTCGAGTATGGTCGACAGCCTGAATGGGTGAATGTGCACTTCCATGCCGGACCAGAAGCACTGGCAAAGCCTTTTGTCAGCAAGAGCGATGTTTTTCGAGCATGCAGTTCAGTGCCTACTCCATAACAGCAAGATGTAACGGACTTCGGACGATCTGCTTCTGCAAGCGATCGGGTATACTGTCACTATGTCCAAAGCAGTCAACTTCTCTGATACATTGCTCTTTCGAAAACATCGCTTCCTCCGGCACGATCTGCTTTCACTTCGATAGGCAGTAGACGACGAGCTTCACTCTTGGGCATTTGGACACCTGCCATGCTGATCTGCACAGGTATACGACAAACTTGAGATTTCATGAACCGAGTGTAAGCGATAGTGATACTTGATTGCAAGTCCTGGTAGGTGTCCTGTCTGTGTCGGGTTGCGACTGCCTTCACTGGCGGTATTTCTTGCTCGCGCTTTCGTATTGTTTCATTCAACCACTGCTAGCAGACTGTCTGTTCTTGGTGATGCCTCAACTACTTTCTCCAAGCGGCCACGTTGTTGCTTCTACTGCTTGCCGAACCTGTTTCAACCCAACCATCTCTGTGAAGATCGCAAGATGATGACAAGATCTAGCTCGAGCCTCTACGGCATCAATGATTCCCTAAGCCCAACAGATCGCGAACTCTTTTCACTCTTTCTCCAGTATCCAGAAATCGACTTCGATAGCCAGCACGATGCCACTGATCCTGAAAGCACACGTACAGCTCAGTCTCCCGACCTCGACTCTTCTCGTCTCGCGGCTGCAACAGAAGAGACTTCAAATGCCATTACTCTAGTAGACACATCGGAGAGTGACACAACTTTGACAACACCGATTCGACCACCTAACGATGAATCTGGCGATGTCGACGACGCCGCAGCAGGGGACTGGGATACGTTCGTACTCCTGATGCAGCAATCAAACCTGCTAGGAGAATGCCTGCAATACTACACATCGTTGGCGCACGCTATGATCAGGATCAGCACCGACCTTTTCGCCACTGCACGCCCGAATCGACCTAGCCAAGCGCTGCCAGTTGGACAATGGTTGCTGAAGAACCTCACATACTCTATGAATCAGGCGGCCACTCAGGTCGAGAAAATAGCCCACCTCAAGACATTAACAGCCTTCAATGTCACTCCTACAGGGTCGTATCTGTGGACTACGTATATGCAAAGGGCCAAATTAATAACAGGGTGAGACAGGCCACCTTGATGTAGGTCTGAACACATCAGCTGACATGATCAGGAATCTGGCACTTCCCTGCAAGCATGAACTCGGCCTCGTTCAGTCACTAGTCCACATATACGATTCCGACGTGTATAGCCAGTTCATACAAACTCTAGGCCTCAACCTTGTCGACGAGCAGACGTGCTGTATCCTCAACGGTGTCTACCACAACCTGATGAAATGGTTGCACAACTACAACCAGTGGTGCAAAGGAATGTCTGAGCTTCGAAACGCATACATGGGGCCTCTGATCGACGAGTTTGCAAAGTTGCCTGAAGCACAAGACGAGTTCAACGACTTTCAAGAACGGATCACTAAAGCGAAGAGTGCCTTGGTCAGGTCAATCGAATCGACGGCAGACTTGTCGGACAAGATTGTGCAGAGGCTGAATCTGAGTGCGAGAAGGAAGGACGGTAGCAATGGGTTGAAGAGGAGCAGAACGAGGTACAAGAGGGAGCATACGTTGTGATACGGCAGAATGTGCTAGTCAAAAGGGAGAAGGCCGTACAAGTAGCTTCGACATCGAGCGCACTTCTAGGTTGCCATCTCGTATGCATAGCCAATAACAAATATTCCCCATTGAGAACCTCGACCAGTGATGTGCATATCTACATCAGGTTTCTCAGTAGCCCAGCACCATACCCGCCAACTCGCCATGCAGTTCCAGCAACAAATATACTCGTCCGTAAACCGACATACGCCGCCACACCCATAAAAGCCGTGCCCAGCAAAAACGCCCCTAGATTCCTCTGCTCAATCCCCCCAGTACTCTTATGCCGTATCTCCTCATCCCCTCCCTTATACGTCACCGTATCAAACTGCGGCACATACTTGAAATCAAACACGGTCTGCTCACCCGCCAACCCAAATTTACTCTCCACAATCACCTGCCAGAAGATCCTCTTCAGATTCGCGACCTTCCGTCGATCGAGATAGGGTATCGAGCGATTGACGTAGCACAGCGCCATGAAGAAGATACACTGCCCCGCGACGAGACAGGTGTGGTACGCGCTCGGGCGGCCGAGGCCTAGCGCGTCACAGAGTTCGGAGCCGTTGAGCCAGCGGGCGTTGGCTTCGAGGAAGGAGCGGGAGGCGTAGGCGGGCGGCTGGTTCTCGAGGCAGCGGATGATGTTGTTTGCGAGGATGCGGGAGGTTTGGGATGGGTTGATCTCGTTCATGAGGAGGGATTCCATCATGCATTTTGCGCGGGCGGGGGTTTCGAAGGGGGCGGTGGGTGTGCCGACGTAGTGGGCTATTAGGCGCCAGAGGGCGATGTAGTCGTCGACTTCTTGGGGGCGGAGGTAGATGCCTTGGCGGGGCAGGGAGAGCCAGATGATGGTGCCGCTGAAGGTGCCGATTGTGGCGATGCTGTCGAGGTCGTTGATGGGGACGCCGTATTGGTCGACGGAGTAGTAGGTTGGGCGGGTTTTGGTGAGTTTTAGGATGCGTTGGCGGACGCTGGCGTGGAGGAGGCGCACGCGGAGGCTGCTTGCGAAGCCGTCGCCGCCAGGTTGGATGGACTCGAGGGACCGCGTGCATTGGAGGATGTGTTGGGTTGTTTCGAAGAGGCGGTGGCGGGCGACGTTGACGCCGAAGCCGCCGGTGCGGGCGAGGACTTCG
>Ga0210040_10000737_pt1 | contig 52643 bp, 53 predicted proteins | sample CryGeyCG12114_NA_FD_185462 | JGI IMG/M metagenome (GOLD analysis project Ga0210040, IMG submission 185462) | Groundwater microbial communities from aquifer - Crystal Geyser CG19_WC_8/21/14_NA (SPAdes) (version 2) | ecosystem: Environmental > Aquatic > Deep subsurface > Groundwater | place: USA...
GCGACCGGCGCGGCATCGACGCCGTGCTGATCGAGGTGCGGCAGGATCTCCTGGGCGAGGAGGCGGGCATCGAGGAGTGGGCGCTGCGGCTGGCCTCCGCGCTCGGGCAGGCCGCGGGGCGGCGGACCTAGTCGGGCGGGCGGAGCAGGTTCTCGAAGGGCTGGAAGGCCGCCTCCAGCCGCGCCGCGGCGAAGCGGGGGCCGGGATCGTCCGCCACCAGGCCGCCCAGTTGGGACGCGTGGGCGGCGACCGCGTGCCGCTTGGCCTGCAGTTGCGCCGAGATGTCGAGGCGCCAGCCCGGAGCGGCCTCCGGCGGGCTGGGGCCGCCATGGGCGAGGTGGCCGACCCCGCTGCGCCGCGCGACCTCGGCCGCGATGCGGTGGGCGGCGCGGGCGGCGTTTCCCTCGGGCCAGGGGGCGACGAGCAGGCCGCAATCCCGTGCCCACATGACCAGCGAGACCGCGCGGATGACGGCCTCGAAGACCGGGCCCTCCGCGGGGGTTTCGCCGTCGAACAGGCCGGCCATGAGCAGGCGTTCGGGGCGGAGGCCGAGGCGGCGGACGGCCTCGCGCGTTTCGCGCTCCCGCTCCGCCGCGATGCGCCCGGGCGGCCATTCGCGGGAAGCGGGGTGGGAGGCGCTGCCGTCATGCAGAACCATCACGAATGGCTGGCGCCCGCGCCCGCAGGATCGGGCGATCAGGCCGCCGCAATCCAGGCTTTCGTCACCGGGCTGGAGCGCGAGGACGAGCAGGTTCTCCTCCCCCGTGATGGTGGCGAGGTCCGCGATCGGGCGATGCTGGCCGGAGGCGCGCGGATCGGAAGCGCGCGGGTCGGGGGCTGTCGGCATCGGGGCCCGCTTCACTGGGTTGGAGGACGATCTAAGGGCAGGCGGGGCGGGGCTTGAAGGGGGAGGCGGGCGGAAAGGGTGGTCAGGGGCTTCTGGGGGCGGAATAATGACATCCGCGCGTCCCCGACGCGTGCTTCCGCCTGAGCGGCCGCCCCGGACCCCCGGGGGCGGCGACCTGAGGACCGATCCGATGGACCAGCACTCCCCCACCGGCCCCGTGCCCGAGCCGCTCGCGGTGTTCCCGCGGGCCGACGGGTCCCGCGTGCCCTACAAGGTGTTCAGCGACGCCGAGATCTACGCGCTGGAGCAGGAGCGCATCTATCGCGGTCCGACCTGGAACTTCCTGGGGCTGGAGGCGGAGATCCCGAAGCCCGGCGACTACAAGAGCACCTTTATCGGCGACACGCCCGTGGTGATGACGCGCGCGGAGGACGGGACGCTGGCCGCCTGGGTGAACCGCTGCGCGCATCGCGGCGCCGTGGTGTGCCGGCTGCCGCGGGGGAACGCGCTGTCGCATTCCTGCGTGTACCACCAGTGGAGCTTCGGCACGAAGGGCAACCTGCAGGGCGTGCCCTTCCGGCGCGGCCAGAAGGACGCGACGGGGATGCCCAAGGACTTCGACCCGAAGCAGCACAACCTGCGCCAGCTGCGCGTGGAGAGCTACCGGGGGCTGGTGTTTGCCACCTTCAGCGACACGGTGGAGGCGCTGGAGGACTACATCGGCCCGCAGATGCGCCCCTATGTGGACCGCGTGTTCCACAAGCCCGTGACCTATCTCGGCTGCACGCGGCAGTATTCGGACAGCAACTGGAAGCTCTACATCGAGAACGTGAAGGACCCCTATCACGCCAGCCTGCTGCACCTGTTCCACACCACCTTCAACATCTTCCGCGTGGGCATGCGGGCGCGCTGCCTGCCGGACTCGAAGGGCGGCATGCACAGCGTGATCTTCGTGATGAAGAACGAGGAGGAGAACGCCGCCGACTACAAGAGCCAGGGCATCCGTTCGTATGACGAGGGCTTCCGGCTGGAGGACGACTCCATCCTCGCGCTGGAGAAGGAATACGAGGAGGTCGCCACCAACCAGATCCAGCCGATCTTCCCGCAGCTCGTGATCCAGCAGATCCACAACACCCTGGTGTGCCGCCAGCTCCTGCCCAAGGGGCCGGACCATTTCGAGCTGGTGTTCCACTTCTTCGGCTACGAGGACGACACGCCGGAGATGCGGAAGCTGCGAATCAAGCAGGCGAACCTGGTGGGGCCGGCCGGCTTCATCTCCATGGAGGACACGGAGGCGACGGAGCTGGTGCAGCGCGGCACGCACCGCGACAGCGACAAGGCCTCGGTGATCGAGATGTCGCGCGACGCGCCGGAGCGGCAGGACACGCTGATCTCCGAGCAGCTGATCCGGCACTTCTGGATGGGATACCGCAAGATGATGGGCTTCGGGGTGGCTGCGGAATGAGCGTTGCTGAGGACCTGATGATCCGGCTGGAGCTGATGGCGCTCCAGGACCGCTACGTGGCGGCGATCGACAACGACCGGATCGAGGAATGGCCGGGCTTCTTCGTGGAGGACTGCCTCTACGAGATCGTCTCGCGCGAGAACGAGGAGGCGGGGCTGCCCGCGCCGGTGATCCATTGCGACAGCGCGCGCATGCTGCGCGACCGCGTGCTGGCGCTGCGCCACGCCAACATCTACGAAAAGCCGGCCTACCGGCACATGGTGTCGGGCATGGAGTGGCGGCAGGAGGCGGATGGCAGCTACTCCGGTTCCAGCAGCTACGTTGTGGTGAACACCTCGGTCGAGGGGGAATCCAGCATCTACCAGGCCGGGCGCTACCTCGACCAGGTCGTGCGGACCGAAGGGGGGCTGCGCTTCCGGCAGAAGCGCTGCATCTACGACACCCTGCGCGTGCAGACCCTGCTCGCCTTCCCGATCTGAGAAAGGACGCCCGATGAGCGAGTGGCGGGACGCGGCCGATGCGGCTGTCGTGGTGGAGGACGAGGTGCTGGGCTGCGTGGTGGACGGGCTGCCCGTCGCGCTGTTCCGGGTGGAGGGCGAGGTCTTCGCGCTGCACGACCTCTGCTCCCACGGGCATGCGCGGCTGTCGGAGGGCTTCGTGGAGGATGGCTGCGTGGAGTGCCCGCTGCACCAGGGGCTGGTGGATATCCGCACGGGTGCGGCGCGCACCGCGCCGATCAGCGAGCCCGTGCGCAGCATCCCCGCGCGCGAGGTGGGCGGGCGGATCGAGGTGCGGATCTAGCGGCTAGTCGCCGAACATGTAGTCCTGCACGAAGAGGATGTGCTCGCGCATCACGCGCCGGGCTTCCGCGCGGTCGCGCTGGCGCACGGCCTCCACCATGGCATGGTGCTGGGATTGCAGCGTGGCGCGGTGCGCGGCGGTGTTGCCGCGCGCCTTCAGGCGCCCCCAGTCCGTGCGCTCCCGCACGCGGGCGAGGGAGCGGGACATGGCGATGACGGCGCCGTTGTGGGTGCCTCTCGCGAAGGCGTCGTGCAGGGCGGCGTCCCAGTGCTCGAAGGCCGCGAGGTCGGCGGCCCCGTCGGTGCCGCGCAGGCATTCGTCCATGCGGGCGATGTCGGCCTGGCTGGCGCGGGCGACGGCGAGCGAGATCATCTCCGGCTCCAGGATCAGGCGGCATTCCACCACGTCCGAGGGGCTGAGGCTTTCCTCCGCCGCGGGTGGCGCGGCGGGCGCGCGGAAGGTGCCGCGCCCGACGTGGCGGAGGATGAGCCCCTGCTGCTCCAGCGCGTCCAGGGCGCGGCGGACGGTGTTGCGGGCGACGCCGTAGGTGGTGCCGAGGTCGCGCTCGGTGGGCAGGCGCTCTCCCTCGCGCCAGCGGTCGGCGCGGAGGTCGCGCGTGAGGCTGTCCAGCAGCGCGGCCGCGCCCGGGCGGTCCTTGGTGGGTTCCGGCATGGCCTCGAATGTCTTGACTGGATCAACCAATGAGAGGACCATACCGGCGAATTGGTTCACTGAAAAGCAAAATTGGTATAGGAAGCGGCGCATGAAGCTTGCGATGGTGAAGACAGGGGCCTCCGCCCGGCTGGTGCGCGTGGATGCCGACGGGCGCCGCTTCTGGCCGCTGGAGACGCTGGCGCCGGAGATGCCGCGCGACATGGCCGGGCTGATCGCGGCGCTGTCCGGCGGGGCCGCGCTGCCGCAGCCGGAGGGCGAGGGGGAGGTGCTGGACGAGGCCATGCTGCTGGCGCCGCTTCCCGTGCCGCCGCGCAACATCTTCTGCGTGGGCAAGAACTACCACGCCCATGCGCGGGAATTCGCCGGCAGCGGCTATGATTCCTCCTCCACGAGCGCGGCGGACGCGATCCCCAAGGCGCCCATCATTTTCACCAAGCCCTTCACCTCCGTTTCCGGCCCCTGGGACGACATCCCGCTGGTGCCCGGGCTGGACGCGGAGGTCGATTACGAGGCGGAGCTTGCCGTGGTGATCGGGCGGGGCGGGCGCTGCATCACCAAGGCGGACGCGATGAAGCACGTGTTCGGCTACACCGTGGTGAACGACGTGACGGCCCGTGACCTGCAGGGCAAGCACAAGCAGTGGCTGCTGGGAAAGGGCATCGACGGCTTCTGCCCGATGGGCCCCTGGATCGTGACGGCCGACGAGCTGGACGCACAGGCCATGCGCGTGACCTGCACGGTGAACGGCGAGAAGCGGCAGGACGCGGTGACGTCCGACCTGATCTTCGACATCCCGACGCTGATCGAGACGATCTCGCTCAGCATGGCGCTGCTGCCGGGCGACGTGATCGCGACGGGCACGCCCGAAGGGGTGGGCATCGGCTTCAAGCCGCCGCGTTTCCTGCGCGACGGGGACGTGGTGGAGTGCGCGATCGAGGGCATCGGGCGCATCCGCAACACCCTGCGGCGCGTGGATGCGGCGGCGCTGCGCGGCGCGGCCTGAGCGAGCGGGGCGTCCGGCCGGCGCAAGACCGGCGGGCCCCATGCGTGGTCCGGGAATGACGGGTGGCGCGGATCGCCCGCGGGAGGAAGATGGTGTTGCATCGTCGTGAGGTGATGGCCGCGCTTGGCGCACTGGCGCCGCTGCCGGTGATGGCGCAGGGGGCGGCCTGGCCGACGCGCCCCATCCAGATGGTCGTTGCCTTTCCTCCGGGCGGGCAGGCCGACGTGACCGCGCGCCCGACGGCCGCCGCGCTGGAGCGGGTGTTGGGGCAGGCGGTGCCGGTGGTGAACCGCGCGGGTGCCGGCGGCATCGTCGGCAGCGCGAGCGTGGCGCGCGCGGCGCCGGACGGATACACGGCGCTGCTCGCGCTTTCCTCGCTGGCCATGCTGCCGGAAAGCGAGCGCATCCAGGGGCGCACGCCCGCCTATACCGTGGAGCAATTCGCGCCGATCGCGCGCATCACGGCCGATCCGACCGTGATGCTGGTGCCGGCGAGCTCCCCCTGGCGGTCCGTGCAGGATTTCGTGGCGGACGCGAAGAAGCGCCCGGGCGCGATCACCTTCGGATCGGCGGGGAACTACTCCACACTGCACGTCGCCATGGCCATGCTGACGGGGGCCGCGGACATCGACCTGCTGCACGTGCCGTTCCAGGGCGGCGGGCCGGCGCTCACGGCGCTGCTGTCGGGCACGCTGGATTCGCTGGCTTCGGGGCCGGGGCCGGCGCTGTCGCACGTCAAGGAAGGGCGGCTGCGTGCGCTGGCGAGTTGGGGGCGCGAGCGCATCCCCGGCTTCGAGGACGTGCCGACCTTCATCGAGCTCGGCTACTCCGACGTGGAGTTCTACATCTGGACGGGCCTGTTCCTGCCGCTCGCGACGCCGGCGCCGGTCCAGGCGCGCATGCGGGACGCGCTGCGCCAGGTCTGCGAGAAGGACGAGGGGCTGAAGCGGGCGCTGGACGCTGCCGGAAGCCCGATCGCCTATCAGGAGGGCGAGACGTTCGAGCGCTTCTTCCGCGAGGACAGCGCGAGGCTGGTGCGCGCGGTGCAGCGGATCGGCAAGGTCGATTGAGGCGTCGGGAAGGAAGCGGACCATGAAGACGGGCGTGACGCGGCGCGGGCTGGGGATGCTGGCGGCGGGAGGGCTGGCGGCGCCGGCCCTTGCCCAGGAGGCGTCCTGGCCGAGCCGGGCGGTGCGGATCATCGTGCCCTTCGGCGCCGGGGGCTCGGCCGATATCGCCGCGCGCAACGTGGCGGAGGCGCTGTCGCAGTCGCTCGGCCAGCCCTTCGTGGTGGAGAACCGGCCAGGGGCGGGAGCCGTGATCGGGACGGATGTCGTCGCGAAGGCGGCGCCCGATGGCTACACGATCCTGATGATGTCCAACACGCACACCGCCAACGAGACGCTGATCCGCAACCGGCCCTATGTGCTGATGCGCGACCTTGCCGCGGTGGCGGCGGTGAACGTGGCGCACCACGTGCTGGCGGTGCATCCCTCGCTGGGCGTGAGCAGCGTGGCGGAGCTGGTGGCCAAGGCGAAGGCGGCGCCGGGGACGATCGACTATGCCTCCTCCGGCCCGGGCACGCCCTATCACATCGCGGGGGAGGTGTTCCGGGCGATGACGGGGATCGAGATCCAGCACATTCCCTTCCGCTCCTCGGGCGAGGCGCGGACGGCGGTGATCTCCGGGACGGTGCCGATGATGTTCGACGCCATTCCGACGATGGAGCCGCATCTCCAGGGCGGGCGGGCCAAGGGGCTGGCGACCACGGGGCCGCAGCGCGATCCGCTGCTGCCGGCCATGCCGACGGTGGCCGAGGCCGTGCCGGGCTACGAGGCTTCGATCTGGCTGGGGCTGATGGCGCCGGTGGCGATGCCGAAGCCGATCGTGGAGAAGCTGAACGGCGCGGTAAATGCCTGGCTCGCGCGACCGCAGACGCGGGACGCCATGGCCAAGCAGGGCGCGCAGCCCATGCCCATGTCGGTCGCGGAATTCGATGCCTTCCTGCGCAAGGATGTCGAGACGCAGCGCCAGTACGTCACCATGGCGAAGATCGAGGTGAACTAGGTGCCGCTCGCCTTCACCCTGAACGGGGCGCCCGTGCTGGTGGAGGCGCCGGATGGGATGATGCTGCTGCACGCGCTGCGCGGGCCGCTGGGCCTGAGCGGGCCGCGCTTCGGCTGCGGGGCGGAGGCATGCGGCTGCTGCTACGTCACCATCGACGGCGAGCCGCGGCCTTCCTGCGCGCTGCCCGCCGAGGCGGTGGCCGGGCGCAGGGTGGGCACCGTGGAGGGGCTGGGCACGCCGGAGGCGCCGCATCCGTTGCAGGTGGCCTTCCTGGAGGAACAGGCGGGGCAGTGCGGCTACTGCCTCTCGGGCATCCTCGTGAGCGCGGCGGCGCTGCTGGCGCGCGACCCGGACCCGGACGAGACGGCGGTGCGCGCGGCGCTGGAGCCGCATCTGTGCCGCTGCGGGGCGCATAACCGCATGATCCGCGCTGTGCTGCGCGCGGCGCGCGGGATGCGCGGGGCGGGAGCGGCGTGAACCTCGCTTTCGGCTTCCCGATGGGCCAGGGGGGCAATGAGGGCGGCAACGCACCGGCGCTGCCGGGTAGCCTGCGCGCGGAGCCACGGCTTTCGCGCTGGTTGCGCTTCTCGGCGGATGGGTTCGTCACGATCACGCCGGGCAAGGTGGAGATCGGGCAGGGGATCCTGACGGCGCTGGCGCAGATCGCGGCGGACGAGCTTGGGGTGGCGCCGGAGCGGGTGCGCGTGGCCGCCGCTTCCACGCCCGGAAGCCCCAACGAGGGCGTGACGTCCGGCAGCCTGTCCATCCAGGAAAGCGGCCTGGCGATCCGCCATGCCTGCGCCGAGGCGCGGGCGCTTCATCTTGGCATCGCGGCGCAGCGCGCGGGCATCCTCGCGGAGACGATCCGCGTGGAGGACGGCGCCTTCATCGGCCCGGACGGGGGGGCGCTGGGCGCCTATTGGAGCCAGGCCGAGGCGGTGCTGCTGGAGGTGGAGGCGCGCGGCGACGTTTCGCCGAGGCCTGCTGGGGAGCGGCGTGTCGCCGGGCGCCCGGTGCGCCGGCTGGACCTGCCGGACAAGCTGTTCGGCGCGCCGCGCTTCATCCATGACCTGCGCCTGCCGGGCATGCTGCACGCCCGCATGGTGCGCCCGCCCGCGCGCGCCGCGAGGCTGCTGGAACTGCGCGACGGCCCCTTGCCCGGCGATGCCGCCGTGCTGCGGGAGGGAAGCGTGCTGGCCGTGGTCGCCCCGGAGGAATGGGCGGCGGAGCTGGGCGCGGCGCGGGTCGCCGCACGGGCGCGCTGGGAGGTTCGCGAATCCCTGCCGGACGAGAACGACCTCGCGGCCTGGATCGAGGCCGCGCCGGCCCAGCGCACCGAGGTCGCCCGGCGCGACGGTCCCGCCCCCGAGGCCGCGCATGCGCTCACGCGGCGCTTCGCGCGGTCCTTCCTCGCCCACGGCTCCATCGGCCCCTCCTGCGCGGTGGCGCGGTGGGAGGGCGATGCGGTGGAGGTCTGGACGCACAGCCAGGGTATCTACAACCTGCGGGCCGATCTCGTGACGGCGCTCGGGCTGGAGGCGTCGCGGATCACGGTGCGCCACGTGGAGGGCGCGGGATGCTACGGGCACAACGGCGCCGACGACGTGGCGCTGGACGCGGCGCTGGTGGCGCGCGCGCATCCCGGCCGTGCCGTGCGCGTGCTCTGGAGCCGGGCGGAGGAACTGGCGTGGTCGCCGCACTCGCCCGCGGGCATCGCCGATGTCGAGGCGGCGGTGGATGCGGAAGGAATGCTCTGCCGCTGGCGGACGGTGCTGCGCGGCAACGGGCATTCGTCGCGCCCCGGGCGGGCGAAGGACCCGACGCTGCTTTCGGCGGGCTACCTCGATCCGCCCTTTCCGCTGCCGGTGGCGATCGACGCGCCGATGGCGGGCGGGGGCGGCGGGCAGCGCAACGCGGTGCCGGGATACAGCGTGCCGTCGCTGGATGTTTCCATGCACCGGCTGCTGGAGATGCCGATCCGGTCCTCCGCGCTGCGCGGGCTTGGCGCGCTGCTGAATGTCTGGGCCATGGAAGCGGTGATGGACGAGCTGGCCGAGCGGAGCGGACAGGATGCAGTCGCCTTTCGCCTGCGCCACCTGAAGGAGGATCCCCGTGGCGCCGCCGTTCTGCGGGAGGTCGCCGCGATGTGTGGCTGGCCGCGCGCGGCGGGCGGGGAAGGGGTTGGCACCGGCATCGCGGTGGCGCGCTACAAGGGCACGGGCGGCTGGTGCGCGGTTGCGGCCGAGGTGGAGGCGGCGGAGGTGGTGCGCTGCCGGCGCCTCTGGATCGCGGCGGACCTGGGTGAACTCATCAACCCCGATGGCGCGGCCAACCAGATCGAGGGCGGCGCGCTGCAGGCCGTTTCCATCGCGCTGAAGGAAGCGGTGCGGTTCGACCGGCTGAACGTCACCACGGATTCCTGGGACGCCTATCCCGTGCTGCGCTTCTCGGAGGTGCCGGCGGTGGAACTGCGCTTCATCGGCCCGCCGGATGCGCCGCCGCTGGGCGCGGGGGAGCCCTCGCTGGGGCCGACGGTGGCGGCCATCGCGGGTGCGATCCACGCCGCGCTCGGCATCCGCCCGCGCGCCATGCCCTTCACGCCCGACAACCTCGCCGCCGCCATGGAATGACCGACTTGCCCGAGACGCTCCGCCTTTCCCTCGCCTGCCACAGCTCCGACCGCACGCGCCCCATCATCGACGGGCGGGTGGAGGTGCCGGGCGTCACGCTGACGGTGCTGCCAGGGGAGCCCGAGGACATCTTCCGCCGCGCGCTGCGCGACCGCGCCTTCGACGTGACGGAACTTTCCATGGGAAGCCACATCGTCACCACGGCGCGGGGGGATGCGCCCTATATCGGCATTCCCGTGTTTCCGTCGCGCTCCTTCCGGCACGCGGCCATTTACGTGCGGACGGATCGGGGCATCCGCACGGCGGCGGACCTTGCGGGCAAGCGGATCGGGCTGCCGGAATACCAGCAGACGGCGGCGCTCTGGGTGCGCGGGACGTTGCGCGAGTACTACGGCGTGGACACGCGCGGCATCGCCTGGCGCACCGGCGGGCTGGAGGAGAAGGGGGGCAGCGAGCGCGTGGCGCTGAAGCTGCCGCCGGAGTTGGACGTGCGGCCCATCGGCGCGGACGAAACGCTCAACGGGCTGCTGGCTTCGGGAGAGATCGACGCGATCGTCGGGCCGCGCCCGCCTTCCTGCTTCGTTCAGCGCTCGGCGCCGGTGGACCGGCTTTACCCGGATTACCGCACGGAGGAGGAGGCCTATTTCCGGGCGACGGGCTTCTTCCCGATCATGCATTGCGTGGCGCTGAGGAAGGAGCTTGCCGCAGCCCATCCCTGGCTGCCGCTGGAGCTGTTCCGCGCCTTCGCGCGGGCGCGCGCCATGGCGGTGGCGGATCTGTCGCTCGTGAACGTGCTGCGGGCGTCGCTGCCCTGGATCGCGGCGGAGGCGGAGGCGCAGACGCGGATCATGGGCGGCGATCCCTGGCCCTACGGCTTCCGGCGCAACCGGGACGAGGTGGCGGCGATGATCCGCTTCGCGGTCGCGGACGGCCTCGCCGCGCGCGAGATCGCGCCGGAGGACCTGTTCCATGCCAGCGTGCTGGATGCCGTGCCGTGACATGCGCGGCCAATGAACCCGCGACAGACGGGATGGGTGGGAGTGAGCGAGGATGCGTGAAGGAATGGGGCGCCGCGGCATCGCGGCGCTGGCCGCGGCCGGACTGATCGCGCCGCGCGCGGCGGGCGCGCAATCGGCGGAGTACCCGACACGACCCGTGCGCATCGTGCTGCCGGTGGCGCCCGGCGGCTCGACCGACACGATCGGGCGCGTGCTGGCCGACGAGATGGTGAAGAAGAACCGCGGCAGCTTTTTCGTGGAGAACCGGCCGGGCGCGGGCGGCAACCTGGCCTACCAGCTCGTGGCGCAGGCGCCGGCCGATGGGCAGACGCTTCTGGTGGCCGTGGATTCCCTGACGGTGAACCCCAGCCTGTTCCGCGACGCCGGCTATGATCCGGTGAGCGCCTTCGCGCCGGTGGCCCTGATGGCGCGCATTCCGCACGTGCTGGTGACCCACCGCAACGGGCCGGCCAGGACATTCGCGGCGTTCATGGAGATCGCGAAGCGCGAGCCCAACCGGCTTCAGGTGGCGATCTCGGGCTTCGGCAGCGGCGGGCATCTCTCGGGCGCGGTGATCCAGCACGAGACGGGGGCGCGCTGGTCCGTGATCCCGTATCGCGGCGGGTCGACGCCGATGAACGACCTGATGGCGGGCAACGTGGACGCGGCCTTCGTCACGCTGGGCGCGGTGATCGGGCTGATCCGCAGCGGGCAGGTGGTGCCGCTGGCCATCACCACGCCCGCGCGCTTCCCGCTGCTGCCCGAGGTGCCCACGGTCGCCGAGGTGTCGATCCCCGGCTACGACGTGCCGAACTGGTACGGGCTGCTGGCGCCCGCGGGCACGCCCGCGCCGGTGGTGGCGAAGCTGAACGAATGGGCCAATGCCGCACTCGCCGAGCCGCATGTGCGACAGACGCTGCTGGAAAACGGCTTCGAGATCGTCGGCGGCCCGCCGGAGCGGCTGGGCACGCTGGTGCGCGACAGCGTACCGCGCTGGCGCAACCTGATCCGCGACGCCGGCCTCCGCGCCGAGTGAGCAATAAAGGGAGAACGGGCTTGGACACGAACATGGGCGGCGCGATCGAGGCCGAGCAGCGAATTGAGGCCGAGCAGCACTGGGCGATGAAGGGCGAGGTGCGGCTGGCGGTGTACCGCAAGCGGCTGGCGGGAGCGGGGGAGCAGCCGATCCTGTTCCTGGTGCACGGCTCCTCCTTCGGCGGGCAGGGGGGCTTCGACCTCGATGTGCCGGGCAAGCCCGGCTATTCCTTCATGGAGGAGTTCGCGCGCCGCGGCTTCGATGTGTGGAGCATGGATTTCGAGGGCTACGGGCGGTCGTCCCGCACGCAGTCCAACTCCAGCCTTTCCATGGCGGCCGAGGACCTTCGCGCCGCGACGGACGTGGTGTTCGAGCGCACGGGCAAGCGCTCCGCCATGTTCTACGGCTCGTCCTCCGGGGCGCTGCGGGCGGCGCTGTTCGGGGAGGCGCATCCGGATCGGGTGGAGCGCGTGATCCTGGATGCCTTCGTCTATACCGGGGAAGGCGCGCCGACGCTGATCAAGCGGCGGGAACGGCTGGAGGAATGGCGGTCCTCCCATATCCGCAGGGTGGACCGGGCCTTCTTCCACTCCATCTTCAACCGCGACCTTCCCGGCACCTCCGAGGAAGGGATCGCCGACGCCCTGGCCGACTACGAGCTGGCGCTGGGCGACACCATGCCCACCGGCACCTATCTCGACATGTGCGCCAACCTGCCCGTGGTGACGCCGGAGAAGCTCACCTGCCCCGTGATGATCGTGCGCGGCGAGCATGACGGCATCGCCACCGAGCAGGACCTGCTGGACTACTTCGCGAAGCTCGGCACCAACGACCGGCGCTTCGTGGTGATCCCGGGCATGGCGCATGTCTCCTACCTGTCGAAGAACCGGGCGATCTTCTTCCAGGCCATGGAGGAGTTCCTGCGGCCGCCCGCGCGGGCGCTCTAGGCCACCGCCGCCAGCGGCCCCGGGGCCGCGGCGTCCACCGTGCGCCGCGCTTCCTCGCCGGTCAGCGTCTCTTCCTCCAGCAGGCGGGCGGCGAGGGCATGCAGGGCGTCGATCTCCGCCTCCAGGACGCAGCGCGCGGCTTGCAGCGCCTGGGCGATCTCCGCCTGCACCAGGCGGTCGAGGCGCTCCAGCGTGGCGGGGGCGGCGGGGGCGCCGCGGCCGTCGCCCAGCATGTCCACGCAGCCGAGCTCGGCGTTCATGCCGTAGCGGCCCAGCATCTCGCGGGCGATGCGCGTCGCGTGGGCGATGTCGCCGGATGCACCGCCGGTGACCTCGTCGTGGTCGAGGATGATCTCCTCCGCCGCGCGGCCGCCCATGGTGACGGCGAGGCGCCCTTGCAGCAGGCCACGGCTCCAGAGGTGGCGGTCGCGGTCGGGGGTCTGCACGACGGCGCCGAGCGAGCGGCCGCGGGGCACCACGGTGACGCGGCGCACGGGGTCGGCGCCGGGGGTGCGCATGGCGACGATGGCGTGGCCGGCCTCGTGATAGGCGACCACGCGGCGCTCGGTTTCCGACATGGCGCCGGCCGGGCGCTTCTCGCCCAGGAGGATGCGGTCCATGGAGGCGCGCAGGTCCTCCATCTCCACCGCGCCCTTGCTGGCGCGGGAGGCGGAGATGGCGGCCTCGTTCAAAAGGTTCGCGAGGTCCGCGCCGGAGAAGCCCGGGGTCATGCTGGCGACCTCGGGCAGGCTGACGTCGCCGGCCAGGCGCACGCGGCGCGCATGGACCCCGAGGATCGCCTCGCGCCCCTTCACGTCCGGGCCGGGGACGAAGATGCGGCGGTCGATCCGCCCGGGGCGGGTGAGGGCGGCGTCGAGCACGTCCGCGCGGTTGGTGGCCGCGATCAGCACGATGGTGGAGGAGCGGTCGAAGCCGTCCAGCTCCGTCAGAAGCTGGTTGATGGTCTGGTCGTGCTCCTGCGAGCCGCCGTCGCGCGCGGTGCCCGAGCGGGCGCGGCCGACCACGTCGATCTCGTCGATGAAGACGATGGAGACGGGGTGCTTGCGGGCGCGGGCGAAAAGGTCGCGCACGCGGCGGGCGCCGATGCCGACATACATTTCCACGAATTCGGAGCCGGAGGCGCTGAAGAAGGGCACGCCGGCCTCGCCTGCCACCGCGCGGGCCAGCAGGGTCTTGCCGTTGCCGGGATCGCCCTCCAGCAGCACGCCCTTGGGCACGCGGGCGCCGAGGGTGGCGAAGCGTGCGGGGTCGCGCAGGAACTCGACCACTTCCAGCAGGGAGTCCTTGGCGGCCTCCTGCCCGGCGACGTCGGCGAAGGTGACGGACTGGGAGCCATCGGTGCCGGTTTCGCGCCGCGAGCCCTTGCGGAACAGCACGGGGCGCTGCGCCCGCCCACGGGTGCGGCGGCGCTCGAGCCAGTAGAGCAGGGTGATCACGCCGATCACGGCCGCCAGCAGCAGGGTGAACTTGCCCACCATCCAGGCGGCATCGGCCCAGGTGCCGTCCTCCACGAGGAAGTCGATCCCGAGCTCACGCGCGCGGCGGGAGAAGGCCTGGGTGTCCTCGGTGGTGGCGGGCAGGAAGAAGCTGGCCCCGCCGCCGGCGGCTGCCGTCAGGTAGATGCGGTTGCCGTCCCAGGTGTCGCGATAGGCGGATTCGGCACGGCCATCGGCCAGCATCCGCTCCGCCTCCCCCTGGGTCACCGCCCGCGCGCTCCAGCGGCCGAAGAAGCCGGGCCAGGGGTGACGGCGGACCCTCGTTTCGGCGGGGCCGGATGCGGAGGTGGCCGCCGGAACCGCGGCCTGGGCCAGCGCCGATGCCTGGGCCGGGGCGGTCAGCCCGCGCAGGGCCGCGTCCACCGCGCTTCGCTGCGCGGGGGTCAGTGGCTCGCCACCCGCGGCCTGCGGCGGGGCGGCGACTGCGAGAAGGAGCAGGAAAAAGCCGAGGAACAGGCGCATGCCGGGATCCGCGCAGGGGTTGGTGTGTCCAGCATGCGGAGCGGAGACGGAACAGTCACCACAATAATGTTACTTGACAGAAGAAATTTATCTCCTGCTGTCCCCACGCCCTCAATAGGCGGCCTCGGCCTCCGTAACCGACACATGGGCGGACACCACCTTCCAGCCCAGTTCCGGGAAGCGGACCCAGGTCTGGCTCTGCCGCCCCGGCATGTCCCGGCCGCGCATGTCGAACTCCAGGTTCACCGTGGCCAGGTCGCGCCCGATGGTGGTGATCACCAGGCGGCGCCGGGCGGTCTTGATGCCGGGGCCGGGCGGGCGGCGCACGCGGTGGGCGTGGATCTCGTCAAAGCCGTAGCCGTTCTCGTGGATGGCGTAGCGGATGGTGTGCGGCGTGTTCCAGAAGGTGGCGTCCAGCACGGCCACGTCCTTCTCCACCAGCGCGCGCTCGTAGCGCTCGAACAGGGCGCGCACCTCCTCGACCACCTCGGGAATGTTCACGTCCATCATGCCTGCTCCAACGCGAGTGCCGTGCGGACCAGCAGCGCATCCGCGCCTCGGGCCGCGACAAGGGAAAGCCCGACCGGGCGACCGTCCACCAGGGCGCCGGGGATGCTGAGCTGGGGGTGGCCTGCCAGGCCGCCCAGGGCGCAGAGGCACAGGATCTGGTCGCGGAGCGGGTTCAGCGCGGGCAGCGGCAGGCCTGTGGCCGGGGCGGGAAACGGGGTGGTGGGCAGGGCCAGCACCGTGCCGGGCGGCAGCAGGTGGCGCAGCCGTCCGCGCGCCTCCTGCCGCACCAGGGCGGCCCAGCCGCGCTCGGCCTCGGGCGTCGCCGCGCCCATCACCAGGGCGCGGGCGACGGAGAAGGCGAAGCGGGGATTGTCGCGCTCCACCCAGGTCCGGAAGGTGTCCCAGGCCTCCACGGGCTGGAGCGTTCGCTGGGCGCGGCCCCAGGCGGCGAGGCCCGGCGGCGCGAGGATGTCCTCCCGCGTTCCCGGCACCAGGTGGCGCAGCCGGTTCAGCAGGGGCGCCAGGGCCGCGGCCGTCTCGGGCCCGGCGAAGCCGAAGGCATCGGTGGCGATCACCAGGCCGGTGGGGAGGGTGTCGGGGATCTCCTCCTCCAGCAGCGCGGCGGATACGCGGGCGAAGGTGCGGGCGTCCCGGGCGAACCAGCCGGTGGTGTCCGAGCTGGGCGCCTGCGGCATCATGCCGTCCAGCCGCAGCCGGCCATGGGTGGGGCGGATGCCGTAGAGGCCGCAGAAGCTGGCGGGCACCCGGACGGAGCCGCCGGTGTCGGTGCCCAGCGCGGTGTCGCAGAGCCCCTGCGCCACGGCGCTGGCCGAGCCCGAGGAGGAGCCGCCGGGCACGTGGCCGGGCGCCGCGGGGTTGGGCGGCGTGCCGTCGAAGGCGTTCTCGCCGAGGATGCCGAGCGACACCTCGTCGGTGACGGTCTTGCCGACCAGCGCGGCGCCGGCGTCCAGCAGCGCCTGCACGGCCCAGGCGTTGCGGGCGGGCAGCGGGTTCTGGCGGGCCCAGTCGGGGTTGCCGCCGCCGGTCGGGTGGCCGGCGACGTCGAACAGGTCCTTGGCGGCGAAGGTGAGGCCGTCGAGCGGGCCGCCCGCGCGCCCCTCGATGCGCAGGGCCGGGCCTTGGACAAAGGGGGACATGGACACTCCTGCTGGGCGGCGCGCGGAGTATGGCGCGGCGCCGCCCGCAGGTCACCGCGCCGCCCGGGAGGGGCGCGGCGGGCTTATCGCGTCAGGCCCGGCGGGGGCAGGTGTTCACGCCGAGCAGCGAATAGGCCGGGCAGTTTCCCACAATCCCCGTGGCCAGCGGCACGAGCCCGAGCAGGCCCCACCATCCCAGCACGCCCGCGGCACCCAGGGAGAGCAGCACGATCCCGGCCACCACGCGCAGGGTCCGGTCGATGTTGCCGACATTGGTCGATGGCATGATGTCCTCCTCCTCGGCCAGGCTGGCCTGCGGCAAGAGGTTATTCTGCGGGAAAAGGTCGGGGCCTTGATCCCGATCAAGGCCGCGCCGCGATCCGCTCAGGCCACCTGACGCGCCCAGGCGACGATGTGCTGCGCCGGCATGGCGCCGCTCTGGCGGCTGCGCTCCCGGCCGCCGCTGAACAGGGCCAGGGTGGGGATGCTGGCGATGCGCAGTTCCTGCGCGAGCGCGGGCGCTTCCTCGGTGGACACCTTCACCAGCCGCATGGCCGGCTCCAGCGTGGCGGCCGCCGCCTCGAAGGCCGGGGCCATGGCGCGGCAGGGCCCGCACCATGAGGCCCAGAAGTCCACCAGGAGCGGGATGCCGCTGTTCGCGGCGTGGTGGCGGAAGCGCGCCTCGGAGAGCGCCAGCGGCTTCGCCTCGAACAAGGGCTGCTTGCAGGCGCCGCAGCGGGGCTTGTCGCCCAGGCGCGCCGAGGGCACGCGGTTGATGCCGTCGCAGTGCGGGCAGACGATCTGGGTTGTCTCGTTCACCGGCGCCTCCCTGGGCGACAACTAGAGCTGCGACTCGATGGGCAGGCGCCGCGTCACCCAGGCCAGCACCCTCCGGCCGAGCGAGGCGTCGGGCTCGCCGCGGCGTTCCACCAGCTCCCCGCCGACCTCGGCGGTCCAGGCCAGGTGCCCCGGTGCCGCCCGCCGCACGCGCCAGCTTCGCGCGGGATCCACCAGCCGGGCGTGCTCCTCGACCAGTTGGCGCGCGACGGCCACGTCATCCACGAAGACACCCATCTCGGTGTTCAGCATGGCCGAGCGGGGATCGAGATTGAAGGAGCCGACAAAGCTCCGGGCACGGTCGATCACCATGGCCTTGGTGTGCAGGCTGGCCCCGCGGGAGCCGAAGACGGTGGCGCCCTCGTCGCCCGAGGGCTTCAGCTCGTGCAGCCCGACGCCCGCTTCCAGCAGCCGCTCCCGGTAGCGGGCGTAGCCGCCATGCACGGCCACCACGTCGGTCGCGGCCAGCGAGTTCGTCACCACCGAGACGCGCAGGCCACGGCGGGCCATGGCCTCCAGCAGCGCCGTGGCGGTCTCGCCCGGCACGAAATAGGGGGAGATCAGCAGCGCTTCGCGCTCGGCACCGCGGAGGGCGCCCAGGATGGCCTCGGCCAGGCCTTCGGAGGGAAGGGCATCGCCGCTCGCCTTGTCCGGCGGATCGGCCTGGATGCGCAGCGCCGTGGGCGCCACGGGCGTGACGCCGGAGGGATCCTGCGCGCGCACCCGCGCCACGCCGGGATCGTCGCTCAGCCCCGCGAAGAAGGGCGCGGCCTCCGGCGCCGCGCAGGCCGCGTCGAAGCGGCGGGCGAGGGCGCGCAGGCCGCCGCGCCGGCGGTGGGCGGAAGGCACCACGGCCGAGACGGGCTGGGCCAGGCGGTGGTGCCAGTAGCGGTCGAACACGGCCTGGGCCTGCCGCGCGGCGGGGCCGGCGACGGCGAGGTCCATGTCGCGGAAGTTGAAGGCGTCGGAGGCGTCGAAGTACTCGTCGCCGATGTTGCGGCCGCCGCAGATGGCAAGGTTGCCGTCCGCCAACCAGGCCTTGTTGTGCATGCGCCGGTTCAGGTGGCGGCCGCCGAACAGCAGCTCCAGCACCAGGCCGAGCCGGCCGAAGCGGCGCCAGTGCGTCGGGTTGAACAGCCGCACCTCGATGGCCGGATGGGCGTCCAGCGCGGCCAGCATGCGCTCGCCGCCGATCGCGTACATGTCGTCCAGCAGCAGGCGCACGCGCACGCCGCGGTCGGCCGCGCGCAGCACCTCCCGCGCCAGCACCTTGCCGGTCAGGTCGTTGCGCCAGGCATAGTATTGCAGGTCGAGGCTCCGGACGGCGTCGCGCGCGGCCTGGGCGCGCGCGGCGAAGGCCACGAGGCCGCTGCGGATGACCGAGACGCCGCTCCGCAGGTCCGTCCGTTCCTGTGGGGCCTCCGTGAGCATGGCCGTCCGCGCTCCCTCAGGCCGCCTCGGCCGAGGGATCGGCCGCGGGGCGGTGCCCGTGCGGCATCGTTCCATGAACCGCGGGCGCGTGCATCACCGAAAGGTCGAGCCGGGCCTTCAGGGGCAGGTGGTCCGAGGCGAGGCGGGCGAGCGGCGTCTCGTGCGCGCCGGCCCCGCGGATCAGGCCGAAGGGGCGCCCGAAGATGCGGTCCAGCGGCAGCAGGGGCATGCGGCTGGGAAAGGTGGCCGTGCCCGCATGCGCCGCGCCGAAGCTGGGCTCCAGCGCCTTGAGCGAGGAGCGCCGCCCCGGGCGCCACTCGTTCAGGTCGCCCAGCATCACCGTCGGCAGGCCCTCGGTCTCCGCCAGCAGGGCGAGGATCGCCGCCACCTGCTGGGAGCGGTGCCGGCGCAGCAGGCCGAAATGCGCGGCCACCACGCGCAGCGGGCCGGCGGGAAGGTGGAGGTCGACCACGATGGCCCCGCGCGGCTCGCCGCCCGGAAGGGCGAGGCGCCGCAGGCCGGTGACCCTGCCCACGCGCAGCAGCAGCGCGTTGCCGTGCCAGCCCTGGCCGTCCGGCGTGGTGGAGATCGGCACCAGGCGCAAACCGGTGCGGCGCTCCACCGCCTCCATGTCCAGCAGGCCGGTGCGGCGGCCGAAGCGGCGGTCCACCTCCTGCAGGGCGAGGATGTCGGCGTCCAGCTCGGCGATCACCTCGGCCACGCGGGCGGGGTCGAAGCGCTTGTCGGTGCCGACGCACTTGTGGACGTTGTAGGAGGCGACCCGCAGCGCCGAGGCGGGGATCGGGCCGTGGTCGTGGACGGGGCCCCCGAGGCTGCGGCGGAGGCGGGCCAGGGCGCGGGGGATGGCGGCGGGACGGTTCAGCCAGAGCGGGGCGGGTTCTGAAATTCGCATCGTCCTTGTGTCGATCGGCCGGTCGCCGCCTCCTGGTGGGTTGCCGAGATGGGCCTTGGGGCGTCGGACGCCAACCCGGCCCGCGCCCCCGTCCCGGCCGCGTGCCATTCCAAGCCGCTCCGGCCCGTCATGGGAAGGGCCGGGCCGCCGGCGTGGTTGGCCGGTGCGCGGGCGTTCCGTTCGCGGCGCCGCGCGCCGGCCACCGGCGATGGCGTGCCCGGAGGGCGGGCGGGCGTCAGAAGGGGATCCGCTCGCCCCTGTGGTCGAAAAGCAGGCCGGTCTGGGCGGGGGTCAGCGCATCGATCACGGCCAGCAGCCGCCCGGCGGCCTGTCCGGGCGACTGCACCTCCAGCCCCGCCTTGGCGAAGGGACCGGACAGGCCGGTGTGGACCGTGCCCGGGTGCAGGGCCACGCAGATGGCCTCCCGGCGCGTGCGGGCCAGCTCGATGGCGGCGGTGCGCACCATCTGGTTCAGCGCCGCCTTGGCCGCGCGGTAGCTGTACCAGCCGCCCAGGTGGTTGTCCGCGATGCTGCCGACGCGGGCCGACAGCGTGGCGAAGACCGCCCGTCCGTCCCGCGCCAGCAGGGGCAGGAAGTGCTTCATCAGCAGCGCCGGGCCGGCGGCGTTGACGGCGAAGCTGTGGGCCATGTGCGCGGGGTCGAGCTGGCGGAGGCTCTTCTCGGGTTGGAAGCGGCCGTCGTGCAGGAAGCCGGTGGCGTCGATCACCAGGCGGAGCCCGGGGCCGGCGGCGGCGGCGCAGGCGGCGATGCTGTTCTCGTCCAGCAGGTCGATCCCGGGCGAGGTGCCGCGGCCGAAGCGCATCACGGGGGTGCCGCCAGCTTCCAGGGCATCGGCCAGGGCGCGGCCGATGCCGCCCGTGGCGCCGATGACGGCGGCGGTCAAAGGCGCGGTGCCCGCGGGGAAGGGCGGCCGGGCGAGGCGGGGCGGGGCTTGGTCATGGGCGAAACATTGCCCCGTTCCGCGGCCCGGCAAGCGCCGGGTCAGGCGGCCTCGGTGCGGGCGGGCAGGCCCAGCTCCTCCGGGCCGGGCACCTCCGTGTAGAGGCGGCGGAGTTCCCCGAGGAAGGGCTCGCGGCCTTTCCTGCGGGTGCCCTCCACGGGATCGGCGCCGAGGATGGTGTCGCTCGCCGCGCGGGAGATGCGGCGGGCGAAGTCCACGCGCGGGTCGCGCCAGGAGGCAACCGTCGCGGCCACGGCGGCGGCGTCTTCGCCGGTGCGCAGGAGGGAGGCCGCGATCGTGCCGTCCTCGATCGCCTGGGTCGCGCCCTGGCCGAGGGTGGGAACCATGGCCTGCGCGGCGTCGCCCAGGAACAGGGCGCGGCCGCCCGCGGCGTGGCGCAGCATCGGGGCCTCCTGCGTGCGGGCCCAGTGGATGCCCGGGATGTCCGCCGCGATCCGGTCCAGCATCCAGGCGACGGCGGGGCAGGGGGGCGCGCCCCGGGGCGTGAAGAGGGCGCGCTGGAAGGCGGCGGTGCGGGCCTCGGGGGGGATCGGAACCTCCCCGCCCAGCTGAAAGGTGCCGGCGATGTAGACGGCGTTTCCCGGCACGCGGAAGGCCAGCAGGCGGTTGCTGCCCTGGAACCACTGGCCGTAGTCGTCGAAGGGGCAGTTCGTCGCCTCGCTCACCAGCAGGCGCCAGATGCAGAGGCCGAGATGCTCCGGCACGGGCTCGCCGTCCGTGAGCGCGCGGAGGCGGCTGTAGCGGCCATCCGCGCCCACCAGCAGGTCGAAGCCTCCGTGGCGGAGCAGTGTGCCGTCCGGGGTGCGGAAGACGGGCACGAGGCGGCCGGCGGCATCCTCCTCCAGCGCCTCCATCGCGTGGCCCTGGCGGGTGAGGTGGGACACGGGCGCGCGGAGGGCCCGGTAGAGTTCCGACCAGCGGATGCGAAGGCCCGGTTCCTCCGCCACCTCCATGAGGTCCAGGTCCAGCAGCGGGGTGCCGTCCGTCAGGTCTGCCCGCCAGCGGTGCCAGGGCAGGGAGACCGCCCGCACGGCGCCGTGGCGGGCGGGGGCGTGCAGGCGGAGCGCCTTCAGCGCGTTGGGGCCGAGGTTCAGGCCCGTGCCGGCCTCCGCGTGGTCGCCCGCCGCGGCGCGCTCGAAGACGGTGACCTCCTGGCCGCGGGCGCCGAGCAGCCCTTCGGCGAGCAGGGAGCCGGCGACGCCGCTGCCGATGATACCGATGCGCATCACGCGTCCTCCCCGGAACTGGCCGCGATCACGGCGACGATCCCGCCGCCGGGTGGCCCCTGGTGGGCGGCGCCGCCCGAAACGAAGACGCGGCCGTCGCCCGCCACCGCCGCGACCACCGCCCCCAGCGCCGCGCGCAGGTGGCGCTGGGCGTCGAGGTCGGTGTCGCCGATCATGGTGTGGCGCTGGCCGCGAACGAGCCGCGTGCGGTCGGGCTCGCCCTTGGCCAGGACGGCGCGGATGCGCGGGCGCTGGCCGGGCGGCACGTCGGGGTCGGCCTCCAGCCCGGCGGCGCGGAAGGCCGACTGGACGGCCGCGAGGTCGAGCGCGTCCGCCATGGGGCGCACGGCGATGGAGAGGCCGGGCGCCCAGCCGGGGGCGTGGCCGAGCACCACCACTTCGTCCCGCAGCACCTCCACCCCCGCGGAGGCGCTCACGCGGGACGAGAAGAGGTCGAGGTCTTCGAGAAGGGCGTCGCCGCGCGCGGAGGCGGCGGAAACGTCGCCGAGCGCGAGCGCCGCGCCCATGGCGCCCGCCGCGACAGAGCGGAGCAGCAGGCCAGGGCCGCCTGCGGGGGATTTCACCTGCGCCAGCGCCACACGGGCCGGGTTTTCGATGCCGGCATCGGCCATGGCGGCGCGGGTGGCGGCGGCGACGCGGGCGATCTGGGCGTCGTTGCCGACGTCGCCGGGCGCCGCGGGCGGGGCGAAGGCGGTGCCGATCGCCAGCCCTTCGGCGCCATCGCCCGGCTCGGCCGCGAAGATCATGTAGTGGGGGGACAGAACGCCCTCCGTTCCGCCCGAGAGCACGCAGGGGATGCGGGCGGCCAGGGTGCCCGGCGCTTCCCCGGTGGCGGCGGAGAGGAGGTGCAGGAGGGATTGCGTGAAGAAGCCGCGGGTGAAGTCGTTCAGCCCGCCATTGCCCTCGGTCTTGCCGATCACGGCCCTGACGGAGCCGGGGGCGAGAGCGCCGGATTCCAGCAGTCCGGCCAGTGCCGAGACGTCGCCGGGATGGGCCATGGGAAGGCGGTGGATGGTCAGGCGCGGCAAGGACGCGTGGCTCCTGCGGGACGGGCGGGCGAGGACAACGGCAAAGGCAGGCGCAAGGAGCGGGCCAGGCTCATGGGAGCTCCGGCCAGCGCTGGGCCCATGGATGTGCCGCCTCGTATTCCCGGGCGACCGCGAGGAGGGTGCCCTCCGCGCCGGGGGCGCCGACGAGCTGGAAACCGGCGGGCATCCCCGCCACGGGGTCGCAGGGCAGGGCGATGCCGGGCAGCGCGCCGAGATTGGCGAAGTTGGTGAACACCGCGTGGCCGCGGGGTCCGGCGGGCTGGCCGCCGATCTCCGGAGGGTGGGATTCGGTGGCGGGCCAGGGTAGCGCGGCGGCGGAAGGGGTGAGGATGGCGTCGCAGTCCGTCGACAGGAAGCGCGCCATGGACAGGCGGAAGGCGGCCATGCCGTCCAGCGCGGCGAAGAGGGCCGCCGCCGGCATGGACCGCCCGGCCCCGGCCATGGCGCGGAGGGCGGGGGAGGCGGGTGACGGATTCCCGGGCAGGCTGCCCAGCAACCAGGCCAGCCCCGCCGAGGCGATGGCGGGGAAGAGGGGGAGGATGGCCTCGGGGTCGAAGGGCGGCGGGCCTTCCTCCACCCGGTGGCCCAGGGCGGCCAGGCGCCCGGCCGCGGCGGCCACGGCGGCGGCGATGCCGGGATCGACCGGAGAGGCGCCGAAGCGCGGGACGTAGCGGATGCGAAGGCGCGGTGCGGGGAAGGAGGGGCCTCGCGCCGCCGGGCCGCCCATGGCCTCCAGCAGCAGGGCGGCGTCGCCCACCGTGCGGGCGATCGGGCCGATCACCTCCAGGTCCAGCAGGATGGCGGGCAGGCCGTCGGCGCGCGGCGCGCGGCCTGGCGTGGGCTTGAGGCCGACGAGGCCGGTGTGGGAGGCGGGGCGGCGGATGGAGCCGCCCCCATCGGTGCCGACCGCCAGCGGGCCCAGGCCGGCGGCCACCGCGGCCACCGCTCCGCCGCTGGAGCCGCCGGGGGTGAGGCGGGTGTTCCAGGGGTTGCGGGTGGGGCCGAACAGGGTGTTGTCCGTGTATCCCTCCAGCGTGAATTCGGGGACGTTGGTCTTGCCCAGGATCACGGCGCCCGCCGCCCGCAGCCGGGCCACCGGAAGCTCGTCCCGCGCGGGGATGGTGCCGGGCCATGCGGGGCTGCCCCAGCGGCAGGGCAGGCCGGCGACGGGGATGTTGTCCTTCACGGTCAGCGGCACGCCGTCCAGCGGGCCCAGCGGGCGGCCCGCGCGCCAGCGGGCCTCGCTGCGCGCGGCGGCGGCAAGGGCGCCTTCACCGTCGAGCGCGATCACGGCGTTCAGTTGCGGGTTCAGCCGCGCGATGCGGCCGAGCACCGCGCGGGCCGCCTCCAGGGGGGAGAGGGCGCCGCTGCGGTAGTGCTGGGCGAGGGCTTCGGCGGAGAGGGTGGTGGGGTCGATGGGGGCGGGCTCCCGCAATGGGCGAAAGGGTGTCGGCGGGGCTTATGCAAGCATCGGGCTGACCCGCGCCGGGCCACTCGCGGCATTCTTTTTGCCTTGGTCCAGGCCATGCGGGCTGGCCCGAGCCGCCCGGTGGGGATGAACCGCGATGAACCTGCACCTGTCCCGTCGCCGCCTGATGGCCGGGAGCGCGGCGCTGGCCGTACCGCACGTCGCCCGCGCGCAGGCGGGCGCGAAGCTGCGCTTCGCGCTGGACTGGGCCAAGCAGGGGCCCAACGCCTATGTCACCATGGGCCACGAGAAGGGCTTCTTCCGGGACGCCGGCATCGACGCCACGGTGGACCGCGGCTTCGGTTCCGGCCGGGTGCCCACGGATATCGCGGCCGGTGCCTATGACATGGGCCAGGCGGACATCAACCCGGTGATCAAGTTCATGGCGGAGAACCCGGGCGCGGGGCTCGTCATCACCGGTGTCTGGGGCGACCGCTCGCTGCTTTGCGCCGTGACGCGGGCGGAGGGGCCGGTGCGGGCGCCCAAGGACCTGGAGGGCAGGACCCTGGCCGCGCCGGAGTCGGACGCGGGCCGCCAGTTGTTCCCGGCCTTCGCGAAGGCGGCGGGGGTGGACGCGGCCAGGGTGAACTGGCTGACGGTGAGCCCGGAGCTGCGCGAGCCCATGCTGGTGCAGCGGCGCGCGGACGGGGTGACGGGGGCGATCACGAGCGTCGGCATGTCGCTGAAGGCGCTGGGCATGGATTTCCCGCAGCAGCGCGTGATGTATTACCGCGACCACGGGCTGGATCTGCTGGGCACCTGCTACGTCACCACGCGCGCCTTCGCCGAGCGCAACCCGGAGGTGGTGCGCAACGCCCAGCGCGCCCTGTTCCGGTCGCTGGTTCACGCGAACAGGAACCGCGCCGAGAGCATCGCCATGCTCAAAAAGGCGGAGCCCCTGACGGATGTGGCGATCGAGACGGAGCGCCAGGCGATCAGCATGGAGCAGCAGGTCATCTCCGATCATGTGAAGGCCCATGGCCTGTCCAACCCCGACCGCGCGCGGTTCCAGAGGGCGATCGAGGCGGTGGAGACGGCCTATGGCATGGCCCCGAAGCTGAAGGTGGCCGACATCTACACGGACAGCTTCCTGCCGCCGGTCGAGGAGCGGCGCCTCTGACATGCGGGGCCGGGGGCCGGCCCGGCCTGGGGTCACGGAGGCGTAATCGGTCTCACGAAGGCAGTAGCGCGCGAAACCGCCAGGGCTTATGCTGCATTGCACAATAAGCCGGTGCCCGGAGCCTTCCGGGGCCAGGCAGGGAAGCCAGACATGGCCCATCCAGAAGGACGGGACCGATGCAGCGTCGTTATCTTCTGCGCCTTTCCGGCGCCGGGGTGCTGGCCGCCCCCGCCATCCTCCGCGGGGCCCGAGCCGCGGTGCCAGCAAGGGCGCAGCCACCCGGGGACGGCCCGCAGGCCGTGGACGTGGAGTTGATCCTGGCCGTGGACGTGAGCCGCTCCATCGACGCCGACGAGCACGAGGCGCAGATGCGCGGCTATGCCAGCGCCTTCCGCGACCCGGAGGTGATCCGCTCCATTTCGGGGGGTGGGATCGGGGCCATCGCCTGCACGCTGTTCACCTGGTCGGACGCGGATTCGCAGGACAGCCTGGTTCCCTGGACCCGCATCGCGGACGAGGCCTCGGCGCACCGGTTCGCGCAGGCGCTGGATGCGGCGCCGCGCCGCACGGGCAGCTACACCTCCATCTCCGGCGCCATGGAGCACGCGACGCGCCTTTACGCGGAGGGCCTGTTCGAGGGCACGCGCAAGGTGCTCGATATTTCCGGCGACGGCATGAACAACTCGGGCCGGCGGCTGGAGCCGGTGCGGGCGCGGATGATCGAGGACGGGATCATCATGAACGGGCTCGCGGTGCTCGACCGCGCGCCGCCGCCTGGCAGCGCCTCGGCGCTGGAGGACTACTACCGCGACGAGGTGATCGGCGGTCCCGGCGCCTTCCTGGTTGTCGCGGAAGGGTTCGAGTCCTTCGGGCGCGCGGTGCGGCGCAAGATCGCGCGCGAGATCGCGGGCATCGGTGGCGCCACCCGCTTCGCCGGCCTGCCGCGCGTGGACCGCGTCGCGGCATGATGGCCGCGGCGTTTCAATGAAGAAGAGAAAGCAACGCACATGCCTCGCCTGACCATTGTCTCCACCAGGGACTACCGGCAGCACGTCCTGGAGATCGAGGAGCGGGGCAACGGCTCCTGCTCGGTCGTGGTGCATCCGCCCGCGCGCCTCGGGAGGCCGCGGCAGGTGGAGCCGGCGAACGATGGCGCGCTGCTGATCGACCTGGTGAACCAGGCCAGGGCGGAGATCGACGAGGTGATGGGCCCCAAGCCGCCGCCGCGCCGTCCGATGATGCGCCGCCGCTTCGCCTGAGGCCCTCGCGCCCCTTACTCGGGCGCGATGCGGCCCTGCTGCACCACCTGCTTCCAGCGGGCGATCTCGCCCTTCTGGAAGGCCGCGAACCCGGTGGGTGTGCTGGCCACCACGTCGAAGCCGAGATCGACCAGTCGCTTCGAGGTCTCGGGGTGGCGCAGCGCCGCGGCGCAGGCGGCGTGAACCTGCTCCGCCAGCGGCGCGGGCATGCCGGCCGGGCCGCCCAGCGCCTGCCAGGAATAGACCACGAAGTCGGACAGGCCGCTTTCGGCCGCGGTGGGCGTTTCCGGCAGCACCGGGCTTCGTGCATCGCCGGTGAGGAAGATCGCCCTGACGCGGCCATCGCGGATGTGCGGCGCGATGGAGCCGAGGTTCTGGAAGGAGAACTGCACGTTCCCCGCGATCAGGTCCGTCGTGGCCGGGCCGCCGCCGGAATAGGGAACGTGGGAGGCCTCCGCGCCCGTGCGCTGCTTGAACATCTCCGCGGTCAGGTGGTCGGATGAGCCCACGCCGGAGCTGGAATAGGCGGCGGCCCCGTTCTGCGACTTCACCCAGGCCACGAAGCCCGGCAGGTCGGTGGCCGGGACCTTCTGCGGGTGCACCACCAGCACGTTGGGCGTGCGCACCGTCTGCATCAGGCCCGTGAAGTCGCGCGCGGGATCGTAGCTGAGGTTGGGGCGCAGCGCCGCGTTGATGGCCCAGGTGCTGATGGGCGCATGCATCAGCATCGTGCCGTCGGGCGTGCCGCGGATCACCACGCGCGCGCCGATCTCCCCGGTGGCGCCCGGGCGGTTCTCCACAACCACGCCCTTGCCGCTGCCGGCCTGGAGCTGCTGCGCCAGGGCACGGGCGACGATGTCGGACGAGCTGCCGGGGGTGAAGGGCACGATGATGGTGACCGGCTTCGACGGCCAGCCCTCCTGCGCGCGCAGGAGGACCGGTGCGGCGAGGCCGCCGGCCGCGAGGCCGAGCAGGTGGCGACGGTTCATGGGTTTCTTGTTCTCCCTTGGGCGCTTCCGGTTCACACGGGGTCGAGCGGGGCCTTGCCGGCCAGCACGGCGGCCACGTTGTCCAGCGCCCTGAAGCCCATGGCGTCCCGCGTTTCCACCGTCGCGCTGGCGACGTGGGGGGTGAGGAAGACGTTGGGCAGCTCGGCGAAGCGGAGGTCGAAGTCGGGCTCGCGCCGGAACACGTCGAGCCCGGCGGCGAAGAGGTGGCCGGACTTGAGCGCGTCGATCAGCGCGTCCTCGTCCACCAGCGCGCCGCGGGCGGTGTTCACGAAAACGGCGCCGCGCGGCAGCAGGGCGAAGTTCCCGGCCGTCATCAGCGTGCCGGCCTCGCCGCCCGGCAGGTGCAGCGAGAGGATGTCGCAGCGCGGCAGCATGGCGGCGAGATCGGGCACGTATTCGGCGCCCATCTCCTGCTCGGCCGGCAGGCGGCGGCGGTTGTTGTAGAGGATCTTCATGCCGAAGCCCTGGGCGCGCCGGGCCATGGCCTGGCCGATCCGCCCCATGCCGACGATGCCCAGCGTCTTGCCGCTGGCCTGCAGGCCCAGGAAGTCCGGCATGCCGAAGCCCTGGCGCCAGCCCTTGCGCATGGTCGCCTCGTACTCGTGCCCGCGCCGGCAGGCGTTGAGCAGCAGCATGAAGGCGAGGTCGGCCGTGCAGTCGGTCAGCACGTCCGGCGTGTTGGTGACGATCACGCCCGCGGCCTTCACGGCGGCGGAATCCATGTGGTCGTGGCCGACGCTGGTGTTGGCGACGATGCGCAGGCTGGGCGGCAGGTGGGCGGCGTGTTCGGCGGTCAGCCGCACCTTGCCGCCCGAGACCAGCGCGGCCAGCCCCTTCTCGGCGACGATGGCCAGCGCTTCCCCGGCGTCCATGTCGTGGTCGGCGACAATGGCGCCGAAGTCGCGCCGGGCGCGTTCCGCCACCGCCTCCGGCACGCGGCGCGCCACCAGAACCCCGCCCGTCGCCGCCGTGTTGTCCTGGACCATCGTTTCTCGCTTCCTGCGTGCGGCGGGCGATCGCGCCGGCCTCGTGGGGCGATCCTGCCCGCGCGGCGGCGGCTTGTCAGGCCCGGGAGGCGTGATGCTCAGGCGGCGGGGGCGGGCAGGCGCATCCATTCGGGCAGGCGCGGGCGCAGCACCGCCCCGCCGCAGGAGAGGGAGGGGGCGCGGGCGGCCTCCAGGCGCAGCAGGGCCAGGCCGAGCCCGTCGCGGCCCGAGCGCATCTCGCCCACCGTGGCGCCATCGAGCGTAACCGGCGTGTCGCGCGGGGGCAGGGGGCCTTCCACCGCCACGGGCACCAGCCGGCGCTTGAGCAGGCCGCGGTAGCGGGTGCGGGCCGTCAGCTCCTGGCCCATGTAGCAGCCCTTCTCCCAGGCGATGCCGCCCAGCTCGTCGAAGCCGGCCTCCAGCAGCACGGTCTTGTCGCGGTCGAGGTCCAGCACGCCCCCGGGCAGGCCGAGGTCCAGGCGGTGGCGGTCGTATTCCGCGGGGTCGCCGCTCAGCGCCGTGCCGTAGAGGCGCCATCCCGCGGCGGGCAGGCGGGGGTCGCGGCGCGCGACGGAGGACATCGGCGGCTCCTCGCCCCAGACGGCGCCCACGGCGATTTCCGCGGAGCGATCCGCGATCGTCACCTTGGAGCGCAGCCGGAAGCGGGACAGCGTGGTCACGACCAGGGCCGCGTCCGCGCGGGGGCAGTCCAGCAGGATGGCGTCGGGGCCCAGGGCCTCGGCCTCGAAGAGCAGGAAGTCGGTGATCCACTTGCCCTGGGGCGAGAGCAGCGCGGCCCAGCGCATGCCGGTGCCGAGGGCCGAGACGTCGTTGGAGACGAGGCCCTGGAGAAAGGTGGCGCGGTCGGAACCGGCGACCTCCACGAGGCCGCGGTCGGGAAGGGGGGCGCTGGGCATGGGGGGCAGATCGGGCGCCGCCGGGCCCGGCGCAAGCACCGGAGGGGGGTGCCGCGTTGTCGCCGGGCACATCATCACGGAATCCTGCCCCATGCTCTTCGTTTCGTCCGGCCTCGGCCTGCTGGTGATCCCGATCCTGCTGGTCAGCGCGGTGGCCACCGGCGCGCTGGCGCAGACCGGCTTCACCATGGCCGGCCGCCCCGACCTGGCCTTTCTCGCGGCCAGCCTCGGGCTGCTCGCCGCGGCGGGGGTGAACTGGGTGGTCGGGCGGCGCCTCAACCGGCAGCCCGGGCGGGAGATGATCGACGCGCGGACCGGGGAGCGGGTTGTGTTGCGCCGGCGGCACGCGCTGTTCTGGATCCCGATGGAGTACTGGTCCATCCCCGTGGCGCTGGCCGCCCTCGTCCCGCTCCTCGCGCTGCGGGGCTGAGGCGGCGGCCCCAACGCGGCGCCCCCTCGCCCATCCCGGGGCGGGACGTGCTAGACCATGCCGCCCATGCGGATCCTTTTCGTCACCTCCACCCGGATCGGCGACGCCGTGCTCTCCACCGGCCTGCTCGACCACCTGCTGCGAACCCATCCGGGGGCGCGGATCACGGTTGCCTGCGGCCCGGCGGCGGAGGGGGTCTTCGCGCGCATGCCCGGGCGGGAGCGCACCATCGTGGTCGCCAAGCGGCCCTTCTCCATGCACTGGCCCGTGTTGTGGGCGCAGGTGGCGGGAACGGTGTGGGACCTGGTGGTGGACCTGCGCGGCTCGGCACTGGGGTGGCTGGTGCCGGCGCGGCGGCGCGTGGTGATGCGCGGCGGGCGCCGGCCGGGGCACCGCCTGGGGCATATCGCGGCCGTGCTGCGCCTGGACCCGCCGCCGCATCCCGTGGCCTGGTTCGCGCCGGAGGACAGCCGCCGCGCCGCCGCCCTGCTGGGGGATGACCGGCCGGTGCTGGCGCTGGGGCCGACCGCGAACTGGGACGGCAAGGTCTGGCCGGCCGGACGCTTCGTGGACCTCGCCCGGGCCCTGCTCGGTCCCGGCGGCGCGCTGGAGGGCGCGCGCCCGGTGCTGCTGGGTGGGCCGGGAGAGGTGGAGCGGGCCATGGCGGCCCCGGTGGTGGCGGCGCTGCCGGACGCGCTGGACCTCGTCGGGCGGCTTTCCCTGCCGGAGGCGGCGGCGCTGCTGGCGCGGGGGCGGCTTTTCGTGGGCAATGATTCCGGGCTGATGCACCTCTCCGCCGCGGCGGGGGCGCCCACGCTGGGGCTGTTCGGGCCCACGCCGGCCGGGGAATACGGGCCGGTCGGGCGTGCCGCGCGGGCGGTGGTCTCGTCCGACGGGACCATGGCGGGGCTTGCGGTGGAGCGCGCGCTGGGTGCGGCGCAGGACCTGCTGGCCGCGGCCCCTCTTCCCGCGCCGCTGCACGCATGAGCGGCGCCGCGCCGCAGGCGGCGAACCGCATCTCCGCCCTGGTGGTGGCGCATAACGAGGCGGAGCGCTTGCCCGAATGCCTGGCAGCCCTGGGGCCGGCGGACGAGATCGTGGTGGTGCTGGACCGCAGCACGGATGGAAGCCTGGCCATCGCCCGGGCGCGCGCGAACCGGGTGATCGAGGGCGACTGGCCGCTGGAGGGCGACCGGCGCAACGCCGGGATCGCCGCCTGCACCGGCGAGTGGGTCCTGGAGGTGGATGCCGACGAGCGGGTGCCGCCCGCGCTCTGGGCGGAGATCCGGCGGGTTTGCGCGTCCTCGGCCCACGCGTTCCACCGCGTGCGGATCGACAACCACGTGGGCGGGCGGCTGATCCGCGGCGGCTGGGCGGGCAGCTTCGGCACCACCTCCAAGCCCATCCTGTTCCGGCGCGGCGCCAAGCGCTGGCGGGCGCAGCGGGTGCATCCGGGCCTGGACTGGACGGGAACGGAGGGCGAGAAGATCACCGCCCACGGCATCCACCACGCGCTGGACCGCGACATCTCCGACATGCTCCGGCGGCTGGACCGCTATTCCAGCGCAAAGGCGGCGGACCTGCTGGATTCGGGCAAGATCGGCTCGCTGCCCGACAACCTCCGCCGCTTCGTCAGCCGCTTCTTCAAGTCGCTGGTCTCGCGCGGGGGCTGGCGGGAGGGGGGCTGGGGGGTGCTGCTGGCCTTCTGCACGGGGCTGTTCCCGCTGTTGTCCCATCTGAAGGCCCGGCTTGAGCCGGAGAGGCACGGCGGGCGGCCGCGGGGCGGCGACCGGCAGGCCGGGCCTTGATCCTTCTTCTCACCCAGAACTTCCCGCCCGACCCGGGCGGCATCCAGGCCCTGATGGGCGACCTCGCGCGCGCGCTGGCCGCGAGCGGGCGCGAGGTGCTGGTGCTGGCCGACCATATCCGGGGGAAGGCATTGGCCGAGCCGGATTGGGGGGCGGGGATCGTGCTGCGGCGCTTCGGCGGGCCGCGCCCTTTGCGGCGGTGGCGCAAGGGCCTGGCCGCACGGGACGCGCTGGCCCGGCACCCGGTTCGCGCCGTGATCGCCGATAGCTGGAAGAGCCTGGAGGCGCTGCCCCGCCCCGCCGTGCCCACGCTGGTTCTGGCCTATGGCTCGGAGTTCCCGCCTGAGGCTTCTCCGCGCAAGCGGCGGCGGATCGAGGCATCGCTGGCCAGGGCGAGCGCGATCGCGCCCATTTCGGCGTTCACGGAGGGGCTGATGCGGCCCTTCCTCGGGGCGGGTGCCCCCCGCCCCGTGGTGGTCCATCTGCCCATCCCGCCACAACCCGGGCCCACGGCGGATAAGCTGGCCTGGGTGAGGACGCTTCGCGGGGAGGGGCCGCTGCTGCTGACCATGGCGCGGCTGGAGCCGCGGAAGGGGATCGACCAGGTGATCCGCGCCTTGCCGGAGCTGGCGGCGCGGCATCCGGGCCTGCGCTACGCCATCGCCAGCGACGGGGAGGACCGCGTCCGCCTGGCCGGGCTGGCGCGCGAGCTGGGGGTGGAGGAGCGGGTTCGCTTCCTGGGATTCGTGGATGCGGGGGCCAAGGCGGCGCTCTACGCGGGGGCCGATGTGTTCGCCATGCCGACGCGGCGGGTCGGTGCCTCGGTGGAGGGCTTCGGCCTGGTTTACCTGGAGGCGGCCTGGTACGGCGTGCCCTCCGTTGCCGGCCGGGACGGCGGCGCGGCCGAGGCGGTGGCGGATGGCGAGACCGGGATCGTCTGCGAGGGGGACGACCCGGCGGCGGTGGCGGCGGCGCTGGGGCGGCTGCTCGGGGACGAGGCGCTGCGCCGCCGCATGGGCATGGCGGCGGCACGGCGGGTGAGGGACGATTTCAACTGGGGCTCGGTCCTGCCGCGCTACCTGGCCCTTATCGGGGACGGGCCGGCAGCCGGTTCATCGCGCTGAACACGGCGATCACAACCAGCAGCAGGCCGATCCACCACTCCTGCCAGACGCCGTAGCTCAGCATTCCCACGGTTGCGGCCGATGCCAGCACGCCGGTGCCGGCGGGCCCGCTGGCGGCGGCGGCCCAGGACAGGCCCAGCATCAGCAGCGCCACCAGGACGGCGCCCACCCCGCCCAGTTCCAGCCAGACCTGGATCATGGCGTTGTGGGTGTGCAGCGGCAGGCGCTGCGCCTCTGGCCGGGCGAACCAGGCGCGCGAGGCGGGGGAGGTGAGGCCGAAGCGGGTGAGGGTTGCGGCATCGAAGACGTCGCGCCCGCCGGGCACGCTGCGGCTGGCTTCGCCGCCCCAGCCCACCACCGGGTGCTCGGCGATCCGCCCGAGGGCGAAGTCCCAGATCAGGATGCGATGGGCGGCGGAGGGTGGGATGGTTTCCAGGGACGGCAGGCGGGGCAGGACCGCGCCGAAGACGAGCGGCGCCGCGACGAAGCCCGCCGCCAGCGCCGCCCCGATGCCGCGCGCGAGCCAGGGGCCGAGCATCCGCGCCGCCAGAAGCGCCAGCAGGCCGAGGACGGCGGCGATCTTGGCGGAGGTGGCGGGCAGCAGGAGCAGGGTGATCAGGCCGCCCGCCACCAGCGCGGCGCGGGCCTGCCACGGCACCTGCCGCAGCGTGGCGGCGAGGGGCAGCAGGACGGCGATGAGCGAGCCGGCCGGCTTGAGCCCGAAGAAGAGGGTGGCCGGCGCTTCCCGCAGGCCGCGGACGGCGGCGCGGAGCGCGTTGCCGGTGACCTGATCGAGGAAGGCGAGCAGGATCCCGAGGGCCAGGCCCCAGAACAGCAGGCGCAGCATGCGCTCGATCCGCGCCGGGGGCTCTTCGGCCAGCGCGCGGGCGGTGGCCGAGCCCAGGAGGACGAAGCCGGCCGCGCTCAGCGCGGTGGTGGCGGCCCGGCCGGGTTCCTCGGCCCAGGCGGCGGTGAGCAGGCACCAGGCGAGGGGCAGCAGCGCCAGGAGGGTGGTGCGGCTTTCATGCCGGACAAGCGGCCAGGGAAGGCGGCCAAAGGCCTGCCGGTGGGCGAGGATGGCCGCGATGAAGGCGATCGTGCCTGCCAGGGCGATGCCACGGTACTGGCCGACGGCGATCGCGGGCATGACCAGCAGGAGGATACCCATGGGCCGGCTCGCGCCGCCCGGGCCGCGGGCTGTCAAGATGAGGGATTTCCTGCGGGGTGGGCGGGCGCGGAATGGATCACGCAGGGGCCGGGGGCGCAAGCCGGGGCAAGCGGGGCCGTGGCCGGGAAAGCTAGGATGGACCGGTGGTGCCAGGCCCCGAACAGGGTTGCCACGGCGCCGCGGGTTCTGAGCCGGTCCATCCATCCGGGGTCCCGTGCCCCAGGTCTGCCGATCTTCGTGCGCCGCCCCCGCCGGACGCTGCGTTGCCGAGGGAACCACGGGCCTGCCGGGCTGTTCCACCGGGCGGACCGCCATAAGATGGCACGAAGCTGATGAACAACAAGGAAACGCCAAACATGCGCCCATCCCGGCGCGCCCTTCTGGGTGCCATGGCCTTCTCGCCCCTTCTGTCCCGCCTCGCCCTGGCCCAGGAGGCCGCCCTGACCCCCATCCTGTTCGTGCACGGCAACGGCGACCATTCGGCGCTGTGGATGACGACCCTGTGGCGTTTCGAGAGCAATGGGTGGCCGCGGGACCGGCTGCGGGCGCTGGACTTCACCGACCCCCTGGCGCGCGACGACGACGCGGTGGCCCAGCCCATGCGCTCCTCCTCCGAGGATGCCTGGCGGGAGATGGCGGCGGAGGTGGCGGCGCTGCGCGGGCGGACCGGGGCGGGGCGGGTGGCGCTGGTGGGGAATTCCCGCGGGGGATACCCGATCCGCAACCATGTTCAGCTTCATGGCGGGGGCGCGGAGGTTTCGCACGTGGTCACCTGCGGCACGCCGAACAACGGCATCTACAATTGGGAGGAGAATGCGGGGCGGGAGTTCAATGCGCGGTCCACGCTGCTGCGGGCGCTGAACGGGGAGGAATCCCAGGTGGTGCCGGGCACGGAGTTCCTGACGCTGCGCTCGGATTCCAACGATCTTTATGCCCAGCCGGAGGGGCGCTACGCCGGCCGGCCGGGCGTGCCCACGGGGGTGGGATATGACAGCCCGGCGCTGCGGGGCGCGACCAACCTGGTGCTGCCCGGGGTGGACCACCGCGAAACCGCCTATTCCGCCCGCGCCTTTCGCGAGATGTTCCGCTTCATCGCGGGGCGGGAGCCGGAGCGGCTCTCGGTGGCGGCGGAGGCGAGGCCGGTGCTGGACGGGCGGGTGACGGGCACCCCGGGCGGCGTTCAGACCAACCGGCCCGTAGCGGGGGCGGTGGTGGAGGTGTTCCGGGTTTCGCCCGAAACCGGGGAGCGCATGGGCGAGGCGGTGCATCGCCGCACCACGGGCGAGGACGGGCGCTGGGGACCGGCGGCGGTTGCGCCGGACTGGAGCCTGGAGATCGTGGTGGCGGCGCCGGAGCACCCCATCACGCATTCCTACCGCTCGCCCTTTCCGCGCTCCTCGGACGTGGTGAACCTGCGCCCGGCGGCGCCGCCCGTCGCGGCGGACCGGGGGGCGGGGGCGGTGGTGCGCTTCAACCGGCCGCGCGGCTATTTCGGCATCCCGCGCGACGTGGTGCTGCTGGACGGGCGCGAGCCGGCGGAGCTGCCGCGTGGGGTGGCGGCCGGGGCGACGGCGGTGGCGCGGCTGCCGGAGGCGGAGGTTGGCCGTGCGGTCGCGGGCGTGTTCAACAAGGAGCGGGTGGTGGCCCGCGCCTGGCCGCTGGCGGAGAACCGGATCAGCGTGGCCGAGCTGACCTGGTAGGGGCCGGCGGGCGGGGGCGGGCATCGCCGCCTCCGCCGCGTGCCGCCCTATCCGCCCGAGCGGCGTGCCAGGGCGCGCGCCAGCGGCGGGCCGAGCAGCAGCACAACCAGCATGCGCACCGTCTGCAGCGCCATGACGAAGGACATGTCCGCGCCGCTCGATGCCCCGATGGCGGCGACGGAATCGATGCCTCCCGGGCTCATCGCGAGATAGGCGGTCAGCGGATCGAGCCCGAGCGCGCGGGCGAGGGCGACCGACATCAGCCCGCAGAGGGCGATCAGCACGGCGATGCAGAGCAGGAGCTTCGGCAGGGCGGAGGCCGCCTGGGCGAGGACGCCCCGCGTGAAGCCCAGCCCGATCTGGAAGCCGATCGCGCCGAAGCCGAGCGCGCTGAGCCAGGGTGGCACCTGCAGCGCCACCAGCCCCGAGGACTGGAGGAGGGCGCCGGCCACCATCGGCAACAGCATCGGCCCCGCCGGGATGCGGGAGGCCCGGCCGGCCCAGGCGCCGAGCAGCGCGAGGGCCAGGGCCGCCGCCACCGCCCAGGGCTGGAACGGCGCCGCCGCCAGGGCCGCCGCGGCCGGGGTCGGGCCGGTCGCCAGCCAGTGCGCCACCGCGATGGCCACGCCCACGACGCAGACCACCCGCAGGTACTGCATCAGCGCCACCATCCGCACGTCGGCGCCGAAGGCTTCCGCCATCACCACCATGGCCGAGGCGCCCCCGGGCGCCGCGCCCCAGATGGCCGTGGTGCCCGGCAGCACCCGCCAGACGCTGAGGAGCCAGCCCAGCAGCAGGCTGACGAAAAGCGTGCCGAAGGCAGCCGCGGCGATATAGGGCCAGTCCTCCAGGAAGGAGTGGAGGATGGCGGCCGTGATGGTGGTGGAGATGAGGCACCCGACCATCCCTTGGCCCGCGACATAGGCCCGGCGCGGCAGGCGGATGGAAACGCCCGCCAGGCTGAGCACGATCGCCGCGACCAGGGCGCCGAGGAGGGATGAGCCGGGCAGGCGGGCAAGGGCGCCGCCGAGGTCCAGGAGGAGCGCCAGGCCGATCAGGAGGGCCCACTGGGCAGCGGTCGGCAGCCGCGCCAAACGAGCCGGCATGAGCATCACCTTGTTGCAATGGGAGGGATGATAGGCCGGACGGGCGAATGGGGGAAATCGCCCTCCCGCCCCCGGCGCCCCTGGAGTATCACCCCGCCCTGGCAATTTGGCGATGGAACGGCGAGATGGCGAGATACGACCTGATCCTGCGCGGCGGCACCGTTGTCCTTCCCTGGGGCGAGGCTTCCGTCGACGTCGCGGTGCGCGCGGGAAAGATCGTCACGCTCGGCGACCTCCGCACGGACGAGGCGGCGGAGGTGATCGACTGCGCCGGGCTGCACGTGCTGCCCGGGCTGATCGACCCGCATGTTCATCTGCGCGACCCCGGCGACGCGGCGGTGGAGACGCTGGCCACCGGCACGAAGGGCGCGGTGCTGGGCGGGCTCGCGGCGGTGTTCGACATGCCCAACACCCAGCCCTCCATCACCTCGGTGGAGCAGCTGGACTGGAAGCGCGGGTATATCCGGGAGAACGCCTGGTGCGACGTCGGCATGTATGTCGGCGGCGCGCGCAGCAACGTGGGCGAGCTCGGCACGCTGGAGCGCGAGCCGAATGTCTGCGCCATCAAGGTCTTCGCCGGTTCCTCCACCGGCGACCTGATGATCGAGGACGACGAGACGCTGGAGCGCGTGATGCGCAACGGCGGGCGCCGCATCGCCTACCACTCCGAGGACGAGTACCGGCTGCAGGCGCGGAAGCCGATGTTCGAGGCCGGCGGGCCGCACCGGCTGCACGCGGAATGGCGGGACGTGGAATGCGCTTTCCTCGGCACGCGCCGCCTGATGGCGCTGGCGCGCAAGACGAACCGGCCCGCGCATATCCTGCACGTCTCCACCGCGGAGGAGCTGGACTACATGCGCGACTTCCGCGACGTGGCGACCGTGGAGGTGCTGCTGAACCACCTCACGCAATGGGCGCCGGATGCCTATGACGCCCTGGGCGGCTACGCCGTGATGAACCCGCCGATCCGCGACAGGCGCCACTACGAGGCGGCCTGGGCGGCGGTGGCCGACGGCACGGTGGACACGGTGGGCAGCGACCACGCGCCGCATTCCCGCGCGGCGAAGGAGCGCCCCTGGCCGGCGACGGCCGCGGGGCTGACGGGGGTGCAGACCCTCGTGCCGATGATGCTCGACCACGTCTCGGCCGGGCGGCTGTCGCTGGCGCGGCTGGTGGACCTGATGGCGGCGGGCCCCGCGCGGGTCTACGGCGCGATCGGGAAGGGCCGTATCGCGGCCGGCTACGATGCGGACTTCACGGTGGTCGACATGGGCCGCAGCCGGGTGATCGAGCAGGACTGGCTGGTCTCGCCCTGCGGCTGGAGCCCCTTCGTGGGCACGCGCTGCCAGGGCTGGCCCGTGATGACCGTGGTGCGCGGGCGGGCGGTGATGCGGGAGGACGAGGTGCTGGGCACGCCGGGCGGCCTGCCCGTGCGCTTCGACGGCACGCGGGCCTGAGGCGGGGGGCCTGAGGCAGGGAGCCTGAGGCGGAGGGCCGGGGACAACCCCGGCCCGGCTCAGCTTCGGCCGAGATGGCGCCCGAAGGCGTCGCGGATCGCGGCCATGGCGTTGGCGGCGTTCTCGGCGTGGCGGCGGGCCGCCTTCTCGGTGGACTCCACCTCGTCGATCGCCTCGATCGCCGCCTCGGTGCTTTCCTTGAAGCCCTCGTGCAGTTCCTCCAGCCAGGTGCGGAGCTCCTCCTCGTCGCCGACGGAGCGCAGGTCGTCCACCACGGCCTCCACCTCGCGCACCATGCGCTCGGGGCTCGCGCCGCGCTGGAGCACCTGGGAGAGGCGGTTGAAGGCCGCGCGCGTGGGGGCTGGAGCGCGCTTCGGCGCCGCGGCCGTCGATCGGGCCATGGAAGGTCCTTGGTGATGGGTGGTGAGAGCCCGGCCCGGGCCGGGCCGCATCCCCCTGAGGTGGGGCGCCGGGGCGATAAATCCAAGTGTTTCCCTGTGCTTGAAGGGCCTTCCTAGAGCAAACGTTCCGGCCAGGGCTCGACCGGCGGGGCGGGTCGCGCGTCGCCGACCGGGCGCGGCGGCGGGTTGCCGGGCGGCGGGCCGATCCAGCAGTCCACCGCGCCCAGGCTGCGGGTGCAGTGCGGCTGCGGCGCCGCGTCGGGCCCGGGGCGGCAGTAGCGCTCGCGCGCGTCCAGGTAGGCGATGGAGCAGTCCCGCCCGGTGACGCCGGAAACCACGATGTCCGGCACGGCGCGGCCGGTCAGCATCAGGGACACGCCGTTGGCCGCGGCCAGCGGCACCACCGCGCCGCAGCCGGGCAGCGCGAGCAGTGCCAGGAGGAGCGGAAGCAGGAGGGAAGGGGCGGGCATGCCGGCACGATGCACCGGGCGGGCTTAACGCCCTGTGACGGTCCCGCTATACCCCGGCCGGCCGCTCCTGCGGCAACGCCTGCGGCACCCGTGTGGCATCAAGGGGGAAGGAACCCGCTTGCCCGATATCTTCGACGAGGTCCGCGAGGATCTCCGCGCCGAGCGCGCCCGGCAGCTCGGGATGCGGTACGGCGGGATCCTGGCGGCGGTTGCGCTGCTGGCGCTGATCGCCGTCGGTGGGTGGCAGGGCTGGCGCTGGTACCAGACCCGCGAATCCGAGGCCTCGGCCAACGCCTTCCTTCTGGTTCACCGCGAGGCGGAGCAGCCCGGGGCCGACCTGAAGGCCGCGGCCGCCCGCTTCCAGGACATCGCGAACCAGGCGCCTGAGGGCTACCGCACCCTGGCGCGGCTGCGCGCCGCGGCGCTGAGGTCCGAGACGGGCGACCTGCCCGGCGCGCTGGCGGACTGGGACGCGGTGGCGAACGACCGCGCGGCCGACGCGCTGTACCGCGACCTCGCCAGCCTGAACTGGGTGCTGCACGGGCTGGACACGCAGGACCCGGCGATGCTCGCCGCCCGCATCACGCCGCTGACCGTGGAGGGCAACCCCTGGCGGGCCTCCGCGCGGGAGTTGCAGGCGCTGGTGGCGATCCGCCAGGGCCGGAACGACGAGGCGCGCCGCATTCTGGAAGCCCTTTCGGCCGATGCCGTGGCCCCGCAGGCGCTCCGTGACCGGGCCGCGCGCGTGGCGGCGCAGCTTCCGAATGCCTGACCCGATGCAGGAGAGCGTGTTGCCCATGAAGCCCACCCCGTCCCGACGCGGCCTGCTGCTGGGCGGCGCGGCCCTCGCGCTCTCGGGCTGCGAGACGATCGACAGCATCTTGGGCGACAAGAAGACGCCGCTGCCGGGGGAGCGGCTGCCGGTGATCCAGCAGGACCGCGAGCTGGCGATCGACCCGGCCGCGGCCGGGCGGCCCGTGGAGCTTCCGGCGCCCGTCGCGCGGGCGGATTGGCCGCAGGCAGGCGGGGTGCTGTCGCATGATCCCGGCCCGGCCTCGGTGGGGACGGGGCTGCGGGAGGTCTGGCGGGCCAGCATCGGCACCGGTTCCTCCTATCGCCGCCGGATCACCACGGGGCCGATCATGGCCAATGGCACGGTGTTCACCGCCGACGCCTTCGGCACCGTCTCGGCCTTCGACGCCGCCGGCGGCGCGCGCCGCTGGACGCGGGAAACGACGCCGGAGAAGGACGACGTGGGCGCCGTGGGTGCTGGCCTCGCCTTCTCGGAGGGCGTTCTCTACGCGACCACGGGCATGGCCGAGTTGCTGGCGATCGACCCCGGCACGGGGGAGGTGCGCTGGCGCGCCACCACCGGGGCGCCGACGCGGGGCGCGCCGACGGTTGCGGGCGGGCGGGTCTTCATTCCCACTGTGGAGAACCAGCTTGTCGCCCTTTCCACCGAGGATGGGCGGCGCCTCTGGACCTATCGGGGCGCCGTGGTCTCGGCCGTGCCGCTGGGCCTGCCCGCGCCGGCGGTGGAGGGCGAGAGCGTGGTGGTGGGGCTGCCCTCCGGCGAGCTGGCGGCGCTGCGGGCGGGCGACGGCCGGGTGATCTGGACCGAGAGCCTTTCGGCGGGGCCCGGCGGCCAGCGCGGCAGCATGGCGGAGCTGGCCGGGGTGCGCGGGCTGCCGATCATCACCGAGGGGCGTGTCTTCGCCGCCGGTCAGGCCGGCACCTGCCTCCTGGTGGACCTCCGCTCCGGGCGGCGGCTGTGGGAGCGGGACGTCGGAAGCAATTATTCTCCGGCGGTGGCGGGCGACTGGATCTTCGTGGTGACGCCGGACAGCCAGATCGTCGCGATCGGCCGCACGGACGGGCGGGTGCGCTGGGTGTCGCTGCTGGACGAGCGCTCGGCGCGCGACCGGCGCCGCACCCCCGCCACCTTCGGCTCGCCCCTGGTGGCGGCCGGGCAGATCCTGGTGCCGTCCTCCCTGGGGGAGCTGGTGCTGGTGGATCCGGGAGAAGGGGGCATCGCCGGGCGGGTGCGCCTGCCGGATGGCGCCACCCTCGCGCCCGTCGCGGCGGGCGGCACGGTGTACGTGGTGACGGACGGCGGGACGCTGGTGGCGTTGCGCGGGGCCTGATCCCCCGCCAGCCGTTTGCTGCCCCGCCGAGGTCGCGCTTGACCCCTCGGCCCCGGCGGTGCTCTTGCGGCCTATGCTTCCCCGTATCGTCGTCATGGGCCGCCCCAATGTGGGCAAGTCCACCCTCTTCAACCGCCTCGCCGGGCGGCGCATCGCCATCGTGGACGACACGCCCGGCGTGACGCGCGACCGCAAGGAGGTGGTCGCGCGCATCGCCGGGCGCGACGTGCTGCTGGTGGACACCGCCGGGCTGGAGGAAGCCTCGCCCGACACCATTCCCGGCCGCATGCGCGCCTCCTCGGAGGCGGCGCTGCGGGAGGCGGACCTGATCCTGTTCGTGGTGGATGTCCGCACGGGCATGACGCCCGCCGACCGGAGCTTCGCGCAGTGGCTGCGGCGCCAGGGCAAGCCCGTGCTGCTGCTGGCGAACAAGGCCGAGGGGCGCCTGGGCGCCGCCAATTCGCTGGAAGCCTATGAGCTGGGCCTGGGCTCGCCGCTGCCGGTTTCCGGCGAGCACGGCGATGGCTTCGGCGAGCTGCACGACGAGATCCGCGAGGCCCTCCCGCCGGAGCCCGCGGAGGAGGACGAGGAGGACCCGGACCGGCCGCTGCGGCTGGCTATCGTCGGGCGCCCGAACGCCGGCAAGTCCACCCTGCTGAACGCCCTGCTGGGCGAGGAGCGGATGATCACGGGGCCGGAGCCGGGGCTGACCCGGGATTCGGTGGCGGTGAAGTGGATCGACGAGACCGGCAAGCCCGTGCGGCTGGTGGACACCGCCGGGCTGCGCCGGCGCGCGCGGATCACGGCGGCGCTGGAACAGATGTCCACCGCCGCCACCATCGCGGCGCTGAAGGAATGCGAGATCGCCGTGCTGGTGGTCGATGCCGTGCAAGGGATGGACGAGCAGGACCTGCGGATCGCGCGGCTGGCCGAGCGCGAGGGCCGGGCCATCGTGATCGCCTTCAACAAGTGGGACGCGGTGGAGGACCGGGCGGCGGCGCGGCGCAAGGTGGAGGACGTGCTGACGGCCTCCCTCGCGCAGCTCCGGGGCATCCTGGTGGTGCCGCTCTCGGCCGCGACGGGCAAGGGCGTGGAGAAGCTGATGCCCACCGTGCGCGAGGCCTACGAGACCTGGAACCGCCGCATCCCGACGGGTGCGCTGAACCGCTGGTTCGAGGACGCCCTGGCCCGGCACACGCCGCCGCTGGTGGAGGGCAAGCGCCTGAAGCTGCGCTACGCCACCATGCCCAAGGCGCGGCCCCCCACCATCGCGATCTTCGGGACGCGGGCGGAGATGCTGCCGGAGGACTACCGGCGCTATCTCGTGAACTCCTTCCGCGAGGCCTTCACGATGCCGGGGGTTCCCGTTCGGCTCAACCTGCGCGGGACGGAGAACCCCTACGCGGAGGAGTGATGGCGCTCAGGGCTGGTCCTCCCTGGCCCGCCCGACCGCAGGGGTGGCGACCGGCCGGCCAAGCTCGGTGCCGGCGCCGCGAAATCCCGGTGCCGGGGGAGTGACGGAAGGCACGGCCCGCGCTCCGGGCGTGCCTTCCGGTCAGGCGGCGCGGACGACCTGACCCACGCGCTCCTCGCCGGGCAGGCAGAGGGCGGCGATGCGCGGGGCGACGTCGGCGGGCTGGGCGATGCTGGCGGGGTCCTCGCCCGGCATGGCGGTGGCGCGCAGCCGGGTGGCGACGGGGCCGGGATCGAGCAGGTTCACCCGGAGGGGGGTGCTGGCGACCTCGGCGGCCCAGGTGGCGGTCAGGTGCTCCAGCCCGGCCTTGGTCGCGCCATAGGCGCCCCAGTAGGGCTTGGGCTCGCGCGCGCGGTCCGTGGTCAGGATCACGGCGCGGCCGGCATCCGAGGCGCGGAGCGGCGGGTCCAGGGTGCGGATGAGGCGCCAGGCGGCGGTGAGGTTGACCGCGACCACGTCGGCCCAGTCGCGCGGGGTGATGTGCGCCACCGGCGTCAGCGTGCCGAGGGTGCCGGCCGCGTGGACCAGGATGTCCAGCCGGCCGAAGCGCTCGATCACGGAGGGGCCGAGGGGGTCGAGCTTGTCGGCGTCCTTGGCGAGGTCGAAGGGCAGCAGGGTGGCGCTGCCGCCCAGGGCGCGGATCCGGTCGTCGGTTTCCTCCAGACCGCCCTGGCTGCGGGCGGTGAGGACGAGGTGCGCGCCGAGGCGGGCGAGTTCCACCGCGACCGCGGCGCCGATCCCGCGCGAGGCGCCGGTGACGAGGGCGACGCGGCCCTCAAGCGGCCGGCCCTCCGGCAGACGGGCGCTCATACGCCGTTCAGCGCCAGCAGGGCCGGCTTGCGCTCGGGGTGGCCCTGGAGGTCGGTCAGCGGGATGGAGTAGTCGCCGGTGAAGCAGGCGTCGCAGTAGCCGGGGTCGCGCGCGTCGCGGCCGCGGCGGCCGAGGGCGCGGTAGAGGCCATCCAGCGAGATGAAGGCGAGGCTGTCGGCGCCGATGATGCGGGCCATCTCCTCCACGTTGTGCTTGGCGGCGAGCAGCTTTTCGCGCTCGGGCGTGTCGATGCCGTAGAAGCAGGAATGGGTGGTGGGGGGCGAGGAGATGCGCATGTGCACCTCCTTGGCGCCGGCGCCCCGCACCATTTCCACGATCTTCTTGGAGGTGGTGCCGCGGACGATGGAATCGTCCACCAGGATCACGCGCTTGCCCTCCAGCATGGCGCGGTTGGCGGAGTGCTTCAGCTTCACGCCGAGGTGGCGGATGCTGTCGGTCGGCTCGATGAAGGTGCGGCCCACATAGTGGTTGCGGATGATTCCCAGCTCGAAGGGGATGCCGGCTTCCTTGGAGTAGCCCATGGCGGCGGGCACGCCCGAATCGGGGACGGGCACGACCACGTCGGCGTCCACGCCGCTCTCGATCGCCAGCTCCCGGCCGATGCCCTTGCGGGCCTCGTAGACGGGCGTGCCTTCCACCACGGAGTCCGGGCGGGCGAAGTAGATGTACTCGAAGATGCAGAAGCGGCTGGCGGTCTCGGCGAAGGGCTTGATGCTGCGCACGCCGTCGTCGTCGATGATGACGATCTCGCCGGGCTCGATGTCGCGGACGAACTCGGCGCCGACGATGTCCAGGGCACAGGTTTCGCTGGCGAGCACCCAGGCGTTGTTCTGGTCGGCGCCGAGGCGGCCCAGCACGAGGGGGCGGACGCCGAGCGGGTCGCGCACGCCCATGAGCGCGCCGTCGTGCAACGCGACGAGCGAGTAGGCGCCGTCCACCTGCTTCAGGGCGTCGATCAGGCGGTCCAGCACGGTGGCGTAGAGCGAGATCGCGATGAGGTGGACGAAGACCTCCGAGTCCGTGGAGGACTGGAACAGGCAGCCGCGGCGGACGAGCTGGCGGCGGAGCGTGAGGGCGTTGGTGAGGTTGCCGTTGTGGGCCACGGCGAAGCCGCCGAAGGCGAAGTCGGCGTAAAGCGGCTGGACGTTGCGCAGCGCCGTCTCGCCCGCCGTGGCGTAGCGGTTGTGGCCCACGGCGGCGCGGCCGGGCAGCCCCGCCATGACGCGGGCATCGCCGAAGATGTCGCCGACCAGGCCGAGTCCCTTGTGGGAGCGGAAGCCCTTCTCGCCGAGGGAAACGATGCCCGAGGCTTCCTGGCCGCGGTGCTGGAGCGCGTGGAGGCCCAGCGCGGTGAGGGCGGCGGCGTCGGGCGAGTTCCAGACTCCGAAGACGCCGCATTCCTCGTGGAATCCGTCGTCGTCGGGGTTGTGGGGGTCGCTCTCGAACGGGTTGGTCGTCAGGTCCGTCATGGGATCAGATCCTGTTCCGCGCGGGAGGGCGCAGGAGTTCTTCGGCGGTGGGGGCGCGGCCGGTGGACGCGTCGGGGAGGCGGGGGCGGTAGCGGGGCGGAAGCTGGCTGTTCAGCCAGGCCGCGCCGTCGGCGATCAGGGGCATGGAGCGGGCCTGCCGCACCGGGGCGGGCCAGAGGTCCGGATTGGGGACGAAGGCCCCGGCCGCGATATAGGCCACCAGGATCACCGCCACGCCCCGGCCCAGGCCGAAGACGATGCCGAGCGCGCGGTCGACGCCGCCCAGCACGGAGTTTCGCACCCCGCGGGCGATGAAAGCGATGATGATCTTCAGGATGATGAGGGTGACCACGAAGACCGTGGCCAGCGCCGCGGCGTCGGCCATCCACTCCTGCGGGAACAGGTTGGCGAAGAGGCCGCGCATGCCGTCCAGCATGAAGAAGGCGAAGAAGATGGCGCCCACCCAGGCACCCACGCCCAGCACCTCCCGGACGAGGCCGCGCAGGTAGCCGATGGCGCCGGAGACGGCGACCAGCGCGAGGAAGACGGCATCGACCCAGGTCATCTGCGGCGGCATATAGCGATGCGCAGGCGCGGCGTCACGCACCCGGCGGCCCGGCGGGTGCGGGGGTGGCATGTTCCCGCGCCATGGGACCGGGATGGACCCGGTGGGGCGGACCCCTGCTAAAGGCGGAACGCCCGGGTGAGGATAAGGGCGGTGCCCCAGCCGAAGGTGCCGTTGATCAGGGCGGAGCGCAGCAGGGCCACGGTGTTGCCGCCCGCGAAGAGGGGCTGCCCGCGGAGCGAGGGCACGAGGGTCCAGCCGACCATGGCCGCGCCGAGGACGCCGATCAGGAAGCCCGCGAGCAACGCCGCCCCGCGCACACCGCGCAGCACGAAGGCGATGAGGATTCCCCAGAGGCCGCCCCAGAAGCAGAGGTTGGCGAGCGCCGGCACGCCCCAGGGCCCGACGGGGCGCAGCGACCAGGGGGCGTTCGGAACGTAGCCGGCCTTGTGCAGCAGCCAGATCAGGCCCTGGTGGAACACGACGACGGAGATCGCCGCCGCGACGAAGCCCAGCGCCGCCGTCCGCCCGACCGAGTTCCTCATGCCGTTCTTCGCCCTTCGCGATTCCCGCCCCGGACGGCATCACGCCGGACGGGGGGCCGCAAGGGGCCGGGCCTCACTCGGCCTCGGCCGGCTCGGGCTTCGCCTTTTCCTTTGCGCCCGGCTTGCGGGTGGCGCCGGCGGCGAAGGGGGCGACGAGGTCGGCGAGGTGCCCGGTTTCGCTCAGGCGCAGTCCCTCGGGCGCGGACAGGGCGCGGCCGCCGCGGGCGACGCGGCGGGGGAGGGTGGCGGCGGAGAAGCCGAGCTTGGCGGCCTCCCTGAGGCGAAGCTCGGTCTGGGCGACCTGGCGCACCTCGCCGGAGAGGCCGACCTCGCCGAAGAAGACGGTGTCGGGCGCGCAGGGGCGGTCGGTGGCGGCGGAAACCAGGGCGGCGGCGACGGCGAGGTCGGCCGCGGGCTCGTTGATGCGGAGGCCGCCGGCGATGTTCAGGTAGACGTCGTTCTGGCCGAGGCTCATCCGGCAACGGGTTTCGAGCACGGCCAGCAGCATCGACAGGCGGCCGGAGTCCCAGCCCACCACCTGCCGGCGGGGGCTGCCGCCCGAGGCCGGGGACAGCAGGGCCTGAATCTCCACCAGCACCGGGCGCGTGCCCTCCAGGCCCGCGAAGACGGCGGAGCCCGAAACGTTGCCGCGGCGCTCGGCGAGGAAGAGGGCGGAGGGGTTGGGGACCTCGGCGAGTCCCGTCTCGGTCATCTCGAAGACGCCGATCTCGTCGGTGGCGCCGAAGCGGTTCTTGGTGGCGCGGAGGATGCGGAACTGGTGGCCGCGGTCGCCTTCGAAGTAGAGGGTGGCGTCCACCATGTGCTCGAGCACGCGGGGGCCGGCCAGCGTCCCTTCCTTGGTCACGTGGCCGACGAGGACGAGGGCGAAGCCGCGGGCCTTGGCCAGCCGCCCCAGCTCGGCCGCGCAGGCGCGGACCTGGGAGACGGTGCCGGGGGCGGAATCGAGGCTGTCCAGCCAGACGGTCTGGATGGAGTCCATGATGACGAGGCCGACGTCGCGCTCCTCCTCCAGGCTGGTCAGGATGTCGCGGAGGGAGGAGGCGGCGGCGAGGCCGAGAGGGGCCGCGGCGACTCCCAGGCGCAGCGCGCGGAGGCGGACCTGCTCGATCGCCTCCTCGCCGGAGATGTAGAGGGTGCGCTTGCCGGCCGTGGCCACGCGGGCGGCGGCCTGCAGGAGGATGGTGGACTTGCCGATGCCGGGGTCGCCGCCGACGAGGACGACCGAGCCCGGGACAAAGCCGCCGCCGAGGACGCGATCGAGTTCCGCCATGCCGGTGCGGGTGCGGGGAGGAGGGGCGGAATGGCCCTTGAGGGGAACGAATTCGACGCGGCGGCCACCGATGGCCGCGGTTTTCGCGGGGCCGGGGCCGCGGGCCTCCACCACTTCCTCGGCCAGGGTGTTCCACTCGCCGCAGCCCTCGCACTTGCCCTGCCACTTCGCGTGGACCGTGCCGCAGGACTGGCAGACGAAGCGGTGGGAGGCTTTGGCCAAGGGGTGCCCGATCAGGAACGAAAGGTGGACACAGGGATGTAGCGCGGCGCGGGGCCGGAAAGAAGGGGTGGGGTTCCCTGCGCGCCCGAACCGGGTAGCCTCGGGCGGACAGAGCGAGGCGCCGATGACCCCTGAACTCCGCTGGCTGGCCTGGAGCGCGCTTCTGGGCTTCGTGCAGATCCTGGCCGCCGCCATCGCGACGATCCGCCAGCGCGAGGGCGGGCTGCAATGGGCGGCGGGGCCGCGCGACACGACGCCGCCGCCGCCGCAGGGAACGGCCGCGCGGCTGACGCGGGCGCGGGACAACTTCCTGGAGACCTTTCCGCTGTTCGTCGCGGCGGTGGTGGTGGCGCAGCTTTCCGGGCGCAGCGGGGCCCTGACGGGCTGGGGCGCGCTGATCTATTTCTGGGCCCGCCTGGTCTATGTGCCGGCCTATGCGCTGGGGCTGGCGGTGCGGCCGGTGGTCTGGGGCGCGTCGATCGCGGGAATCCTGATGGTGCTCTCGGCCGCGCTGTTCGGGTGAGGCCTCAGGTCCAGTAGAGGACCCGGGCCTGGGGCAGGTGGCGGGCGACGCTGCGCTCCAGCCCGGCGCGAAGCTCGGCCATCCGCTCCCGCGGGAAGACGTATTTGATCGAGCCGAACTTCGTTGTTTTCCGGGTGCGCTGCGCCGGGTCCATCTCGAGGGCGCTGCCGGGGTACCAGCCCTGGAGGATCTCGCGCGAGCCCTCGGTGAAGCGGTGGGTGATGAGTTCGACCGTGAGGTCCGGGTCCGGGGCACCGGACAGGGCGGCGCCGCAGTCGGCGAGCAGGGCGTCGTAGGCGGCCTGCCAATCCGGCAGGGCCAGGATGGGGGCCACGGTCAGGCCGATCCGGTATCCGGCCAGGGCGGCCTTGCGCATGGCGGCGAGGCGCCTGCTCACGCGCGGGGCGCCGCCCTCGAAGCGTTCGGCCGGGCGGGCGTTGACGGAAAAGCGGATGCGGGTGCGGCGCGCGTGCGGCAGGGCCAGAAGCGGGTCGATGGCGTCGAACTTGGTGGTGAAGCGGAGCTGGGCTTCCGCGTCCCAGGCGCCGAAGAAGCGGATGGTTTCGGCCAGGCTGCCGGTGATGTGCTCGATGCCCAGTGGATCGGTGTAGCAGGAGGCCTCGAAGGTGGTGCCCTCCGCCGCGCGGGCGGCGTTGCGGGAGGTGACCTGGCCCTGGCCGAGCAGGGGCGGGAGTTCGGCGAGGATCTCCGGCAGGTTGGCATAGGCGCGGATGATGGGCGGGCCCTTGAGCGAGCCGGCGAGGTAGCAGTAGGCGCAGTGGGCGGGGCAGCCCTCGGCCAGGTCGAAACGCCAGTCGGCGCTCGGCGGGATGGGCTGCGGGCGGCGGCGGCTGGGGGAGGCGGCGACGACGGCCATGGTGGTCTTGGCGTCGCGATAGGTGTCCGGCAGGCCGGTCAGGCGGTCGGCCTTCAGGCGGACGATCTCGGTGCCCAGCGCTGCGGCGCGCTGCGCCATCGCCTCGCCCTGGGGCCAGGAAAGGGCGGCAGGGGTGATGAGGAGGCGCTTGGGCACCCAGAGCGGGTGCGGGCGCGCCGGGGCCTCGGCGGCCAGGGCTTCAGAAGGCATAGCGCACCCGGCAATAGGGCATGCGGTCGGCCAGCAGGTCCTGGAAGCGGCGGAGCCAGCGGCCCTTCCAGCCCGTGCGGTAGCGGAGGTTCACGCCGCCGCCCTCCGAGAGCTTGGTTTCCTGGATGTCGGGGCGCCAGAGCACCTCCTCGGCCTTCGGGTGCCAGGCGAGGTTGATCTCGTGCAGGCCCTCGTTGTGGGTGAGCATGATGATCTCGGCGGCGAGCTGGCTTTTCACCGCGTCGGGCAGGATGTCGTCGAGCTCGGCGAAGAGCTCCCCCCAGTCGGCCTCCCAGCCCTCCCGAAGGACCACGGGGGAGAAGTTGAGGTGGACCTCGTAGCCGGCCCGGTGGAGCTCGGGGATGGCGGCGATGCGCTCCGCCACGGGGGAGGTGCGGACGTCCAGCAGCTTCGCCATGGCGGCGGGCATGAGGGACATGCGGATGCGGGTGCGGCCCCGGGGATCGTAGGACAGCAGGCCCGAATTGGCCCACTTCGTCGCGAAGCTGCCCTTGGCGTTGGGGATGCCGCGGAAGGTGGCCACGAGGTCGCGGACGTTGTCGGAGATGAGGGCATCCACCGAAAGGTCGCCGTTCTCGCCGAGGTCGTAGACCCAGTCGCGCGGATCCACCTGGTTGGGCTCGGCCTTGGGGCCCTGGCGGGCGGCGTGGCGGGCGACGGAGGCGGCGATCTCCTCGATGTTGACGAAGACGCTGATGGGGTTGGAGTGCCCCTTGCGGCGCGCGACGTAGCAGTAGGCGCAGGCCATGGCGCAGCCATTGGAGGAGGAGGGCGCGATGAAGTCCGCGCTGCGGCCGTTGGGACGGAAGGAGAGGCCCTTCTTCACGCCGAGCACCAGCGTGTCGCGCTTGGCGCGGAGGAAGTCGCCGGGATCGGCCTCGCGCAGCTCGGGGATGCGCCAGTGGGAGGCGACGGGGATGCGCTCGGCCTCCGGGAACCGGGCGAGGATCTCGCGGCCGCGCGCATGGGCCTCGACCGCCGGTTCCAGATAGATACGGGCGATGTCGAGGAGGGGGCCGGTCATCCGGCTGGAGATATGGGGTGATGCGGCCGGGGCGACAGGGCGGCGGCCCTGCGTTTGCGCGTCGGGAGGGCTGCTTTAGCGCCTCAGTTCCATGGCGATGGGGCCTTCGCGCTCGCCCCGCGCGAACTGGTCCACCAGGGGATTGCCGGTCTCGCCGAGGGTTTCGGCCGGGCCGGTCCAGACGATGCGGCCGTGGTGGATCATGGCGGCCGTGTCGCCGATGCGCCGGGCGCTGGCCATGTCGTGGGTGATGGTCACGGCCGTGGCGCCCAGGCGCTGGACGCAGTCCACGATCAGGCCGTCGATCACGGCGCCCATGATCGGGTCGAGCCCCGTGGTGGGCTCGTCGAAGAAGATGATGTCGGGCTCGGAGGCGATGGCACGGGCCAGCGCCACGCGCTTCTGCATGCCGCCCGAGAGTTCCGCGGGGGAGAGGTCCCCCACCGCGGCGTCCAGGCCGACATCGGCCAGGGCCTCGGCGGCCTTGTCGCGGGCCTGGGCGCGGGTGATGCGCTTCTGGGCGAGGAGCTTGAAGCAGACATTCTCCCAGACCGGCAGGCTGTCGAAGAGGGCGCCGTTCTGGAAGAGCATGCCGGTGCGGTCGAGCACCGCCTCGCGCTCACGGGCGGACATGGAGAGGACATCCCGGCCGTCGATCTCGACGGTGCCGGAATCGGGGGTGATGAGGCCCAGGATGCACTTGATGGTGACGGACTTGCCCGAGCCGGAGCCGCCCAGGATCACCATGGAGCTGCCTGGCATGACGTCGAGGTCAACGCCGTCCAGCACCTGCTTGGATCCAAAGGCCTTGCGGAGGCCGCGGAGGCGGATCTTCGGGACGGTGCCGCTCATCGGGCGAAGAAGACCTCGGTGAGCACGTAGTCGAGGGCGAGGATGAGGATGGAGGAGGAGACCACGGCGGTGGTGGTGGCCCCGCCCACGCCCTGGGCGCCGCCGCGGGAGGTGTAGCCGCACCAGGTGCCCATCAGCGCCACGATGAAGCCGAAGACGGCGGCCTTGGCCAGGCCGCTGACCACGTCGATCGCCTGCAGGAAGTCCAGCGTGGACTTCAGGTAGGTGGGGCCGGAGAAGCCGAGCTTGAGGGTGGCGATCAGGTAGCCGCCCATGACGCCGAGGACGTCGGCCACGAGCACCAGGAGCGGCATGGCCAGGGTGGCCGCCAGCAGCCGGGGGGTGACGAGGTACTTCACGGGATCGGTGGAGAGGGTGGTCAGGGCGTCGATCTGGTCGGTGACGCGCATGGTGCCGATCTCGGCCGCGAAGGCGGCGCCGATGCGCCCCGACACCATGAGGCCGGCGAGCACGGGGCCGAGTTCGCGCGTGATGGAGATGACGACCACGTTGGCGACCGCCCCTTCCGCCCCGAAGCGGGAAAAGCCGGAATAGGACTGGAGGGCGAGGACCATGCCCGTGAACACGGCGGTGAGGCCGACCACGGGGAGGGAGAAATAGGCGACCTCGATGAAGGCGCGGAGGAAGAGGCGGGGGTGGAAGGGCGGGCGGACGGCGTGGCTGATCGCCTCCAGCGCGAAGAGGGTCACGGCGCCGGCGGTGCGGCACAGGTCCAGCGCGGCGCGGCCAAGGGCGGCCAGCCCGTCCAGCGGGCGGGCGAGGAGGGAGGAGGCGTTCACGCGGCGCGCAGGTATTCGCGGCGGTAGCGGGCGCCGAGGGAGGTCAGCACCTCGTAGCCGATGGTCCCCGCGCGGGCGGCGACATCGTCCGGCGCGGTGCCGGGGCCGATCAGCTCGATCATCGAGCCGGGCGCGATGGTGGGGTGGTCGGTCACGTCGAAGGTTGTGAGATCCATGGATACCCGGCCGACCAGGGGCACGTCCCGGTCCTTGAAGCGGGCGGTCGCGTGCCCGGAGAGGGACCTCAGATAGCCGTCGGCATAGCCGGCGGCAACGGTGGCGATCCGGGAAGGGCGCGGGGCGGTCCAGGTGGCGCCGTAGCCGACGGGGGTTCCGGCCGGGATTTCGCGGAGCTGGAGGACCGGGACCTCCAGCCGGACCACCGGGCGCATGGGGTTCGGGCGGCCGGGCGTGGGGTTCAGGCCGTAGAGGGCGCAGCCGGGGCGGGCGAGGCCGGAGGCGAAGGGCGCGCCGAGGAAGAGGCCGGAGGAATTGGCGAAGGAGAAGGGGGCGGCGGGGAGGCGGGCGCGGGCGGCGGCGAAGCGGGCGGCCTGTTCGCTGTTCAGCGGGTGGGCGGGGTCATCGGCGCAGGCCAGGTGGGTCATGACGCAAAGGAGGTTCAGGCCGGCGAGGGGGGAGGGGTTTTCGGCCAGGGCGGCGGTTTCGGCGGGGGACAGGCCCAGGCGGGCCATGCCGGTGTCGATGTGCAGGATGGCGGCCGCGCCGGTGCCGGCCCAGGCCGCGATGTCGCCGGGGCTGTTCAGCACGGGGGTAAGGGCGGCGTCCTCGTCGGTGCC
>Ga0210040_10000738_pt1 | contig 52569 bp, 28 predicted proteins | sample CryGeyCG12114_NA_FD_185462 | JGI IMG/M metagenome (GOLD analysis project Ga0210040, IMG submission 185462) | Groundwater microbial communities from aquifer - Crystal Geyser CG19_WC_8/21/14_NA (SPAdes) (version 2) | ecosystem: Environmental > Aquatic > Deep subsurface > Groundwater | place: USA...
AGTTGACACGGTTCAAACGTTTCGTGTCACCCTTTGACACGTTTCAAAAAATTAACTGACACGAACCTGACACGAAACGAAACGAACCGTTTTGAAACGTTTCAACCTGACACGTGCCATTCCCTAGATAATTTTCCAATTATTATAGCTGACTAACTAACTACAGTGGGAACATGTTTGGTCTACTCGTATCATTATTTTGGTGTGCCACTAAGTAACCAATGCAATTATTTTTGACCAATGATTGTCTCAAAGTTTGCACAAAAATTCCAGCTCTATTTTTTTTGTCCAACCCTATAATTAAGTACAAATTCGATTTCCCTGTGAGGGAACTTAATGGCCAGACCGCAAACAAAGCCTCAGGGAAGACTGAGTTTGTGAGTGAGTTGTATTTTTGCTCAGGTGCTCCATGTTTTGCTCACTAGCTGTATAGTTGCAAGTTACTACTCGTAGTAAAGTAAGGAGTATATAGCAGGTGAAATAAAGAAATGATGAGAGGGTGGCTCGTCCGTCTCGTTTATTTTTGAATGTCTATTTCATTTCATACCTTTTCTGTGTATTTAGAAAATATGCACGGAGTAGAAGGATGAACATGCGAAATATAATATGCTTATGGTAGATCTAGGTAACAAGAGCTTAACAATACTTTCGTTAGTTTCAGACGGAATTTAAGACTGTAGAAAGAGTAGTATGGTTGGTACGTACTGACTAACTAACTATGTATTAGGATCATATGTATTTTTCTTGGAACAAAGTTGTATGTATGCACTGATACATAGGACGATGGTTCGTGACGTTCCATGATGGAATTATGTAAGTAGTAAGTTATTTTGTCTACTTGTACGTGTACGTTGTACTATTCATGATTGTAATGCACACTTTTATGTTAGTGTATTGGAAGTTTTATTAAGCCTAGGGTTTTTTTTCACCTGACTTATAGATTGTATGAGTGAGTATGGTGGAAGGTTGGTTCAACTGTAAACAAACTGAAAGTGCTTATAGAGAGCATTTGTGTGACTCGCTGGTGGATTTGAGTTTGTAGTGAAGTTAGTTAGTTAGCTAGTCTAGTAGTGGAGATTTTTTTAGGGGATCCGCTGCCGGTACGAAACGAACGAAAGGTTTCCATATTCTCTCCTTGTATGGAAGATATTCACATAGCTAAACTTGCATCTGAACTTAACATCAACCAGATGTGCACATTTTTAGACGAAGGTGTACAGGAATGACTGTAGACTCGTCTGTATTTAGTTAGTAGTGGGAAAGGGGTTAGTTTAGTGTTGAGCCAAAAGGCAGTGTCAGCTTTAAATTTAGACTTGACAAAAACTCTGATATGTATTCTATAATGTGCTAGTTAGTTGGTGGTTGTTGTTTGTTAGTGTTTTTGTGGAAATTGTGTTACTCAAGAGTGAGAGAGATATTAGAGAGACTGAATAAATAATGATGGGATTGTATAAAATATTCGTGTTTACAAAATCCTAAATTGGTAATGGAATGTGCGCGTACATGTAGGAACGTGATTGTCTGTCTGTGACTCCCTGGTTAAGTATTCAGTACTAACGAGCTGGTGTGAAAATTTGTGAATCACCTTCACTACTGCTAACTAACTAACTAACTAACTAACTGACTGTGTTTAGTATGACTGTTTCGTTTTGTGAGTAGTTGTAAATTTTTGAAAAGGATGGCAAGTTAGTCAGTTTCATTGCATCAGCTGTGATGATGAGTTTAAAATAATGCAAGTTTTGAAAACTTGGCATTCAACAGGTGTATTGCATATCATGTAATAAGTTAGTTAGTTTAGGTGAATAGTATTTTTTCTGTGCTGAAAAAAACTTTTTTGAGAGGTTATGTGCATGGATTTTATTGCACCGGCTGTAGTTGATATTACAACTCAACTGTGCAAGAAAAACAATTACTGTGCATTCAATTCACGGTCAATCCTGTGTAAGTGAAGCTGTGCTACGGGATCAAAGAACGACTTATACTTTTTTAATCTACCCGCCTTTGTTAGCATGTAAGCTTATGTTCACTGAGTGACTACTACTACCCTAACTAAACTGAATACCTGTTGGAATAGAAGAAGAAGAAAAAAAGTGCATTGAATTGAAACTCACCTGTGAGCAGCATGTCAATGTACCAGTTCGTTCGTGGACCTCGCTTGTTTATTCAAGCTGCGAGAGAAAATGCGGATCCAGATGCAGTGAATCAGAATGTGGATGACGAGATTTTCGAATATGGTCGAAATTTTGGTGGGGCTGCCGACCCAGAGATTCAAAGGGTTCACACCCAACGAATGTTTAAAACAGAATCACATGGTTCGGCTTCATCCTCCAGTCGAGTTTCTCGCAAAGGGGGTTTGAAATCTATAACTCGACGGATTATTCGAAAAACAACGACGTTGACTCGGGGTGAGCAACGTGTTGTTTCTGAGACGTCCACTCAGACTGCAGGGAAAGGAGCACATTCTTCGCGTACTGTGCTAGTCCAAGGCCCTTGGGGTGCAGAACCCAATGGGGTTTCTAATGGTAGAAAAACTGAACAGAATGGGGGTGCTAGTCATAGTAAAGGCACGCAAATGACTCAAGGGAGCCAATCATATTCCAATATTGAAACGCAAACAACGACTTCTCATCTAGCTCAAAACGGTTCTTCACAATGGAAATATAGAGACAACGAAGTTAACAATACGAATAAGGTAAAAATGGGGATTGATCGGAAGTTTGTCGGTATAGCCGGTTTGTAAAGGTTTTATTAAGGTTATGTTAAATCTAAAGATTTTGAAACTTTGTATGCAGATAGATTGAGATTGCGACATGATTTTATGATTAATGTGATCCGTCAGTTTTGTCAAGCTTTATATGATCGTGCGATACGTCATTGTAAGTGATCCTCGTGCTATGTGTGCATGATTTCTCGCTAGGGTGGGATTTTAAATTATATAGGTGACAAATGCATTTCGTGAGTTCATGTGAGCATCAGACGCGTAAAAAATGTCAGGGAATTATGTATTTGTTGTGCTTATAGCTAAGTTAGTTTTGGTGGTAGCATGGATTTCGTATGTTAAAGTTTAAAGATAGTTAGTTTGAATTAATTTTGTGAGGGTTAGTTGAAGGAACTATATAGTTTGGACACTAACTAATGCAGTCTCGTAATTTATTGCACATCGTGATGAACTTGATTATTTTTATCCATTAAAGTTCCAGTGTTCTAATTTGCAGCTCAAGGTTAACTGTCAGAAAGGTTTCTTTAGTGTGCTTTCATGAGTGTTTAGGTGCTAACCCGTAGTTAGTTATGACTTCATTCTCACCCAACAGACTTCTTGCGGCATATTATATTCATTAGGTGAAATTTTCACCTAATGAATATAATATGCCGCAAGAAGTCTGTTGAATTTTATTGGTGTAGAAGGTCATCTGGCACTGTTTGCCATAATTCATGCATGGTTGATCTCCGTTTGTCGGTGTCATATGCTGTTCTGTAAGACTTGATTATCACTCTTGAGAGCAGTTTATATAATACAAGAGTCCGCCCATCCTCTTAAGGATGAAAAATAGCAGTCGTGTTGTTATATGCACTTAAAAATTATGATGATGGTATGAATAATAATAGCATGCATGGGCTCATGATATGAGATGAGCACATTCTGCTGTCACTTTGCAAAAATAATTGCTTATCTAAAATCTTTGAGCACAGAAGCTGTGCATGTAAATGTAGAGTTAAGTTAGCAATGACGGAGCTAAAAAATGTCGAGTGCTCATCCTGTGGAACATTTTATATTTACTTACCATAGTACGTACCGGTTAGTTAAAGTTTGGCTTGTTCTCTTTTTTGATCAAGTGATTTGATGTACAAAGGTGTTAAATTTGGCTGCATTGTGTTTTGGAAGCATAAGTTTTGTGCTTCTGCATGCGAGTAACAGGATGGAATGACAGGATGTGACGAATGTTTGGGAGAATTAAGATGGATGAATGTTGTTTATGTAAAGAATGGAGGAATTGCGAAGAAAAATTTAATTGTTTGTAGGTCTTGTGTTAAATTTTCTCTGGTAGTAAGTGGTTATGGGGCATGGTTGAAAGGAGCTGTATGCGTATGTGACATGTGAATAGATTTAGAAAAATGTCTTGCTCGCTTGTTAAGAGTAACTTTTCTTGCTGACTGACTTCTACAGTGTGTATCTTATTGGAAAGTAAATGTTTGTTGTTGTCGCATGCCTGATAGTAAAACGCACAGAAGGTACGGTTATTTTTGCGGGTGGTGATCACTATGATAATTTGTTGTACTGCTTGCTTATCTACATTATTTGTTTATCTCCCAATTTAGCTCGGGATGAGAGCGTTGTGATAAATCAAGCTTTAAAGGTTGCTGTATGTAAATTCTAGTGTATTAAATACCTACGGGATGTGATCATTGGGGATCATTGAAGACCATATCTGATAATTATGATTAGATAGCTAATTAGCACTATTTAGTGGCTTAAGAAATTAGTCAGGGGGCGATAAATAGTATGGAATTTGTCTGTTTACTTGCTCTTAGTTTTGAAGGGGTGAAAAAATATGCGTAGGCGTTAGATTCTATGATGATGCGTAAATGTAATGTTTGTTTTGAGTGATTGAATTTGGGCGGCCTTTGCTGCATTTCATAGAATATTCGTACATCCATTAACTCTTGTAGTTAGTAAATGAATTGATTTGATTGAAATGAAACGAGAGTATGCATTTGTTAGGATTTGCCGTGAAAATGATTATTGCTGTAGAATATAATAAATTTCACTCATTTTGAAGGCACTCATGTGATTTACTCTTGACACCATATCCTTTTTTGGGAATGTTTGAAGGCAAGTTTGGCGATATGTGTGAGTTTATTTCTTCCTTTTTTGTAAAGTGATATAATAGGAACACATAGGGATGCCGGTAGGTTCAATATGGCCGCGTTTTCATCGTGTAGTTTAGTGCGCATTATTCTGCCAAATTGACAAGAATGCAAGGTTAAATGTTAAACGCACGGCTTGATGGACGTATTTTTTTTTAGGAAACTCAGATCCGTTTGCAGTGTTTCTAATCTACCACTATCACGTTTCAAATAAATCAACGTATAGTTAATGACACGGTATCTTTTCAAGTCAGGTATTTATTATGTGTCAAAGTATCAATGAAAAAAGTTGAACCAAATTGACTAATATAATTTGACTTTATTGAAGAAGAAAAAATCTCCCTTGAATCAATTGAAATGAAATGCTTGATTTATTTTTCGTATGAAGCCTTGTTCCATTTTATTTCCGATGTGCTCTAGTAGTGTTGCATGTGGAGCCACTGTTGAGGAAAATATATATTCATGGTCGTTTTTCAATGTTTTTTTTATAGATTTCCGACATCGTAGTCGGAATGGAAGAAAAGGTATCTGCGAAAGACGCGCTGCTGAAATGGGCTCAAAGGTCTACTGCCAAATATCCAGGAGTTCGGGTAGATAACTTTACCAACTCTTGGAAAGATGGACTTGCTTTCAATGCCATAATTCATCGTAACAGGTATGTATTTTTTGTTTCTTTCGGGCACTAAAATGTTGCATCTGTCATTATTCGCGCAACTCAGGTGTGTCAATGTTTTTTTTTGTGTCGTTCACAGACCTGACTTGATAGACTGGCGCTCCATTCAAAGACGAAGTGCGAGAGAGCGACTTGAGCATGTATTTACGGTGGCTGAACGGGACTGTGGAGTGACAAGATTGCTGGATGCTGAAGGTATATTGGTTTATAATTCCACTTGAACTCTATAATCTCTCTAAGCTTTTAATCATCTCGATAGCTCACGCTCTGGCCATAAAAATCGTATGTTAGCTAACGTTTATTGCTGTGTGGAGTGCAATACTGGTTGGATTTTTAATGCAGTGTTATTATGAACAGTTAGGAAGTTGGTACATGCTAATGTAGTGTACAAAATACAAGATGAGTTCTATTAATCCGTGATTAATTCAAAATTATGAAGTAATAATACTGTGAAGGGTACCTATGTGAAATGTATGCTAGTTTTTTGAGCTTCTACAAATTACTAGAAGTAGAGATGTATTACATTTGTGTGATACATGGGTATGCAAGTGTGAGAAACTTTGTAATTAGAATCTTAAGAGGATTATTATGGTGCTGCAACATGGCCTTTTAGTTAGTGGTTGTTGATACCAAGTTGTTAGTAGGATAGTACTGCATTATAATAAGTTTTTTTCCTTCAGCTAAATGATGTGTGCCACACAAGTATTTACAACGTAATGGTAAAGTGTATGAATGAAGAGTACCTTGGTTGGTTTGGCTCATAGGATTGTAGCTGATTATGGAAAGGCCTCCATTATCACTTAATAGGAGTTGGATTGATCTCCAAATAAGGGATGAATTTGTTTTTTATACTCGTTGTGGCCCAGTTAAATTGTACTGTGGTAACTAACCACATAGTGTAGGACAGCATGGCACTCTATTTCTAACTAACTAATTATGCTGCACACACTCCTTTAATTTGTGTGCTAACGAGGCCTGTAGTAGTACCTTATGGGTTTTGGAAGAAACGTGAAGACAATTTTTCAGAATGGATTGAAATGGCATTGCACTCATACAGCTGCTGGTCGTATTGACAGTATTGTTCATGTCATAATGTTTTGGATGGGCCACCAAAAGAAACTTGTGTGATGAAATCTGCATTAAAGATAAAGGGTTGAGTGAATAATGGTACCCTCCAAAGTGCACTGGCTATAGCATCAGACTTGATTGAATTGTTTATGTTCCCCGTGTATGTCTTATGGGATAAGGTTGTCTTCGGAGCATGTCATACATATCTGCCGATATGATGCCTATAAATAGCGGTAAAATGAATGTGATTAATTGCAATATTTTGTCTATGATTGTCAGCGCTGTGCTGTACTCCTTGTTATTGTTGACTTATATGGAAAACCATTGCCAATGAGTTGATGATGACAATAATGAGTATTGTTGGGGGATCATTTTGGTGTTGGCTCCCTAATTACTTATGTAGTAATAAGAAGAGAGTTTCGCATTGATCATCTTTTAGTTAGTCACAGATTGTACTTTGACTTGCTAGGTACTCATATTTTTTTCAGAAACTTTAATTTTGGAGTTTGTGAGATAATTCAATACTACTTTGCTACGATTACGTTTTGTGATGTTGTAGCGCATTTTAGTTTCATGATGATGCGGAGGGTTGTGGATTAGGGATTTTACATTTACTTTTGCCACTTATCATACCTTATGTGCGTTTTGCCGTGATTCTACCTTTTAGTGTAGTCAGTGTATAAATAATATAGTGTGTGAGGTAGGGTATTAGGCTAAAAACTGTGTGTGAGTTGTGATACGGCTCCGTGACTAATTTGGGTTTGTCAGTTTGCTCTATTTTGTGGAGTAAGGTGCTGTTCCAATGAATAGGTTGATTTTTGCAACCTATAAGTATAGCAGTGAGTTTACGTTTTTAGATTGTTTTGTTTGAATTCATTATATTCCATAATCTCATCAGTTATTGCAATTCATTCAATATCATTAGTTATTTAGTTATTTAGTGAGTGATAGTGATAGTTTATGAGATATTGCTTTGGCATGGATTTTAGATTATGGGTTGGATATTTATGCGACAAAAATAGTCCGCGACGTGTATCAAAATGTAATGTACATTTTTTTGTTCATTAGATGTTGACACTACTCAACCGGACGAGAAATCGTTAATTACCTATATCTCATCATTATACGATGCATTCCCAGAGCCGCCAAGGCTTCATCCATTGCACGATACGGTAAGCCCAACCTTTTGTACTTATAAATAGTTGATAAGGTATGAAGTAATCGGGTACGCTTAAAAAAGAGACTTTAAGCGATAGTAGAATGAATTGTAAATTAATATACTTTTGCTTTTATGACTGACAAGTATATTGTTTAAAAAAGTTCCGTGATGTCATGTAGGTGAAGTGTTTATTTCCTTTTTTGCACACAACGAGTATTATTAGAGCATGATCTCACAGCTGAGCAAAGTTGAAGTACTAATTATGGAATTGACATGTGTGCACTAACTAACCTGTGGGATTAGAGTTATTTAATTTACCAGTTATGATTTTATGAGATGCTAAATAATTTTTACACTTTAAAGTATTCTTTCACACTGATTGCATACTTTTATGATGGAGAATGTAATGCAGGAAGATGAAAAACTTGTTTTTATTTAAAAAAATAGACTGCATTAGAGTTTAGCTAGTAGGCATGCAGATCATAAAGATTGTATGACTTAGTGCATTGCAAAATTTGTATTTGTTTTATAACATTGGTATTGAATGATCAATTTAGGAGACACAAAAGAAATCAGAAGAATATAGAGAAATTTCCACTTCCTTGTATACTTGGATTCGTCAACACGTGGCCATAATGGAGGATCGTCATTTCCCATCTTCTTTGGTGGAGTTGAGACGAATGGCTGCAGATATGAATCGATTTCGTGTGGAAGAGGTTCCACCTCGCACTCATGACAAACAAAGACTCGCACACCTTTTTAGAGATGTTGAGGTTTGTGATACGCGTTAATTATTTTGGGTCCAACTAAGTTTCACAAGTTTTCCATTATCTTTATCGCTAGACATTTTTACGATGTTCATTTTTGTGCCTTTGACTTGTGTAAGCATTGTTGTGTTGGTATGATTGCAGAAAAATTTCCGAGATGGTGAAATAGACCGTGAGCTTCATATTGACAACGTGGAAAGAAAATGGCAAGCCTTGATGATGGCTCATAATACGAAAGATCAGCTAATACAAGATGAGATTAGGAAGATGGAGAAGCTGCAACGAATGGCCGAAAAAATTCATCGGGAGGGAAGGCAAACGGAGATGAGGCTGGATGAGATTGAACAACGAATTGAAGAGGAAGCCAAACGAATCGATCATTTACATCCATTGGACGCTAAGCACAATTGTGACCAGTTGGAGCGTGAAATGCAAATGACAGAAGATTCCGTCAAGTCCATGTTTGCGGATGTGCAACTCCTCAGGGAGGAGAGATTTGCGCCGTCAAATGATTTGCACAAAATGTATGAGACTACTTTAGTATAATGAATCTGGTTACTTATTCAGTTTTTAGTGCTAGGTAACTAATTTTTTTGTCTTTTCTTATTATTAGGGTGACACATTTGCACCAACGTTGGATCAGTATTCGCACACTTCTTCACAATCGACTTCTCTCTGTGTTGTCTTCCATTTCGTTCCCAGTGGAGGAGAAATCCTTGACGCGTACATCTAAAACTGTGTTGGAAACACGTCTTGTAGAAAAGAACCATCATTTCCGATACTTGCAAGAAGTTTCTGACTGGATTAAACAGAAGCAGCAGACGATGAATGATACTGATTTCGGTAGTGATTTACCATCAGTACAAGCTGAGTTAGATAAACAACAGAGGGAACACCGTGCCATTGAAAAATTCCAATCAAGTGTTGATAGATGCGCTGCCGCAAAGGTAATCATCATGCTAACTAAATTAAGTTGGGGTTTGGGTTTGTAGACAGATGTACTAGATGTTTGTTTTTTCGTCTCGACTCTATGATTTATGATGAAAGGAGTGTATTGGAATATGATTATGTACTGGGTTGGGTCCGTTTTCTTTTCGTCACGCAGAGTAATTTCAGCGGTGATGAGCTTCAACTGTACATCAACCATTTGAATGGTGTTCAAAGATCATACACAGACTTGATTTCGTCTTCCAAGAAACGCCACTCAGATTTAGAGACGCTTATGGACTTTGTTCAGAGTGCCACCAATGAGCTTATGTGGTTGAGTGAAAAGGAGGAACGTGAGATTACGAGAGATTGGAGTTCTAAAAGTCTGAACTTGGCTGATGTGGAACAATACTATGAGGTGAATACTATTTTTGTTTAGTATGGTTAATGCACTGATGATGATAAATATGTTTGGCGCCTCTATAACTAACTATTGAGAATTTACTCACTTGTACTAACCTAATGTATAGTATTTAACTGCGTTTGTAATATTATGTGTTAGCAAACGTTTGGAAGGGGTGGCAAGGCAAGTTTTACGTGTTCACATTATTGAGCTTGCTTTTGCAATCACCTAAGTGTGAAAATATACTAACTGTTGGGTTAAAAGTGGAAGAAATTGAAATGTCGCTTGCAGCGAAAGATGTGTGCATGCAGCAGTGCAAGAAGATTTCATGTTCTAATTATTCTAAGTTGTGCATGGTTTGTTTGAATGGTTGTGGAAAGGTGTGATAATTGATTTTGTGTTTTAATTGCAGTCTTTAATGAGCGACTTGAGCAAACGAGAGATCCAATACAATGCAGTTTTGGACAGGGGAGAGGCTTTAGTGTTGCAGCATCATCCTGCTTCCAAATGTATTGAGACTTATATGTCTGCACTTCATACTCAATTCGCATGGATAGTCCAGCTTACGAAGTGCCTGGAAACTCATTTGAAATATGTGGCCACATATCATCAATATTTTGCTGATATTAGAGAATACGAACAAATTGTTGCTCGGTAAGTGAATACATTCAGATTCAAATTATGTCGAGTCTTGGTTGGTTATGAGTGAAGAATGTCATAAAAGAATTTTCTAAAGCTGGTGTTTTTTTTTCGTGTACAGAAAAGAGGAAATGCTGAACAACGCATATAGCAAATCAGATTTCTCTTTAGACGAAGGAGAATTCCTGCTCAAAGAAATGCAAGATATGAGAGATGAGCTGACCAAATATGGAGATGTAGTTCAAGGCCTTACCAACCAAAGTAGAGAAATTATCCCTTTAAAGCAAAGGAAAACGAACGTTACTCGTCCCACCAATGTCACTGCCATTTGTGAATACAAGCAAAATAATGTAAGCTATATTGTGTGGATTATTTGATACTGCTATTTTTAACACTACAAGCTATTGATGGTTGTGATTACAAAGCAATTTACTTTTACTTTTAATTTGTTTTTAATTTACTTTTTTGTGATTTTTAAATAGCAACAAATGGAGATCCGCACGGATGAACGATGTACTCTAATTGATAACAGCCAACGAATCCGTTGGAAAGTGAAAAATTCCTCTGGATTGGAAGGAATGGTTCCAGGAGCCTGTTTCTTGATCCCTCCTCCAGATAAAGAGGCCTTAGATGCTGCGGAGAGACTGAGACGTCTGTACGATAGAACTGTCACCCTTTGGCAAAAGAAGCAGCTTAAGATGCGTCAGAATATGATTTTTGCAACGATTCGTGTGGTCAAAAGTTGGGATATTAGCCAATTTCTTGCAATGGGCACAGAACAACGAAATGCCATTCGTAAAGCATTGAATGAAGATGCTGAAAAGCTTATTCAAGAAGGGGATGAAAATGATCCCGCTTTACGTCGTTTGCGTCGGGAAATTGATGAAGTGAACCGATTGTTTGATGAGTTCGAAAGGAAGGCTGCTGAAGCGGAAAGTACGATTTAAAGAAAAAAGCGTTTGGTTGGGGTAATGTTGTTGAAGGACAGAAAAGTATTATGTTTTTTTTTTCATTTTAGAATCCAAGAGCAGTAGCAAACAATTGGCAGATCAAGTGAGTATCTTATACCAAGACCTGGAAGATGCGGAAAGGACTTTAATGTCCAGAGTGAGTGCAAGCGTGCCAAGAGATGAAATGGGACTGGAGCGAATGGTGACAGAACATCGTGAATTCGAATCCAGGCTTCATACCTATGAGTCTCGTATCGAAACTGTGCAACGAAATTATGCCACAATTCCCCAAAAACCTGCTTCTCTGCAAGCGAAGATGGAGAAACTTGTCGATAAATGGGAAAATGTGACCAACCAGTCTAGTTTGTTTACAGAAAAATTAACTAGGTTGGAAACTGTGCTCACATCATTGGAAGAAACGCGACAATACGTGTCCCATTTTGAGATTAAGTTGTCTTCCACTGAGAATCTTCCGATTGAGGATGAAGGGTTGAAACGAGTTTCGGAAGAGTTGTACAATCTTCAGAATACTGCTCAAGCCCATCAGTACAATGTGGACAAGATGGTGGATGAAACGAAAAATGTTCGCCGTCTTACTGAAAAGTCCAGGGGTAGTTCCAAGCGTCATCCAGATGTAGAGAAATTAGAAGATGATGTTCATAGAACAACGGAGCGTTGGAACGAAAGCTTATCTAATGTTGTTCAAAGGTTCGAATTTTTTCCACGGATGTGATTGTTTTTTGAATTTGTGATTGGCACGAGCAGGGTTATAAATTATGAACTATTTTTTCTGAAGGATCCGCACTGTGGAATCTACAAGTGAGACTGCCACACGATACAACAGTTCTTATCAAACTGAAATGAACTGGTTGGATAGTGTAGATTCTAAATCCAAGTCCATGCAATTAATGGACAATACTGGAGCCAAACGAAAAATTAATCCTCACATGGTATGTTCTGATTTTTTTTTTCATTTACTTATGATGTTTCTGTTTCAATTAATTTCTGATTTTTGTTTTGTTTTGCAGACGCTGTACAATAGTGTAATTGAAGAAAAAATCACAATTGAGCAAGTGAACACAATGGGTGCTAGATTAGCTAAAGAAGCAAAGGTATGGGTGATTTTTATGTCATTTCTAAGTGTAAGATTGATTGATTGGAATGTGTGTACGAAACGAATGTGTATGATAAGAAAAGCATGCTCCTTATACCTATGGTAAAAAGATTGTTTAAAAATCGTGAATGGTTAGTGTTGCGCAATCCCAATTCTTTCCTTGCGCGTTCCAAATGTTTAGAAATGTTGTTGAATGTATAATGAACCTTCGTTTGATTTGGTAAGCTGTTTTGTTTTTTATTCACTTTTTGAAAATTAAAAACTGTAAAAACACAATAGCACTGCTAATCTTAACTGTTTATTAATTCACCAATTATTAATACCTCACTTAGTCCGTGTAACTAAAATATGTAACGAATTTAATCCCTTTAACTGAAACAAGATGCGGAAAATCTATTATTTGTAAAAGAAAATTCTCACCAGAGATTTTCTAGCCATTTAGATAAATCGTAACAAAATAGTCACAATTAATAGAGAAATAGCAACACTATAGGAAGTATGGATGGGTTAGAATTTAAGGTGTGGTTGGTGATGGGATTTTATAGTCAACACATTTATTATTATCACTGAAAAACTCTAACTCTTAAAATATTGCCATAAATTTCACTTCTTCCTAACAACACACTCCTTAATTAACACACAAATGTAGACATTTGACACAATGGTGGAAGCGTACCGTGAACAAATGGAGCAAATCCATCCTAGTCTGGGTGGCACTCTAGTCAAGAAAGCCAAAATGGAATCTGCGGATGAAGTCATTTTTAAAGAGCTGGATCTCCTAAACCTTAAGTATCAACTTTTATCAGATAGTTTGTATCAAAAGCTACAAAACTTGGCCATTGCTGCCGCAGAAGAGGACCCGTCATTCGACGTATGTCTAATATTTAATTTCTAAATGTTTTAAAAAAATTCATGGAAAAAAATGCAAGTTTTATTTGTCTCTTTCAGCTCTCTTCATTTAAATTACAAGCACCTAGTCCAATTAAAACTTACCGTCATCATATATCTCCGGAGCGTATGAAGTGAGTATAGATTGCTTTTTGTATGAATCTCGTAGCTAATATATTTGGGTAATTTCTCTAGAATTTAACTAACTGACTTTTTTTGCTGTGCTAGGGAACTTGCTCGTGATAAAAGTAGAGACGAAGGTGATTTGGCACCTATCAAGAAAATAGACGCAACTGCCCTTCAATCTGCTAATAAGAGCAAAAGATCTGGAGTAAAAAATGGTCATTCAGATGGGAATGGATTTTCTCACGGCAGTGATGACGGGATCTCAAATGATACAACGATACATTCGGCAGCAATATTAGACCCTATGACAGGCGACTCCTTAACATTAGCACAAGCTATTGGCTGTGGACTGATAGACTTAAATAATGGTCAGTTTATTGACCCATGTTCGGATAGGCGAATGAGTTTACAAGAAGCGGCAGAAAAAGGGTTTATAGACCCTGCTCTGCTGCACCGACTCAAGAATCCATGTGGTTTGGTTGACCCACACACAGGGAAGGAGCTCTCACTTTTAGATGCCATTCGAAAAGGTTACTACGACTTAAGTAAAGGTGTTTTCATTCACCCTGAGACTGGAAAACCACTTTCCCCTGAAGAAGCTTTGCATTTAGGCTTAAGTACGAAGGAAAAGGTAAGAGAACTTTTTTTATTTCCTCTAGGTAGTTACTAACCATACACTTATTACTTACAAAATATATGGGTTCAAAGAATTCACAAAATTAAACGTTAGTATCATTGGGATTGGTTTAAATAATACTTGAGTCATGAGATTAACAAAATCATAACGGCTGTAGTACTTAACAGTGTGCACCAATGTAATAACGATACTCATAACCAAGCATATAGAGTGTGATAAGAGATTCTTGTCTAATATTCTTCTTCTACCTTCTTCTTTTCAACTTTTCAAAAGTCTATCGACTTCTCTCCTTCTTCATCTGGCACGTCATCAAATGTCTCTTCTTCTGTCTCTGACAAAACTTTGAGTATTTCCACTTCATCCGTCCCCAAGAATGTTAGTATTACGCAAATATCCGAACAAGGAGTCATGTCAGAGTCACAGCAGCCGTCTGCGCCGTCATTTATAGACTTGATAAAGCAAGGTGTAGTAAATCCCAGTACAGGTTGTGTGCGAATTGAGGGAAAGTCCTCACCATCTACAACGCAGGACTTGTTGAGCACAAATATGATGGCTATTGGTCCCCCAGTGGAACAATTTGGCTACTCTCTGTCTGATTTAATTGATGACGACATGGTTGGGCTGGCTCAATCCAGTCCTGATTTCCCACCGCAAGTCAGAATACGTGATAAGTTTTCGGGAGATTTGATTTCTATGGATGAAGCTATTAGGAAACGTGTGTTGAATCCTAGTGCAACCGAAGTATTTGCCCCTTCATCCGGAAACTGGGTGAATGTGAAAGAAGCTTTAGAATCCCGTGTGATAGATGAAGACAACGGAGTTTGGAATGGAGATGTGCCTTTGATTGAAGCTAGGAAGGAACTTTTAGTGATTGGGAAGCCACTGAGTCTTCGAGACGTAGTGATGAAAGGCTTGACTACAGTGGGTACGGAGAAAGTTGGGGAAAGGGAAGAGAAAGTTGTCAGAATCATTGATCCAATTGCGGATAAACAGTTGACTATCATTGAAGGGGTGAAATCAGGATTTCTGGACCCGTTTGCTAAGACTGTGAAGCATCCTGTGAGAAATGAAGTTGTGAATGTGGAAGAAGCGTTAGTTACAGGTTTGCTTTCACCAGCCGGGTTTTTGAGAGATGAGCGTTCCAATGAGTTGTTAAGTTTGGATGAGGCTACGGCTAAAGGATTGTTGTTAAGTGTAGAGAAAGTTTCCATTTTTGACATTCCTTGTGTACGGAGCTCTAAGGATGATGAATTTATTTCACTGGGGAAAGCTATGGATGATAAATTGATTGATGGAAATACGGCTACTATTTGCAAGTTGGCTGCCAAAGAGAAATTGAATTTGAGTGATGCTATAGCTGCGGAGTTGGTGAATTCGACGGTGGGTTCTGTGCTTTGTGAAGGAAGTGGATTTTATGAGAAATTGAAGTCTCCGAAGAAGAAGAAGAAAGGTGGGAAGGATGAGAAGAAGGAATTGAATGTATTTGAGGCTGTGGTGAAAAGAAAGATGTTACCAAGTGGGGAAGGAGAAAATTTGAGGACTGGAGAGTTTGAGCCGATTGATGTATTGGTTAAGGAAGGAAATCTGGATGCACAGAAAGCTAATATGTTGAAGAGTTTGTATAATATCACATTGACTACTGGAACTATTCAAACTACTACTCGCCATCGTATTACTGTTCAAAGTGAAGAAACAAGATCAGAGTTTAGGAATGTGGATAGCACTGGCAGCTACAGGGTTTCGACGGAGGAAGAACCGATTGTTGAAATGGTGTCCAAGAAGGTGCCAGAGCAAAACATAGATTCCGAGTTTTCAAGAGATTCAGATGTTCCGCCTGTAGTCCTTGAAAAAGCACCTGTGAAAATTGAACAGCAGAGTATGAAAGAGACGTTGCGATATTCTGAACGTGTTACGAAAACCACACATTTTGTTTCAAGCGACTCAGGGAGTCCCGAAAAAGTAACTTCGACTGGATTTGTGGAAGTTCCAGTATCATCGAAAGGAGGTGAATCCAATGTTACGTTGCTCGCGTCAGAATTCAATACACCTGAAATGAAAACTCCTGTTCGTACTGTGCAAGAAACCATTTCTCAACAGGCAAAACCAAAAGTTCCAGCCAAATTACCAGAAAAACAACCAGAAGAACTGATCGCATCAATATTAGAAGGCAAAATGAACCCTGCTGTAGTAAAAATTCAAGATCCGGTTACAAAATCCCAAATATCGTTTGAGGAAGCCATTGAAAAAGGAATTATTGATCCCAACATGAAAGAAGTAAAAGTTCCCGAGGGTGAAAAGATGTCGCTTACTGACGCGGTGAAATTAGGAGCGTTGGGTATTATTGCAGCTCCTTTAATTGGAACCAAGGCTATCGTAGATAAAATAAAATCCACGAAAACAGCGAAGCCAACTAAAGCAAAAGTCTTTGTACAAGTTTCAGACATCCCGTCCAGTATAAATGAGTATTTTGTTCCAAAAGATGACTCGCAGGGTGCTATAACAGTCGGTTCTGAAATGAAGACGCCAAAAACGATATCCAAAGATGAAGATACGAAAAACGATGTATCTGGTAGTAAAATTGAAGTTTCATTTGGGAACAAAGAACAGCGTAAGGAGTCTCCAATTGCTTCACTGGATAGAGAGTCTTTAAGTTTAACAGAAAATGGATGGCCTTTGAAAGAAGCAATTGAAGTTCATAAATTTGATCCTGTGTCTGGAATGCTTACCATAAAAGGAACAGACCGTTTGGTTTCATTCGAAGAATGTGTCTTTTTAAAAATAATTGATCCATTGTCAGCCTGTGTGGTCGACCCTAGCAATAAATCCCGGAAGATGTCCTTAGAACGTGCCTTGGAAAACAACACGCTGGACAGTACTGGGAATTATACATCTCCTACTGAAAATTGCAATATGAAGACAGCTTTGGATAAAAAGCTCATTTGTTTTCTTTCCCCTGGGGAAAAACCTTGTGGTGCTTCCAGCCTAAGTGAAGGAGAGTACGAGACGAAACTAGAAGAATCTGTCCAGAAACCAAAGACTTCACAGAAGAAAGAGCTTTTGACCCTGGAACAAAAGGAAGAACTAAAGGATTTGAGGGAAGGTAAAATGGACCCTCAAAAAATAGTGTTAAAAGATCCGAAAACGAGAAAGGAACTAACGTACGCACAAGCTGTGAAGAAAGGAATACTGGATCCGAATAAAGGGGTGGTGAAATTTCCTTCTAGAAAACCCATGAATTTAACAAATGCATTCAAAATGGGAGCCCTTGCAATTATGGCTGCACCAATTTTGGGAGCCCAGGCACTAGCTAGTAAAATTGAAACCCCTCGAACAAAACCAATGAAAGCTGCTAAGACATTCAAAAATACTGATGAAATTCCTGCAAGTATGCAAGAGTATTTTATTCGGAAGGACCCTGGAATAGAAGAAAATACTGTGATTATTGAAGAAGTCATTCCTATAGATTCATTTTATACGACAGAAATCACAACCACTACTACTACTGTGATCCTAACTAAAGTTTCTAGGATGGTTGTACCTCCTGGGAATTTAATTGAAGCTGGAGTTATAGATGCAGAGACTGCAGATGTATTGTCTGACCCGAATAATTTGATGAGTACATCAAATGAGCAAATGACTTTGAGTGAGTCCATATCCAGTGGGAAAATTGATGGGAATACGGGCGCTATTCTGGATCCAAAAACTCAAGAGTTGATGACCATTAGTCAGGCTGTGGTAAAAGAAGTATTGGACCAGAAAGGAAATATTTTGCTACCGGTTGCGAGAAGTTTGTCCGTTCCTGAACTTGAAACGCAAGGTTTGTATGATCTCAAGGCGAAGAAAGTAATTCATCCTGAGACTGGAGAACATATGAAGATTTTAGAAGCGGTTGCTAGTGATGTGTTGAATCCAATTTCTCCAGTGGTTCATCCTGATTCCAAGAAGAAAATGACTTTGACTGAGGCGGTTGCAGCGAAACTTGTAGATGATGACACTGGGGATTTAGTAACGGAAGGGGGAAATGTTCCCATGTTGGAAGCTGTGAAGGAAGGTTTGTATGAAGAATGTAGTCATCCTTTGAAATCGTATTTACCACCGGTGGGATTGACTTTGCAAGCAGCAATTGTACGGGGTTTAGTAGATAAGGAAGATGGCACGTTGAAGAATCCGTGTACGGGTGACACGACTCCGGTTGTGGACGCTTTCAGGCAAGGTATTTTGATGCATTTGCCTACTCCAGTGGGGGAATCTAAAAAAGTGGAAACAGCTAAGCCTTCGACGACTTTGGAAGAGAAAGTTGGGGAAATTAAGGGATCCAAAAAAGAGTCAATTATAATTGCTGATCAAACAAAGGACACTGTTTTGAAAAGTGATGGAAAGACTATACCTATTGCTAAAAAAGCAGAGGAACAAAGTAATGCTCCTGAAGCTAAATACAAAGATAATGAAAGCATTTCTAAAGATTTGGCGTCCAAAGAGAAAGTTATTGAAACAACTGTGGTCACAACTTCCACGGAAGTCCCAGAGGAGGAGTCGTCTAAGACTGACTTAAGAACTTCAGAACCAAAGGCTAATATTCCGAAAACAATATCAGAGGTATCTAAATCCACAGTAAGTAAAAAGTTGCCAGAAGAACAGTTTTCACCCTCGCAAAAGAAAGAAACACAATCGTCTAAAAAACCTGTTCCAGAAAAAATGTCACAGCCACCTATTGATGATAAAAAACTCAAGGAACCGTCCGGGTCTCATTCCGAAGATACTGAAAGCCAGTTGAAAAAATCTACACCACAAAAGTTACCACAACCTTCAGAGACTTATAAAACTGAAGAGAAAGCGCATCTCCCGGTCAAAGAGAAAGATATTTCTCCTAGAAAGAAAACTCCCACCGAAAAGCCAGCAGATACACCAAAACCTGTAGAAATCCCAGCTTCAACTATTCCCACACAAGAAATTATATCCCACCCATCTGAAGATTTACCTAAATCCGTCAAGACGTCTGATTTTCCGCCCCAAAAAGCTGCTGAAGCTCAGTCAGTGACCAAACTCCTTACAGACCCTACAGATTCACCAATCTCCAAAGAACAGCGAGTCTCGAAAACAAAACAAAAGGAAAGTCCACAGAAAAAGACTGTACCCGAGAAGAAAACCGCAGAAATTCCAAGTGAAAAGCTGGTGCAACCAGAAGAAAAACCAAAGGAACAATACAAAAGAGAAACAACTTTGCCATCAAAAATGACTATGCCAGAGAAAGAAATTGAAGAGCTTTCAATCCAGGAGTCACAAGGATCGCCAAAATCGCAAGAAACTCAAAAGCTTGAATCTGAAAAAGGAACGCCATTTACACCAACTTTCATTGTTGACAAGTCACTACCAAAACCAGAGATTTCGTCTGTAGAAATGGAGTCTCAGAAAGGCATGGTTGCAAAAGAAATAGCTTCAGAAATTGTTGAACCAAAAATAACTCCTCACTCCGTACCCAAAGTTGAAGAAGTGAAACCTTTAGAGGGTGTGACCACAAAAATGGATAGTAAAAGTAGTATGGTCACTCAAAGTGAAGTGGGTGACAGGTCGAATGAAGGGGAAGTTGTGCCCAAATCAGGAATGATGGGTCCTTCATGGAAACCTGGAATGCCGGTCACACCTGAGGCACGGGTAAGGTCCACTTACCTTTGGTCCGCTTCTTATGGGTTCTTACTTGTGCGTGAAGTGGTTTGTGGACAGTGAACGGATTAGAGTTGATTGTGAACTTCTTGTCCGCCAAAGTGGTACTTGACCGTGTCCCTGCTATATAAATTGCCTCGCCGCTTGGGAATTGTAATTTTTTGAGAGACGAGCTATTGGAACCGATTTGGAATTTTGCGCACGGCTGTTTGCTTTACGTGGGACAAATTAAGTGCATGGCAGTGAGTGGACTGCGAATTAATTTGTTGTTAGTGGGTGGATGGAATAATATATGGATATGACTTGAGAGTGCCTTATTGTCTAGAATAATTTATTTTTGGCTGTAGTTCACGCACTACTCTTATTATTATTTAAAAACTTTGTTCACTTTGATTGTACAACTTATTATTGTGACCATTGCTGTACATTTATTTGGGATGGTTTCAATAGAGGAACAATTTGATCACAAATGCTTTGCATGCATGCAAAAAATCACGAAATGACTGGGACATTAGTTAGTTAGTAATCTACTACTGTTTATAAATATGGAATACACTGGATTGTAATTATGGAATTTACATTACACCAAGCGAGTAATACTACCATTTACAGGGGGAGCTTGAAATCTTGTATTTATTTTCACTTTCCTTTTAATGTACTTTACTTACTTATTTATCAACTGTCACTCACTATACTTAATATAATATTGACAGCTTTTCTAACTCCCTAACTAAAATTTTTATATCTTGGAGTGAAACTATATACTTTACACTTTTCTTTTTTGATGAATAGTTGTTGTGTTTGTTTGTATAAGGACTTGCATGTGTACAAGATGTCTTCTGGAAGCCTTTTCTACGTGCATGCTCACAGGATTGTGAGTATCCGGCTGTAGAATGCACTTGAAATACACGGGAATTGTGTGATTTAGAGTGTTGTAGCGTTTTGGAAAGAATTGGGTGTGAACTCATGAGATTTGATAATAGGAAGGAACAATGTACTATATTGAAGTTGTATTGCTGTGATGTTTTTGCTGACTAGACAATGCAAATTAACATTACTGTATAGACAGATGGAACGGCATGTTACAGATTGCGCATTGTTTTGTTATTGCCACCATACTATTAAGGATGATTATTATTTATTTATTTGCGGGATGTGAGATTGAATGTTGTATGGAGATTTATGATGGAGAATGGAAAAATGTTAGCTATGTAGTTTAGGTACTTTAACGAGCATGTTTTTCTTTCTATACGTGTTTGTTGTTTGATGGGGTTTTGAATTATAGCTTGTGAGGGATTTGTGGTTTTAATTTTGTGTGAATTATATTCAGCTTGCCACTGAAGCTCTGTACAAAAACTGTGACGCTACCGTGTCCAATTTGTCAGACTGGTTGACTGAAGTGGAGAAGAAGCTTGCTAGTCAAGAAACATTCAGGGAGACTGTGGAAGAAATTAAAAGACAAACTGCGACTGTGAAAGTATGAGTTTTTGGTTTCTTGAAAATTTTAATCATTTGGGGTGAAACAAGAAGTAATTTACACATTTTTTGGTTCATAAATAGTACATTCGTGATGAAGTGGAAGACAAAAGTGAAACAGTGGCCACTTGCATGGACCAAGTTCGACAATTGGCTACTAATGGGAAGGATATTCTTTCCTCGGAACAAATTAGCACTCTGGAGAAAAATAGTAAAGTTGTCAAAACCAGATATGATCGTGTGTCCAACCAATCTGAGAGCTTGTATAGGCAGCTGGTTACTGCTTCTGATGAGTTGAAAAAATACAAGTAAGATATTACTTGTAAAATGTTAAATCCCTTGAGTTCGTTAATTTTAATATAAATAAGATATTACTGCTAGGAGCTGAATTTTGTTTCTGACTTTGAAAGCTATATATGTGGATCAACTGTGTAATTTTTTCCGTTAGATCCGAAGTATCAGTATTCAAAACATGGATGGAGAAATCTCTTAGAATTTTGGACGAAAAAGAGCGAAATATTAGTAATCTCAGTAGCAGTGGACGGGATAATACCAAGGAGTTTGTCAGTGATGTAATTGCGCATCAAGGGGATCTCCGATTTATCACAATGTCCGCTACAAAATTCATGGAGGAATCCAGGGTAAGTGGAAATTGAAAATTTGTAGTGAAAAAAACAGTGAGTGTACAAAATGAAGTTAATTTTGTTGTTACTAAATCATGATTTCAGGATTACCTACAAACGCTCAATGAATTCAGAACAAACTTGCCACAAAGATTGCCATATTTGGAGGCTCGTGAATCTGCTGTGAAACATGAAGTTACACAGTTGAGCACTGTCTATCAGGATCTACTGGCTAGAGCTAACAGGTTGTTTGACCGCCTCTCACAACTTGGAAATAAACAGAAAGATTTCCAAGATGCGTTGAACAAAGCAATGGCTTGGTTGAAAGATGTCACCCCTCGTGCCCAAAAAGTATTATCAGAGCCAATTTCGGCGGAACCAAAGGTCGTTGAAGACCAGTTGAATAGAACAAAGGGTCTGCAAAATGAAATTTTGTCCAATGGCAGATTGATTGAAGGAGTGAAACATGTATGCATCATTTGTTTTATGAGTGTCAAATTGTATTGAAGGATATGCGTGTACTTATACTATTGAATTTATTTTCGCAGGCTTCGATTAACTTGTTGAACAGTATGGAGGAACTTTCACCTGCTGAAAGACAGGCAGTAGAAGGAGCTACGGGTGACTTGGAAAGTCGTTACAAAGATCTGCTGGTTGCCGTCAGTGACCGTGTGAAAGATTTGGATTCCGCATTAGTACAAAGCCAGGGTGTTCAGGATGCAGTCGATAGCGTGTCCAATTGGCTTTCTCAAGCTGAAGTGCAGCTCAAGTGAGTTTTCTTCAGTCTACACATTTTGAGAGTTTGTTGATGGTGTGCTGAAGATACATTATTTGTGTTATGTTTTCTAGGAATATTTCAAAGTCTGCTAGTCTCATTAGAGAACGACTGGACGAACAAATCCATGAGGTGAAAATGTTGCAAGCTGATATTGACTCCCATCGACCAAGTATCGAGAGTATGGCCCGCTCTGCTGATGATCTTCTACGTTCTGGAAACGCTCGCACTTCCAAGAAGATTGAAGGAAAACTGAAGGACATTTTGTCCCGCTATGAAAAGCTGGTGGAAAAGCTAGTTCAAAGGGCTGTATTCTTGAATGAAGTTTCCACACATTTGGATAGCTTTAATGTGAATGCTACGAGCTTTGAACAATGGTTTACGGAGATGTTTGAGGTTTTGGAAATGAAGTTAACTGGAGATGATGGCGCTGCCAGATTAGCTGAAGTTTCACGAAGAAAAGACGAAAGGCGACGAGATTTTGATGAGTTGATTTCATCTGGCAAAGCTTTGGTTTCCAAGAAGGACGTCACTGATACGATGCCTTGCAAGGACAGAATTAAAGTAAGAATAATAATTATTTACATCATCATGACTGCTGCATTGCATTAGGGATGTGTATGTGATTCACATATTATTTTTCTGATTACTTTTTAGTCCCTTGAGAATCAATGGAAGGAACTTAATGGCGTCCTAGACGAGAAAAGCAAATTGGTGAAAGGCAGGTCAGAAGCTTTGAATGCATACGAAAGACTTCGTGACCAAGTTCTTTCCTGGTTGACCACAACAGAGACCAAAGTGGAAAGCCTTGAATCTGTGGCCGTAGTGCTAGAAGTCCTTAAACGCCAAGCAGATGAGCTGAAACCGATTGTAAAAGAATACAGGGACTACAACTCCACTATCGACAAGGTAAATGAATTAGGGTTAGCTTATGAGACCATGTTGCGTGGAGAACGTGTGGACAGTCCAAGACGCCGTCCAATGGCTTCAAGTCCAACTAAACGACCCAGTTTCCGATCAGATGGCCGTAGTCCATCGCCCTCGAAAACTTTATCAGCACAAAGTCCCATGTCGCCCAGTGGCTCCAGTGGATTTGGTAGTCGACGTTCCAGCCAAGAAGGATTCGCTGGACTGGAAGATGCAAGTCCAGTGCAGCAGCAACTGAATGAAATCAACCACCGGTACAACCTGATTGGCATGAAATTGTCAGACCGCCAGAGTGAAATCGACTCATTGAAAGAGGAGTTGAAGAAAATAACTGACAGTATGAAAGCATTATCCCAATTTTTGGATAAAGAAGAACGTGCAATTCCAAAGGATTCTGTCCCTCAAAGTAAAGAAGAAGCGGATAAAATGCTCAAGAGCTTTAAATCTGTTCTGGAGCATGTGTATGACAAACAAGGCTCGTTGGATAGCACTCGAGTTCAAGTGACAGATCTTCTCAAGCGGAAGTCCAATGTGCCTGGAGCGAATGAACTTCAAAGTAATTTGGATGATTTGTGCACTCGTTGGAAAGATTTACAAGATAAGTGCAAGAAACGAATTGAGTTTTTGGAGACTGTGAAAGAGTTCCATGACGCTCATGACAATTTGAACGGGTGGTTAGCAGCCAAAGAAAAAATGTTGGGTGTTCTTGGACCCATTGCATCGGATCCTCGCATGGTGAATAGCCAGAAACAACAAGTTCAAGTTATCAGAGATGAATTCCGTGTTCAAAAACCATTGTTGGATGGATTCAACAGCATGGGAGACAATATACTGGAGAATGTGACACCAAATACTCCTGATGGCCGTAAGGTTGAGGATAAATTGGCAAATGTTAATTCCAAATGGAATGATCTTTTGATGAAGTTGGATGATCGGGAAGGAAATTTGGATGTAGCTTCTGGGGCAAGCCAAGACTTTTTTGGAAACTTGAATAAGTTGCAAGATAATTTGCACAAGATCAGTGATGATTTAGATGATGTAATAACGGACAAAGGGGATCTAGACGAAATGCTCAAGAAATTGGACAGCATTGAAAAGAACTTGAATAATCAACGCCCTATTTTGGCGGATGTGGAAGCTGCCGGAGAGCAACTATGTGACGTTTTACAAGATCCAGCAGCGAAAGCAGATATCAAGCAGAAATTGGGCCAAGTAGGTAGATTATTCAATCAGTGTCAAAAGAAATTGGATAATTGCAAGGCAGAGTTAGAAAACATGAAGAAAGATGGCGTGGAATTCAACGAAGCATGTGAGGCCACTCAAGATTGGCTCCAAGATGCGCTTTCGCAATTGTCAGAAAAGTTGCTGGTTTCAGCAGACCGGGATATGTTGAGGCGTCAAGTGGACGAATATGATTCCTTGTACAAGGATATTATGTCTAAAGAGCATGAAATTATTATGACACTGAATAAGGGCAAAGGTATCCTGACCAGAACTACAAGACGAAATGACCAGAGGCAGATTCAACAGAATCTGGACAAGATTCAGAAAACATGGGAAAAAGTGAAGAAAGAGGCTGTAGAGCGTCACACTCGACTTCATTCTGCAGATGAACTTTGCAAGAAATACGATCGATCTGGAAACAATTTCTTGAAATGGTTGAGTGGAGCTGAAGATAAATTAGAAAAGATCCAGCTGACTGTTCTGAAGAAAAATGATGTGGAAAAACTCATGAAGGAGTTGCAGAACTTCAAAAATGATGTGTGGCGTCACACTGGAGATTACGAGTCCACACGCGGAAATGGGGAAACTTTCTTGGGTGCTTGTGATGTAGATAAAGATGGAGTGAAAGATGAACTCCAGAATATGAAGGAGAGATGGGAGGCCTTGAATACTGATTTGCAAGCTAAAATGCAAGAATTGGAAGATGCTATCAAGAAGTTAAATGAATTCAATGACAATTGCCGTGACGTGAAGAATGCTTTGAATCGCTGTGAAGACCAATTGGCGTCCAGTGGCGACGGTGTTAGAGATCCAAAATTGCTGCAGAAAATTAAAGCTTTGCAAGAGGAAGCGAAGAAATTGGAAAAGCCTGTAGGGAAAGTTAAGGACAGTGGGGATGATTTGTGTGAAACAGCAAATCAACAAAATTGTGATGATCAACATATCAGGGATGAAATGGACGATTTGATGGATCGTTTTGGAAATCTGAAAAACAAGTTGGATGACAAATTAGATGGACTGGAGTCGGCTAAGGAAGCCATGGCGAAATTCAATGAGGCTATGAAGTCGTTGGGACAAAGCATTGGAAATATGGATGATGAGTTTAATGATTTCAAGCCAATTGGACGCGATATCCCGACAGTGAAGAGCCAAATCCGAGAAGTTGAAACTTTTTTCGGGAAATTGGAAGATCGTAAAGGTGAAGTAGAAATTGCTGCCTCCTCATTGGAAGATATGGTTCGTCAAGGTGTGGCCACAGATGCTAAATCAATGAAAGATCAAATTGAAAACTGTAGAAAACAGATTTCTCGTCTCGAAGGCAAGGCTAATGTGCGTGCTACTGATTTGGATAAAATGCTTAAACGATTGGAACAATTTTACGAGCTTTATAAAAACACTGATGATGAAGTGAATGATTTGATTAAACAAGAGAAATCATTCGGTAAGACAATTGGAGGGGATGTTGGCAGTATTAAAGCACAGCAAAAGCAGTTCAAAGAATTCCGTGACAAGTATGTTGAAGCTGTGGGCAAACACGTGGCTGAATGTAATAAATCTGGCCAAGGACTCATTCAATCTGCTGCCAATGGAGTAAGCACTTCAGGACTGGAGAAAGATCTTGAAAAACTTAACGACAAATGGAATGCGCTCAAGGAGCGAATCAATGAACAGGAGCGGAAACTGGACTTGGCCATGTTGCAATCTGGAAAATTCAAAGAAGCGTTTGACGGGTTGGATAAGTGGTTGAGCGAGATGGAAGAATTAGTCGCTAATCAAAAGCCTCCTTCAGCCGACTTTAAAGTGGTAAAAGCTCAATTGCAAGAGCAGAAATTCCTTAACAAAATGCTATTGGATCGGCGACCATCTGTTGATTCACTGTTCACCATGGGTAAAGAAATTGCTGCCAATGCCGACCCATCGGAGCGGGCTCATATTGAAGATCAAATGGAAAGTATGGGTGAAAGATATAGCAACTTGTGTGATGGAGCTAATGACAGGCAGAAACTATTGGAAGAGGCAATGAAACAAGCGAAAGCATTCCAGGATAAATATGGACCTTTGGAAGACTGGTTGGAAAAAATGGGCAAGAAGTTGAAGGACATGTCTATCATTCCCACTGATGAAGATAAAATCCAAAAGAGAATCAAAGAACATGGTGACTTCCATAACCAATTGTTGAAGAAACAGCCTGAATTCAATGAGTTGGCTGACTTGGCTCAAAATTTGATGGAACTTGTGGGCGATGAAGAAGCCACAAATGTTGCAGATCAGTTACAAGATATCACAGATAAATATGGTCATTTGGTAGAAGAAAGTGACGCTTTGGGACTGCGCTTGAAAGAATCTAAAGACGGGCTAAGACATTTGGTTTTGTCCTATGAAGAACTTGTCCGATGGATGGACGATTTAGAGAAACGACTAAACAAATATAGAATCCTCTCGGTTCACAAAGAGAAACTTTTGGAACAAATGGACCATCTTGTTCAACTCACAGAGGAGATCAAAGATCGTGAGAAACAAGTGGATGACACCATGGATGCTGGTATGGATCTCATGAAGAATATTCCAAATGATGAAGCCATCCAGTTGAAAGATAAGCTAGACTCTCTTCAAAGACGATTCAACGATATTACTATGAAGGCTTCGGACTACCTGAAAAATGCTCATGACGCTCTTCCATTGGTCACTCAGTTCCATGAGAACCATGTCAATTTGACTGAATGGATGGTGGATACGGAAGATGTTCTCCATTCATTAGAAAATACAAGTCTTGCGTCTCAGGAGAAAGTTATCGTTCGTTTGGAGAAAGAGATTCCAGATCAAAGGAAAGTTTTGGATGTGGTGAATTTGATTGGACCACAGTTGTGTCAACTTTCACCGGGAGAGGGAGCCTCAACTATTGAGGGATTGGTTACGCGTGACAATCGCAGATTTGATGCCATTTGTGAGCAAGTTCAACGGAGGGCTGAACGGATACAGATGTCTAAAGCGGTAAGGCTTATAAGACAAATTGCAATGTTTATGTGTGTGAGAGGGAAAATACTAATTTTGGCTTTGTTTTTGTCTATTTTTAGCGCTCTATGGAAGTTCTTAGTGACATTGATGATCTACTGGAATGGTTCCGAGAAATTGAAGGACAAATCAAAGATGCTGACAAGCCCAGTTGCGAACCAGATGTGGTCAGACTTCAATTACAGGAGCACAGAGCTCTTAACAATGAGATTTCTAGTCAAAAAGGAAGGGTACGGGATGTGCTTGCTACTGCCAAGAAAGTGCTCCGTGAAGCCACTCAAGGTGAAGATACAGCCTTGTTGCGCGAAAAAGCAGAGGACCTGAAGGAGACAATGGAGTCAGTATCCAAGTTGAGTTCGGATCGACTAAACGCTTTAGAACAGGCGTTACCCTTGGCTGAACACTTTTTCGATACACATATTCAACTGAATCAATGGATGGATGCTATGGAAGATGAAATTGGGGTTTTGGACACCCCTGCAATTCGTCCTGAGCAGATTATTAAGTTGCAGGAGAAGACTCAGGCTTTCATCCAGGCCGTAACTGAACATAAACCTTTGATAGATAAATTAAATAAAACGGGAAGTGCTCTAGGGAAGCTCTGCAACCAAGAGGATGCCGGTAAAGTTCAACAGGTGGTACAGATGGATAATGATCGGTACAATGCTTTGAGACTTGGTTTGAGGGATAAACAGCAAGCTTTGGAGAAAGCTCTGCAGGTTCGTGTCTCTTTTTTTTAGACTCAAATCACTCAAATGTTAGATTTTTTTGCTTCATGCGTATGCTGCGGGTTTTTATAGGAAACCAGTCAATTCAAAGACAAGCTCGATGGTATGCTGAATGCATTGGAGAATACTGCAGATCAAGTAAACAATGCTGAGCCCATTGCAGCTCATCCTGAGAAGATTCGAGATCAAATTGACGAGAATGCTGCAATTATTGATGATGTGAAGAAACGCGAAGATGCTTTCAATGCAGTGAAGAAGTCTGCTGCTGAAGTAATTGACAAAGCGCCGAATAAAAATGATCCCGCTGTTCGAGATATTAAGCAGAAACTGGATAGACTCAATAGTCTTTGGGATCAAATCCAGAAGGCTACGAAAACTCGAGGAAAGAATTTGGATGAAGCCCTTGTACTTGCCGAAAAATTCTGGGAACAGTTACAAGCTGTTTTGGAGAAATTGGATGAACTACAAGAAACACTCAAGAGTCAAGATCCTCCAGCCGTTGAACCTAAAGCTATTCAGAAGCAGCAAGATGTGCTTAAAGAGATTAAAAAGGATATTGAAAAGACGAAACCAGAAGTGATTCAGTGTCGTCAAGCTGGTCAAAATTTGATGAAAATTGTTGGCGACCAAGATAAACCAGAGATCAAGAAAAATATTGAAGACTTGGACTCTGCTTGGGACAATATTACAGCCTTGTTCGCTAAACGTGAAGAGAATCTCATTGATGCTATGGAGAAAGCCATGGAATTCCATGATACTCTTCAGGTAAGAAAAAGATTTTTGTGTTTAGTTTTAGTTGAGCTTACGTAGTTTACGTTTATTTACTTACTTTCACTTAAATCCACTTTTCGTTGAAATTCATATAGGGTTTGTTGAAGTTTTTGGACAAAGCAGAAGCAAAGTTGCAAGGTTTTGGTAGCATTGGTGCGGACATTGATGCCGTTAAGAAACAAGTAAAGGAGATAAAAGATTTCAAGAACGAAGTAGATCCAATGATGGTGAAAGTAGAATCCTTGAACAGGTACGTTACATAATATCTAGCTTACTTTGTTTGTTGAAACAATAACGTCATATCTAATTTCAAAAGCATTTATTGTGAAAACACTCGTAATGGTCATGCATCAAGGGCACACCTGTTTATATTCATGAATAATTTCATTTTACTCACGCTCCATTCGAAATCGTTATGATGTCTGAATTCTTCTTGTACGGATCATTGGTCTCTTGATAGGCAATTGTGGAGGCAAGTAATACCACTACTACACAACGTTGTATACAAAGCGCATGAGTTTTGTCTTTTTCGTGTATTTTTTCTAATATTCCTCCACTCATGCACGTGTACAGTGAAAAGTACTGGCTTCGTCTTTTTGTGTTCTTTCTCTTTTGTTTTTGAATGTATGATTAGGAAAGGGAAAGTGAAACTTTGGTTCCACTTGTTTGTTGTTCTAGAATTACAATTTGCATGAACTTTTGTGTATCCAATGCTGTGTTGTTTGCTCCGTATTCATAAATCCTTTGTCCCACTCACTACTATACATATTTTGCATGATTTGCTTTGTGTGTTGACATGCTATTTATTGTTCATTAGAGTTATTTTGGCCTGTTCTTTATTTTCTTTTGTTTCATAATGTTTAGACAAGCTCAAGAACTCACTGAAAGGACTTCCCCCGACCAAGCATCTAAAATTAAAGGACCACTGGGTCAAGTGAATAGAAGATGGGATGATTTATTGAAAGGAATTGTGGAGCGCCAACGAGAGTTGGAGAATGCTCTACTCAGACTGGGCCAGTTCCAACATGCTCTCAATGAGTTGATGGCCTGGATTGAGAAAACAAATAAATCACTTGACTCTCTAAAGCCGGTATTTGGGGATCCACAAGTGATAGAAGTAGAATTAGCCAAGCTAAAGGTAAATATTGTTGTAGTTAGTCTGTTAGTCTGAGGAGAAGGTGTACACGTTGTCGGCATCACTATTACTCCATGCATTGTAAATGGTCTAGGTTACTATAATGAACTACTTGATTTAGGTGATTGTCAATGACATTCAAGCCCATCAAACCAGTGTTGATACGTTGAATGATGCTGGTCGTCAGATCATCGAGTCAGAGAAAGGATCTGACAATGCCTCGAAAACACAAAAGAAACTAACGGACATGAATGGTAAGTGGGAGGATCTAAATAAGAAAGCAACAGACCGCCAGAAAGAGTTGGAAGATGCCTTGAGGGATGCTCAGGCGTTCAATGCAGAAATACAAGATCTGCTCCTTTGGTTGAATGATGTGGATGGAGCTCTAAATAGTTCTAAACCCGTGGGAGGATTACCTGAAAGTGCACAAGAACAATTGAACAGGTTCATGGAAATTTTCAATGAGCTAGAGTCCACTCGCCCCAAAGTAGAATCTGTTTTGCAGCAAGGTCAAGAGTATTTGAAAAAATCTACGGAAGGTTCTGCCACCAATTTGCAGCACAACTTACGCACATTGAAACAACGATGGGAGAGTGTAATGAATCGTGCTAATGATAAGAAGATCAAGTTGGAGATTGCATTGAAAGAAGCTCTAGAATTCCATAAAGCCGTGCAAGACTTTATTGACTGGCTCACGGAAGCTGAAAGTTACCTGAACAGTTTGGAGCCCGTATCCAGAGTTTTGGAGAAAACTAAGGTGCAAGTTGAATCTCATAAGGAGTTTACAAAGGGAGTTACATCTCATCGGGAAGTAATGTTGAATTTGGAGAAGAAGGGGAACCATCTGAAATATTTCAGTCAGAAACAAGATGTGATTCTGATAAAGAATCTTCTCATCTCTGTGCAACACCGATGGGATCGTGTGGTGACGAAATCTACAGAGAGGACACGTGCATTGGATATGGGATTGAAAGAAGCCAAAGAATTCTATGACGCTTGGTCATCTCTGTGTAAATGGTTGGATGAAGCTGAAGTCACTTTGGATGATATGACAGCCTCTGCTGCAAATAATCCAGGCAAAATTAAGCAGCTTTTGAGCAAACATAAGGAATTTCAGAAGATTTTAGCTACAAAACAGAGTGTGTATGACTCGACAATGAAAATGGGCAAGACTCTAAAAGATAAGGCACCCAAATCAGACGAGCCCACATTGCGTCAGATGATGACAGACTTGAAAAATAAGTGGAACTCTGTTTGTGGTAAAAGTATTGATAGACAAAGGGCTCTGGAAGATGCTTTGTTACGATCTGGTCAGTTCAAAGATGCTTTACAAGAACTTTTGGATTGGTTGAAGCAAATGGACAACTTGTTGATTGACGATGGCCCTGTGCATGGAGATTTGGACACTGTTATGGCTTTGATGGAGCAGCACAAGGTATGAATGAAGACAAGGATTTTTTTTTATGTTTTATCTAAAAAGACTTCCATGCTAGTGAAGTCAAGAATTGCGTTTACCCAATTAGGTTTTTGTTTTGAAGTTGCCAGAAACATGATAGATTATCCCGATGTTTTGAAAACCTTTGTTTTCGTTTGAAAAGTTATTTTAGATAGCTGTAGTCCGTGTTTTTTAGCCCGAGATAGAGGGCTTATGGGATCGTCGTGTCTGTCCGTCCCGTTTTTTTGTTAGCACGATTGCGGTCGAACGCATGAACCGATTGTCACCAAATTTTGCACACGTGTGTCTTTAGTGAATGTCATGAACGCTATTGAAATGCAGCAATATCGGACAATGCCTAAAGGGTATACCGTGACCATGGAAATTAAGATATTTAAAGGCAATATGCGATCGTTTTGAAATTGAGCACAGAATCTCGTTTTTACAATTTAACAAGCTATAGTGAAATTCAGTTATGTGAAACTGCACTTAAAGGTCACACCGTGGTCATGGAGTTTAGAAAATTTTAACGAATTGCTCAAAAATGGAGCAAAAATTTACTGACACATTGCTAAATAAATTATTCAAATAAATAAGAATTCGGATGTGCTTGATCATCACTCAGGTAGTGCCGTGGCCATGGAAATTAGGATTTTGAAATCAATTAATTTATTTCTGGACACGATTGCGGTCTAACGCATGAACCGATCGTCACCAAATTTTGCACACTTGGGTCTTTGGTGAATGTCACGAAACCTTTTAAAATGAAGCGATATCGGACAATGCCTAAGTGGTGTACCATGACCATAGAAATTAAGATATTTGAAGGCAATATGCGATCGTCTTGAAATTAAGCACAGAAACTATTTTTTACAATTTAACAAGCTATATAGTGAAATTCAGTTATGTAGGACTCCACTTAAAGGTTGGACGGTAGTCATGGAGTTTGAGATTTTTTTACGATTAAATAAATACCTTTTAGAAAGTAAGCAAAAATTTACTGTTACACATGGCTATTTCATACCTCATAGAAACAAAGGTTACAACTCTAGACAGCTTAAAGGACAAAATCTGTGTCAATAATTTGAATAAATTTTATATTATTATTTGAATTTTTGCTGTGAATTAAACTTTTTGTTCATTTGACTGAAGTTGAAAAATTTTCGAAATCCAAGGGATGTAAAATTTTAGCAACGAATTGAAATTCAAAGTTTTTACCTATAGTCAATAGGTTATTCACGCTAATGTAATTTGAAAGCCAAAATACTGAAGTTCCCACATAAATCCATTTTCAGTGTTTTCACACATCATTTGTCAGGTTATGAAAAAGACGAAGTACAGAAATTTTTTGAAATCGAAGCGCTGGAAAACTTTTAGCAACGAATTGAAATTCAGTGTTTTACCCATAGTTAATAGTCTGTTTTCACTTAAGGTAAATTTGAAATCCGAAATACTCAAATTCCCACCTAAATCCATTTCCAATTTTTTCACACATAATTTTTCATGTTATGAGAAAGACTAAGCAAGATAAATTTTTGAAATCCAAGCGCCGGAAAACTTTTAGCAATAAACTGAAATTCAGTGTTTTACCCATAGTTAATAGTCTGTTTTCACTAAGGTAAATTTGAAATCCGAAATACTCAAGTTCTCACTTAATTCTAATTCTAATTTTTTCACACACAATTAAGCATCGTATGAAAAAGACTAAACTAAAGAAATTTTCGAAATCCACGCGCTGGATAACTTTTGGCACTGCATTGAAATTCAAATTTTTTTCTATAGTTTATGATTTAACTACACCCAGGTAAATTTGAAAGCAAAAAATGTCTCTATCTCGGGCTCTGCCAAGTTGTACCAGAAGTTTTCTTGTTGGAAAATGTAGGTCGGAACGAATTTTCTATAACGAGGGTAAACAAGTTGTTCCCGTTATAGAAGTCGATAATATTAGTACACGTTTTGTTTTTTGTTTGCTTTGAAAAGATAATGATGACTTATGTAATGTTATTAAGACCAGGGCAAAGTGATATTTGATTTTCGTGTTGATTTACATTGCGCACAGCGACTGTATGTTGGATTAGCACATGATGGATGAACTTGTTTATTTGGTTTGGTTGTAGAAAATTGAACATGAAGTTCGGAACAGAGAGTCTCAAATGAAAGATGTGATACGAACTGCCGAGGAAATGATGGAGACGGCGAGTGCTGAGGAAAAGACTAGGCTGCAAGCTCAAGTGAAAGAAATACGATCATCTTTCGAGAGGATCAGACAGAAATGTGAACGGAAATCCAAACGCCTGGAAGAGGCGTTGAGAGATGTAAATATATAATATGCACCATTGGCACCATATAGGATAGGTAGCTTTGTTTGGTCGGTGAGTTATTAGATTGCCTCATGACGTGCTTCCTTATTCCATACAGGCTGAGAAGCTTCATAAGTCAGTCCATATGTTATTGGAGTGGCTGTCGGATGCTGAAATGAAACTACGATTTGCAGGATCATTGCCTGAAGATGAAGAAGGAACTAGGGCCATGCTTGCTGAACAAGAAAAGTGAGCGCTACAGTGCTAGTTATTTATTTAGTTATAAGGTCAAACTTTCTGCAGAACTAAAACAGCTCCTAAGAGAGGGTTTAATGTAAGTGAGCTACCAGACTGTTCATAATAAGTTATTTACGAAGTTTGGAAGCGACAAGCTAAGTTAGTATCATGACTTGTGTGGCTTAAAAGTATCGGGCGGTGAGTAGACAAGCTAAAAATCGTTATAGGGCTGCAATTGTGCTGTTGCCATACAGTGGATGAATAAATACTTATGCAACTAAATGATAGACATTTCACGTGTTGACGCTATAAGAATCAGAGTGAGGGAGGTCCAGGTTGTTGAGAGTTTGTTGTGTTTTGTTGTCTGTCTATTTTACATAGGAAATAATGATTATTTCGTGGAAAATGAATTTTTGTCAAGGTTGAATCGTTATGAATTGAAAGTAATTGGCCTGACTTTCACTGGATTGGCTTAGGTATAGGTAGTTAGCATGAAGTGAGCTGATTGAGCTCATTCGGATGAGTGAATATGCAGGGAGCTGGGTTTTGAATTACAGCAAGGTTGAGTTGACAAGCTTTGTATAAAGTTTTGTACTTTAATCAACAGATTCATGCGTGAGTTACTGAAGAAAGAAGTAGAGAAAGACGAAACTCTGGAGCTAGCGAGAAGTATTCTAGACAAAGCTCATCCGGATGCTGTGAATGTTATCAAGCACTGGATATCCATTATTCAGTCGAGATGGGAGGAAATCTCTTCATGGGCTTTACAGGTAAGAATTTTTGAATGCATGATGCTTCAAATATATTTATTTGACTGCTACTGCAAATTGAATGATGTTACTGAGCAGGAGAAATCTTGTGCTAACTGTATCTATAAATGAAAAGTATCTATTGGGAGATTTTTGTTGTCGATTCGACGGAACAACTTGTATAGTTCATGTGGTTTATTGTGTTAATTGAAAATTCGATTACAATTATCATTGTGTAGCGTCAAAAGAAGCTGGAAGCTCATCTGGCCATGTTACGGGAACAGGAGGAATCGTTGGAAGAACTCATGGCTTGGTTACGGCAGCGTGAAGACACGCTCACACAACTAGAAGCGGAACCACTGCCGGATGAATTGGCGGAACTCCAAGTTTTAATTAAAGTAAGTGAATGTGTGGATTGTTCGCTTTACTTGTAGAATTAAGAAATGTTTTCACTTTTTTATGATCCAGTTGCGCTAATCATTATTGTGTTTGTTTTCAACTTCATGCGTAGGAACACAAAGAGTTTATGGAAGCAATGGCAAAACGTCAAGTGGAGATAGATGGTGTTTGCAAACCCAAGTTAATCAATCGGCAGCCAACAGCCAAGGGCAGAATTGCTGGTCGACTTCGTAGTGCTACCCCAGGGTATGTTATTTCCCCAATTTGTATGCATTATTGTTTCATGCAGAGTGTTGTGTTACTACTATTTATTACTTCTGCATTTGGATTTATTTATTGATACGGTTTATACTATTGTATTACAAGAAAAACCATTGTGGCTTGCCATTACACGAGCCACTTTTGCCAGAGTGAAAGGATGTTAGAAAGCATTACTTGCTTCCATGTACAAAGCATGTGGCTGAACATTTAGCAATATTATTTTATTTGTATAGCATGAGCCCCTGTTTGAGCAAACTTGAAAGATGAGATGGAATGGAGAGAGAGAGAGAGAGAGAGAAATTTGATTTTGTTTACTTTAATAGAATACAGGGCTCTCTCGCTCCCTCCATATCTGTTGTTTTCCACGAAAGCTACCAGCGTGCACATATATGTGTATTAACGAAAGATTTATGATTTGTAGTGGTGATAGTCGGGAAGCATCTCCTGAGTTGGATTTTGCCCAACGTAAAATAAGGTTTGTATATTTTTTGCATGTTTGGATTTGGATGATGATAATTTCACTAGTGTTTGCAATATGATGAATGTCTAGATTGTGTACTGCTTTGTTTGTGAATGTATTTTTTCTTACCCTTTTTTGATGTTGGATGACAGAAACAATATATTATATTGGAATTTACAAGAGATTGCTTGCTGCTGGCTCAACTAAACTATTATTTATCCATCTGTCTCTTTTTGCCCATATGGTAGTGTTTTGACGACAGTTCTTTATATGGCCTATGTTTCCTTGTGTTTAAGTGTACACATTATGCTTTAATGTGGACACATTTATTATCCTTTTGAGATTTTCCGACGACTTTTGTTTGTGTGTGCTAAAGCTCTCAACTTTTTGGGTGATCATTCATTTTTGGTAGATTTGGAAAATGACAAGCACTTCCAACTGAGCTGAACTGCAAGCTTTGTTGCGTTGGCGCGTTTTAAGGAAATTTTGTGTTCTTTATGTTGTGACCACTTGATCTTTCTATCTTTTGTAGTGCGAAATTTCATGTGGAGAACTGGAAAGTTTTTGTACGATATTTTTGGCTGATTCGTTTGTAGTGGATGTTAAAGTAATTCATTTTTGTTGTGGAAAAATCTGGGAACGAAATGATGAAAAAAATATTGTCTGGCTGATTTATTTATTTAGTTCTTACCGGTAGTACGTTGATTTTTGTAAAATTTACCCTTTTGTGACATTCACAGTCAAGACATTCATTGAACTCTGATTGAATATTGCAAGCATGTGTTTGGAATGAGCATGGATTTTGTGTGTACATTTCTTTTCGCTACTGCTATTTGTGTGATTTAATGTAGTCCTGGAAGAGACCAATCTCCAGACCTGTTTCCACATATTGGACCACGATTTGACCGTAGAGGAAGGTACTACATCTTTTTGTAGTGAACTTGGGTTTTTTTCTTCCTTTTTTTCTTGACAGTTTGGGTTGGGTAGTGTGTTGAAGTAATGAATATTGTATGAGCTTATGAAAAGGGTGAGCCTCTTCAAGTAGATAATGGAACGTAGTATTTTGTGTGTGCGTTGAAGTTAATCAACAGTATTGTGCTTTTGCTTGCCATTTTAAGCTTTAAAAGGTTCCTTTATAATCGCCTAGATTGTTTATCGATGGGATTAAAAGACTGCTTGAGTGCTCACTCTCTTGCACTGTATAATTCTTGAACAAAGATTCAGGTTGTTGATTTGTGGTTGTGGTTATTAAAACGTATGTATATTATGTCGTAATGTTTCATTCTTTATTATGTAACTTGAAGTTCACTAATTTTCTCCGTAATATTTTGGGTACTAAATTCAGAGTAGAAAGAATTAATGCATATAAGGTTTAATACCCTGTCATTTAATTTTATAGCAAAGCACTGGAGCCACAAATCAAGAACCCAAGGGTGAAAGCTCTATGGGACAAATGGAAGCATGTATGGATGATGGCTTGGGAACGTCAACGGCGTCTTCAGGACAAGCATAGTTATTTGCTTGAGTTGGAGAAAGTGAAAAATTTCAGTTGGGATGACTGGAGAAAACGAGTGAGTATAGTATACTATATGATTCTTTTATTCAAAAGGGATTTAACCTGCTGTGATTTTAACGTGGCAGAGGCAATGTCGAGTTTCCAATCATATGAATCATGATACTAAAGGACTTTCACTTGCCTTGTTTTCAGTTCCTCCGATTCATGAACAATAAAAAATCTCGTGTGACTGACCTGTTCAGGAAATTGGATAAGAACAATGATAACCGTATCCCTAGAGAAGAGTTCATAGATGCCATTATGAAAACAAGTAAGTTCATTATCGTGTTATCCTTTGTTTGTCACTTCCACACTGGTGTATTATTATGGGTGATGAAGTAGTAGAAATGGAGAAAGAGATAAATAGTATGAATGCTCTTCTGTTAGATGCAGTAATAGTGTGGAATTTGGAGCAATTTAGAGTGTAATACTCCTTAGTTGTCAACTATTCAAGAAGAGTGCACTATAATTTGATTGCTTTGTTGTTAAATTTCTTACTCTTCTTTTGGAGTAAGTGGTAGACCGGAAATTGAATTGGCTTGGATGGCTCATTATTTACTGACAAACCTATATAATCTGTAGTCAGCGTTCACCGTGTTTGGGTTTCCGGCTATTGAATGTGAACTTTATTAAGTATGCATAAACTAGCATGTTTATGTATTCGAAACTATTGTAATTTGGCAACTTGTGCTTGTGATTTGTTGATTTCATTATGGGAAAGTATAAAATGTGTTTTTGTGTTCAGAATTCCCCACAAGTCGTTTGGAAATGAATGCTGTGGCTGACATGTTTGACCATGGGGATCACATGATTGACTATATGGAGTTCATTGCTGCACTACGACCAGACTGGGAAGAGAGAAAAGCTTCATCCGATTCAGATATGATTGACGATGAGGTCCAACGACAAGTTATGAAATGTACTTGTCGTCAAAAGTTCCGAGTTTTCCAAGTTGGCGAAGGCAAATACAGGGTATGTGGGGGTGACTAGTGAATTGTTGTAAACTTTCATGTGTGAAGAAATTAATAGTGGCATTAGTGTAATAATGTGTCAGTTGTTGGATGTCAGTTTTCCCCGTCTGTGTTTGACAGACGTTTGGGTAAGAAAAAAATAATAATTGCGTTTTTGTTTTATGCAGTTTGGAGACAGTCAGAAACTTCGTCTTGTGAGGATTTTAAGATCCACTGTTATGGTCCGGGTTGGTGGAGGTTGGGTTGCTTTGGATGAATTCTTGGTGAAAAATGATCCTTGCCGAGGTAAGAAAATGTTTCATTAATTAGGCGTAGAATACTATTGTTAATTCCGATTCATGTCTCATTACTAATGGGCCATTAGCATAAGCTCCTTCAAGTCGCATTGTTTGAGATTATTTCTTGTTAAAAGAGTTGAGCATCGCAGTTGAATAGAATTGATGCTGTGGTCTGGCGAAAGTCAATAGTGTTGTTATGATACTTTGCGATTATGATAGTTTGGAAAAGTACTTAAGCTTGTAAATGTAAGGTTATATTAGTTTAATAGATCAAAAGGAAATCTCAGTAGGGGGATTGGATTGCTTAAAATTTGTAAGCTCTTGGGGTTGCTGTGTAAAGAATAATCTTAAACTTGAAATAGTTCAATTCTAGTTGTTTTCTATAGCTACGACTAATCTGATTGATATTTGAAGGGGTGAGCTTTTAGTTTGTTTGCTTTGGTTATTGCGAAGGTACTTGGAAATTTCTTTCTGATAATACTATTTATGTACTTTGATAATGTAGAATAGTATTTGTGGAAGGTATGGCCGATCAAGGCAATTTGCAACGACCAAAAACAGCGATAAAATACATAGAATTTGACGACAGTTCAAATCAATTTTTGAATGTAAAACAGAAATTTCGTTTCTAGAATATCTTCTATGGATAATTAGTCAGTTAATGTGGCAATAAACCCGAATTTTTTCAAACTTTAGTGACAGGAAAAACGTAAATTTGGACGATTGAACTACAGTTTTGATCTTTAAAAACAGTCACAAAACATACACTGGGCATTTAAACAGCCTTAAAATAAATAGCAACGACGATATAAAATTTTAAATGATCATTTGAGACCATTTAAAAAAGTAGTTGAGTTTACCATGTTAATTCCTATGCTGAGTGTAAGCTTAAGCTTGTCTCCGGTCCGGAGACAACCAAGTTTGTTCAAACAATGATTATCAGTTTTTGCAAAGTGCCAGGCAATCTGCCGCCCTCTGGATATTTTTAGTCTTCCAGCTTACTCACGGTGTCACTGTTATTGGAATATGAGACAAATATAAATGAAATGGACACCAATGGATGCAACTAACTAATGTTCACGGTCTTTCCATAGTATCAACACTTCTATGCTACTGTACTTGTAACAGGATAAAAATAGCTGCTTAATGTTATTCGGCTTCCCCCGATACATGGTCTATTTATACAAATTCGGTCTTTAAATGAGTAAATTTTTGTGGCAACACGAAATATAACTTAGCGAAAAAACCATTCCTTTTTATTTTGAAAGGCACATTAGGTCAGCTCATGCTCATGCAAGTTTTATATTGAAATGGTCGGTGTCATATAATTTTTTAGTTCCAATTGAATTTGATCTCTCCCAGCTATTTTAGACATTAAGTACATGAAATTAATGGATTATTGTACCCAAAAATTTTTTAACCCATCTTTTTAATACCAAGGAACAATGGCCGACCTATATAGTATTAAGGTATTAATTTGTATTTATATTTGATATGTCATCAGACAAACACGATTTTACACTAATGAAGTGAACAGATTGTCGATGAAAGTTTGGTGAATATTTAAATCAATATGTTCATTAAAACCCTCAAATCACTTACTTTAGTATTGAAGTACTCGTTGCTATGCAAAAGCCGTGGACTTACGTAATTGGTTGCTATGTAATAGGGCTTTAGATATAGTTAGGTAGCTTATAACTAATGGGTCAAGTAGTTATAGTTATAGTAAGCCATTATTATGTAATGACTAACTTTGGGTTTTAAACTAACATTTTCTGGTGAATTGAAGTGATGCTACATCTTGTGCCTGAGTTTTTGGCCACTTCAGGGGAACATGAGTGGTTCTGTCCATCGTTTGGTCACAGTTGCAGCTGTAAGAAAATTGAGTACAAGTATAAAGTATAGTACAAAGTCGTAGTGCAGTCTTATTCTTGAGTTTTGTATTCCATTGACATTTGTAGTCTTCCTCTTCTGTATTTGTTGTACGTAATGACTTTTGACATTATTGGGGATGATTTATTTTGGCACAACATGACTAGTTTCTTCTTGCACACTTTTATTGATTGTTGTGACTGTTTAGGTGCAAAATATTTTGTTTGACAGTCAAGTCATTGTAATCAGATTTTGTAAAGTTTGCTTTTCCCATTCATTTTTTTTTGTGTGTACTTTATCAGTTACTGCAAGTTCAAGTTTTGCCTTTAGTCTTGTTGTCGTCACTTTGGTTCAGTTCAAGGTTTTTTTCAAGAGTCCTTGTTGTTTGTAATTTATTTGTAGATACACTTTAGCTTTTTTAGTTTAGTTAGTGGTTCCTAGTTATTTATTGATATTTTTCGGTTGAGAATGATAGTAGTAGTTGTTAATTTGTGAACGTTACGTAATGTGTGGAATGCTTGTTAGTTAGTTAGTGGTTGTGCACGCTTGCTTGATGGTCGCACAGATATTTATATTCATTCATTCGTCGGGATGGGATGACTGGTTGACGGGAAAGTTGAGAAAGACCACATGAATAGTGGCATGATAACTGATATATGTAGTGTAGTATATTCTTTTGGTTGGGTTATGGTCTTTTGCCTGGTTTGGTTTGTAGCTGCGAGTTTATAGATGAGTGAGCTTAACATATGACAGAAAGTAATGGTAGCAATTTTTATGTACGGTTGCAATTTTTTATTTTTTATTATTTCGTTGAGTTTTTGAATCCCTTAAGTTGACAGTTATGAATAGTATAGGCCCGTGAAATGATTTTGAGCATGGTAGGAGGAACTATGTAAAATTTTCTTTTGGTAGTTCTAGTTTTATTGCATACTTTATTTTGATTCTGGTTTCCCATTTTTTGTGTTCCGTTTCCCATACATTTAGAGTGTATCTTGTGACTAACTTTTGTTGTTTTGTATGTTTTTTTTCTTCACTAAACTCCCGGTATATAGCCAAAGGACGTACAAACATTGAACTGAGGGAACAATTCATCTTGGCTGATGGAGTTTCTCAAACCATGACTGCATTCAAGTCGAAGATAAGTGCTAGCTCCGTTTCAAGTGGGAATAGATCTGCCCAGTCCGTCCCTACAGCTGGTCCTATTACTAAGGTTTTGAAAATGATTTTTTGTTTAGTGTTTTTGTAGTCAGGCTGTTGCTAACTGCTTATGCGATTTGCTTTGCTATGCATTTTCTTAATTTAATACAGAGAAGAATTTCTATAAGTTCAATGCTACTGTATTTAATTTTAGCGAGCTAATTTCTTTATAAGATTACGTTAGAATCTAGGGAGAAAGCAATTGAATATAATAAATAGTTAGTAAGCTATAGAACAACAAATATCCTATTTTTGCATGAATTTTCAAAGAATTTACGTAGCCTATTTGTGTGAACGTTTCTGCAAACGATAGATAAAAAAAGTGAGCAATGTTTTAGGGATTGAGTTGTTCTATTTCTGTACTGTTGTCAATACCTTTGGGATAATATTGTGTTCTCAGTTATATTGTTCGCGTAATTGAATTGTGAGCTGGCTATAAAACACATTTTTCATGAACTCGCTTACTCACTCATATAAGATATTCATTGTTATTCAATATATAGTGCCAAAACTACGTGGAGAATACTGCTGTATTTAATATTATGAGATAATGATTGTATGGAACATTTGACAGACCAGACATCGGATGAATATTTCCGAGTCTGCCTGCATAATTATATTGAGCTACTATATTCAATGAGAATGTAAAATGCACAGTGGACCGTATAATGGCTGAGTTACGACCTCTTTTCGACTCAATTCGAAATAACGAAGGTTTCGAGTTATCATCAGACAGTGAACATCATCAACCTGGATGTTCTTTAATGTCCAAGAACTCGGCTCAGTCCTCTTCTTCTTCGTCACAAAGTGTGCGTGTACATCATCAGCATGATTACCACGGCATGAGGATTAAATCAAACTCGAGATGGAAGCCCGTTTATCAGTGGGTCGGTAACAAGGGTTAATGGAATATTGTGCCGAGATATGTTGTCTGCTGTTTTGTGCATGCCACGTGTTTATTAATGTGAGTTTTTTAATGATCAGCGACCCCAATTTGAACCTGTGGATTTGGTTTGACTTTCATGGAAATTATTTATTGGGTTTGTGAAATTTGTAAATGCAATTAACCGCTAGTTTACTTTGTTAAATGAGTTCGTAATTGATGAAACAGGTACGGCGAACTCAAGCTTTTTAATCAGTGTAATTTAAATGCGGGGATGCAAGAATAGTACTTGCCCCAAATTGAATTGAAAAAGTGGATACCTGACGCAATAGTTAGTTAGTTAGTTAGTTGGTATAGTTGTGTGCACCCTTTGAGATTTGTGTTTAGGAATTGGAATTATTGAGTTGTTTTGTCGGAATCAAGTAATTCAATATGGGATGACAGAAAATGGTATAATGTGTTGTTCAGTCGTGTATATAATAACATGTGAAATGTCGGTGTGAAAAAGGATTTGATATTCTGTGTATATGAGATTTATAAAAGTGAACATACATACATGGAGTATGGTGAACGAGTTTTTTTTTGTGCTTAACAATGCTTGCAGTGCTGTGGCTCTTTTGATGTATTAACTAGCCAGTGTCTAGGTCAATGCAAAATTTGCAGCATGTTGATTTACCTTGGATGCAAGTATTTGTGGTCTTTTGTGAGTGCATCAAATAATTGGTAGATTTTTAATACCGCTGTGGTTGATTTAGGTGAAAGAGAGGAGCATTCGAAGTGTGCCCATGGGACGTGCACGGTCTACTGATCGAACTACTCCAGAAAGCAACTATTCTGACGATAGCTTCTCTTTGTCCAGACTTCCAAGAAGAACCCCTGGACGTATGTGCTTTGTTTTATATTTAGAGCAAGAATATGTGCTTTTAACGAAAAGAAAGTATCCAGACTTGCTATGCTTGCTTATCAAAATCATGTGTTCAGTGGATGAACTACTTCTTTTTTGCCCAGCCAAGACTATCTCTCATTTTTTCAATGGTAGACTATAAACTGGATTGCACTGGATCTTTGCAGTCGTAATACGGATATTAAATTACAAATTAATTCTTGGTAATTCAGTAGAATTGTTGTTGAAATGAAAGCAATCATAGTATGATATCTGTGATTCGGCACTGATTGCTTTCAGTGTAAACTGAAGTGATTAAACAGATACACGATTCACTGAGTCTGTGACGCTGAGTTGTTTGAATTTATAGGAATGACTCTGACAGGAATTCTTTGGTACATTATGTTTTGATTACAGGTGTGAGTCAACCTGGCTCTAGATCAGGAAGTCGACCGCCCAGCCGTGCTGGATCCAATGTTTCATTAGATAGCACTGGTAAGTATTATAAACTTTCTCCTGTCAAGTGCATAGAAAATTATATATTATCTGCTGGGCCTAAATATTCAGTGGCGTTGTAAAGTTTGGTTTATTATTATACTCAACCCTTGGCCTATTGTATCATTCATCTTTTAGTTTATAAGCTCTTAATGTATTTGCTATGTTAGGGTTGCGCTATCGGAAAGTAGAACTTCTTTAATTCTCAAATCCTTTGAAACGAGTTGAAGCATGAATATCTGAAAGATTTATGGGTGCTAGCCAAGTCTGTATGACTATGTGTATTTGAATTTTGGCGACAGCGAGAAAGTAATGTGGAGGGTATTTTGAAAAAAAGGCATTATATCATTTTGCCTGTCAGTTTGCTCACTTTGAAATTTGCTGTGTCACAGATGAAGGTAGAACTCCAGTTCGACGGTCAACCAGTCTGAAACGTGGAAGTTCTGGGACTTTTGGTTATGGATCTCGATTCGGTGGCCAATCGACTACATCTTCTCGACCTCCATTTTCTCTGAATACAAATGTTCATGGTCAGAGTGGCGAAAGGTAAAAATGATTAATTATAATTGCTTCGTGAATGTGGCGAGACGAGTGATTACTGACTAAGTGTTGTAAACCGTATAGTGAGGAAAAAGTTTTAGATGTATAAATAAGTTGGTTAGAAAGTTTGATGAGAAAAGTTCAGCAATCAATTTTATTTTGCCAAAAAGTATAGAGTAATCTGTTCCACAGTATAGCTTTAAAAATTAACTAAATACTGGATTTTTACTGCTTTTCTATGTAACAGTGTAGTTAGTTGATTGTAGTTTGACTTGCTGGAAATTGATAGTTTAACAAATCATCAATGTTTCATGCAGGAGTACTCCTGTCTCACGTGCTCACTCGTTTACACGTCCATCTAGCTCACAGAAAATGAAAAGAACTGGCTCCGCTTCAAGTATCTCATCACTAACTATGTCGGGTTCAAGGTAAATAAATCATGTACTAATATTGCCAATTAATTATACTCGTCAATATTATGGGCATTGGAGGTACAGTTTCCATTGATGACTCGATAACATTTTGTTGCGAATTTTCATTCATTAAATTCAATCTAGTGTATTTTTTCTATGTTAATGGAACAGCTGTTGTTTCGAGTTAAATATAGTTTTGTGTTTGTCAGCATAGCCTTGCCTTGCTATTGAATATACGTTTTAGCATATTGATTTTTGGAATCGACGGATACTAACGTCCGATGTATATGAAAAATGTTTGACTATATTGATAAGCCCGTGGGGATTTTTTTTTGTGAATTCCATGGCCTAAAGCTTCCAACAGTTTTGAGTTGTGTAGAACAACACCCAGCATTTAGCCCTGTTGAGCTATCCGCCTCCTATGCCCATATTAACGAATTAATTAGAAGGAATGGAATAACAAACTTACTCTGTATATTAATCAGACCGTCCAGAATCCCCGTGTTCGTGGGGGGTGACGCAGGATCTGGAGATAACAGTATTAATAGGTAATACAAGCCAAAAATTTAACGCGAACTAGGTTAAGTTTCTGTATTACTTACTATGGAGCTATTCATCAAGTCTTTTGCTGTTGCTGTTAATAATACATGGATTTCATTGACTATCACATAACATGGAGTGGTGTTGGAATAACTATAACAAATTAGCTTGAATAATGATTGCAGATCACGGACGCCTTCTAATAGTAATATTCCTGTTGCCACTTATCAATCTACGCCTACGAGGTAGGTTTTTGTGAAACAATGTTTTTGAGTATACTGTGTGTGGGACTTGTTGATTTATATGGATGTTTATGGATGGATAATCTGATCCATGTTGATGACTGACAGGGACTTATATGAATGTTTAGGGTTCTCTGTAATGTATTTTGAAGTTTATTTGGGTGTTTAATATTCTTTGGAGCTAAAATGTTTTGTACGAACTTTTGTATTGTATTCGAAGATAGGTTGAGTATAGTATGTGCGTAGTATATGGGAATGGAGATTGTGTTTACAGATATAAGAAGATAGGAAGGTTTTATGAGCAATGAACCATAAGAGAACTTTTTTGACATCCAATTATGTGTGATGATAAAAATGTGTTGAACTATGTTTTGCAGAGGCAGGACACCGTCACCGTCATTTGAATGAAATCAAGTAGTGGACAAAGTTTGCCTGTGAAGTATCTACGGATAGAGAATGTGTGTTTTTCTATGTTTTTGGAAATGTTTAAACGATAAGGTCTATAATGTTGGCTGAAAATGTGGAAGTGCTCTTATGCGGAGAGTGCATGCACGGACTAAAACTAAAAGGCCATAACTTTCTCCAGTATTTGTTTTTTCAGTAGATTCCAGGCATTTTTATGCGTCTTCTTCTTTACCTATAGAGTTATAACTGTGAGACCCTATTCATTTCACTTATGGTGTGCTATTGCTACCTTTACCTCAATAATCTTTGGTTAGTAAATTCTTATATATTTGTTTTAGTAGTATGTTATTGTAAGCAAAGGAATTTTGTTTGGTTGTTACAAATAACAGTCGTTGAAAGTGTCAAAAAAAGTATCCTCCATGTATTCACTTAGTTTGTAAGTTTAAAAGCACAACTTGTGAGAACTAACGGCTGACCTTAAAACGAAATGAGCAACTTTGATAGGGCATCACATGGTGAGCATTCTGAGTAGTAAATTCGTTTTTATTGTAGAAGCGCTTCATGGTTCGGAAATGCAATTTTTAGCGTGTAGTTAGCTAGCTAGTTTCTTGGGGCACGCAAAAACGTGTCTCCCTGACTTGGCTGAGAAGTATTCAACGGGGAAGTTTATGTAAGAAACTTTCTCTCTGTGCTTCTTGGTCGGATTTTACGTAGGACTAGGTTTTATTATGTAAAAGAACACAAATAGCTCTGTGAGAACTGCCTCCGTACATTAGGTAGAGAAAATCTCTCGAATATCATAGTAGCTGAGGAATAAACATAGGAATTTTTTATTCATCTCACGTTGTCCCGTTATTATCTACTTGTACAAAATTCACGCAACAGGCATTTTATTTTAATAATATTCACTCCTGCTTTGTTTGCGTATTGCAATGCAATTGTATTCATCGAATTGTAGCGTTCGTGTGTAGATTATGGATTAGGGAAAGTTTCAGATTCCTTTATCACACATATAGTAGATAGATTAGATTACATTGGAGTATGAAAGGAAAGTTTCTACTTATGATGAAAATGTGTGGAGTGATTGTATTGGTCGCTTGAAAGAGGATTTTCTCTAGTGTCCTCTCTTTTTATCCCATTCATGTGCCCATGAGCTTGATGAGTCATTACTGCAACGTTAATGCACATGGAGACAGATTGATGATATTATTAGTGTTACTATTATTACACCCTTGTGGATGGATGAGTTGCGCTAGTTTTGTACCCATGTTTCAAAGATAATGCATACAGGCCTTAGTAGAGTTGGTGATGGGATAGTTTTAATGATGTGAACATTTAATACTGTAGAAAGAGTCTGGTGTGACCCAATATAGATGGTTCACATTAATATTTATTTTATGGGATAGTTAGTTGGTTTGGTGAGCGAATATTTGGAGATTTTTTTTAAAGTGTCCAGCAATGGTTTGCAGAAAGTATTTTTATGGTTATTATTGTAGTTTACATATGTTGTGTGTGTGTGAAAGAGAGGATGAGGTTAAATTAGTATCCTGTATCTGTGTGTACGAGAATAGAATGAGCAGCAGCTGGTTTTAAGTATTAAGTAGTGTACGTTTCAACACAAATAGTTTGTATTTCGTGAGATACGACAACAAGTATTACATTGCCATCTTTACATTTGTAATGAGTAACGTTGGTTGGTTACTGAGTTAGTTAGTTAGTAGAGTAGAACTAGGAAATATCATCATGGAAGTCATGAAAGCGTGTAATGAAGTTGAAGTAACTATGTGAAGGATTAAAAAAATGAACCAGGAGGAATGAGAGATAGTGCATTCTATTGATAGGGAAATGTGTATGTACATAGATTAGGATAGGAAAACATTCAAAGCATTTTTCTAATTGCCAAAGGGAAGAAATTTAAAAGAGTTGTTCATTTCGTCCAATGTTTCACAAGGTTGTGAAAGTTCAAGGGTAAAAGAAGCTATTTTGTATTTGCTTCCTTTATGAGTATCTATTTGGTGTGCACATGTTAGTTGGTGAGGAATTCGGATGCGCGTGCTAATGGCGTAAACAATGTGTGCAGAATGTAAATACATACATGTTTTGCAACCTTCCTTGGAAAGGTTGCTAATATCACATCTGTAACCTTCAAGTATTGATAGTTGGTTGTACTGTTTGCATACAAGCATATTATTTTTTAAACACACCGTATGTATTTTATAGCTTTCATATAACTTTCACTAGCAATTTTAGGAGTTATTTGTTGGTTAAGTGAGGTGGTCATGATCAAATGTAATTATTATCTATAGTGTAGACGCTGTAGTATTATTATTAATGTGATGCACCAATGAACAAAAAGAAACACTAGTAACAGTGATTATCATTTCTAATCAAACAAAATGGGAAAAACGTCACTTGTGTGAAAAAGGATAATAAATTAATATAATGTACCTATAAATATACTACAACTACCACTACTACTACTTGATGTTAATGTTAAGTATTCTATAATCGCATAAATTTTACACGGATATTACTACTCTTAAAAATAACATTGCAATAGCTGTTTTCAGAGCTATTCTCAGGTTTTGACATCAAATGAATTACATTTTGAAACGAAATTAATAAAGAGTATACTACTAGAAAGAAGTGTTGTACTGTTTTCATTTGCATTAGTTGTTTTCAGCCCAACCCTGCACTTATAGAACTGCTCTAATTTGTTTCATCATTAATCATTTCTTACATTACATCACACTGCTGTTTGGAAAATGGTCATGACAGGAGTTCATTTTTTGTTTGTGGTACCTGTGATCTTTCTTGTGGAAACATTTGAACCTCTGGTGATGGAAAATTTCTGATCCAAGGTCTATCCAAAGAAGCCACAATCTCATACTGGGTCGGCTCATGCTTCCTGTAATTAAAATGGTGGGATAAAAATAACTTTTTAATGCAATTTATTTGCTTTTCTTGCTGTTGTCATCATAAATAGTACTACAGGTAACAATAATTTGAGCAAAAAAAGTATTTGAAACCCATCGTCTGATTTTCAAGGAGCATTGGTCGACCTGTATTCAAGTGTTGTCACCATTGGGAATCTGGTAATAATCCATGGATTAGTGAAAGCACTTGTTATTCATAGATGAGTGAAGGCACTTGGGAATTGCCTCGTCATTTACTATTGGATGCACTGAACTGTAGTTCTTTTCTTTGGGTGCGTTCTAGGGGATAGTACTGGAACATGTCAGGGTAATTTTTGCTTCCATGCTAATGAGGAAACGTTATACTTTTGATTTTTTCTCATATACGTGTGCTCATTGGATTTGCTTGAGATACTATCCCGTATACCTTGATTTAAAGTGGAGAAATGAGAAAAATACTCTGCTTTGCATGGACCTTGAACTGACGTCAGCTCAGAAAAACGTTCTTTGGCTACTTTTCTATAATTTTTCTTTTCTGTCAGACTAATGCTTATCCTAAAAAAGTGCCGGTCTTACATTTTTAAATGCGTGTCATATTTTGTCGTCTTATTTCGCGCCTGATGACAAGTTTCAATATTAGTTGTAAACCTATTGCTTTCTATTGTGACAGTTATCAGTTGGTTTCGTTTTTTGTCAATACGAATGTGCGAATCTTACCAGGTACAAAACGTTTGTTTTTTGTTGTGTTCTTCGGAGTTTTTTTGCCGCACCAGTAAACCACTCAAGCTTTCGTTCAAGCATTGACTCTCTCATATAAGTTAGCTTTCATCCACTCTCAATTCAAACACAATGATGTTTTAGTTGACTATTTTTCAAGGGAGTCGGTAAGTTATTTACTTTTTAGGGTTTTTTTAAATCAGTTAGTTCCGTATGAAAATTATAGGTAGTTTGTAGATACAGAGCCAATATCGACGACTATTTATGAATCTGTAGTTTATGTAGGGGTAGAGGTCGGTTTAGGGTTTATGTATAGCATATGCACCAGCACCAAAATATCCTTTACACTCAGATTAATGGCTCGGCTGCTTTGGTGTTAAAAGCTCAACCCATTCTTCACTTTGAAGGTCGTCTCCAATTCTTACATAAATTAAACCACATCTGCCCTCCGCATGTGTCTGGAAGTAAAAATCATTGGGTAGTAACAAACTAACTAAATGGTATAGAAAACTTATCCTGCAGGCTCATCGCAAGTTGGTTTCACTTGGGTTCACATTTGTGCCAATAATTTATTGAGCTCGTGAGTTCATAGATGGGTTTCTGGGAGACAAATGAATTGCATTGTAATCCTTTGTTTGAAATATACGATGGGAATTTTTCTTTGAATGGGTAAAGCATACGCAGTATTTTCAATTAGGAATCAAGAACGTGTCCCAATAGCTTCTTTGAGATTACTAGATTACTTTCATTCTACGTTGATCCTTTCATTTTTAATTGAATTCATTATAGTTTTAAGTATACACATACGTTTTATAAAATATAATAACCCTACGGTGTGGGTGTTGATGTCTTTTTAGCCCGAGATAGGGTTATGTGATTGCTGTGGAGGCCTGCCCGCTTTCTTGTGTACATAATTGTTGTCCAAAGCAATAACCGATCGCTACGAAAAAAAAATCACATGCGTTTTTAGTGAATTTCTAAAACTCTAATGAAAATAAAGATGATATTGGACCATACCTAAAAGGTGTTAAAGGCACTAACACAACACTATATGCAGCAATGTCGGACAACGTCTAAGGAGTGCACCATGACCATGGAAATCGTCAGGATAACTCGTATGTATTTATTCTATTTTCAGAAAGCTAAATTTTTGTAGTGTAAGACTACCCCTTAAAATGTATGCATTTCCAATCGCATGGCTATGAGATTTAAAAATTTAGATTGCAATGCATAAGTATTTATTATCACGCAAATATAATAGTCGTGAAACGTGACCATTCACTCAATCTATTGTACCAATTGCTATCAGTGTGTACTGTGTAGTGCATTGAATTGAAGTTAATAATTTTCCCTCACAACTCAATGACCAAGTTATCTATTTATTACTGAAACCCGAAAAATAAAAGTCGCCGTATTAAGTACTCAAAATGCAGTTGGTAATGATCCCAAAACAGAAAAAATTTACTTCTGTGAGTTGAATGCACATCGCAAATCTCAGAGGAAGTCATTTGAATCAATAATATTAAGAATTACAAACAAGGGAATGAAGCTTTTAATTCTGAATGTGAAAGTTCTAATACCAAACTATCTACTGGCCTGTTGCCTGGAAGTGAAAAATGTATGCTTAAATTTTACTGGATACTCATATTCATCATTAGTCAGACTAGTTATTTGACGAAAATCCGAGGCGCCTTTTGTGTGTAAAACTGAAGCTCAATAATCTGTCAGAACAGTCCAACCACAGTGTCAGAAGATCCCTGCCACAGATTTCTTTAGTCTATGCTGAGATTAGCCGTGAGAAAGGATATTTGAAAAGCTGGCAGCGACTGTATTCATAGTTGGTTAATTTTTGAGCCAAAATGCGTGTATCTCCGCAAGATCTGACGGTAGTATAAATAATATTCATGCTCGTTTTACCAAACTGTGTATCATCAATTCAGAACCTGTCAAAAGAAAGGATTCATCCCTGTAAAAGATGGCACCGTAATTTTATATCTGTAAAAACACTAGGATTTATTATTAAAACATGCCTTGTGTACTAAATACCTCTAGCTGGATACTGGTATCATTGGTTAGCGCGTGTCAGCTATAGCAAGCGTTTGTCAGATTACTTGTTACGGAGCCGAAGGCGGAGTCTTAGAATTACAAGAAACGGGAGCGCCCTATGCTCCACATGTTAAAGCTAAAATCACCTGAAAACGCAAGTTGGAATTTCTGTTAACACACTCTGTTTGGAACGGGGTAAAAGTTGTGTGCGCAGTTTTCAGACAGGT
>Ga0210040_10000739_pt1 | contig 52547 bp, 24 predicted proteins | sample CryGeyCG12114_NA_FD_185462 | JGI IMG/M metagenome (GOLD analysis project Ga0210040, IMG submission 185462) | Groundwater microbial communities from aquifer - Crystal Geyser CG19_WC_8/21/14_NA (SPAdes) (version 2) | ecosystem: Environmental > Aquatic > Deep subsurface > Groundwater | place: USA...
AAGAAAATTACTGAATAGATAGGTATGTAGGGAGGAAATATTTTGTACAAAAAAGTAAACACAGGGACAAGGTGAGAATGTCCACTAATACATGGCAGAGGCACCAGACTGAGAAGCCAGTATGCATGCACAGTTGTAATGAGATAAAAAAGGGGAAAAAACGTCGTCATTCCCTTTTTCCCTGTCACTTATAATTGCTATGTCGGTAGTATTTGTCGTCTAACAGCTTTCTTGATGGAATCAAAACTGGAAGCTGCCAGAGTACCGATCCCGTGTAACGAAAGAAGCATTATACAGAGAAAGGAATCTTTTTAAAAAAACTCGTAGTTAGTGGCAAAAACTTATTGGAATCTACACTCATTATAATCGTATACAAACAAATAGACATACATTTTACAAGGGGGAAGAAAGCCAAAGTGATTTGGTGTGTATCAGACACTGCAAGACATTTTTTTCTAAATTTCATAGCCATAAAAATACAGCCAGAAAAGTGATAAAACTTTCAAGTATGAGACACAAGAAAAAACATGGACCAAGTACCTCTCCTCTCACACCTTTATCTGTATCGAACGAGTCATTAGATCACACCAAGAACCCTTGTTTTAAAAAAAACAAATGCCATCTGTACAAAGACTTGTGATGAGCCTTTGTACACGTTTATATAGGTTCCATTGCACTCTTAACAGGCCGACATGGTCGTCTCACAGACAGTAGTAAAAATGGTTAGGTAAAAACTTTACAGGCAGGCATGGAGAGCCTAACAGAAAAAAGTCGAAATTTACAATAACAACAACATGAGTACATTCTATATACCAAACCAACTAGTATAGCAGTAGCGGCAACAAGATTCGTTAGAGAACTCTTTTAGCACTTATCATCGTAAACTAAATGAGGGTCCTTTTCATCACAAGTCGGCCTACCAAATCCCATATATAAATATATGCACAGAAACTAACTAAAGTGAAAAAAACGCATCATTCCTTCCTTCCACCACTTATCAGCACACAAAAACGCACCCATCATAGTTCGTGAATTCAGGAAAGAATCAATAGCAACTTATATAGACACTAACCGAAACTATACTCAAGCCCGCAATTTGCGAAACATGTTGTTTATGATCTTTGTTTTTCCAAGCCGACGCATTTAACGACATGTGCAAAAAAATAAGACTGGACTCTCTAATGCACACAGTTAAACTTTGCACCATGACTGACTACTACATAAGAGTTGGCAAAAATTTGCAAAAAAAAGTACATTTTTGCAACAAAGCATAAGTTCATCATCTAACTAAATAACTTTGCCCATAATCTCCTGCACTCTGGGTTATCATGCGACATTTTTTGGGAAACTTAAATATCCATAACTCTCAGGCTCAGGGATCTACTTGATTGGATTGTGAAAAAAAATCACTTAGCATTCATTTTCACCCAAGTAATAATAATGGATTACCACTGGGGAACTAACTAAACTAACTAACTAAGCTTATTGCATAGGTAGTCCGACAAAAAGACGAGTCAACTAACTAACACATGGTACCATTAGACTGAAGCATGCTTGAGAATGTTCCCTAACAGGGATCACTCCACAAATGATCATCATCCTCATCATACATACTGATCTCTGTGTGTGAACCAAGACGTTGGAGGAGGACTCAGGCGGTAAAGATGAAAGCCAAACTTTGTCGCCACAGTTCGCCATGGGTCATCGCTTAAGCAAACTGCCACTTACTTTGGTTCCTTTTTCGCTTCAGGCGACTACCTACTCAATCACATAAGCAAAACTTGCATCTATCCTTCCTCTTGGTATAACTAAACTACAATTTACTTATACGTACGCATACTTAGTATTCCTGCATCCAATAAGTGGATCCTACTTGAACAAATAAGAAATAACCTATCACTTCGGTTTTTACACAGTCTTCAAGCACATAGCTGGAATGATTAACTAACTCGCAGTAAGTTAAAGTTAGTATTATATTTAGTTAGTTAGTTAGAAAGAAGATTGCACCATAGCACTATATGAAATGTGAATGTAGATATCTTGGAATGACGAACATCATGCAGGCTAAAAATCGAGTGACTGACTATTTGTATTCATCGACACTTGAATGAAAAAAGTGGCCGGAACGACTTCTAAAGACCTGTATCCATCACATGTTAACAACATCGAGAAGTATTATTGATTACTGTCCGCCCAAAGGGTTCTCTCCCATTCCATTCATTGCTCTCATAAGGAATATGTTATAGTGCTACTCTGTGCACTTTCAAATGGCTTGTAAAATTATGCTTAAAAGGATTCCTTTTATTACGAAACCAACCATCTCCCTATAGAACTAACTAACTAAAAGTAAGTTTTATCCGCTATGAATGCATTTTTTCTTTCGTCATACAAAATGCCCATGTCATCAAAAATTTATGATCAATATGATGGGATCTCACAGAAAGTGATATAGCATTCTCACTCGCTCCTCACTATTAGCATAAATGAAATGCTCACCATTTTTGCCTTATCATCCACCCTGTTAACTTTATGTGTGTGCACACATAACCTCTTCATCAGCAGAGGCGATAAGTAACACACTTTAGAAGACTCGCATCATACGTATTCAGACCTAACTAACTAACCAAACAAACTAATAATGGCCGACACAGAAGGCCCATCATAGTCATCATATTTGTGCATCAAACGCGCTCATTCATCATTATGCTCAGGCGTACGTGAAAAAAAAAACAGAAAAGCACAGCCGAGACATACACAATACTTAGTTTTTCCTCCCGTCGAATATTATAGGGAAAAAGAGGCTGTGACTATGAGTTTAGTACCTACACATACATACTACTAACTAACTAACTAACTTACTACATCAAGTGAATTAATGAGCACGAAATCATCGGTGGCACTTTGGGTGTGTAGCTCTTATTATTTTTATCATCATCATGATTGCTCCCACCGTAGCCAAATAAATTGTACGAGCATGAAAACGCACACACAAGCACATATTACTAGACTCTATTGTCTTTTGTCAAACCGTTTGGTTCCCTTCCGTGCGAATAAAAACAATATACTCATGACAGAGTGAAGATAGCACCAAAATAAATGCCACTGTGTGTGCACACACTACTGCATGCAACAAATGAATGGAATGTCACTCTCATTATTACGTGCACATTGCTTAATAGCTATTAGACACATGAAAAAAAATATGCACAGGGATAAAAGGCACAATACTGAGGATAATAATGGATCTACATTGGGGAAAACTAGTAGCAGCAGGAGTAAGTAACACAGCCTACTATACAGTATATCTACCTTGTTGGGTTCGTAGCGAATTAAAATCAAGACATGCCTTAATCTGTCATTTCTTCCCACAGCCAGTCACTTTTAATGGCGTGCATCCTTTTTAGAGGCTGCTTGCGTTTGTTATTTTTGCCTCAACACTAATGAATGGGCTTTTGTGTTGTTTGTTAGTTAGTGAGTTAGTTAGTCAGTTAGTAGCCGCCAGACTTACTTACCCGAGCAAACATCTGAATATACTGGTTATACAAACTAACTAACTAGCCAACTAACTTTGGTTACATAATGAGAGTAAGAGTGAACATGACATGTGATGATTTTAACTAGAGTGTACAATGTAACAAGTCGGATTGCCATGTGTGTGTGGTCTGGTCTACTCAATAGTTATTAAAAGAGCGATAGACAAAAGTTAATTATTCGCAATGCGACGAAATCTACTTTTTCACTTGAACATTGTTTCCCTTAGTTAGTTAAAGCAAGTGAGTGACTGCGTGTGTGACTTAATTAAAATTCTCATTCATTCATTGCAACTCATCACTAGGGAGCACATTCTCCAATATAATGCATGTGTATAATTTTGTGCCAGTTCCAACCTATGTGACACTCACAATGAATGCTATTCACATTATTGTCTTTGTCATTTTAATTAAGAAAGTCTTAATGACGACATTTCCTGTGAAAATGTCACCCATTAGAGCCAAAAAATTTCATACTTCATTTCTCACTTTGCCGCATCTACAACTATAGTTAGATAGATTCCCCATTTTGTACTTTGTAATCATCGTGCCGCGTACGATAATTTTCATTGTGTTACCAACTGCGCTAAAATTGCAAAACGGAATTCTCCACGCCAACAAAACTAACATACGACTATCAACGGAATGACACATGGAATACAACAAATGATTCGCTAGTCGTAAACGCTGACGAGTCTCGTAGTTTGCACATTACTGTTGTGTCAATTGCCAAAAATATATTATACGACTACAGGGAAAGGAATGGTTGGATGCCTACAAATTGTGAGAAAAGGGGTGAGCAACTACAGAAAATACTAAAACAAAGCTTAAATTTATGTCTATGCCAGCAAATCGCTTTCATTTCACTCTATTCTTGCTCATTCTACTTGAATATATAGTTATAGCCCACACATAATATATAAGGGAGTCAGCCAATGGCACAAAACTTTACTCCTTTCATGCACACTAACTAACTAACTAACTGGAGTGAGGAAATCAAATATTCCTTCATTTGCTTATAGTCGTCATGGTGATGCAACTTTCTTACGGAAAAAATCTCCAATACCCACGTTACAACTACTACAAATGAAAAACTAAACAGACACATGTTTTCAATATTGAAAAATCACCGAAGCTAATGATTTAAATAACTCCATTGAGCTTACACTTCACTAGCGTATTGAACGCGCGATCTACCTAAACGCTATAAAATAACAAATATTGACAACACTATTAAAAATGTAACCTTTCCTATCAACCCCTTCCAAAAATTCACAATCTATAAAACCCTAACTCGCATAAATGAGCCTTCTTTAAAGCATTTTTGATGAAAAAATGGAGCAAAAAGTTTTAATGAGCCCCAGGGCCATCCCAGAAAGAGCAAAGACATTAGGATAAGTTTCCCTATTCACACATCAAGAATTCAAATAAGATAAAGACACACAGAGCGAGAGAGAGTGAGAACGAGAGAGAGGATGTTCCCACTATCACTAACACAGATCAAAGAGAGTTGCCGGCAATAAGCGCAGTCCAAAAGTTTAGCTAATTAGGCACAAAACATGAAGGAGACCTTGTCCTCAGCCTTCCATCCGCTACTTTGCTCAAGATGACATTTCTTGTGACTACTGACGCCACTTTTTCGCCTTCCACTACTCCTGCATCCATCCAGAACTCGGGGAAGAAAACTGTACTCATCAATTCGATTCGCTCTGCTGGTCACTTCCATTGCTACTACCGTGTTTGTAATATGTGTACAACAACCATACCCTAGTCACTCACTCAGTAACTCACACAAAATCTAAATATATATTCCTCTCTGTCGACTAACTAACTAACTATACTATACCATTTCATTTGTGTACAAACCCGCATATATCCGTGCCGAAGACTTGACAGAGCACCAGAGCACTTGAGAACCACATAAAGGTACCCACACGCTCACTATAGCAGCTCAAAATCACTCACTCACTTACTTTTAGCCTTTATCTGCGCAAAATACATTACGCTCATAAGGAAATTACCAGCGTGTTCGTTTTTTGTAACTAACTAACAAACAAAATAGCTGCTCTGACTGACTAGACCCCAGGGAAGAGCTTTATATTGGCAAATGCGGTGTACCAGAGAGTGGTGCTCATTTCCATAAAACAGTCTTAAAAATCGGTGTGCAATCCTTGAAGATGCATGAAATGAAAGGTAATAAATCATGGGTGCTCACCCCTTGACTCAGCACTATAATAAAAGGATTGTGAGCCAACCAACATGGCAAATGTGTACAAGAAATAAGATAGGAGGAGGAACATAGTCAGTGCAAGATGGTCTGATGCCCGTTTAAAACTGGTATTCAGTCACTCACCACTGACTCAGATATCTGTATAGCACTTACTAACTAACTAACCAACTATAATATGCATGTATATGCATTGCATGCATACTAACTAATGGATATTTCCCAGTAAATTTCAGTTTATACAGCTAAAAGTGAATGCCCCTGGAAATAAATAGTGAGCCAGTAGCAGCAATAATAATAGCAAAATGTTTCGATCATCCGTGAAGACGACGACGAAAACGATAAACCATACTGTTGTAGTAACTAACCAACTAACCAACTTATATGTTAAGGTCACGCCGGAATGGCACCAAAACACAACATGTTGTAAGTTACAAATACACACACAGGGACAGTGAGGAGCTCAAGGTAGACAATTTCACAAGTCGTTTCATTTCACCAACATAATTGAGAATAATATTTTTAGTCATTCGTCTTGTGCCGGGCTTTTAAAAACTATGTGCATGAACGTAAAACATCTTTTCGGCATCATTGACTCTGTCTCTCTCATTTCCTTACTTACACAGCAGTTACCACACAACAGAGTACACACGAGACTATAAGAAAGTGATGCCGCCTGTGTATACTAACCACTTTCAGGGAAGAGAAGGGTACCGACTCATTATCTCACACTAATGATGAACTAATGTTTAATAATGAGTTGCTAGGAGCACTTAATTTTCTCTCCCCCTAGTAGGCCAAGCATAGAGATGTTTCTTTTTTAAATAGCTACAAACTAAACACTCATTGATCCCTGTCTACGAACCTTTTCTGAATTGCAAAATGTTATATCTATATATATGCAGCACAGTCCGTCACTTTCATTAAGAAAGAGTGCACGTTTCAAAATAACCTATAAATTGTAGTGCATCTCGTGTGCACTAAATTAATCAAAACGAAGGTAAATCGTGCCCCCAATTGATCACGTACATAGTATATTTGCTCATCAACATGAAAAATGTATGCCCACTCGACATCTTTCATATGACAGCATAGAAATCTCCAAATGACACTTGCAACCTGATCTCTATCAATCAAAGGTACAACGCACAAAGATCAATAATAATATGCTCAAGTGATACCTATCTCTCCTCACGTTTCCATATGCCGCCTTCAAAACATATTTTATCATCTCAACAATCTACGCGCATTTTTTTACACAAACAAATCTGAGCTAGCAATCTAGCAGAAAGTACAACATTGGAATTCCGATGAGCCAAACTAAAGCGACTTCGTGTCATTAGATTGGCAATTCTTGGGCAACTAATAGCGACACACAGTTACTAACTAAATAACTAATCATTAGCCAAACAAGTCGTTCACTTTATATATATAGTTCAACTACTACATGCTGTAGCTGCTCATTAAATTTCCAATCTCATCATACATCAGCATGGCAGTGGTTCATTGATCAAGTACACCTTTCAAAAAGTTTACATCTTTCCGACTCAACTTTAGATCATTATAGTCCAACTCTACGATTAATGAATTCCACAGAGTCCTTTCAAAATCCACAGAAACAAACGATCCGAATCGCCCTCAGACCTTTACACTACTTATAATCGAACTAACTGACAAGATCGTACATGTGTTTCATAATACTTTATCAATAGATCAGATCCGCATTTTTTACATTTAAAACCCCAAAAAATTATCTTCCACATATTAAAAAAGAGTTCAACTTTTTTCTTTTCCTACATTTTGACCATGCCAAATGAATCTCTATTCTACCTAATCTGTGGTTTCTTAAACTCCCGTGCATTCTGTTTCTGTGCTAAACAGTGAACTTCAGCTACTATTTCTTAATACGGTGCACGGCATTACATATAATACACAATGCATTGTGTAGAAATTACCATTGAAAACATAATGAGCCCAGCGTTACTGAGCCAACCCCTTCATTAGTCATAGATAATCTCTCTGGTGCGTTTATATATTATACATATATCTGTCAAACATCAGTAAAGAGATCAGGGAGGTCACTCATTCAATCCATAAGTGTGTATCGATGGATTTTAAAGGGAGAAGACAACACTCGAGAACAAATGGGCCCAATGTGTTGCCTTCCCTAATTTACATTTGTAATCAAGCTTAACCTGTGACTCTAACCAAAATAATGTAACTAACTACTACAACCCGTAATTTATTAGAGCAGACAGACTCACAGTTAGTTAGTTAGTTAAAGTTGGTAGACCCTAAAAATAATCCAGCACTAGCAAGTTTCTCTGTGGAGGAAAAACAAACTTTTGGTCCTACATTTCAATGACATGTGGAGCAATAAAATAGTTTAAACGCAAGTGCCAGCGGTACAGTACGTGTAAGCACAACTAAAATACAACTCCTAGTATATAATCAAGTAGGAAACACACTCACTTTTTCTCTCTTTTTCCTGCTCCAGTATCTCTAAAACCTTTGGCAAATGGGTTGTTATCTATTTTTAACTGCGTTATCTGTACAGAGAGAAAAAAAATAATGTTACCCAAACTTTCCAAAATAAGGAACCCAGAGGATAGGAAGGAGATCACTTACCTTTTCATTTTGATATGCAGTTACGGCAATAAATTCAGTTTCCTTAAACACATACGTTCGAAACGTTGAATACGGTAGCTTTAATATATCATTGGCTCGAACTAAATGAAAGCGTGGCTGGTATTTGTGCATCGAGTTCAGGATAGTCTGTAAACACAAATACAAACAATATTAACATCTTAACAATTAATTACTCCATAAAATCAATGGAAATATTATGTGCAAACCAAACCATCAACATCTTTTTTACCAATCCAAAATACCACACAAATTGACTAGACTGAGAAAAAAACCATATTGTCATACACTATTTATACTCAAATTTCATGCAATCCAGGGCTACCATAGCCTTTCTTCCAACCTATGCCAATAGCCGTAACTTTAACAAAGAAATCTATCGAATACGCTAGCAAGCACATATAATTATCAATGATGACCTTATATGAAATCCAGACCACTATGAATACAAAAAAACACGCATCATTATTTCCTCCGAGAGCTCATCAGAATATTAATATCACTCATCCCGTCTCCCCTCCTGCACAAAAAGTGCACATTAACTTCCCTATGACCAGTGAAAGTCACATCACGTCCAAACACACACACACACATGGAAAGTCAATTTGAGATAAAAAGATGGATAATAGTGGAGAGCGTCAAAAAACGAAAACCACGAGCAATGGCGATTAGTTGCACAAGCTACGTGAACTGCATCCTCAAACCAACAACAATTACCCTACTGAAAAACCAAAAATATTTAAAACCTTATCAATACACATTTCCAACACCGCATAAAAAAGGCTCAAACTTCAAAAGTTGAACATTTCTAACTCAACTCCATTCCACTACTCAACATTCCCCCGCACTAAAGTTAATTACGTGTCATCAAGGGACCAACAGGAGCGTGAATAATGCATCAAAGCTCAATATAATTATTAGCATGTTAATTTGCTTTTTAAAAATACTCAGACACCATCCCAGTCTCACACCTTTTATTGCACCACCTTCTTTTATCCAGTCTTCCTACATATCTGTCATTGCGTTTTCTCCAAAAAATCTCAAATGTACATGGAAACCCAATGTGAAGGATTAATCCGCGTTCTTTGATATCTAAAGATCAAAGCCATATCCATGTCACCACCATCCCCGTTTGCACCCAACAACAACAAACCTTATAAACCATAAGAAAAAACCTGGGGATCAAAGAGAACACAAGAAAGTATGGAGAAAAGGTCTAGCTGGATGGAGCCGTCACGAACAAGACTATGATTCCCATAGTCGTCATCCATACACAACAGCCGTATATAACTGACTAACTGGTGAGCCCATGGTGTTGTTACTAGTGAGGATGTAAGCCATTGGATACATGTACAGATCCAATAGCTTTCCATATAAGGGCTCCAAACTAACTACCTAGCTATGGATATATAGGGAGAAGGCGCTGGAGAATGAAAGTGTGAGTGAGTAGGAGGAAGTAGGAGATGGTTTAAGACGACTAAAAGGAAGTACGAAACGGTACTACTACTACAACAAACTCTGGAGTTAGTACTAGTGGTAATGCAAGGTGAGTACGGATAAAGGATGGCTTTACAAACTCACTCGTTTGGTGTGAGGGATATGGTCCCCGAGGCGCCGGCATTATATATAGCATTTGTAGACGAGCACCAAGTTAGTAGCAGAGCATAAAAAAAACGTACAGGCTGAGGAAGATACTACTGCTGGGAGAAGACGGCAGAGTCTATATCGATCCAGGGTGAACAAGAAGCCAGGAGAAGAGAAAAAAACCGCACTAACTTTAGCTGTGAAAGACACTACTACAAGTTTTACCTTCGAGTGTGCATTCAAGTTAAAAAGAACTAAAAGAAACTTAAACAGCTTTTATACTACGCTGATATATTATATAGTGAGTTAGTTAGTTAATGTAGTTGTAGGTGAACATAGGTTTAAACTGACTCGCCTGGCATATACTAACTAACTAACTGGAATACATAGGAGGCTAGTGATAAAGTGTGTGTGTGTAACAAAAAAATTCTTCAAGGGAAAGTGAAGAAAAGGAAGGAAACTGGAGAGGAAAAGGCGAGAGCAGCTTGGGCCACCAAATTCATCTCAAGTACATGAAAAACTATATAGTTAGAAGTGAAGGGAGTGAGTCGCGGATGTAAAAGGCAAAGAATAAAAAAAACTTTGACAGCAAACGAATGAAAGAAGGGAGAGAAAAAGTTTGTAAATAACAGGAATAGGAGAATTGAAGCCTGTGGCAAAAGCACAGCTTCTTTTACAGCCAAAGCCACATTCTTACCCAATACTTACTATAGCAGTGAATGTGAAATACATATTTACTGAAACGAATAATACTACAGGATACCAAAAACATGCATCATACTAACTTACACACAGTGGGTTGAATTTTATATAATCCCACTCATTTACTCACTCACTAACTACTGTCAAATATCAGCTCCATAGTATGATGCCAATAATAATAATAATGCAATGTAACGTGGTCTGGTCTAGCTGCTAGCATTAGAATTAAACTGCACACATACTAACTAACTAACTATATTAGTCTACCATACTTTCTAGTCAGTCAGTCAGTCACTACACTCACTCACTCACTACTGCTTATAATCAGTTTTCTCCATTTTCCCTTCCAGCTAGTGCAAATAACACATGAACACTACTCCCAACTATCCATATACTGCAACATCCTTACTTTTAACTGTAAACTCCCACAGGTCTTCTCTCCTTTTTCCTTTCTCTCAGCTTTTTCTCTCTTTTCCCGTCCCTTCTCACTAAACTTAAGTAGTTTCTTTGCAATTCATTCAATCTAATCTATATAAGCGACTGCCTCTGCCTGCTCTCTTATGTGTGGGTGAGTGACTGACTCGCTCCAAACCCTTATATCCTACTATTCCTTACTATCATTCCCATCCTAACTAACTCCTATATAACTTTCCATGTAGATACATCATCTCTTGTTTGCACCCAGCATTTCAATCTCGTCCTCACGCCCAGCTCATTCCTTCCATTTCCGACAGTCAAAAATTTCCAGCAGACAAATAAAAGTTTCTATTACATCCCTAATAATAGTGTCTTTACTACATACACACATATAGTTAGTTATAATGCAATCTGTCAGTTCGTTAGTTAGTTAGTTGGTAGTCGCCATACTAACTAACTTAAAGTATCTAGATGCAACCATGATGTTGTTTGCACTCCTCCACTTTCTTTATTCATAATCAGGAGCAGTGGTTCTGTGTGTGTATAGACAGACACGCTCCTGTAAACCAATTTGCCCGTAATTTATTGAGACTAGAATTTGTAGCACCTGAGTAAGTGAGCCACCTACGCAATAATTATTTCCCTCATGCAGATTCCATCAACTTGTGCACAAGCAAACTCCCATTGGTGACATGAGAGCCGTTTGGAAATGAGATATGTACCAAATAAATTAGGTGCATATGCTATGCAAAGCACCATTTTGCATACGCAAACTAAAGCGTGGGCACATCACGTCAAAACTAACGGCCAGACAACAGCGAGTCTAGTTAGATAGTTAGTTAGTTAGTTTGTCAGCCACTCAATAACAATAATTCACAATTAGTACTGACGACTGTATACAGCACACTTCAAATCCTATATGGAATTCAGACCCATTCATCTTAGTGATCATATTTATCTAACTCACTGACTGAGTGATTGGCCAAACCTATTAGCATGTGAATAACTGTACATGAAAAGTCAATTGCTTTTCCTACACGTTCACGTGTCTCTGATGGCACCAGTCAAATCTTAACCAACAAACTAAATGAATTATTATCATGACTTCTTCTTTACCTGTCTAATGCCATGCCAAAATATGGGAATACTAACTGCCTTATTTGATTCCTTTGCTAGCTACTAGCTTACGTCCTCCGAAACTTACTAAACTAACAAACAAACACTCCAAAAAATACACTCAATTGCTCTTTTCTAATCTACTTTTACGTGGCTGTCCACCCACTGACATCTCTAACTTTAAAGTCATTATTCTTGTGCAATTAATCAACCCATTGGATGACAACACTGTAAAAAGTAGTAGTACCATTAGGACCTAACTAACTACAAAGGACTATAAGTTGTCCTGTGTTCAATTCACCACACAAAGTCATACGCACAAACTATTTCTTCCTTCACAAATCAATTGAACTCGACACGGAGAAAAAGTGGAATATACATATATTCATCCTCACACTTTGCTCATTGGCTCAAAATGCCTAGACCCTCCCAGTCTTGTTGGCCGTCTTTCATCACTTCTAACCGCTCACATTTTCTACGCAATTGTGTCATGTTATTGCTCCTTAGTGACACCACCCTAATAATCACTCCATGCATTCCCTAATCCTCTAAAACTGTAGTACATTCTCACACGTGCAACCAACTAACTAACTAACTATAAAATTAACAAACTCATTCCATACACTAACCAGTCCCTATACACAACCTAATAAACAATGGATAACTAAAGCTAACTCACGGAAAAATAATCACCAGTTGTCCACAAGATTTAAGATGGGCTACATCGATATTTTAATTCCCCTTTGTATACAAAGAGATGTGTTGATGGCAATTTCATCACAGTGTGAATTGATCCCACCTCATGTGCCGTATATGGAGACCCAGTAACTAACCAGCTACAAAAGGATTTACCCAGCAAGCACTTTTTTTTGAAAGGCGAGTTCGTTCTCATGGAACGCGTTCGTATACCTTGCAAATATGGAGAGATCACAAAAAAAGGTGTCTCTCTTTCACAAATATACACAAGGACAGGAAAAAAGATGAGGAGGAGGAGGCTGCAACTATAGCTATAGTGTGTATATCATCAAAAGGAAGACAAAAAATGAATTAGAGGAATCATCAACAAGATGAAGACGACCAGACTATTTGTATGAATAAACGACATGACGTCCTCTCGAGTACAAATCACATTCACAATGGCAAGCCAACAACACACAAAGTTCACTGTAGTTTATGTGTGCTTCATTACTGACATTATTACGATCATCAGCCTACGTTATGCCCTGGTCCCTATAATAGAGAGTACGTAAGTTTCACCCATGTTTACGGACAGGATTTTAAGAAAGAGAATTACATGGAACAATAGTGAAGAGGTGATGGAAGGGAAATCCTCATTATTATCATCAGGCTATACAGCTCACATAAAAAGATGAGTTCTCAGATAGATACACGGGCATTTTATTAGTTCTTTGAGTCATACATACTAACGTACGGGTGAAGAAAAAACCAGCCCATTTCCATAGAAGACAAATACAAAAGACTGTGTGCTCGGCATTCCAAAAATGGAACAACAAAGTCGCAAAAGAAAACTAGTGAGGGAAAAGGTATCAGACCGTACAGATGAAAAATATACAGCTGACAAGATTCACACAGGCATAATACAAAGGTAAAAGCAAAGATTTCAGTCACTACAAAAATGAATACAATGATGGACATAAATAACAGAGTGGTGAGTGAGTGAGTATTACTAACTAACCACTGTGCTACTAATTTATATGATGAACATGTTTGCTATAAAGATATACATACACTTTAGGCTTGTTAAAGTGCAGAACACTAGATAGTACACTATAAGAGTTGGGAATATATTGCACATATTTGTTGTATGCAAGTATCGGAAGTGCATATGTAGTGAAGTACAAACAGAGAGGGAAGAATCCTTTTACAGCTCAATGAATTATCTTCAACTAAATATATCTACTTGTACATATCACTGGCTACTTGGTTTGCTTATCTGGACGTCTATATTAAAAAGGTAGAGGCAAGTCAGCCTCCTGTGTATTCTCAGCTTACGAAGCTCATCTTATCTCTTTCAAACGGTTGTGGTACACGTCACATCTTTTTTTTACCCTTCTATAGTCCCTAGGTATACGAGGAGGGTAATCCAAATGGTCCCTTTTGCTGAATATTACTGCCCCGAGGTGTAAATATCATTTTTCGTCACAAATTATGGAAAAAATAAACAGATATTACTTCAGTATGGATATTGCATATTTTGCCAGGGGAAACAAAGAACTCATTGGGAAACCAAAAGGTAAATTAAAAGGGATACTGCTGCTATCAGTCGCCCAACTTTTAACCTTTAATTATTGCAAATACACAAAAAAAACAAAGATGTGGCAACAAAAGAGCCTCACTAGTTCAAAGGGATTCAGGCAGACAATAAAAACGCAATGTGGTGTAGCAATAGAGAAAGTAGAAAATATGAAAAATTACTATTTGCCTACGTCTCTATGGTGTAATGTTCAAATCAAGTGGTAAGCATTTAACATGGGGGTTACTAACTAAAAGCTTATCTCCGAATAGGGCAATGAGATTCTTTGATCTTTTTCCTGTAGGGAGCGCAATACAAACTTACAACTGTATACAACCCTAATAAATTGGCGATGACAAATTATTATTATCGAAATTTTCCCATCTTCATTCGACATATTTTTTATTCTCAAAAAGTATTCGCTTACAAATTATCGTTTTGCCGCATTTTCACACCGGGAGCATAGAATTTTGGCGCTAAACACATTCTTCAATGTTTTCTTGCTACTGCATTAGAGTCACCCACTCTCACTCAGTCACCTCGATTACCAAAAAAAAAATGCTTGTCTTAATACTGAACGCAACTTTCCCCTTTTCTTGTTGAAAATGACAACTCATTTAAAAGCGTACGGCTCTGTGACTCTTTTGAATGCATAAAGACCAGGCGGTGCTACACAAATTATTCCCCGCTATATAAAATGCATGGGCCGACGGGAAGTAACTAAAAAAAAGGAATTACTCATACCACTTGGAACCAACTAACTTTTCCGTCCATATCCCATGATTTGAAGGCTAACCTACACCACCCTACTATACCCATACTTATTTTTTATTCAGCATGACAAGTCAATCACTTGAACAAGGCTAGAAATGCCATCCAAGTCTACTTGAGCGATCAATCAAAGAAACCCCCAAGGTAAGAATGCACGCTTCAAAATTCACACTTTATTTACTCCCAGAGAATTACTCAAGTGACACTTGATTTCCCTGCATTTAGTTTCTTCGCCAGTACTGCATCTCAAAGTGATCCGAATAATGCAATCCCAAACAACAGGAATAATTAAAAAAACCTACCTCACCCACTGTCTTAACGTTACAAAATTTAGCAAACTAATGCACCATTGTCATCCAGCCTTTGGTTAAAAACTGTAGAAAAAAACATGACATATCCAATCATGCCAATGACATGGCTCAAATCAATATAATCTCTTTACATGAAATACTAAAAGTCTGTTGGTACTATAAATAATTGAGGCATACCAAAAAAAACGGTCTTCTCCAAAGCGTTGCATGTGTAAACTTTGAACAAACCCAAAATGTACGGGAATCCTACTAAATGACTGTGAGTGAGTGCGACACTTTTGCTCTATACAAATGAACGATTAAGAAACCATTGGAAAGACTCGAAAATATGGAGTACTTAGTCGTCACGCCTTTGCCTCGCACTAGCTAGCTACTAATGCCATGTTCGTTCAACGTATTAATGAACACTGCACACCATTAGTTATAGTTATTATGAAACACATGTATGTTGATTGAACCACCAGTAGTGTTCTTGATACCTTGGATTCCCATCATACATATTACCAGCCCACCGCTAGTGAATATAATAATAATGACTGACTACAACTTACTCGTCGTCATATTATGTGAGCTCAGCAATTTTTATGAGCGTAAAAACCTTCTAGTGATTATCACATGTCCGTGTGGAAAAGAGTGGACAGCTTGCTTACATGAGCTCATGACTAATTGCATTACATCCACGCGTATGTCAACCCGAATAAACCAACTATAGTTAGTTAGTTGGATAGTTGGTGCCATATAAGACATTATTCTGAAGCTACAAGTTTAAAAAATATCCCCACGCATCATTTATATAGCCAAAAAAATATAGTTTTTTTTTCTCCTTCACAATGTACTAGCTCCTGGATTCAAAATGAGATATAAATATGCACGAAAATTTGCCTTTACTTCAATTAGTGTATATTTCGTATGCTGTTTATTTGTAAAATTCATATGTATTTAGGAAACTTGATATGCAGTTCATATAATATATTGGTTTGTTTTGGATGTTCTGTCGACATTGATTTCATTGGTTGGTTACAACAATAGCCCCAGTTCTTCCAAAAAGGACTAGGGGTACAGCAAATTCTTCTATTTTCATCTTACAACTAAAAAGAAAGAAAAACCGATTTTTTCCTTACACTTACAAAGCCATGTTTGTCCGAGATGTTATTCGTTAGCTTGAGTTTATGAAAGGAGACCACTTTTTGCATCCACTGCTCCCCCGTAGATGGTGAGTCGGGATGAATATACATTCTTTTAGGCATCTCGGGATCTGCCTTTCCAGCCACCATCCAGCGGCTGCAAACAATACAACAGTAGGGAATTACAATCATGATTATTTTTTCCCCTTTTTCATGAGCCCGTCTGAAGGACCATTTAAGGAGTAGTATGTACTATATCACGATTTGGTTCACACACAAACATACAAAAAAACCATATGAAAAGGATATGGCTCAAAGGGTAGTTAGTAGTATGACGTGATAACAAAGAATAATATGCCGATTACATGATATTTCATTTCACATGGCAAACATACCATATAATAGTTTGAAAATCTTCGATTCTGAAGTTATAGTTAGTTATACGACTAAAGAAAACAATTGGGATAAAAATTTTTTGTCAAGGTAAGATTTCATTTCATTCGAGTGCATCCCTTTAGCTGTATGCGAATGTGAATTCTTTAGGTTTGAGAGTTTTGAACATTCTAATGACACTTTGTCATGAACTTCCTCAATTATTTCAACACCTGGCCATTTCATATTGTAGTTGCTTTGGAGCATCATTACGTTCCCAAAGGTCATATAAATATATGTATGCTCAATCCATCTAACTAACTAGGAATTTTCTTCATGTGAACTCGTATAAAAATCATTGTACTGTCAACATCTAGAGCTGTGGCATTGTCAACATTGTATAACTCTGTTCAGTTCGTTACTTAAAGAGAATACAATAACATTCATTATTGTCCATGCAAGCATGAACATTGAAATGAGAGTGACTTCTGATTGCATTCATATTGACATGATTTTGTTTTTTATTGTCATTCTGAATGTTTCAACTTAAATGACCATGAACAATTAAATAGAGGGGAAGAGCAGAGAAAAAAATAAAACATTGCGTTAGTAATATATTTCTCATGCAACTCATAAATTCATTCATCATCACAGTTGTAGTTTTTTTTTACTTCAGAACGCACGCAAATAATAATAGTAGTAATAAAATTGCCCATAGTTTGTTTCCCATTGTGAACACATGAGCAGCGGACCAATTTATAGTTCTATTATCATCATGCGCCTTACTCAGTCAGCCAACTCTTTAATTTCCTTCAGATTGATACTTGAGAGAGCCCTATCATATACTTTATGATAACAATGCTGACATATTTTACACATGAAACCAGTTCTTGTAAAAAAAACAATTCAAAATCATTTGTCTAACATGTACAATGTTTCTACCTTTTTTTAGGTTGGAAAAAATCATTCAAATTCATTCACGTCGTAACCAAGTGTTGAGCTATGAACGCAAATTTTATCCACTGTGGCATAACGTTAAACACACATAATTTATAACGACACAAGAAAAAAAAATCCTCTTGGCATCATCAAAACCATTGTTTCATTTCATTTTTCTACTCAATCTGTATGAAAGGACCAACCATTGTGAACTGCTTTTCCACCATTAAATATTTGCACGCCAAATTAATTTATAACTAGCAAAATCAAGTGGACAAACCTGTTATGGAACTTATATCTATAATCGTCTGCAGCTACAATGTCCAGGAGTAGGATATATTTTGCTTTGGGATCAAGTCCTGATACACGGAACTTCATTTGAGGAAACATTTGTCTGCAAATCAAATACATCAATCATTATCATTTTATCCATTGCATCTCTCCACGTCAGGTTCACCAGAGAGTGGCGACAAAAAAAAAAACTACACAGGTAGGGGTAGGGCTCCAAGCATTCATTGTTCTCACTTGGCAAACTAACTAACTAACTTTTTAGTTGGCTACCAAAGCAGCCAACTTATACTTTCAACGCAAGAGAAAGGAAGAAAAAGGCATTACAGGCGTAAAACATGCAAAGAAATTATGGCAATGCGACAATTTTTTTTATATGTCACCTTGTTCAACAATCCCTTCACGCTTCTCAACTTGTTCTACATTCCCATTATTTTACACCAAGATAACAACTGCTTTTACAAACAATCCCAACACATCTTACAACATGTGTGCACCAAAAGGAGGAAAAAAATATCATGAGGTCGTCATCAAAGCAGTAGCGCTATAATAAATTATATGACTTTTCACTAAGCAAACATATTATATGATCTGTTGGTTACACATAAAAAAGATAACATTTACCAAACGTCAATTCATAAAATGCAGTGAAAACATAAAAAAGCACATTTTTTCCATCCCCATAATACTATATAGCCAACCCATTATCTACTATGGGTAACTTGAATGCAATATAAAAGTTGCGTACGACAGTAGTGAGTTGTTTTTCCTAGCCCATCATACATACAACAACTCGCATATAAAAATACAGATAGCCCATTAAATATGCGGACAAGCTTGTAAAGATTTACTGTGGTCACATCACAGTGGAAACATTAGCAAATAAATGGTGTCATTATTCCCATTGAAATAGCAGCAAAGGGAAACTGCAAGACAAGTTTTATATATGAAACTATCAACTTAATAGGTAAAAAAAACACGAACAATATTAACTAACTTCACTTCCATATAATACTACTACAGTATACCACTGTGTAAATACCCAACACAGAGCGTATGGTTATTACCTTTTCTCTGCACCTTGGGTTAGTTGCAAAGACCAGGGAGACCAGTACTAACACTAACTAACTAACTAACTGCCTATATATAAGTAATTGGGACTGACTGAGTGACTGACTTGAGAGATAAATGAAAACAGGTTTTAATTTAATTCAAAACACAGTCTTTTTCCTTAATTTCATGAGCGGCAAGCGTATACAAGACCCAAGGCTTATGTACACGCACTGAAAAAACCCTAGTTAGTTAGTACCTCCTGTTCATATCATCATGTTCATCCAAGAACACACTACAACTTACTAACTACACATGTTCCATCTAAACTTGTACAAAGGACCGTCCTTTGCACTCACAGAGCTCAGTCAGTCAGTCACAAACTATAACTATACTATAACTACCCACCAACTTATTTAGATAACGTTATTCATCTTCCGCTCTCCACATTTTCCCCGGCAAACACGTAAACTTCATCTAGACTATCTTTGTACCACCTAGGTAGTGAGTAAGTTCACATTAAAAAATAATCTTAACTAACTAACTATGCCTAGAATTTTTCTCCAAACTCCAGAGCAAACACTAGTAGCAGAAAAACAAGTGAAATGACATACAAAGCAAAAAAAAAGTCGCTAGTTTTTGGCCACTCACTCACTAGTTTAGTCGGCTCGTCACAAAATACGAGAGCATATAATATTATGATGATGCATGTCTGGTTGTTGTCTTGCTAACAACTTCACATGGTTAACTTACTCACTCTAACTACTATAAGCAACAAACTCTTTGCCATTTAAAAACAAGTGAACCAAGAAGATAGGGAACATGACATACTACACACTAGTGAGTGAGCAAGCATACAGATCGTCTATATAGTGATTAGAAAAAAGTTGGGCCGGAAATTCAAGAAACTATGAAACAATGGCAACCCGTAGCATATACTAACTATACAAACAAACAAACACTCGTCATTTAAACCATGATAATCTGACAGGCCAAAATGGTGACATCAAAAAGAAGAGACCGATACATATAAATAGTACACACACAGATCAAATCTTACTCACTACCAACCATTGTAAAGCAGGCTATGGCTACATAGCCTTCTATTATTATTATTTTTTGTGTACGGGAAAAGTCCAGTAAGGACATAGAGAGAGTGCTAATGAGATTATTTATAACAAGGCGTGCCACAAACAGCAATGCGTATAATGAATGGGCGTTTTGTATCCGCCATCATGAGCACATGATCACGTCATTGTCATCCTGGCTACATCGTTTTACCACAAAGGCTCATGTTCACTTGTACAGTTGAACAACTCTGACATGCACATTATAAAAGTTTAGTTAGTTTGTTACCTACTATGCTCAAGTTATGAATACAACGTGAAAAAAAGAGTAATCATTTAATTCACACTTGATCCCTTAACTAATAATAATAATATATGGCGGCACCACAATGAATTGATTCAAATTATAGCTGCCTACGAATTTTTAACATGACAATTTTGTTTTGGTCCCAATCTAGAAGCCAGTGCATACATTTTTTGCCCTCCAAAACGATAAAAAGTTCACGAGAAGAAGACTTATATATGTACTAAATAGTTTATAATACTATAAAATAGTTTAACGTGATGTTGGCACTTTGCGAAATACGCTCATCTTGGATTTCAGCCTATCTCTTACGGACTGTCTAAAATGTGCAGTTTCATCAACATGGTCGCTTTACACACATGACTGATGAATGAGACAACCATAAGGTATATACAAGGATCTGTAATTCCTACCAACAACAGAAGAACAACTAATATGCATTACACTTGCAAAACGGAGACGGTGTGGCAATTAATCAAATGAATTTAACAGGTCGTATCTAACTAACTAACTAGCAAGTGCACAAGGATGGAGAAGACAGACTAATAGGATGAGGACAGCAAATAACAAATGGTAGCACAAAGTTTAAACTACTCCATGCTAAAAGCAAAAAGGAATTTGATGTCAAAAGCAACGTAAAAAGCTGCGTTTTGAAAAATGAGACTTGACAGCTATCCCTGAACTAACAAGAGATTAGATTATTGAGACAATGGACCAAAAAGTAGTAGTAATGATACCCATATCATAATTTTTAAACACTCGTTGTGTTCAATATCCCATGTTGTTTTCGTGCCACTTGAAATGAGAAAAAACTATTGTAGTGTGCACGACAGTGAAACAAGAGGGGGAAAAACACATAATTTCAACAAGTCTTATCTTTTCAAGTGGATCAAGTATTATAACTAAAGGTTCAACAAGAAAATGAACCGTCCATTCCCAAATAATTCTCGTCAACATTTTCACATTTTTTCGCCCTACCAGTCTACTCGCTCACCTTTCAAAACCCATATAGCCTTGCTTGCACTCATAGTTCCTAAGTAAGTAATCTGTACCATTTCACTAATGCACACAAATCGAGTCGTCTATACCTCCTATTGTCTTAACAGTCTTCTTAAAAACAAGAGTAATACACGCAGCCAGAGCAAATTCCATTCTCTGCCCAACTAGCTAACTAACTAACCTAAAGAGCCACCAATTTTTGGCAGATGATAAATTAACTGACGGCTAGATGAATACAATTGTCTTTCCTTCCCGCACAGAAGAATAATTGAATGAATATTCAAATATTTCACATCATGTAAGAGAAAAAATCCGGCCGCAGATACATATTTCAACGAAGCAGCTATCCCTCCTCATCATTTCATTATAGCTTAACACATATATTACAGCTTATTAGACATGTTGTTCTCCTTATAACAACATCTCACAACGCATCTTCAATCGCCACCGACAAAACATAAAATCCGTACAAAAAAAAGACACAAACACACACACACAGCGTTTGAACTTCTATTCATTGCTGTAAGCCAGCTCACAATCTGCATATCCAAGCATATTTGATTGATAGCACATCCCTAATCAACATTAGCATGTACATTAGCAGACAAATGATAGGGAGGGCGGCTCAACTGAAACAGAGGAGATAGGATATAAAAAACATTGCCTCTGACCTGACCTGTCTCATGTAAGCAGTAGAGATAATGTCATTCCAAAAGGTCCCACAAAAATACCACTAGCTACCATTAAGTATGAACATACTAATTATTGATACTGCAGTGTGTGAAACCACTGTGTAGGCGAACCAATCTCTTTCCCATGCAAACTTTAATACAAAACTGTAATCTTCATTATTTTTTTACTGCCAAGTTATTACATACTACTGGGTTGACTTAGAGACCACATTTGGAACTGTAACTAACTAACTAACTAACTACTGTATTTACGGACGTCTATGCATTTTTAATGAGTCCCATCGCTTTCGCCACACAGTAGTTAGTTAGTTGCACATACTGTATAATATAATGTCAGTTATCTCGCACTTGTGACTTGTTCGTGTGATGGTGATAACAGAAAAGTTTCCTTTCAACTATCAGTCCACATTTTACCTAATATATAATACGCACTTTGTTTTCCAAGGAGCCTGGCCTCAACTTACTAACTAACTAATGGTCCTAAGAATCAAAAGGATGAGTATACACCAAATGTCCCAAAAAGTCTCCTTACTTAAGATAAAGAAGCAGGCTACGGGATTACTCTTGCGGTCTCGTTTGTCCCATTAAATGCATACTGGTTGCAAGATTAGAGAACAAGTCTAATGTCTGGAGGTCCTTCAGACCAAGTGAGAATCACAAAAACGTGGTCACTGTGTGAGACCCTTGTGTGTCCCATCCTTTTAAGATTCAACGAACCAAATGAATCCGAGGGCGCCGTGATTGCTGACACAACTCATGGAAAACAATGGGGCGGTGAGATGCTCCAATACTATCCGTCACCCTTAAATACTTACCCACTCATTCATACTTAATTTCTACAGCTTTTTCCTCCCATGTATATCTCCCCACAATATTTATCTATCTCTTCCTACCAACTAACTAACTATAACCATAGCAATAATTGAAAAAAAGTGTCTGTACCACTACTAAACACCCTGTATTGCTCTATTTGCCACACTCATATGTCCAGAAACTAGCTATAAAGCAAGCTAGTTTCCATTTGTAAGTAGGCATCACCATATTACTGGACTAATCACTCACTAACTACTGTTTTCAACCTTACTACACCAGTCCTAATGTGGGTTCGCTACATACAGTTAAAGTTCATACGCTACTAACTATACCACAACCTTTGGAAAAAATTCACACAAGGTATTCAGGTATCGATAATAGGAAGAGCTCAGGAATAATAATAGTGCATCATCCTTTTGTACATGGTTGAACATGTATGGGACATCTCATGATCATCATAACACCAACTGAATGGGATTCTCCAACATCTGCTCTCACCATCACAGTAATGCCAATAGTATTATTCCAAGTGCACTGTACAAGATGCACAAATAATGCACATGAGTGGGGACAACACAGCTAGTTAGAATAAAGATTATGGCTTCCATCCAGCAGCAACTAGGATCTATAAATGAGCTATATCTATAAACAATCAATACATGAAGTTGACACTGCATTCGCAAACTAAAGCTCTCATAAGTCACTATTCCCATAAGTTGCAATAAAATATATCCAAATTAGTCACATACAATAATTCAATTTAGGCAGTTAGCTATACTATAGTCCTTCAAGACTATCCAATATATTCTGCTCTGTAGAACAAAACACATCAAACTAAGGTGTTTAGTACACTACTTAACTATAACTACATGGGGCTATAACATATATAGAGTCTGATACAAAACAAAAGAGTCTGTGCTGGATATGAAGATATGATCTAGATAGCATTATTATCATGTGTTGAAAGATGAGGATAGAAAATGAATTGTTCCCACTCTAACTATAAGTTGTAAGTAGCATGATGATTTGATCAAATTTTGGAGACCACAACTGTTCCCATATAGCACAGTGATGAGAGCAAAAAAGAATCCACAAGGGTCCAACCAACTCACAAACACTGACAATGGTTCAATAAAAAAAAGGGGGAACGATCATAATCCGATGCTGCTGTTGCTCCAACGGTATCAAAGACTCTTTTTAGCCAATGGCACACAAAATATGGTCGGGATTGAGTGAGCAGCTGAGATGAAAAGCTGTCAAAACTGCTATTCATTTAAAATGAAGGCTGCTTCTGGTGCACAACAGCCATATTGAATGTTCAACTATGGTTTCTTAAGCTTTCATCCTCATCAGCCTACCGCCACTTGGAACATTATATATGAAAATCCTCACAAATAGCCCCTACAAATTCTGTGCGTCCCAGCCACTATTATGCTCATTCGTTTCCTCTACATATTATATAGTCCTGTATCTATCCGTCAATAATACTAACCATGCATTCATAACTTATTAGGAGGGAACAATCCTCACACACACAGAGTTTATTTCTGCACCAGGGATCCCACATGAATAGACGAATAAATGAAATAAAAAATTCTTATAGTACAATAGTACAAATCATTTGGTTTCATAATGCTTATGGCTAAATTACTTATACAGTTTGTTTTTTCTTACATACGTATTTAATCACCTCTAAAATCGCAAATTTCGCACCGATTTAAAACACTTTTGTATCCTTAGAGAACTTAATAACTAGCTCCCCATAGTTATAATTATAGTTAGTTGCAATACTAAAAAAATGAATTCTCAACTTGTACAGTATGTAAGCATAAGCATAATATCCATGATACGCTCTCAGTCAGTATAAAGGTATGACAGCTAGTTAGTTAGTTAGTTAGTTAGTTTATATGATGTAACACAGAGATAGGAAAAATGAAATAATAACCGGGCATATTACTAACTATGTACTGCCTGCTTCCAACTGCAACCCATATCATGTCTACGCGGTTATGGAACTATGACAATGTAATATTCTATATACAGGAGTCTCTGGCATTGTGCTCCCTTCTAACTGCTGATTGAAAACATGGTTTTCCGACTAGAAGACGTGAGCAGGACCATTGCGTGACTTGTCCGAAGCAGCGGAAGTAAAACGTGGATAACATGGCCGAAAAACACTGGGATTTTTTATGCCCCTCTGAGTAGCAAGTCAAATATGATTCATCGTGCTACACCTAACGTACTAACTAACTGATATACGGCATACTGGGCTACCTGACACCTTAGAGGAAAATTATACAAGCATATAATCATATTGAGATGTCGTCCAAAAAAATGGTAGTCATGCTTCAGAAAGTCACAGCAAAATTCTATACAAGTTAGTAAATGCCATAACGATTTTTTTTCAAAATGAGTTAAAAACTTGCCTAACATGATCAACACTATTATTAAAACGGTATTAAAAAATATTGAGTAAATTTCTTTTTCACTCACTCAAAGAAGCACACACTTATAAAGTGGAAGGCTCACGTAGTGTTATTATCGATCGAGGATTTTGTGGAAGAAAAAAAACCTTACACGAAATGGTGAAAGGAGCAAAACCAAATAGACCAAAAAGTGAGATAGAGGAAAACGAATTTAAAAGGATGGCACATCATACATACATGTTGGGGCACTGAAAAGAGACAGCTTATACCGTAGAAAGTGGAAACGAAGGGGAGAGCAGGAACCAAGCCAGTGAAAAGGGAAAAAACATATAGTAGAGGGAAACTAGCGAATTGAGTTGAACTGCATTGCTCAGAGTGGAAAATCATAATGCGTAACCATTGAGAAGAAAAGAGTAGAATGGAAGCGAGGACGGCAGATATAAATTGTAGCACATTACTTGGAACATCTCCATCCATTCACATCTTGTGGAAGCAATTTTTACAAGACGATGGGAATGGAGTCATAAAAGATGTGTCCGATGTAATGTGTAGGGGCGCCTGATACACCCTAATAAAGGTTGGCAATATCCACAAGCTTCTACCAACAACGTAAAAGCCACACATCTATTGCTCCCGTTCTTTTTATCATTTCCCTATGTGCGTGTGTGTGTGCTTGCCATATTTCCAAGAACCTACTATATACTACTACTAGCTTTTTCCTTCCATCTACTTTTACGGATATTAAGGGGAAAAATATAGCACTTCCGCTCAATAGATCTCTTGAACTGCACATCGTAATTTGGCCAACAACACACAAGAAAAAATTGGATGCACGACTGATGCAAAAAGCTTCTCATACAGTGGTGACTAGAACCCATTTGTGTGCACTGAGAAAATATTGTGTCTGTTAAAATGCGCTCCGTGCATAAAATAGAATGTCTGTGCACAGAGTATACATACGTGCATCCATATATACATCATCATCATTATACGGTCTATACGGTGGGTCTTATATGTATGTAATGGTTTCTAGTCAAAATCCTCTTGGCAAATCACAAGGGCGGAGTGTGTGTAATAAGAGTGAGTGAGTGACTGACTGAGTGAGAGAGAAATAGAATCGAACTAAATGTTTTCTCCCCTCCTAAAAACCAGGGCGAATTTAGTATAGTATAAATATCCATGTCGACTGACTATAGCACCAAATGCTGGGCTCGATTCAACTGACTACAATATTATTGAGCAACAGCTAATGTTGCAATGGATTCTAAATACATGGGCTACGCAAAAGAGCTCCCAAGGAAAACCAAGTTCAAGTCAGTTATTATTCAAAGAGTAATGGCACAAGATAGTCTGTCGATGGTCAAAAGGAAACTACCTAAACTAACTTTCTACATTTTATATCTTTTCCCCACTGTATTTTCTTATCACTGTCACTTTCACACATGAACAATATACAAGAATTTCGCAGGTTTTCCAATTTTCTGCACCGTTCTAAAATTTCACTATTGTTCACCAAAGTCAATACCTCCCATTTCCCCCCAAAAAATCTAAATTTAAGCTAAAATTCAAACTAAAGCCCATTTCACTAAACTATTCACACAGGAAAATTATTGTTACGCATGTAAACCCAGTATAAATTGATCAGTGGCCACAATAATCGTCAAAAGTATATCCGTTTTCCGATCTGTGTACTTCATTTCTCTATCTCACCATATTACTACTAACTAACTAACTAACTAACTATGTACTATAAAATATATATATAGTACAGAGCTTACAGCTAGAGTGGAAAGTGGTGCCCTTAAATAGGGAGCTTTACTGGACTAATACTAAACAGCCATAATGATGTGGTGTACCCCGCACTAATCCCTCCATTGAAACACAACTTTCAAATCAAGTGTGTATCATCTATCTTAACTACCCATCTTCAATTCTCAATGTATATTACATGCAATTGATGAAGACACCAACTAAAAACTATAGTACCTTTTCCTGTCAGTTATTGCCTAATTTACTCACAGCCCAAAAAAACATCCACTCTCTCTCTCTAAATTTATTTTTTCCCGTAACTATGTATTCACATACATACATACTCTGACTCTCAGTCAGTCGAACTAGCTACAAGAAAATTAAAAAAAATTCATAAAACTTAAATGAGCACTTTAATGTTACAACAATTGGTCAAATAATGTTCCAATATACAATACGATAGCATCTAATGTGCAAAAAAAAAACAAGCACACATTTCTATTTGCATTAGATGTAGGATGGGTTAAGTAAATACAAAAAAATACTAACTTACTAACTACACACACAATATATGTTTCAATGCTACAACATGGGATCAAGAAAATACACAAGAGTTGGATAAATAACTCTAAAACTACTCCATGTGCTGCTGGTGGTGGTCACACCTTAGTTACGTTTTATTATGATTTGCTCACAGCATTCAACTAACTCTCACTCACTCATCCTCATTTATATTTGATGACAGACCCGTTTTCCAATAATTTCAAACCGGCCTGCACATGTAACACAGCATATAACAACTGCCTGCGTACATATAGTTTTGGGTAGGCTGGCCACCCATCATGGGAGCGAGCGAGCGAATTTTCTTCCCATTTACTGTTTATCTACCGCGAACATAACAAAGGTGGCAATTTGAGCACCTGGCCAACCAATTCGCAATCAATATGCCATGCATAAGGAAATAACGCACACACGCAGTATTTTGGAACCCAGGCACCTACTATATAGCATGTAGTATCACACCATTCACTACCACTCTAAAAGCTTGCTGATGCTGCTGATAGTTTTATAGTATATGATAGGACAAGGTGATTGCCGTGCACAATGTGCGTTCTTTCTACCACCGCTTCCAATCTATAATGCATGAAGAAACAAGGAGTTGAGTGACACCAACTTTCTGGGCTGTAATTTTGCATTCCAGTAATTGTGCGGTTTGGGCTCACTCGGCATACCAAGGCTCTTCGACATAGGTATACCCATTTACGGACTGTACGTTATTATCTGGGGGATAGAACAACTAGGGAATCAGAAATTACCTCAAATGATGTCGATGTACACAAGGAGTGTAAATCATATAAATTGTGCATGATAACATCTATTTAAGAATATCTTAATGCTAAATTTTGTATTCTTCCAAGCTATTCATTCCTTCATATCCATTATTCGCTAAATGATAAAAAAATTTACAAAAAAGCCAGTGCAAAATTATTTTAAGTTAGTCAGTCATTCACTCCCTATATTATATTGATAATAAATTCTTAATAGTTTCAAAATATGGATGGAAAAACGCGTCAACAGCGGCACCCCATGCAGTCATAATGCTGATACTATATTTTGCCATGAGAAAAAAAAATCTTCTCTCATCACATGTACAACGTCCTATGGACAACTATAGTTAGTTAGTTAGTTAGTTAGCAAGCACAAAATGGCCATTATATGCACATAACATGCTAGCTTATAGAGGCTTGAAAAAGTTTTGGCATGCTATGCACAATTCTAATCACTAATGGATGACTTTGTGAAAAAAAACTGGCTTGCAACAGCAACAGTGGTGAATGCAAATGAGCTCTGTTCAGACTGATATCTGGCAACATCTTTTCTTTCATAGTTAGTTAGTTAGTGAGTTACATACAAAGTCTGCATGTGTATCTAATAGTATAAGAAAGCCTGAGAGACTGATAGTCAGTCATTGATTGTACGATGAGGAGACTTTAAATTGCACAGGGATACAGAGAAATATTTAAAAATATATAATGGCTAGTCTGTGTATATACAAGAGTCAGCAAGTCAACTCAAATTATGCACCATTCAATGTCATATTTGTCATCCTCACAAAAAAAATGGAATACAATGCACAATGAAGTTAATAGTAATAATAATAAGAATGATGAGGAGGCCTGACTATCAAGTTGATTTCCCATCACTTATGTTCCAAACTTATTATTTCAACAGAAATTATGCATAGATGAATGCACACATGCAAACAAGGAAGAATGGATGGGTTGGGGCAATAATAATGCTCAGAGAAAAGGAAAAGGGAGGTGTTAAAGGTTCGAGACTCAAAGGTTATAGTTAGTTAGTTAGTTATAGATGCATTCATATGAATAATGTAAATAATCACTGCAGGTAGTGGCTCGCGCCTTGGACCCCTTGGAGAGCCAGGCGCCAAGGATCACCCATTGAGACTTATTTTCGGACACTATATTATTTATGCCGACAAAAATGTTCATCTTTCATTTACCATGTTCACCATATCCTCTTTGTTTTAATGCACTAGCTAACTAACTAACTAACTAAAGGCTGGGAATCCTTTCCTTGTCTCAGGCATCTTGTTTGTGCCTCTTTATGAATTCCAGTACAAAGGAATCAATTAGTCTAGTCTTTTTGGGGTATTTAAAAATCCAAGGGTTATAACCAGAAGTGATGAAAAAGTGACCACTGTGTGAAACTATTGCCTTTTCGTTTCAACTTCATTTGACACATTGATATTCATTGAGAAATTGGTTAAGTATAGACGAAATAATAAAGTTGAAAAATATCTGATATTCGAAATGAACAATGTTTGAGCGAGCCGTAAGCAGCTTTAGTTTCCCCTTTTACTTTGCCTATATCTTGCATTACTTTCAAACCGTATTTAGCATTCAATACACATTATTATTCGTTACTGAGCAAGCTCATTCACTTGTCATTTACAGTGACCATCAAACTAACTATACCTAACGATCTAACCTGCACAAATAATTAGCATCAAATGACTAGAAAAGACTCATTCCTCCCTACCAAACCATAATAAAGGGAACAAAACGTGTGATTAATTCGACTACTATTCTAACGAGCTAACTAAGTAAACCCGGCGAGAGCAGACAGAACGCAAATGAGATTTTAATGTGTTACTGGTCAACCATCAAACGTATAAACTAATATCGTGGACACTGAGTCAAGTGTAGAGTTTATTTAATAGTTTCCTCCACACAAGAAAAAAAAAGTTCAGCACATGCAAACGACATGGACTTGCTAACCAGCTAACAGCAGTCAGACACACACATTACAAATCATAATTACTAGCTACTCCAAAGTTACCATTATGCATGAAATCTGAGGTTCAAACAAACAATGCTGTAACACTCCCGCACTTGCAAACTAACCAAACAAATGAGATAGGCGAGTAAAATGCTACCACAGTGGCATAATTACCATTATTATTGACCAGTGATATTTTCATGCGATCAACCGCGTATTTTCACCTCGCAATTCCCAATTTCATTACCTGCTCACATTACCTAGGGTGTTGACACTAGTTCTCATTTAAATTTTCCACACCGACCATATTATTAGTTAGTTAGTATTATTATGATTTAACACGGGCCTTTTAAAACCTATAGTACGTCTATAGTAGAAACTTTTAATCCTATTATACTCGAGTTCCTTTCTGTTCGTGTAAATGAGTAAACCTCTAAAACACTAGGAGCGGTTTTTTGGTTTCTTTCATCAAACGAGTGAGAGAAGAAACACCGAGTTTATGTAAAATACGTTACTTTATAGTTAGTTAGTCTTGTATCTAGTTAACTAACTAATTAGCAAACTAAAACTGAAATCCGTTTCATTCTATTCACAGACGCATAGTATTTAACAGCTCTTTTCCTGTCAGTCAGACTCTATAGTACCTTTAACTAGTACTACCGCTAGATTCCTGGCTGAAAGCACTTGCACGGACCAACTTACTATAGCTGCCAATATGTGTGCACAATGCTCGCACATCTGAATGCCTAGTTCACCGCAAGACTATGCATACAATTTTATTTTCATGCAAAACAGCACACGACACTGATAACGCATTCAAACTCATAGAGACTTTTGACATTTTTTCTTGTCCAGCGATAACAGAATTTTTACTTGCTACACAATCATATACCAACATTGCCAGAATACAACACCTTGGAATGGAAACTATTTATTTATAAGTAGCTTTGTTTTCTGATACTATTTGCAAAATTTGTCCCTTATGCAAAATTTGCATGCACAATTTTTGCAAACAAATCGCATGTCGAAATTATTCAAGGAATAACAACAACACGATAAGAACTAAAATGAGTTAGCTGGTATCAAAGCTCAAGCTGTATCATGTAAGTTTTTGGAGTTGAACACAATTTTTTTTTGCTGTCACTACAAGTAACTAACTAAAAGCACACCAAGTGGAGAACTGCTTGTAAAATAAACGGAGCACAAAAAGCTTTGAATTCTCACCTCCCCGATTTGGTGATGACCATCTCTGTGCCGAGTTTATGGAATTTCTCCCACAAGTCCCGTCCCTCCAGAGTGACTTTAGGATCATCTACAACTCCATCATCATCGGCAGGCATATTTCGCATGGACCGTATATCTTCAGAAGATACAGGAGGACCACCATTGCCATGACCATATGGGCCTAACTTGGGGGCATTGGGATAACCCGGTCCACCAAGAGGTAGATACGGATTTTGGCCAAGGAGTGAAGAGACACTAAAATCTGCAGGCCCTGAGGTAGGAACTCTGGGTAGAAGGAATGGCGGAAACGCCATTTCGGGAATAAGCGATGTCGGGGGTTCGAAGCGCATTTGAAAACTGTCTTTGTAAATGGTCAAGAGTTCCGTCTTGCCGAGAAGTCACCGTTCCATGGAAACCATAAATTGTTGAACACTGGAATCCTCACACCGGCTTAAATGTCCATTTCACTCTGTCGAAAACATATACGGAATCCCAAAAATGTTCGCCAAACTGGCAAATGCTAGTCAGTCACTGAAATTACTAACTAACAGGCAGAGTTCCAAACTAAACACTTTTCAATTCAAACTTTTTGTTTTACCGAAAGGAAACTTTAAATTTCCAAACAAATCAATCCGCTCACAAAACTTTTAATTCCAGATTGATCGATGATTGAATTATTTTTAACTGCCAATGCACATATGCACATTTCCAAACTCACATGTGAGAAATTAGAAACTTTAAAAATTTTCCACAAAAGCCGCTCTTAGTACAAATCCTCGTAGAGAACGAAAACACAAATTTGCGTTTTTTTCGTCCCTTCTTCACATAGCCACTCACAGTCACTGTGTACGTTCTCAACTGAACAGCACCCTAGCTACACTACATACATATATACTTTTGGTAACCAACTATTAACTAGTGTATGTGTGATAACAAACACTGGTTCCAAACACTAGACCTGCCATATAATAAGAAAAAGAGAATTCCTCGTGTCTATTTTTTTGCTGGCTACACGTAGTTAGTAATGATATTGCACACTGACTATGGCCGTGTGTGATTCTCCACACTATAGGTTCCCGTATTAGCAAACTGATGAGACAACACCTGCGTTTTTTTTTCAAAGGTAGGATTATTATCACTCTTGATTTCTCTCACCGATTAGCACTATTAGTATTATTATTACTTGGCTTCAACTTGCACTGAAACTATATGCACTGTCCATGTAGCTCGAATAATTTGCGCTAACAAGAACCGATACGCGGTGGCAAAACATGAAATTCCGTATCCAAAGTGAGAGCCCCGTTTCTGTAGTAGTGCACCGCTCCACGTCTACAAGTCAATGAGGAGATGGTGATGGATTAATGTTGTGAAAAGCGAGACTTTTGCACACTATAGTGACTACTGTGTGTGCAAGTAAGTAAATAGCTAGTGGCAGCTGCTCTCACATGTACAATACAAACTTGAACTTTTTTGTCTTTTTCCTAACTCAATCCACACAATACTGTGCATGTGTGTTTTAGTTGATTATTATTGGAGGCACAAAGTATTTCCCTGGGTACGTACGTTTGAAAGGAAACCACCAGTGCAACTAACTGCTCACTGGATATAATGCTTTCCTTTTTGAATGTGTGTTGCTCCCTGTGTTCCAGGGTTTCCAATCCACCACACTACTGTTTGCTGGCAAGTGAGCGAGTGAGTAAGTAACTATATGTAGTCAATCAGTCAGCTCGTGGTGTGGTTAAAGTCACTTTTTGAACTTGCTGTGTGTTGTGCATATGCACACGTTTGTGAGCTGTTGGATGCAAGAAGAACGGAGGAGACTGTTGAGGGTTTGCGTTGACTGCAAGGAATGGAAGTGAGAGAGGCCTAGGACATGAGTGTTATGTGTTGCAGTGTTGGGATGCAACTGGCAGTTGTGGGCGCTGTCACAAGTGGGAAAGCAAACGCCTTCCCGACCCTTGCTAGCGCCGTGGGGCGTTAATGATGAGACCGAGTGCCCATTGGTTTCTCTCCCCACTGAACCGCCAATCCGAACATGGTGCAGAGTCGCCGCTACTAACACTAGCTAACTAACTAACTGGATGCATACATGGTACACCTGCATACAGACACACACACACAGGATCACACTTTCTACCCGAGAAAGTCGACCCCTGGTCGACACCTTTGTCAAGTCCTGCCACTACGTATCTGTGTGTGCTTGCTCCTTTTTTCTCTGTCTTCATCTCACACTCACTTAAATCAGATACCGGGCTCACACTAGTTGGTTAGTAGCGTTAGTGCAAGTGGATGGATGCTGTATGCATGGCTCACTTCCCGGAATATGTGCATCATGGATGGTTTAAAGGAGTTCAAAGAGATGTGGTCCAGGTTTCTAAATAGGGAAGATGGTAAAAAGATTCATTGTGATCAGTATAAAATTTGGTAGAGGCTGTTAGTGCCGGAGTAGGCGGCTTTTAATTTGCCTGATGCCTAATGCGGGAATACTTACTGAAGAGTAAGTTATTTCATGTTGATAAGTTTATTGTGTTTCACAATGGGAGATTAGAAAGAAAAGAATATTTTTCAACATCATAATTGTTAGTTAGAACAGTATTGAATGGCATTAATTTAGTTATAATGGTAAAAATCCAACCTACAGATTGCTAACGTTCGTTCAATCTCAATACAATCGAACTGTGTGTTTGATAGTTTGCCATAAAATTCTTACGGACCATAAAATTGGTAAAAAATTATCGACGATTTTATGAAAAAACATGGCAAGATTTTTAATCAGAAGTGATTCATTGCTTACTTTGAAGAAATTAAGTAAAGCAAGTGCATCTTCCTTTAACTTATGTATATTTAGGTAAAAACCCTTATTTGGCCTCTTTCGTGTCCTGAACCGATTGAGTCCCTCCTTCTCTGGAGCCCTAAAACCCTTAAGAATTATAAATAGCGTCGCGTTACTTAAATTGCGTGAAAAGGTTCACTGAAATTTGCAATTTTGCAACAACAAACTTGTGCACAAAGCGAAAGTGAATGCAGAACAGAAAAGAGAGCAAACTAAATCACACTGACAGACTACAGTTAGCTGCATACATAGCTCCGTGTTGTGTACGAATGATGGGAGAGTTAGTTAGTTGAAAGGAAGTAGTGTGTTTGGAAAGTTGGTTAAGGACTTTGGGAAGTGCCTAGAGAGCCACATTTCGGCAGAGACGGCAACGAAAAGTGCAGTCAGTTGAGCTGGCTAAGCTGGCAAAAGTAGTAGGTTGTCTTTGCCCATGCTAAGCCAGAGTAGGATACACAGGGAAGAGTTGAGTTTTTGAGTGGTGGTCGTCCATGTGGGCTGGATATGGAGGTGATGGGTGTGAGTGGTCCCCGATGCTGTGTGGCTGAGGGTGGCAGAGCGTTCCTTGTTCGGCGCTATGGTTGACACCCTAGTCTTAGATTTATTGGTCCAATTCTCTCCTGAGAGTGTTGCCAGAAACGCCTCACCACTATGCGTCCATACATACCTTGTATGTGTATCTGTGGGGCAAGCAGAGCTGACTCATCTGCAAGCTACAAGTCTTGAGATACGACTGTGACTTAACCCTATCGGTTCATGCTTTTATATGCATGGAGTTCCCATCACAAATTGTGAGCTCCAAAGCTTGGTTAGCTAGCTACTAACTGAGTGCCCTCAAAAATATATGTGTGCAAGCAAGGCTGGTTTTAATCTCCGCTGAATCCTCATTTGTCTATGCTCCTTTCTCTTTTACTAGCTATAGTATCAGTTTTTGATAGGATGATCTGTTTTCTTTGGGAATGCTTTTTAGTTTGGTGGGTTTTAGGATTTTGCAGTATTTTATGCATATAATCTTAATGGGATTCAGCATTCAGCAGTTCAGGTATTTTTCTAGAAATGCAAATGGGTATTTTTCTTGATTTCTAAAATTAAAAAATTCATGCATGTTTGATTGGAAATGAGCTTGTGCAGTATGATAATATTATTTATGTGTATTTAATTTCAGAATATTTATTTACCAAAAGTATGACAATGGGTAGAGGTAGGTTTTTTTGTATTTTTGCTCAAATAGTTTTTTTAAATTTGTTTGTAGTTCAAGCCATAAAAATTCATCTATGGACATGAATTATCGATATAAGTGTTCTTCTAAGATTAAGATCATTTATTCATAATTTAGAGATTAGGGTAAAAAACGAAAAAAGTCGCCAACATTTGTGTGGATAGTCCTATAATCTTGCTTATTAAATTGCATGCTACAGTTTGAATATGGTTGAGTCTTAAGCGATGATGCTTATCATGAATTTTGTATTCCTATGGAGTTCAAATTTATCGGACAATAAATAAAAAATGTTTAGTTGATATGCTGTGCAAGTGAATTACAATACATGCAGCCAGTCCGCTGTAAAATTAAACTGTGATTAACAATTACTAATTTTTTATTTAGTTAATTCGATTGCAATAAAAATGATTACTTTTTTGCCATATAAAATAATTTTTATAACGGCAAGATGTATGCTTTACAATATCATTGAAAATTCGGCTCATAATTCACAAATGTCAGTATCCTATGCTTCGAACGCTTTGTCAGGCTAACCTAACCTGACCATCTGCAGCCAAAATCCCGTAAAGCTTACCACACTACCTTATAACCCTTTGAAATTCGCATTTCGCTATACTATATTACATTAAATCAACGGGCTATCACTAACTCCAGTCCATTGATGTACATAGCTGTAACTGGCAATTAGTTTATTACCGTTACACAAAACAAAAACTCAGCTACTTGAAAAAAAAAAAGATTACTGAAACATATGTATGTTAAATCCAATAAAATTATTAGCTTCCGAACTTATATCAGAAGCACGTGAGTACTTGTGTGTAGTAATATACGCTTAGAGATTACGCTCCCGGGAATTCCCGTTCCCGGGCTCCCGGGAAATAGAGGATTTTATTCGCCGGGAAAATTCCCGGGAATTTCGGGAATTTTCATATGCATATTTTTATAAATAAATGATGATATTTAATAAATAATCACCCAATAATTGTTAAAAAACATTTGCTGTTTTATCACAAATAGAGTTCGCACAATTTAAACGCCGCTTCAGTTTTTGATAAGCAAGAATACAATGCCTTTTATGTTTGTTCAAAGAAATTATTCCATCATTTTGGCTTATTTAAAATCAAAGCTGAAACACAGTTTCTAAACAGTCGATTATAACATTTTAATATGAATGATATAAAATAAGTTTCGTGAGGAAAACATTTTGACAAAATAACGAAATAAAATTGAACGTAAAGTTTGTAAAAAATAAAAATTTCAAGGGGCTTTTACGAAGGGTTTTCATTAGTATCTTCAAAATGTTTTTAACAAAGATACGAAAAGAATAATACAAAAAGATTGTAGTAAAAATTGTCAAGAAGTTGTGGTAAACATTTTTAATATTTTCGTAATCTCTTGAAAATTTTATTGCATTTGCTTAGATGTTTAAGGCCCGTCAATTAAAGCCGATCAAAATTAAATCATTATTATAGAAAGCAAGACCCACTAGAACCGAATATTAGTAGAATAATAGCTTTGGATGGTTTGCTCATTAACACGTTTACTAAATCTGAAGACATGAGAAATCTTATTATTTCTGCAACAAAATTAGAAGCAGGTTTTAGATGCTTTGTGCTTCTTGTGTGCCTTTTTTTAGAAAATAAATTATTAATACTATTATTTTTGTCATATCCTAAATTTTTAACAGCTTTGCTATATAAATTATGTACACAATAAGTAAATTTAGAATTTCCTGGGAATTCCCGGGAGCGATGATTTTTATTCCCGTTTCCCGGGAGTGAAAAAATGCACCGGGAGCGTAATCTCTATATACGCTACGGAAGCAAATTGAAAATATGAAGCCATTCAAGTCAACAATATGCAATAAAAGCAAAGTTTACGATCACACATGTAAATAAATCAATATATTTTGAATTTTCCATGTGTGGCGTAGCATTTTCAATAAATTTGCACTCCAGGAAAGCCTACTTTAAATTCATGATAACAGTAGAACTCCCAGAAAATTTGCAACATCAACAAACCTGCCACAAACATGTTATAAACATCCATACTTGTGTGCATGGCGTTCAAGCCCACACACCAGCTTGTTCATACTACAAACAAAGTAAACCAATTTTTTGTATTCTACAAAGCTGTACGAAATGTTGCGCAAAAAAACATCACAACACGGTTCATTCTTTCAACCCACTGATAATTACATGGTGAAGATTAATTCCCTTGCTTTTAATGACTTCTTCTATACAAACTGTGCCTACGTGGCTGCAGAGCTGTTTAAATCACTTTGAACCTGTCACTTCATTTTCTCACAGCTACATTAACTTAACTCTTTGAAGCAATTTACGTCAGCACGTTAGCTTGCAAAAAGAACCGAATCTCGTTATAATGTGGATTTATGCCCAAAATGCATATGAAAGCCATATGAGCCATCAGTCTTTGTCAAAATTTAGCCGTGGCTGAAGAAAACAAAAGCTGGCAATTTATTTTCAAAATTTTTAACCGAATTGAACGGACTTCGACTTTCTAATGCTAAAGAACAAAGACAAAAAATTAAGCTAGTGTATCAGTATTCCCAGAATTATACACTTTTCATTGAAATCGCGAAACATTGTCATCCGAACATCGCAAAACTGGCAGCTGCCGCCATACACTGTACACGCATTCCTGTTTCCAGTCAAACTACCTCATTCAGTCCACATTACCATCATATGAGTAATGCTAAAGAATCCGTGGAAACCAACCCATTTCCAAATGGTATCCCAAACAATGGGGAAGAAAAAAAGGTGCATAAAGTATGTGTATTTAATAGACCTACTCCAGCTTAATAACTCAACTTGAATATGCACAGCAGTAGACGTTAAAAAATTTGACAAGGGAACTAAACAAACCTACTTAACCATCTCTACACAAGTGGGAAGAACAAACAAACTGATTTTTTTTCACCACTCAAACTTTAACCCTATGCACTATACTACATGGTACACACACATAACATAAGGTCACTGTAACTAACTCTAACAACTTAAAAGATGATGATGGTGGTGCAAGTAATAATAAATATAACGATTAGTGTGAGACGAGTATCTTGTTGTTTGTTATTATGATTATGAATACTGTTGATTTGGGCTCTTAACTATATTACGTGAATTGCCGTTGCTGACTTTAGGAGAAACCCACCCGTGAAACTCTTTCTGGCAAGTGGGATGTACCAGTCTCATATAATACTGCCATTCCAACTAACTAACTAAGTAATAAAGTTCCAATTTTATAAAGTCATTGTGCAGAGCTCAGGTTGTTAAGCACTTGAAAAATGTGTACTCTGGAGCCGTCGTTCAACTCCTCCTTGCTCAGTTCATTCTCTCAACTCTTCAACTTTAATAAGCGCTAGGTTATAGAGCCGTGCACAAGAAAAATGCATGGAACACCATGGTGGTCCGCACGGAGAAAAAACTTCTTATCACATAATAGGCTCACAACAAATACTAAAGGACCATATGGACGCATAAAAATCAACATGATTACTGTTCTTAATTCAAGACCAGATGATTATAGGTGTTGATTTTCGGAGCACACCTTTCCCAACCAAAAGGCACGTTATATCACATGTGTAGCAATACTAACTAAATATCTTTCTGTACTGCTTGTTCTGTGTGTGTGTGTATACAAGGCATCAAGTCAGGTTTCTTCACTCTATTATGTTGCCGTATGTAAGTAAGTAAGTAAGAACATTTCCTTACTAACTATTTAACTAACTAAGGTACACTATTTTCCATATGCTCATCACGTCTTTCTCATTACTCTTCTTAGAGCCACCACACAACTGCACATCATCTCAATATCCCTAGCAAAATAGCTTTTCGTCTTGATTACTTCTAATATTTGGTGATGAGCTAACTAACTAACTAAGCTCATCCTATGCGAGTTCATGGGAATAGAACACGTTTTTTTTTTGAGCTGACTGATATCTTGTATTAGCTTCTACCTAGCTAACGTGTTTCCATTAATTTCTGCACAGTTTACGCTATTACACTTGAATTTGCGCATGTAGTTGTACAGATCATGTAGGGAGAAATGCATGACTGACAATGTGCACGTCCAACCAGTGGAGGTCTGAGCATGTGAATAGAAATTAGTGAACAGTTTGCTCTCTTTCACCAGTGTGCTACAGTCATGCAGTTTGTAATGACCTGGCAATTTACTCTTGTAATTTTATATCTTTGTTTTTATTTCTGTGTCCATGATCAGTAGGGATTGCTAGACGCGTAAAACAAGACGGTTAGGAATAAATGGCCTGGTTTATAAATGCATTCATTTTAGCTGGATAGAGTATTTACGGAACAATGGTTTTTTTAAAACGAATTCTGCTTGAAATAGTTACAGTTAGCTTTGTCGTATGCAAAATTTTAAATTTTCACAGAATTTTATTGGTGTCAAGTTGAATGAGAAACTGAAAATGAGAACTTACATGACTCCTTGATGACGGAAATTTTTAAAAACCTTTGTGGTACTATTGCAGTTGCAGTTGTGAACATGTGAAAGATAACAAAGTGAGTATACATAGAGTCGAGCTGCCCAGAACAAACCACAATGAATGTTATTCACTTTTTTTTAAAGCTGGCTTTTTCCATGACCTTCATTTGCATACGTTTGTGGAATACTAACAACCAAATTATTAGACAGGCGGAATGTAATGGGGAATTGAACTAGCTGGAGAAATTTTTTTCCTTTGTACATTTATTGACTGTGTATGTAAATATTTTGTACCGATATTTGGGTGACTATGCACATAATAGGGAGTTTGGGATTACTTGTCGTCGTAGTACGACAGATCAGATGAATCGTTTCATGTGTTGTACAGATATCCCATCTGTCCTATGAGCGACCGATGAGGCACTTGAGCGACAGATGAGGTTCATCTGTCCTGTTCTGCTACTTGCTACGTAAAATCCCTAACTCCCTAATCTGTCTACATAGTTGATTAAATTGTATAGTACATGTTCGGCTAAAAACATGTGAATTGCACCGTGAACTCACAATTGTTGTATACATTACTTGTGAGTTTTTCTACCCCGGTATAATAATACGACAGGTAGTTTAATTGATTAAAAAAACTGTCATTTTTCTCATAAAAGGGGCCACCTGGTTTCCCTAGCATTTAAACAGTGCCAAGCAAAACGAACGACAGACAATTACACTTAACAGTTAGACTTTATGTGCAATCAACATTCATCCCTTTTGGAGGTAATTTTACAAAACTGAGAAACCTTCACAGCAAGAGCTTCTTTTGCTCAAATAATTGATGACTAGATCACGTCCCACATTTAAATGTTCTATAAAGAGCTCAACAAATTAGTACGAGTCTACCTGCTGACTCTCTAAATTATAGCACTGTCGCATTCTTTTTTTAGGATTATGCATTTTTTTTTCACCCTCACAGTTAGTCGTTATTTTCACAACAAGACCTGCTACTTTTGTTTTTCAACTTTCATGAACTATCTAAATATCAGTCGTTTCTATGAACCCAGGAAAAAATTGTTCTATCCTTCAAAAGACTGCACAAATTTTTATGAATGGATCCAGAAAACCACGCCATATCATCATAAAGGGTGGTGACAACCAGACGCAATTGCTTTTAGGATCCCACGTCCTAAAATTTGAGCCAGCTGTATATTCTCAAGACCCAGGATTTTGTGGACACCCCAAAAAAACTATAGCGTGGCATTTCGTTGCCCACCAAACAAAACCATAACCATCAGTGGGATTGGAAAAAAAGCTGACAATTCCATACTACTGGCAGATGAATGCGTGGTGATGATAGCTGATACTGTGAGAGCCCAAAAATACAATGAGGATGAGCACATGTGACGGTTGGAAAACACAATGCTAACTACAGTGGCTGACATGATGATGACAATTATGGGAGCTGTTGTGCACACACAAACAATCGCATGTATGAAATTGCTCAAATTATATTTATTTGGTTGGCTAGTTCAGGGAATTAGAGTTAGAGTTAGGAAAACTTGTGGTAGTCCCATAATCCTATCATAACTAACTATGCTATTACATGCAACTACTGTATAATATGTGATTGTACTATGTATGCATTAGACTGCTCACATGGTATCGGTATCATATAGAATGCAGTGAAAGTGAAGGCCTTTAGCATGATGGGAACAAAAGTGTCTAAAAATGCACAAAACACAACTATAACCACAAACTAACTAACTAACTAACTACAGCCGTCTTTGTACCATGTCATGCAACGGGAAACTCCTGGATCAACTCTCATTGTTAGTCTTATACAAAACCATGGTCCTCATCACTATTATTAATAACTAAGGTCTTGTTAAACCCAGTGACATATCAGTGGTTACAATCACTAAAAAAGATTACCAACTATCTGCTGAACACACACAAACACAAAAATATAATGTAAGGGGAGAGCCAGAGAGCTCAATAATTTGTCCACCACTATTTTAGACATCATCTCGTACTAGTTAGTTGCATAGTTAGTTAGTTAGTTAGTTACTATTATAATCATGGTCTACAAAAGGTTCAAATATTTTCGCAGCATGATAATTTGATACTTCCTTTTCTACTTAACAAAAGAGTTGATGTGAAGTTTCCTGTTGCCTTCTAGGCGTGTGTATATACACGTTATGAACGAAACCACCATAATTTTTCCCTATTTGTGCATCACAGGATTTTAAGTCGCTCAGTTAGTTAGTTACTTGCTATAGTTAGCTATTTACTCTTTATTAGCAGTTTCCACCGCACAGATTTGTTGTAGTGCACAATGGAAATAAAACGGAGCCAGTCGTCAACAGGCATATGCCAGTTAGTTAGTAAAAAGCTGTACCCATTGTTGAGCTATTGTGAGCTATAGCCAGAGTTAGTTAGATTGCAATAAAATTAAACTAGTTAACGAAATTTAGTCAACACTTGAGTTGGTCGCCCATAGTATAGAAACCCTGGTTAGTTTATTCTTGCAACTTTTGAGCTCTAAGCATGCTACGTTAGTTAGATTGATGGATTGAGCCTGGCAATGTGCAGTGACTGAGAGAGAGGCTCAGATTTTACACTCATTCATCCATTAATCTCACATAATAAAAAAGAACATGGTCCACTGCTTTGTGTACACGGAGGCGTGCACAAACCTTTTGTCTCTATGTGGTCTAGTGCAAACTGTATAACTAACTAGTAAGTTTATAAAAATGTCAATCCAAATCACCTGAGCCACTTGTAAAATACTTTCAACCCGACGAGTTTACACATTGCTTCTTGTACGATGCATCTCCTTGTGTGTTTTCGTCCGATGCTCACAAAGATTAGATGTTATCCGTTAATCTAATCTCAAGTAGAGATTATACATACGTGTGAGAGACAAAAAGGAAAAGTTGAGACTCCGTGCTGTGTAAAGTCGCTTCTTTGTGCCCATCACAAGGTATTAACTCTGTCTGGCTGAACATGGGTTGCAAAAAACTGGCTTCATTTCTAAAGTGTTCTCGCCCGTATAATTAAATACAATGCCTCATTATCTCTTTAATTGACGTTTTGGATTCACGAACAAGCCAAAAGATGCGGGAGCATCAATTATTACTTGTATTTTGTTGGTTTCAAAGAGCAACTAATAATTATTAGACTGTCCTCCTTTTCATTTCCTTTGTAGATTGAGATGTAATAGAAAGGAGCTAACTAACTACAACGATTTAATACCTGTTTAACATGAGTGTTTCACCATGCAAGTGACTGCATAGTTTGCCCACCAAGTCAGTTTGTTAGCTAATTAGGCTTTATTGGCAACAACATTACTAAACTGTATAGCAAAATCACTGCTAGTAAAGATAAGAAAAAATTCAATTTGTTTTGTAACTAACAAAGTACACGTACATGTGGGAAAAACGCTCGTTTAGTTTATCTTGGCGGTGCCAATAGAAACTAATGGTTTTCATTTCTTCACCTCTGATGACCACTTTTTCTTTTAATATCGTTCCCATCTTTTTATTTTTCGTGCCTGTTTTGGTGTACGCATCATGATGCATTGCTCACCAACTATACTAAATACACCATGCTAGGTTCTTCAGAACGAAAAGTCTGAAAACAAAACGGATCTCCCATATGTAGCTGACATACAGAATTGTGAAAACAAGCTAGTAGTTAGTTAGTTAGTTAGTTAGCACAGATCTGTTTTCAATCTCACTGCACCAATTCGATAGTGAACAAAGAATCTGACTAAAAAGTTCGCATCAGTGGGCATTCTCCCACACGGGCACATAAGAATTTGAGAGTGAAATAAGGAAATTACAACAACATCCTCCGAAATCGATACTTGACAAACTTAACTTGATTCTACACCTACAGACAGCCATTGCACTACACAGTAATACATTGTTTGCACCATTTTTCTGTGAAAAATGAATTTTGTGGCATATCATAAAGATCTGTGTCTTTGAATATTTAAAAATCAATAGTACTAGTATGTAAAAAGCATTAAAGTGAATGTTTCATCTCGCCTATACAGTACATAATAAGAAACATGTTAATTTTAGGTGCTCTAAATATTTAAAATTTACAGCATGAGAAGAAATTAAGAATTCATTGTAGCGCTACACCACTAAAATGAGTTTAACTTCCTCATCCCTTGCAATAGCACAATGAAATGGATTGCACACACACACATATACTGTATACAGGAGGCTGTAAAAGTCCGTTGCTTTCATCACCCAGCTCATTGTGTGATATATAGGGCTGGTTTAGTGGCCGTGGAGAAAAATTAGAAGCTACAAAGGGAGAAAAAAAGCAATGAAAAGTGTACTCTGTGCTCTGCGGAGCAAGTAGCAGTAATAGTAAAGTCATGGTGTCCTAGCTGCGGAACAAAGAGTGAAAAGTGAACTTTCAAGCGAGAACAATATAAATATAAATAGGAAAGGGAAGAGTGAATTACGCATTGGATATGGGATCTTTCCGCAACCATCAAGATACTTCCGTTTGGGTCTCTCTCGGCAAGTTTTAGTGCTCCTGTGAAACCCATCTCAGCTCATCTTGTATTATCATTATAATAGGACATTGGTGGCTTTATGACTCGACTGGAAACGTGTAATGCTTCCCAAACAGAGTGCCTACCCATATACTTTCCCTTTAAACTGCTTACTCACTCACTCTCCACTAGCTGTGAGTTCTCCACACACAGCAAACAAATTGATAAGTAGTTTGTGCCTAAGTAAGGAATAACATAATGTAATATAATATATACAAAATGAATAAAAATGTCTCCTGGTCTCACATTAGTAGTAAGTACTGTTTTCTCTACTCTATGGTTGTACGCATGTATACTGTATACATGTAACAATGATTATGCCTTGACACATGGATTGAATTTATTGGCACTTGGGTCCTTATGAGCTAACAATGGAAATAATGTGAGTGCGTATACAAAGGATACAGTACCAGTAGTCAGTTAGTGACACACTGGACGTGTGCAATATAGGACACATGGTTGTAGTTAGTGATCTATTATGAACTCATTCATGAGATCGTATTCGAGTATTTTCAATGAACATAGTTCCATACAAACAAGTAGTAAATTTTGTGTTGTTTCGTACTATATTGTATGCTACCAATAGGTTTAGAAGGCTTCAACTGCATTTCATCTCATTATCTACATGGTCCATTCAGCAAGAATCAAAATTTTTCTTTCTGTATGTTTTCCAAGCCACTGTGCAAAAAGTTTTGTAGCAAATACATTAGGGGTATTCACGAGCACCGGGGTAACGGGGTATAACGGTATAAGGGTAACTTTTCTCCATTTAAATATATTACAAAAAGTTACCCTAATACCCTTATACCCCGTTACCCCGGTGCTCGTGAATACCCCTATTATGTATCTGTACTGACTAACTAGTTACATCAAAAGTTACTTTAAGGAAATATTGCATAAAATACTGCAAAAACTGTATGATAACATTAGATGGCAGTATTTGGACTTTAAATTCAGTAGTGCACACCACAAATGTATTCCGAATACGCTGGAGTGAATAAATTAGCATAATTTATCCATGCTAAACGTTTTAAATGATGCAAGCTCTACCATTTACTATACTAATGTGCGACTGTAGGGTTAGTTTAGTTAGATATGAATTTTGCACGCTACAGTTTTTCGGCCTCCATGAGAATAAGGTGTGTGTGTGAGTGCAAATGAGATGAATTTAAAGAAATTGTACTACAAAGCACGTTGTGGATGCAAAATGAATGTTAGAATATCATTTCCGGAGTTATAACGGAGTTCATGGCTCCAGTTTTGGTATTATTGTTGTTTACGCATAGGTGTTTGCAAGATGGCAAACTGAAAGTAAGGGGTATAATATAGAGATTTGATTGATAGAAAAAAGTATACTGAAATTATAGGGAAATAAGATAAAACAAATAGTATAATATTAATAATAGTAAAAACTGATTTTCTTTATTGATTGTTAAGTGGCATCTTCAAATTTGATATTTACTTAAAAAAAGCACTTTTTCAACGCTATACTAATATGTCGGTTAAGATTTTTTGGATAAATTTAAATTCCCTCCAAATCAGTTTTAGATCAAATACGCCGATTGTTGAAACGGGTGAATATGTAAACTCAATTTACTTCAATGTCTATTTCAACCGAAAAATTAATTAAACTTGGATAAAGACTACTTGGCGAATACGACTGGATGCACACAACTACATAATATAATTCATAAAAAATTTACTACCTGTACAACAATATTATTGCACCTTGTGAATTTTAATAGGCCGCGATTCAAAGGTTTTCTACATATGTCACGTTGAAACAAGTAATAAAAAAATAATACCCAGCTTAAAGCCCATTGAAAACTTGACATTTTTACTGCTGTTTGTTCACAATAAAAAGAATTGTGACTAATTCTGCGTATAGTCTAACTTGTGCGCACCATCTTCCCTTTGTCAATGGCAAATGGCAAACAAATTGAATAAATACTTTCACGCTTTAGTGTGATTGTGATCCACAAATAAAAAGTAATTAAAAATATCTTGGAAGGACATTTCGACAAGTCAAAGTAAATCATCTATTCAATACAGCATCAAAAAATTTTAACTTGTGTTTAAACAGACATTTACAGCTGAAAACAAATTTTTCGTTACATAAAACCAATTAAAATTCTATCGGCTTCCCCCCCGGCTTCCTAAATTCAATTAATATCATCTTGAAAACAGCATTTTAATGCAAATTTCTTATAGTTAGAAGCGCAACTACCAGTTCTTGTTTTGTAACTAACTAACTAGCCAACAAATTATCTTTTACGCACTATATTCTGTTCTGTTGCAACAATAGATTTATTGCATTGTAACATTTCGTTTTCAATGCAAACAAGAATATGCGCAGTGGTACCAAAAGTCGTGTGCCTCAGCACCACACCTAATATTGTATCATGACGCGGCTAGAAATGTATTCTTCAAGTTATGAATATAACTTTTCAACCAGTTTGGCTAACATACATTTTAGAGGCTGCTAGCTAAGAATATTGCTATGTATAATGTGTAGCAGTAATCTTAGCAAATTCTTAAAGTCCTCCTACACTACAGCATTTGTATCTTTGTTAACCAACAATTTAAATGTTCCGTATACTAACTAACTAACTAAACGCACCCAGTGTAAATAATTGAATCACAACATTGTTTGTTATTGTTACAGTGACTCAGCTGAGATACTTTTTTTCTTCAATATTTCGATGCGTGCGAACACAACTAACTGAATGTATTATTAAGCAATTTGAAGACGTTCATTTGTATCTGATCAACACTGCTATTAGTAATTGGCGCGTTACTCATACATGTGTTAATTAGTGCAATGACTAATTTTTAAGTGTGAGTGAGTGATTTTGAATGTATTGGTTAGTCATGAAAGAAAATTGTCCATTTTGGTGCGGATATTAGTTTATTGGATTATGGCCGCTTGTTCGTTTTTATAGTTTGTAAAGATAGTAAAGAATACTGGATTGATCTGGTTAGTTCATGTTAATAAATTTTTATCCAGATTGGAAAAAAAAATTGAACAGATTTGAACGGTTTTTTCAAATTATGTAATTCTTGCAAGCTATGAGGCAGCAAACTTGTAACAATCTAATGCTATCCTATACCATACAATTGTAGAGTTTTAGTATGGGGTCTAAATGCTTAGTGTTAGTAGTAAGTTTCCGCGAATTTACTAATACTTTTGCAGCCATTCGGAATTACAGTATTGTTGGGTTCAGCATCCAATTTCAATCCTAAGATAGCGGATTGAATTCGTTTCTAGTGACGCAAACTTTTAGTATCGTTGTAATAAGACAGCGTCGAATAATATTACAAATAAAATAAATCTCCAAGTATTAGCAATGCCTGTAACTTATAGTGGCTTTTATTCGACCCTAACCATAAATGCTGTGATGATAACCATTTAACGAATTTTTGTGTCTGGTTTCAATCTTGGAAATTAAAGTAGCATGCTGTAAATTCAAGGCAAATGAGCAAGACCATTTTGCCAGTAGTAAACTATCATAACGAAAAGAAATGAAATCGCGACCATTTTAAGACTTACGTAGTTAGTAGAAACCTTTGCAATAAGGAGGAGTTTGAAAATCATGTTTTTCAATTATTTTTATATGGAATTTAACCTGAAAAACTCTCCTTTCCTGATTGCAAATGCACATTTTTCTCAGAGTTCTGAAATTTAGACTGTATTATTGTAATGATATTCCAAATGCCCTAAACAATAACGCCTGCATGTTTCAGAAGTTTTTTAGAGTATTTCTAAATTTGTATCTTACTGTAAACTTTCTTGAAAGAAGTGAAAAAAAGCTTAAAGCCATCAAATTTTACAGTTTACAGTTTACACGGTTTAAACTGATACTAGATTTATATTCCCCTTCATACCGGAGGTCTGTGACAAAAGCCATTGACAAACCTAGCCTCAACAGGGTTTTAATTGCCTAAACAATTACCTTACTACTACTTATGTACTTACTTACTTCTACCATGGAATTGCATTAGTTCCTCGGAAAGTAATTTGAAACAAACCATCCGGTCCATTAATGATTACTGTAAGCTGTAAGTATAGTAACTAACTCTATGAATGAAATGAAAGTTTCATCGTTTCCGTTGTTTTTGTCAACAAACAAAGAAGGAAGCCAAAATTTCAACAACAAATCAATCACTTTATTCATTTAGTGCGTAACATTTCGGAATTCAAAATGTCTTCCCTCATTTAATGGCTTAGTTAGTTAGTTAGCAATAGCATAAACCTACATTCTGTAACTCACTATTAAGGAGTAGTTTACTTCGAAGCAATAATATCCATATACCCAATAGACAAATATTAAAATACTAAACACCATATACAGTTTGCTGTTAGTTAGTTAGTTAGAACAAATAAATACTTCCACCGTTTGTACAAGTGAGTTTGGAATGTTTCGTTTGGCTATACAATTATTTTTTAACCATACAGTGCTGTTTCAGGATTCCCATTTTATACTTGAACCACTTGAACAAACTAATTAAGATATAACTTAACAATACTCTTAACCAATTTTTTAAATGCATAGGAAGTCTAGTCTACATATATACTATTTTTTAGCCCACCAATGTGTATAAAACTGTACAACAAATAAAACCGTCACAAAATACTGAAGGAATGATATGTTTCGTCGTTTCCAAAAAAAAACTAAAATATAAAAAATAAAATAATTCACTTCATGGTCTATAAATTGAGGAATCCCGGGCGTAATTTGAATGCCGGGCATGATGATGATGGTGATGATGATGTCTTCGATCGTCAGAAGATTTCGACGGAGAATTTTCCTCTCGCGATTCTAAAACAGTCAAATAGCATTGGGTTTAAGAACTTATTTCACAATGTCCAAACTATGTTCAAAGTTTCAAAGTTAGATTTTTGGTACCTGTGGGAGCCCTAGCTACAGTTAAAGGACTGGGATGAGATGCAGGTGAGGAACTATTTAGACCTTTATTGCTATACAAGGCCTTTTCTTTCTCTGAAGAAAAATATGATGTGGCTCGTCGTAATTTGTAGCTCAAAATGCAAGAAATTATTGCTGCTACGAGGGCACCTGAAATTGACATCATTGTGGCCATTGCCCATCCTCCGCATTCGTATGAGGAAGAATTCATTTCTTCTTTCCTATAGTACTCTGTGCACACAATATGGCATGTAAATCAACTTCTTTAAACTTTAGACTATTTCGATAAAAGAATTGATGGATTTTCGAGTAGTTGGGTTTTTACCTGCAGGCATGATAACAGAAAAACCAATATTGTCCCCAAACTTCGTACTGGCATTTTTGTCATCCCCGACCAAGTTTTCATTAACAGTTGGATGTCTATGATGTTTCCTTTTTGGTTTCGACTTCCTCCTTTTGTTTTCATTCAAAAGAGCGATTTTCTTGGAAATCTCTGGAGGAATCGGCATAGGCAGCGGCATATCATTCCAAGCTCCAGAACCCACATCTATCAGAGGTGAACTAGCATTGTGTCGAAATGAGGATGACATTGGTTTCATATGGTTTCCGACTTTGGTTGACCAGTGTTGAGACAATGGAGAAGAGTATTCTGCCCCTTCGCTTTCACTGTGTTGAGCATGGGAAGCGAATTTAAAATTTTGAGTGGGCCCGATGTCTCTTCGTTTTCTTCTCCCATATCCACTGGGTTGGTAAACGTCCATACAGAATTCCTGTAGAAAAGAATATTTGCATATAAATGTCTTCGCTAGTTGTACCTTTAGAAATCTGCAACTATATTATCCCAATATAAACGCAAAATAATTAAAAATTCTCACCGGCGTACAATCCTGGGGTTCCATGCAAGCTTTAATTTGCGTATGCAACCAAAGTGTATTCCGTTCGCCCATGTTAGATAGAAGGAATGCTTCAAAATCCAATACTACTTCATTTGTACGTTCTTTGTATCTATACGGTTGTTTTGGGATGATGGATGAGAGTTCCGGATTTCGACACCTTTACGTAAAATGATAGATCAAGCTAAAAAAGCAATTCCTTTGAAAAAATAGAGAAGATATATCATTTCATTTGTAATAGCAGTTCAACTCGTGCAAGCTGACTCACCCATCCTTAACTAAAGCTACAGTGCCATCTGCCGATGGATCTTTCGCATCAGGTGAAACGCTAACTTCCATCAATTTGGCGTGTTTCCATGCTAAACAAATGCAGAATTCCCACATTTAACTTCGATTTTTTGATAGATTTTAAAGAATATTTTATCCTTACCTGAATCTGAACTAATCCTTGCTCGAAGCTGCAACCTTGTACCAATCGGGACAGCCTGGTCTACAGGCATATCACTGGATCCAACTCCAGTTATGAATGTGCCAGTAGTAGGAGAAGAACTTCGGGCTGCAGGATTTGGAGAATTATTTGTTTCCCGGAATAAGGCTACTTCATATTCCAAACGACCTGGAGTTTCCTCCACTATTCCGCTTACTCGGGCACCGGATGGTCTATATCAATTTTTAAGTAAACAAAACATTACAAATGTTTTGTCTGTGAGTAGATTTGAAAATTGATCAGAAATTTTGAGCTGCAACCTAGTTAGTTACATAACATAGAGTTGGGGTGAGATGAAATTGTTTTATTCTAAGGTCTGATACGCATGTTAAGCATGCAAACAATGTATACAAAAAATTCATGCTCCAGTTATTGCTTTTTATACTGTAGGCAGGAAGATAGATAGGAATGCTACACACGTAATATCAATGAAGAAAGGTCAAGTATAAAGATCTAATCTGTTTTATGTCTGAGGATCATGTTATGCTATGTGTTCACATTAATTACGTAGACCAGATTTCTAGGCTGTTTTACTTACTCTTTTGCCTCAATGTGCTTAAAAGTTAAAGCCTTGGAAAAAGAAATTCTATTTCATCATTTTTGGTTAGAAATACTCAATTTTTGTTTAATTTTGTCCCTTTTCGTCTAAATTTAATTTTGGATCCTAGCTAACTTTGACATTGCTTGCTGAAATTGCAGTGATTAATACATGAAACAGCAATGAACAATTAAAGGTGGAGTAAATTAACAAGGTAGACCGTTTAACACCTCAACAAGTAATTAAGAAAATAATTCAAAAACGGTAGTTTACACTGCTACTAATTGAGGATAGATTACTACAAAACTTTAACAAACTATTTTTTCTTCACAGTTCACTCATTCGTGTTATATACAACAAATATCACTTACATGGAGCCCGCGAATCCGGCCGCTTTTGATTGCAACACTGTAGCAGATGGAGGCTTGCACATTATTATGACTTCTTGGTCAGACAGCATGACCACTCCTGGTAGCTGAGGGAACCACACCCGAACATGAATGAATCCCTGCAAAGTTTCAAAGTTGAGGTCAAAAATGAGCTGAAATTTATGCCTTATGTGTAATTCGACAAGTCATCAAATGCAGGAATTCAATAGCGTGAATAAATAAAACTTGTATACTCTAATATCTTATTTTCTACCAAATTCATTGAATCAGAACAAATTGATTAAGTGGCAGTTTCTCACGGACTCAGTGGTTATAAACCAATAAAAA
>Ga0210040_10000740_pt1 | contig 52545 bp, 47 predicted proteins | sample CryGeyCG12114_NA_FD_185462 | JGI IMG/M metagenome (GOLD analysis project Ga0210040, IMG submission 185462) | Groundwater microbial communities from aquifer - Crystal Geyser CG19_WC_8/21/14_NA (SPAdes) (version 2) | ecosystem: Environmental > Aquatic > Deep subsurface > Groundwater | place: USA...
TCATGCGTGGCCCCGGGGAGACCCCCGGCATGTTCGCGCTCGAGTCGGCGATCGACGAACTGGCCGCCGAGATCGGAATCGATCCGATCGAACTCCGCGTCCGTAACGAACCTGATGAGGACCCGGAGGAGCATCGCCCCTGGAGTAGCCGCAAGCTCGTCGAGTGTCTTCGCCGAGGCGCGGAACGATTCGACTGGTCCACCCGTGATCCGAGGCCTGGGCTTCGTCGTGACGGGCGCTGGCTCGTCGGCACGGGGGTGGCCGCCGCGATCTATCCCGCCGATACCTGGGTGAGTAGCGCTGCAGCGACAGCTCAGATCGATGGCCGCTATCTCATCGAACTCAACGCAACCGATATCGGAACAGGGGCTCGTACTGTTCTCGCCCAGGTCGCCGCTGCGGAGCTGGGTGTCCCGCTCGACGCCGTGACCGTCGCCATCGGCGATACTGATCTGCCCCCCGCTCCTGTCGCCGGCGGTTCGTTCGGAACCTCGTCGTGGAGCTTCGCGATCGTCAAGGCATGCCGTGAACTAAGGGCTCGGCGCGACGGCGAGATGTCTCCGACTCCCGGTCTCCGTGTCGTTGTGAACACCGCTGAGGATGTCGCCGCCTTCCGCGAACTATCACGTTTCGCGTTCGGCGCCCACTTCGTCGAGGCACGTGTCGACATCGACTCGGGCGAGGTCACGGTTCCGAGAATGCTCGGCGTTTTCGGCGCAGGACGCATCATCAACCCTCGGACCGCCCGGTCGCAGCTCATCGGCGGAATGGCGATGGGGCTGTCGATGGCGCTTCATGAGCATGCCGACATCGACACCGAGTTCGGCTCGTACAGCGCGCGTGATTTCGCCGGGTATCACATCGCCTCGAACGCGGATGTGCTCGATCTCGACGTCGAATGGGTCGACGAGTTCGACGGCGACATCAACCCCCTCGGCGCGAAGGGTGTCGGCGAGATCGGGATGGTCGGAGCCGCAGCCGCAGTAGCGAATGCGGTCTGGCACGCCACCGGCGTGCGAGTGCGCTCGTTGCCGGTCACCCCCGACAAGCTCCTCGCCCACCTCCCCACCACTGAGTCCAGTCGCACTTTCGAGCGGCCTACTCTGGACCGGAACTGTATACCGTATACAGGGAGCGGCCGTTGAGGTAGCGTCGGTCGCGCGAAGGGAGAAACTTATGAAACTTGTCGTCGAGGGCCTCAGCCATGTCACGTTCGAAACGCCCGATATCGATCAGATGGTCGACTATTACGTCAACGTGGTCGGACTGACGCTCGCGGAGCGAGAGGGCGATGATGCCCATCTCTACACACTCGGTGGACGGCCAGCACTGTCGCTGCGCCGCGGCACCACGCCACGCGTGTCCGGTATCTCGTTCGTCGCAGATCCAGAGGGCGATGTCGACGAGTGCGTCACGATGCTCAAAGAGAAGTACGCGCTTTCCCCACAGATGCGGAGCGACGTGACGCCCTCTGCCGGAGAGATGATGACATTCAAGGACCTGAACGGCATCGAGGTCGACATAATCTCGGACATCAAGCGCGCCGAGCCGGACAGGACCCCACGCGACTTCCTCGTCTCGCGTCTCGGCCACGTCGCCTTCATGACCCCGAAGATCGACGAGTCCGTTTCTCTGTATGGCGATCTGGGCTTCCGGGTCGCCGACTGGCGAGGCGACTTCTTCGCATGGATGCGCTGCGGCCCCGAGCATCATGCCGTCGACTTCGTCAGGTACGACCGTGTGAAGTTGCACCACTACGCCTACGAGGTGAAGGACACCGCCGAACTGCTTCGCGTGTGCGACTCCCTCGGCAAGAAGAACGTGAACATCATCTACGGCCCTGGTCGCCACGTGATCGCTGACAACGTCTTCACCTACCACCGCGCCCCGGATGGTCAGATCGTCGAGATCTTCACCGAGATGGCGAAGTTCGACATCGAGCAATTCGGCGAGTACAGCCCGCGGCCGTGGCACCGCGATAACCCGTACAAGCCGCGCGTCTGGCCGGCTGACACCCCCGGAAACCTCTGGGGACGTGGAGCTCCTGACGACTTCGCCGAAGGGTCCATCGGCTGAGCACCGGATCGGCCCCGTGGCGGCGGTATGGCGAGCCGCCACGGGACCGAGTTCACCGACCGACGCCGCCCGTTCAACGAAAAGGCGCTGAGAGCATCTCTCGATGCGCTCAGCGCCTTTTCCGATCAGAACGCAGTGGACCTCAGCGCCCGCGAGCGCGCCACGTGTCGACGAGGTGCTCGCTGTCGGTCACGAACGTGAAGGTGCGCAGAATCGCCATCCCGGCCTCGTGCAGCGCGGGCGTGAATGACGCGACCGCATCTTCGACGACGACGGGGAAGTATCCGCACGCCATGGCGTGCCGAGCTGTGAAGTCGATGCCGATCTCGGTTGCGACCCCCGCCATGATGAGGGTCTGCACGCCCGCGCCACGCAGGAAGAAGTCAGCGCGAGTGTTGTGGAACAGCGACGGAGCGCCCTTTTCGATCACGGTCTCCCCCGGCAGCGGCTCGAAGCCGCTGATCCAAGCGGCATCCTGACCGTCGTCGTGCATGTAGTGATCCGGCCGATTCTCGCCGTGCGTGCGTCGTGAGACGCGCCACCGTTCGACCGGGTCCATCATGCCGGCGGGCGGCGCCAGATGGCGGCTTCGGAGAACCGGGACGCCGGCCTCGAGCGCCGCATCCCTGAGCGTCCGCCACACCGGCGACAGCTCGCCGAGACGAGGGCTCTGGCCGGCGAGGCCGTTCTGCAGATCCCACAAGAGCAGTGCGCACGAGCCGGAGAGGACATCGTCGACGGTCTTCGGTGGGTCAGGGATCGTTCCAGCCATGGGGAACCTCTTTCCGGCTTGCCGATTGCGTTTCCAAATCTACTGTATACAGTATGTAGCTATGACGACATCATCGGTCATCGACGACCATGAAACGCTTCCGATCCGCTGTTCCATCGTTCGCGGCGGCACGAGCCGAGCGGTCTTCTTCCTGGCAGAAGACCTGCCCGCAGACCGCGCCGCTATCGCGCCGATCCTGCTCGACGCGATGGGCAGTCCGGACATCCGCCAGATCAACGGCCTCGGCGGAGCGACGTCCCAAACCAGCAAGGTGGCGATCATCGGCCCGCCGACTCGACCCGACGCCGATGTCGATTACACGTTCGCGCAGGTCTCGATCACGGCACCTCTGGTGGACTGGGGCGGCAACTGCGGCAACATCTCGTCCGCAGTCGGGCCGTTCGCAGTCAACGCGGGGCTCGTCCCGACGGACGGTGACAATGCAGTCGTCCGCGTCCACAACGTGAACACCGGCAAGATCATCGTCGCCCGCTTCCCCGTCGTCGCCGGACGCGCCGCCATCCTCGGCGACTGCGCGATCCCCGGCGTCCCGGGCACCGGTGCGCGGATCGAGCTCGAGTTCACCCACCCCGCCGGTTCGGTGACGGGCACCCTCCTCCCGACCGGTCAGCCCCAGGAAACCGTCGAGATCGCCGACGGGCGCAGCTTCCGCGTATCCGTTGTGGACGCAGCGAACCCTGTCGTCTTCATGCTCGCCGACGAACTCGGGCTGACCGGTACCGAGACAGCGGCTCAGATCGACGCACGAACGGATGCCACGGCTGTCCTCGAGGAGGTGCGCGGCATCTTCGCCGAGCGACTCGGCATCGTCCCGAGCGCTGCCGACGCGACCGCTTTGAGTCCGGGACTACCGAAGGTCGGCTTCGTCGCGCCTCCGGCCGAATACACCGGCACCGCAGGTGAAGTGGTCGACGCGGAATCCATCGACCTGTGCGGCCGTCTGATGTCCATGCAGACCGCCCACCGCACTTACATGTTGACCGGGGCGGTGTGCACCGCGACCGCCGCCACCGTCGACGGAACCGTCGTTGCAGAGGTGAGCCGCCCGCTCGAGCGCGATTCGAGCGGCGCCTACCGCGTCCGGATCGGCCATCCGTACGGCGGCATGACCTGCCTCGCGACGAAGGATGACAACGGCGACATCAGCGGTGTCGCCGTGGAGCGGACTGCTCGGGCCATTCTCGACGGACAGGTACACGTCCGCCACGACGTATTCCCCGACGGTATCGCCTGACCCGCGGCTCTCCCCCGGCCCCAAAAGCACTCTTCGCGCCGCCCGGATCCTCACCTGGATTCGAGCGGCGCGAACTCGTGCATGCGTGATGCGTATGTGACGCGCCCGTCGGCGTGAGCCCGCAGCGCTCAGTCGACCGGTTCCACCCGTGTCGGCATCAGCAGAGCCGCGACCACGAGCAGGACGGCACCGATCACCGCAGCGATGAACACGCCGTGGAGTGCCGGCATGAGAACTCCGGGCTCCAGCTCCGTCGCCTCTGTGACATCTCCGATCGCAGTGAGAGCCACCGCTCCGAAGACCGCACCGTACACCGCCGTACCCGTGGCTGAACCCATCGCCCGGAAGAACTGATTCGTCGCCGTCGCAACCCCGCGCGTGCTCCACGCGACCGCGGACTGCGCCGCCACCAGGCCTGCGGGTGCGCAGAACCCGAAGCCGAGCCCGATCACGAGGCACGATATGGCGAGATGCCAGAGCGGTGTGCCCGAGTCGAATGTCAACAGACTGAGCACACCGAACAGGGACACTACCGCTCCGACGGTCATCGTCGGCCGGAAACCGAACCGGAGGTAGAAGCGCCCCACCTGCGATGCGCCGAGCGGCCAGCCGAGCGTCATCGCGGCGAGCGGGAGCCCGCCCATGAGCGCCGAAAGTCCCAGAACGTTCTGCACGAACATCGGCAGGTACACCGTCACCGCCATCATCACCATTCCGACGACGAGAGCCACGAGCATGCTGGGAAGCAGCACCCTGTGCCGGAACACCCACAGCGGCAGCACCGGCTCGGCAGCTCGCTGCTCGACGAGGACGAACGCGACGAACGCCAATCCGGACCCCACGAGTGCGCCGATGGTGAGTGGTGAACTCCATCCCCACGCGGAGCCTCCCTCGAGCAACGCCGCGAGCAGCAGCCCTGATCCGAGGGCGAGCGTGACCGAACCCGCGACATCGATTCGATGTTTGCGGGGTGCGACGTTCGACTCCTTGTACCGCGCGAGAAGCATCCAGATGGCGGCGATGCCGATCGGCAGGTTGACGAAGAAGATCCACCGCCAGGTGAGGAAGTCCGAGAAGACGCCCCCGAGAGTCGGGCCGACGAGTGCAGCGATCGCCCACACACTGGCGACGTAGCCCTGAACGCGCGCGCGCTCCTGTAGCGAGTAGATGTCGCCGATGATGGTCATCCCGATCGGCTGGATGGCGCCGGCGCCTAGTCCCTGGAGCACACGGAATGCGACCAGGGATAGCGGACTCCATGCGAGGCCGCACAACAGCGACGCCACGAGGAAGACGCTGATGCCGAACAGCATGATCGGCTTGCGACCGAACAGGTCGGAGAGCTTGCCGTAGATCGGCACGGTGATCGCTTGGGCCAACAGATAGCCGGAGAAGAGCCAGGCGGCCTCGGCGAGCCCGCCGAGGTCACGGACGATCGAGGGAAGCGCTGTCGCGAGAATCGTCGAGTCGATCGCCGCGAGGCCGATGCTGAGCATCACCGCCAGCAGGATCGGGCCGCGATCGCCCCTGAGTCCGATTGAGGTCGCGGGTACCGCGCTCACGACTCGAGGACAGCTGGGACCGGTGCGTCGGCTGCAACTGCAGCCGACGCCACCTTCTCTTCTATGAAAGCGCGGGAGCGCAGGACATGCCGCCTCAGATGCTCACGGGCCGTGTCGGCGTCGCCCCCCGCCAAAGCTTCGATGATCTGCTCGTGCTCTTCGATCGCCGTCGACCGGCCCGATGACTGCGAGACCATCGTCGTGAGGTATCGCTGGATCCGGTCGCGCACATCGTCGAGGACTTCGGCGGTCATGGTGTTCTCGCCGACCAGGAGGTGATGCAGTTGCCGATCGAGCGCGAGGAACGATGGGCCGTGGACATCTTCGGCCATCAGCGCGTTGATCCGCCGCATCTCCTCGATCTCTCCTCCCTCGAACGGATCCCGCTTCGAGAGGGCGAGGTCTTCGAGCACGACCCTGATATCGGCGAGCTCGAGCACCTGCTCGGGTGAGATCTTGCGGACGAGGTAGGCGTGGTAGGGAGTCGCGATGACCAACGACTCGGCCTGCAGTCGACGAAGCGCCTCCCTCACCGGGATGCGACTCACGCCGTAACGCTGAGCGAGCTCCACCTGGCTCAGCACCGATCCGTCTTCGAGGTCGCCGTGCAGGATCTCTTCACGAATCCGGCCGTAGACGATGTCGGAGAGCGACGCGCGCGGAATGGCGTCAGGATTCGATGCGGACATACGTGACCTCACTAACTGGATACAGTTTACATACAGGAAGAACGAGCGTCACATGCCGTCGACGAAGGGCTCGACCGGCGCGAACAGATCTGCGATTTCGACGTCATCGCTCGCGATGAGGCCTTGCCGTGCCGCATACCGCAGGAAGGTCTCCAAGGGCACACGGTTCGGTTCGAGCCCGTACGGCCAGATCTCCGGGCCGAAGATTCCCCGGAGTTCCTGCACGTAATCGCGGAGCCAAGGAAGCGGGGTACGGCTTGCGGCGATGTCCTCGACGCGGGCGAAATACCGTCGCCGCGACACCTCGAAGGCACGGTACACATTGGTCGCCAGCCACGGATAACGCTCGTGCAACTCGCGCCGGATCCCGAGCGTGTGCATGATCGGCAGGACTTGGGTGCGGTCGAAATACTCGCGCTCCGCGGCGGCGAGGTCATCGAACAGCGGCCCGACGAGATCGCTGGATTCGACCGCGGTCCGGAAGCCCAGTGGGAACTGAGGCGCCATGACCGCGTCGATCTCCCCCGCCCACAGCATGTCCTGCAGCGCGCGCTCCGGCTCGGCGACGATGGTCACATCCTTGGACAGATGCGGCGGGATGACCGCCTGCGCCCGGCCCGGCCGGTCCATTCCCGCCTGGACCCACGTGACGTCTTCAGGTCCGATGCCGTACATGTCCTCGAGCATGCCGCGCGCCCAGACGCACGCCGAGAGGATCCATTCGGTCGTCCCGATCCGTGCACCCTTCAGGTCTTCAGGGCGGCGGATACGGTCCTTCCGCACGATGATCGAGCTGTGCCGGAACATCCGAGAGGTGAACACCGGGATACCGACGATGCTGTCGTCACCGTCGAGCCGGCGTGTCACATACTGCGCCGTGGACATCTCGGAGACATCCCAATCCTGCGTGTTGATGAAGCGTCGGAACATCTCGGGGATCGGAAGGTCCACGAATGTCGGCGCCACCCCGGCGATCTCCACCTCGCCGGAAGTGATCGCGTGAACGTGATCGTAGGACGACAGCGCCATCACGATCGGGATCAGGTTGTTGGCCATGGTTCTTCTCTCGTCGAGCCGTCAGATACCGGCGGGAACGGGGGTTGGTGCAGGTGCCGATTGGATCGGACGTACTGCCGGGAAATTGCCGATCGTCTCCCCCAGGCCAAGGTGCTGACCACGCTCGAGGATCAGAGCAGCTAGGGCGATGTCCTGCTCCGCCGTTCCGACCGACTTGAACAGGAGTCGTTCATCGTCACTGCGGCGGCCGCGCGACGGATCACGCAGCACTTCCCAGAGTTCGAGCACATCGCCGTCGTCAGCGAGGCCCTCGACGACGGCGAGCCGCCCGTCGCCGGATTCACGGACGTGCTCGAGGTCGTCGACGAAGACACGGCTGTTCCGCCAGACGTCCACATCGACCTCCCGTTGCTCCGGGCGCACCGAGCTGATGCCGCAGACGAGCGAGCCCGGCGCGACGATGCCCCCGCGGATCGCAGGGTCGCCACCCGCGCGATGCGCGCTCAAGACGACATCCGCGGTACGCAGCGACGCGTCAAGGTCACCGGACGCGGTCACCGGCACACCGAGTTCGCTGCCCATCTCACTGGCGAAACGATCTCTGTTCGCCGCGGTCGGACTGAACACGTCGACGTTGGCGGGAGTCATCACCTCGCACGTCGCCTGCAGCAGCGCACGGGCTTGGGTGCCCGAGCCGACGACGGTGACGCGTTCCGCACCGGGACGGGCGAGCAGCCGGACAGCGATCGCGGCGGTTGCCGCGGTCCGATAGGCGGTCACCCAGTCGGCGTCCATCATGGCGACGAGCTCACCGTCGGCGAGTGAGGTCAGGCAGATGTAATACCTCACCCCCACTTCCGGATGGAAGTTCATCGCCTTGAATCCGGCATAACCGACGCCGTGCGAGATTGCCGGCATCAGCCGGAGCCAGCCGGCACCGCGCCCGGCGTCGATGGTGATGCGGTTCGGCAGGATCAGTTCGCCGTCACCGGGGCGGGCAAGCAGCCGCTGGAAGTCGTCCAGCAGTCCGTCCGCAGAAGCGGCGGCGCGGATGTCGTCGTCTCTGAGAAGTAGCACTTCTACCTCACATCGGGTTGAGACCGGCATAGAAGTCGGTCATGTCGCCCGGCACCTTGTCGATGATGTTGCTCTTGATCGCCGCGTCCGCGAGCCGCTTCGTCGCGCCGTCGTTGAGACGCATGGTCGGCATGCGGAGCGGGCCGCCGTTGAAGCCGTTCAGCCACTCCATGTACTTCCAGCTCGGGCGGTGGATGAAGTGGGCTCCGGAGTAGCTCTGGAGATCCGCGAGGCGCGTGGTGCGCGCCGGGTGGATGCGCCAGTAGATCTCCATCGCTTCATCCCATTTGCCCTCGTGCATGAGGCGGAAGTAGTTCGGCACGGCATCGCCGAAGTACTGGAAGTTGCTCGTACCCATCCACTGCATTCCGAACCACTGGATGTGGCCGGGCGAGGTGCCCTCGCGCGGGTCGGAGATCAGAAGCTTGTCGCCGCACAGCCGCATCGCGTCGACGTGCGACCCGTTGCCGCTTCCGCCACCTTCGCACTTCAATGCGACCGCGTTCGGGTGGTCAGCGAGACGCGCGACCAGCGTCGGCGACAGCTCGGACGGGTGGAGCCGCTGGAAACCCCACAGGTGAACCGCGAACAGCACGGTCGCGAGCGGGACCTCGTCCAGTACCGCCGTCGTGAACTGGTACACGTCCTCGTCCGACTTGGGATAGAACGTCGGCGGGTACGAAAGAAGCATGGTGTCGGCACCGACATCCGCGCTCGCCTTACCCATGGCGATGGTGTCCTCGAGGGTGTCGAAGCTGCCGTGCGCCATGATGTGGAAGTCGTCACCGCCCTCGTCCGCGGCGACCTCGACGAACCGGATGTACTCTTCGTGCGTCGTGCCGCACTCGGAGACGGCCAACGCACCCCAGAAGCCGAGTTCGCGGCTCCGGCGCACATCGTGCCGGATCGCCGCCTCGTTCAGCAGCTTCAGGTCGGAACTGAACGTCGGCATGATGACGTTGCAGACGCCGCGCATGTTCTCGCGGGCCCAGTCCTTCGCCTCGTCGCGTGTGTAGTTGGTCATATCTGATTCCTGCTTTCGTGGATATTTCGCGGACTTCTTGAGAACTCCGGTGGCGCCGATGGTGAAGGCGGCGCGGATCGGCCAAGCGGATGGACCGGCTGGTGCGTGATGATCAACCGCAGTATTCGGTGGTGGCGACGTCCTCCGGGGCCGACTCCTGCATGAGGCCGAGGTCGTATGAACGGGTCAGGAGCTCGTCAACGGCGTCGAGGTTCACGCACGGGTCGTCGTCGAACGTCTGGCGCTGCGAGATGTACTCGTCGTAGGCCACATCGGCGTCCTCGACCGGCGCCTCGGTCGCCGCAGCGAGGATGTCGACCGCCTGCTCGCGGTTCGCTTCGTCGTTCAGCCACGCCACAGCGTCTTCGAGAGCTGCCAGGTAGCCGGTCACCGCTTCGGGGTTCGCCTCAGCCCACTCGCTGTTGGCCACCGTGGCGCTCTGAGTCATCAGCGGGATCACGTCGAGAGCACTCGCGACGAGGTTGTATCCCTCTGCTTCGAGCGTCGCTGTTGCCGGCGGCACGAGAAGCACTGCGTTGACGGCACCGCCCTGCAGCGCCGAGGCACGGTCGGTCGAGGACGCGAGGCCGTAGACGAAGTTGACTTCGGCCGGGTCGACGTCGTGGTCCTCCAGCAGCTCCTTGATCATCTCCGTGTAGACGCTGACGTCGTTCTCGACGCCGATCGTCTTACCCTTCAGATCTTCAACGGAAGTGATGTCTTCGGAGGCGACGAGGTAATACGGCTGCCGGTCGACGCCCTGTCCGACGATCTGGAGCGGCGCTCCCTGTTGGATCGCGTTGATGGACAAAGTGGCGTCTGCGAGCCCGATGTCTGCAGATCCTGAGATCAGCGCATCTGTCGCGGTGTTCGACCTCGCGAAGGTGTACTCGACATCGACCCCGTGGTCCTCGAAGAAGCCGAGCTCCTGAGCGACCAGCTCACGCCAGTAGGCGCCACTGATGGTCACGGTGACCGCCGGTACCTGGATCAGTTCAGCTGATTCCGATCCGGACCCCGAGGTGCTGGCCGGGTCGGCGGCGGTGTCGGACGAGGCGCATCCGGCAGCGGTGAGCGTCAGGGCGACGACTCCGGCGAGGGCCGCGACGGTCCTCATCGGTCTGTTCTTCAGTGTGCTACGCATTTTTCTTCTCCTTTGAAGTGATTGCTGGGCGAGGGATACAGCTATTTGTTGACGGGTTTCCAGGTCTGGAAGCGCCGCTCGAGGAGCGCAAGGATTCCGGTGAGGAGCATTCCGACGACGGCGACGACGATGACGCAGGCGAAAACGGTGGCGGTGTCGTAGACCTGCCCGGCGCGCACGATCCTCACACCGATGCCCGCTTGGGCGGCCACGAACTCTCCGATGACCACACCGGCGACGGCGTGTGCGATCGCGAGGCGAAGTCCGGAGATGATGTAGGGCACCGCTCCCGGAAGAGCGACGGTGCGGAACAGCTGCATGTTGTTCGCGCCGAACGATCTAGCGGCGCGCAGCAGCTGGCGATCGAGATTCTTCACGCCCGTGACGGTCGTGATCACGATCGGGAAGACCGCGCCGAAGAACACGAACGCGATCTTCGACTCGATTCCGATGCCGAACCAGATGATGAACAGCGGGGCGAGCGCGATTCGTGGAGTGTTGTTGAAGAAGTTCACGATCGGGTCGGCGATCTGCTCGAGAGCTTTGAACCAGCCCATGACGAGGCCGAGGATCAGACCGACGACGATCGCGAGCCCGAAGCCGACTCCGAGCTCGATCCCGCTGACCTGCATGTCGTACCAGAACGCGGAACTGGCGAGCAGTTCCCCCAGGCGCTCGGCGATGCGCAGCGGCGGCGGCAGGATCAACGGGGACGCGAGCCCCAGTACGCCGACGAAGACCTGCCAGATCACGAGCAGACCGACGACGGACACCCCGCCCAGGATCCAGCCTTTTCGCCGGTCGAACCAGGTCGGCTGGCCTGGTACTCGCGGGATGACCGCCTTGATCGGCACGGTGGGTTCTCTCATGATGGTCATCGGCGTCCCTTTGCAGCGTCGAGCGATTCATGGATGCGGGTCTCGTACTCGGTGAACTTCTTGTCCCGCCGGATGCCGCCCTCGCGCGGACGCGGCAGATCGATGGGGATGATGTCGGCGATCCGCCCGGGACGGGCCGACATGACGACGACTCGATCGGCGAGGTACACGGCTTCGGTGATGTCGTGCGTGATGAACAGCGCGGTCTTTCGCGAGACGCTCCAGATGCGCATGAGTTCCGTCTGCATCGACTCGCGGGTCTGCGCGTCGAGCGCGCCGAACGGTTCGTCGAGCAGAAGCATGTGCGGATCAGCGGCTAGCGCACGCGCAAGGTTCGCACGCTGCTGCATACCTCCGGAGAGCTCCCCCGGATAGCGGTGCTCGAACCCGGCGAGTCCTACGAGCTCGATGTGCTCTTGAACGATGCGGTCGATCTCCTGCTTGGAAAGCTTGCCGGCGATCTGGAGGCCGTAGGCGATGTTCGCCTTGACGGTGCGCCACGGGAACAGGCTCGCCTGCTGGAACACGATCGCGCGGTCCGGACCCGGTCCGTTGATGGCCGTGCCCTCGAGTTCGAGCGTGCCGGAGGAGATCTGCGTGAGACCTCCGACCGCGTCGAGGAATGTCGTCTTGCCACATCCACTCGGACCGACGATGACGACGAATTCGCCGGGCTGGATGTCCAGCGAGATGCCGTCAACCGCGCAGAAGGCCTTACGGTCACGCTCCACCCAGTAGTGGATCATCACGCCTTGCGCGTGCAGGACCGGACGGTCTCCCCCATGCCCCTCGGGCGTGGGGCTGTCAGGGACTTTCGTATCGAGATATTGAGCGGTCAACTCTCCCTCTTCTCTCATCGTTGAGAACGTCTCCGGTGCCTTCTCGGTCGCCACTTTCGTTGCTTCCCCCGCCGCGACCGGCCGTGGTTCATACTGTATACACTTTCCGGCAGTGAAATCCATCCTCTCTCCGAAGGACACCCTGTGCTCTACGCCAAGACATCCGCAACGCAGAAGCGTCGTCGGTTTCGCACGCAGCTCGCCTCCGGCGAACTACTGCGTTTTCCCGGCGCGTTCAACCCTCTTTCGGCACGGTTGATAGAGCGAAAGGGATTCGAGGGCGTGTACATCTCGGGCGCGGCGCTCGCCGCCGACCTGGGGCTTCCGGATATCGGTTTGACGACGGTGACAGAGGTCGCGAGCCGAGGTGGGCAGATCGCGCGGATGACGGAGCTGCCGACGCTGATCGACGCGGACACCGGTTTCGGCGAGCCGATGAACGTCGCCCGCACGATTCAGACGCTGGAAGACGCCGGGATCGCCGGTGCGCACATCGAGGACCAGGTGAACCCGAAACGGTGCGGCCACCTGGACGGCAAGGCGGTGGTCGACACCGACACCGCGATCACCCGCATCCGTGCCGCGGTCGATGCCCGCCGTGATCCCGACTTCCTCGTCATGGCGCGTACCGACGTGCGCGCCATCAACGGGCTGGACGCGGCGATCGACCGGGTGAAGGCCCTCGTCGACGCCGGCGCGGACGCCATCTTCCCTGAGGCCATGCGCACCCTCGACGAGTTCGCCGCCGTTCGCGCTGCAGTGGATGTGCCGATTCTGGCGAATATGACCGAGTTCGGAAAGAGCGATCTTTTCAGCGTGGATCAGCTGCGCGATGTCGGTATGAACATCGTGATCTGGCCGGTCTCGCTGCTGCGTATGGCGATGGGTGCCGCGGAGCGTGCCCTAGATACCCTGATCGACGAGGGGCATCTCACCGGCCAGCTCGGTCAGATGCAACACCGCGCCGACCTCTACGACCTGATGGACTACGAGCAGTACAACCGATTCGACACGTCCCTCTACAACTTCACGATCGAGCGCTGAAGCTTTAGAGCGGAATCCGTTCCCCGACATCCGCTGCGTGAATCCGACCAGCGCGCGACCGCGAGGTACGTACTAGGGGTCCAGCGTTCGGCCGGGTCCTCGCAGCCCTCTCGAGTTGCTCTCGCCTAACAGCAGCATGTGGTCAGGTTCCCGGCTCAGCCTCTCTTGAACGCAGGATGGCGAGTATCGGCCGGTGGTCGCTTCCCTGAGCGGCGCCCGGGTCGAGGACGTCGAATCCGGAGACCTCCCACGCGGAGCCCACCAGCACATGGTCGATCGGTGACGCCAGCAGTTCAGGCACGTTCGACGGCCACGTGCCGCGAGAGGCTGCGGACAGCTCGCCGGCAGCGTCGTGGCAGCGTCCGACCGCTCCCCCGTCGATGCCGAGACTCGAGAAGTGGTCCGAGGTCGCGTTGAAGTCGCCCGCCATGACCACTCGTGCATCGACGCAGTTGTCGGCGGCCCAGTCGAGACCCGATGACCACAGCGGCATCGCCCAGGGCATCGGTGGGACGGTGTGCACCGCTCCAATGATGGGAGCCGTGGGATCGGTCGACTCCCAGAGCCCGCTCGGCTGACCCGGGGTGGAGCCGGCTGCGCTGGCGTGACGATAGCCGGCGGTGACGAGATCGCCGACCACGAGAAGTGACGTCGGTGTGGATCCGGGGAAATCCTGCTCGATGGTGTCGGCATACACCGGAAGCCCGGTCGCCTTGATCCGGGATGCGATCTCCGTCGTCGCACCACTGTCGGTCTCCGGGAGCACGACGATGCTGGCGCCCTGCGCGATGACGAGGTCGGCGATCGCTTTACTTCCCGGCGCCGCATGCTCGGTGTTCCACGACAGGATGCGGACCTCGCCGCGTGTTGCCGACCCGATGCCGGCGGCGTCCACTCCACGGGCACCGATCACCGATGCGTCGAGGACTGCCGCGAGTACCAGGGCGAGAGCGATCGTGATCAACGCAGGCCGCCGCTTGCGGGCGCGGAGTGACAGCACCCCGCACACGAGCGCAGCCAGCACGAGGGCGATGAAAAGCACGCCGCGCAGTGCGACCGCCTGGGCCAGCACAAATATCCGTTCGGCGCCGATGACCTGCGGCCAGACGAGGACACCCAGGACCGCGACAGAACCGATGATGATTCCCGCTGAGGCGAGCGCCCTCTGCCAGCCCGGCTGTGAGCGGGTCACTGGCGGGCTCGCGGCGCCGAAGGGCCGGCCATCTGATTCCCCGCTCGACCACGTTGCATGGCGTCGTTTCTACCAGCAAGCGCCACCGACCCGACGCGACCCTCGCACGCGCGAAGCCCCGATCGGCAAGAGAAAGCCGACCGGAGCTTCCTACGGTGGGCCCTGAGGGACTCGAACCCCCGACATCCACGGTGTAAACGTGGCGCTCTAACCAACTGAGCTAAGAGCCCTTGCCCCTGAAGCCTATAAGACGCCGCCCGCGCGACGCGATGCGAAGCGCAAGTCGAGAATGAGCGCGATCCGGGTCAGTGGAACGGGCACCGAGACCCACTCCCCGCCGCGCGCACGCGACCTCCCGACGCAGGTTTGGTGGGCGTACGCCGACGGTCCACCTCGAGTCCCTCTGCAGCGATGGCCACACGTGGATCGCTCAGAGCCGCGATCCCGGCAGCGAGTCCTGCTATCGCGAGCTTCTCCCCCGGACACCGGTGCCCTGTGGCAACTCCGGCCCCACCGTGAGGGATGAATGCTTCGAGCGCTTCGTAGTTCTCGACACCCACGAAACGCTCCGGGTCGAACTCGTCTGCGCGCTCCCACGAGAGCTCGTCCGTGTCTGTGCCGAGGATGTCGAGCAGCACCCGCCCACCGGCTCGGAGCCGTTCGCCATCCAGTTCGACGTCTGTTTTCGCCCAGCCGGGCAGCATGGGGACGAACAGGGCCGTTCGGCGGATCTCCTGCGCGAACGCGGTCGCGAGCGGCCCACCGACGAGCGAACCACTGTCGGCGCTCTCACGGGCGATCCGAGCCCGCCATTCCGGGCGATCATGCAGCTCTCTTGCAGCGAAGGCGACGAAGCGGGAGACGGCGATCATCGGCCGGAAGCTGTTCTGCAGCTCGACTCCAGCCAGCTTGGATGGCAGCAGCTCACCGGCTTCGTCGCGGTGCCACGCCCAGGCGTGCAGAGCAGTGCCAGAGCTAGCGCTGAGAGAGCCCTCGCGTACCGCCTCGATCAGTCGCCGAGCATGCCGGTCCGACCACCAGCGGTTCATATTCGCGAGCAGGTACTCGAACGAGTACGGCACCCCGAAGCCGTCGACGATCTGCGCTTGACGTTCGGACCACCTGGTCTTCGCCTCCGGCGTGCCCGGCAGACCAGCCCAGCGCATGATGGCACGCCCGAGTGCACCGACCGCGGCGTCATATGCGCTCCGGCGACTCCCGCCGACCCACGCATCCAGCTGGGCCTGCCACTCGTTCTGCAGTGCCGGCAGCAACCGCTGAACATGGGCATCGTCGTAGAGAGCGTCGACGAACGTCGCCTTGCGATGACGGTGCTCGTCACCGTCCAGACTGTGCACCGAACCGTGCCCGAACAACGTCTCTTGGATCAGGCCCGGCATCGCCCCGTGGCGGGCGATGCGGCGCTCGTCGTAGAAAAGAGCGACACCCTCGGTCCCCCGCACGAGGAGCGCGTCCTTGCCGAGTAGTCGAAGCGGTGCCGATCTGGCCCCGTCTGCTGCTCGGCTCCAGATGCGGCCGCCGAAGTCGTATCCGCGAGTAAGAAGGGAGAGGGTGTCGTCACGCAGTAGACCGCTCATGCGGCTACGCTGCCAGATCTGCCGTGGAGCCCCCTGGGCGCACTCTTGAACCGGGTCGAGCCCAACGCCCTGGCCCCCGCCGAGTCCGCGCTGCGCGACACTACTGCTCGGTGCGCGGAGCCAGCCCCGGCAGGAACTCTTCAGGCAGCGCGCGCACGGGGATCAGGTTCAGATCCTGGACCTTCCAATCCATCGCGACACACGCGTCCCGCGCCTTCTCGACGGCCTTCAGTGACGGCATCCTGCCGTGGCGGGGAACCACGAACGATTCCACGTGAAAGACGTGGCCCTGATCGCGAACTCGAGATTTCGCTTCGGACACCCAGGACAGGCTCGACAGGTAGGCGTCGATCCTGACACCGACCGGGTGCGGCTCCGAGTCGTCATAGGTACGAGCACGGGTGTCGATCAACGCGGCGACCGCCGACCTCAGGTTCTTCACGCCGTCCGAAGAGATACTCGCCGAGATCAGGATGGCTGCGGCGGCGTCTGCCCACCACCACCCGATTCCGATCCCGAGGATGCCGATGATCGCAGCGACCGCGGTCTGCCAGTCCGCCTTGTTCATATCGGCGTCGGCGTAGAGCACCTTGTCGTGCAGCAGTTTCGCGCGTTCGAGTTTCGCGCGGCCGATCAGAACGGGAGGGGCAACGGTCAGTGAGAGCGCCCCGATCATCAACCAGCCGAGCCAGATCGTCTGCCCGAACAGCTCGATACCGCCGATCGTCGGATGTTCGGCAGCGAGGAGTTTCGTCGCTGAGTCGACCAGGAGGTAGAGCCCCATCACCAGCAGTGACACCGCCGCGACCAGGTGCGCGATCCCGGTCGCGCGGTGATACCCGTACGGACGCTGCTCGGTCGGCCTCAACCGGATGATCCTCGACGCGACAAGGAAAGCGATCGGGGGCAGGAACGACAGCAGATCCTCCACCCACGCCGCTCGCATCGCCTGCGAGCTCCCCAGCACGAGGTAGATGAGTGAGACGGTGACGACGAGGAAGCCGATCGTCAGCCATTCAAGCCGCGAGGCATCCTTCAACGCCTTCTTCTGCTCGTCCGGCAGCTCGGTGTGACCGAACCGCGCTGTCCCATCAGAGGCTGACCGCCTCCGTCGCCTCACGGTCGGACGTCCTTCTCGAGAAGGAAGCGGTCGAGCGCAAGTAGGAGCGCGTTCTCGCCCATTCGCGCAAGCATGACGTGCCGTACCACCTGCCCGTCCTCATCGCGGATCTCGGTATACGGGCGTGTGATCGCTGCGCGGTCGGACCACGGTGTGTCATCGGCGAATCCGCCGATCACGACATCGAGTCGTCCATGTTCAAGATCACCGATCAGTTCGTACTCGCTCCCCGCCGTCCATTCGATGTCGGCGTCCTGCTGCTCTGCGAACTCGCGGATGAGATCGGTCTCGAGGCCCGATGGCGCGGAGTCGTCGGACAGCGACACCCAACCGGTGCTTTCGGTGGCTCCCACGTGCAGGACGCCGCCTCGCGCCTTGTCGAGCGTGCCCTCTGGGTCGACGGGAATCGCGCAACCCGTGAGGACGACCGCCACCCCCGCCGCGGTAGCCGCTGCCAGTATCCAGTTGCTGTTCACCGGTCGATTGGATCGACGATGGCTGCACGTTACCTGAACGCAGGCTTGGACGGCGCTACCGTTCGGGAGCAAGCACCTCGAAATAACGAGACGCCAGCCGAGTCGCCGGCTTCGGGGTGGTCCACGTGCAAACAGGTTGAGCGCTGCAGTCCGACGGCGCAAACGAAGGTGGCGGGATCCGAAGACCCCGCCACCTTGATCACTACTGCCGGATGCTAGCTCTCGATGGAGCGGCGCGCGGTCCGGCGACGGGCGATGAGCAGTGCGCCACCGAGCAGGACGAGCACGCCGCCACCGATCAGCGGGGCAGCCATGTCGGCACCGGTGTCGGCGAGGGCCGGGGTACCGGTGCCGGCGGGAGCCGCCGCAATGTCGATACCCACTGCCTGGACGGCACCCGACGACTGACCGAGATAGACGAGCGTGTGACTGCCCGAGCCGATCGTCGAGAGCATCTCGGAGGTCAGGGTGGCCTGGACTATGCCATTCACGACAGCGAACGTGCCCAGGTGAACGGGGCTGGAGTATGCGTATACGTCGACGAACGAGTCACCACCCCACCACCGGAGGTTCGTTGCGTACGAGCCGTCCGAGGCGAGCGAGCCCGAGGGCAGGCCGATGTTCACAGCCTTGTTCACCTGAATCTGCCTTGAGTGAAGGTATTCGGCCAGACCGGCCGAGTCGGCCACCGGCGCCGCGGCGGCCGGCTTCGGCGGGGCCCCGACGATGCCACCCGAAGCAGTCACGCTCGTCGGCGAGTAGCCCTCCAAGCGACCTGTCACGACGATGTTGATGTCGTGTCCCACAGCCGACTCGGGGACGACGACGCTGAGGCCGTTCGCTCCGTCGATGAGGTAGTCGTTCACGTCGCGCGAGAAACGCCATTGGTAGCTGATCTCGTCGAGCTCAACCGGCTGGCCATTCAGGGTGAAGGGCGTGACCGTTGCGGTCATCGTCTCGCCGAGCATCGGATTCCCCGTGACCTTGACCTCGCCCGCGCCGAGGTACGGGAAGGCATCGATGGTGACGTCGTCAACGTCTAGGTCTTCGCCGTCCACTGTGATGTTGACGACCTCGTATCCGTCCCACGTTGCAGGTTCGGGCGCTTGGAAGACCAGGTCGTAGTCACCATCGGGCACGTTCAAGAAACCGTAGAACCCGTTGAGCTGGCTCGACAGGGGGGCACCCACGACCTCTTCCTCCGCGTCGATCAAGGTGACGGAAATGTCGTGGTAGAACCTCACGGTGCCGTCGATCGCAACGCCGGCGATGCCAGTGACGGCGTGCCCCGTCGGCTCGTCGGTGACGAGCGCGGTAGCCGGGGCAGCGGCGAGGAGCGCACCGCTGAGAGCGACGACCGTTCCGAAGGCGAGAGCCGCCGAGCGGCGCAAGGGTGAGCGGGCAGGGCTGATCATCTGATCCTCAGTTCTGTCGTTGTGAGCCAGTGACTAGCGAGACGAGCGAGAAAACCTGCCGTGCGAAAAGCTGACCCATCGAACTCAGACGATATCCAGAAGGGTGTGTAGGGCTGCGGCGACACACGCAGGATCACCCGCGCGCAGCGCAAGTCGGAGGTCGATGATGGGCTTGCCAAGTGCCCTCCGCGTCGCTGCCCGACCAGCCGTGCATCCTCTGCGGTCACGACGCTCGGATACGCGTCGACGAACAGCTGATGTGTGCAGCCTGCGAATGGCCGGTCGGAGCGAGCCCGGACTTCGAACTCATAGCTCCCCGAGCGGACGTCGTCTACTACCTGCGCTTCCGCGACCGCGTGAAGATCGGCACGAGCGCGAATCCCCGACGACGTCTGACCGCGATCAAGCATGACGAGCTCCTCGCCTTCGAGCGCGGCGACCGAACCCTCGAGCGCGCACGCCATGCACAGTTCGCCGAGCTACGGCTCGAACGCAGCGAATGGTTCATCTTCGGCCCAGCGCTTCAGCGGCACGTCGAGACGCTGGCCGGATCCACCAGTGACCCCTGGCGCACCTACGCCCGCTTCGTGAAGGACTGCTACCTCGACCGGATGTAGAGCTCGAAAGCCTCCGTGCCAGCCGAGGCTATGGGCACCGAGCCGATGGCCCTCCGCGAAGCGACTAGGCTCGAAGACGGCCGAAACCGTCGAAACCCGACGCGATCGGCGCCGGCTCCGCCGGACACGATCTGCCTCGAAGAAAGGTCGCAGTTGACTGTCAACGATCAGGATCCGTACTCGGTAGACAAGACCGATCTCGATCCAGAAGAGACCGCCGAGTGGAACGAATCACTCTCAGCCCTCGTCGCAACCCACGGCCCCCAGCGCGGCCGCGAGATCATGCTGAGCCTGCTGAAGCGGTCGAAAGAGCTGCACCTCGGCGTGCCGATGGTGCCGACCACCGACTACATCAACACCATCGCACCTCAGAACGAGGCCGAGTTCCCGGGTGATGAGTCGATCGAGCGCGAGTACCGCGCATGGCTTCGCTGGAACGCGGCGATCATGGTGCACCGGGCACAGCGCCCGGAGATCGGCGTAGGCGGCCACATCTCCACCTATGCCTCGAGCGCCACGCTCTACGAGGTCGGCTACAACCACTTCTGGCGGGCACAGGGCCACGAGAGCGGCGGCGACCAGGTCTTCTTCCAGGGCCACGCCTCCCCCGGCATGTACTCCCGCGCCTTCCTCGAAGGCCGTCTCGACGAACACCAGATGGACGGCTTCCGTCAGGAGAAGTCCCACGAGGGCGGTGGACTCTCCTCCTACCCGCACCCGCGGCTCATGCCCGAGTTCTGGCAGTTCCCGACCGTGTCGATGGGGCTCGGTCCCATCAACGCCATCTACCAGGCGCAGCTCGGCAAGTACCTCACCAACCGCGGCATCAAGGACGCATCGCAGCAGCAGGTGTGGGCGTTCCTCGGTGACGGCGAGATGGACGAGGTCGAGAGCCGCGGTCAGCTCCAGGTCGCAGCCAACGAAGGCCTCGACAACCTCAACTTCGTCATCAACTGCAACCTGCAGCGCCTCGACGGACCCGTCCGAGGCAACGGCAAGATCATCCAGGAGCTCGAAAGCTTCTTCCGCGGCGCAGGCTGGAACGTCATCAAGGTCATCTGGGGTCGCGAGTGGGACGACCTGCTCGCCCGAGACACCGACGGTGCACTCATCGACTTGATGAACCGCACACCCGACGGCGACTACCAGACCTATAAGACCGAGGACGGCGCCTACGTGCGCGAGAACTTCTTCGGCCGCGACCCTCGGACGCTCGAGCTCGTCAAGGACCTCAGCGATGACCAGGTGTGGGCGCTCAAGCGCGGTGGCCACGACTACCGCAAGGTGTATGCCGCCTATCAGGCCGCCGTCAACCACAAGGGCCAGCCGACCGTCATCCTCGCGAAGACGATCAAGGGTTACGGCCTCGGCAAGAGCTTCGAGGGTCGCAACGCGACCCACCAGATGAAGAAGCTCAACCTGAACGACCTCAAGCAGTTCCGCGACGAGATGCGCATCCCGATCTCCGACCAGGTGCTCGAAGAGAACCCGTATCAGCCGCCGTACTACCACCCCGGCCAGGACAACGAGGCGGTGCAATACCTTCAGGAGCGCCGTCGCGAACTGGGTGGCTACATCCCCGAGCGGCACAGCAAGCACACGGCCATCACGATCCCCGACGACTCGGCATACGCCATCGCCAAGAAGGGTTCGGGCCAGCAGCCCGTCGCCACCACGATGGCCTTCGTCCGCGTCCTGAAGGACCTGATGCGCGCCAAGGACTTCGGCAACCGCATCGTCCCGGTCATTCCCGACGAGGCGCGCACCTTCGGCATGGACGCGTTCTTCCCGAACGCGAAGATCTACAACCCGTTCGGCCAGCACTACACCTCGGTCGACCGCGAACTGCTCCTCGCGTACAAGGAGAGCCCGCAGGGCCAGATCGTCCACGTCGGAATCAACGAGGCGGGTGCGCTCGCCGCGTTCACCGCGCTCGGAACGTCGTATTCGACGCAGGGCGAGCCGCTCATCCCGGTGTACGTCTTCTACTCGATGTTCGGCTTCCAGCGCACCGGTGACGCCCTGTGGGCCGCTGGCGACCAGATGGCGCGCGGGTTCCTCATCGGCGCGACCGCAGGACGCACCACCCTCACGGGTGAAGGACTGCAGCACGCTGACGGCCACTCCCCTGTGCTGGCGAGCACCAACCCGGCCGTCGTGCAGTACGACGCGGCCTACGGATACGAGATCGGCCACATCGTGCGGGCCGGTATCGAGCGCATGTACGGGAAAGACGCTGCTGGCAGCTCGCACCCCGACCCGAACGTCATGTACTACCTGACGGTCTACAACGAGCCGATGCCGCAGCCCGCCGAGCCCGAAGGTCTCGACGTGGAAGGTGTCCTCAAGGGCATCTACCTGCTCAACAAGTCCGAGAAGGAAGGCCCGAAGGCGCAGATCCTCGCCTCGGGCGTCGGGGTGCCCTGGGCGCTCGAAGCTCAGCAGCTCCTCGCCGACGACTGGGGCGTTTCTGCGGATGTGTGGAGCGTCACGTCATGGGCAGAGCTTCGCCGTGACGGACTCGATGCCGAGCAGCACAACTTCCTCAACCCGGACGAGAACCCGCGGGGTGCCTATCTGACCTCGAAGCTGGCGCACACCGATGGTCCCGTCATCGCGGTGAGCGACTACTCGCACGCGGTTCCGGACATGGTTCGCCAGTTCGTCCCCGGCGACTATGCCACGCTCGGCGCCGACGGCTTCGGCTTCAGCGATACGCGTGCTGCGGCCCGACGCTTCTTCAAGATCGACGGCCCGTCGGTAGTGGTTCGCACACTCGAGATGCTCGCGCGCCGCGGCGAAGTCGACCGTGCACTCGCGGGTCAGGCGATCGAGAAATACCGCCTGCACGATGTGAATGCCGGAACGTCGGGCAACGCCGGCGGCGAGAGCTGACGCGGCCCCGGGCGGCGCACGACGCGTAGGCGAGAAGCACTCGGAAGTGGTACGAACCAAAGCGGAAACGCTCGCATGGCTGCGCACCGTTTCTGGTGAACTCGCCACCGCGACGCTGAAACGACTCGAGGACACGCTGCCCTGGTACGGCGATATGCCGCCAGGGCGGCGGTCCGCCGTCGGCCTCGTCGCACAGGCGGGTATCACGTCGTTCATCAGCTGGTACGAGGATCCGCGCGCTACACCGTGGATCGCCGCCGACGTCTTCGGGGCCGCCCCACGCGAGTTGCTGAGATCGGTCAGCCTGCAGCAGACCCTGCAACTCATCAGGGTCGTCGTCGAGGTCGTCGAGGAGCGTGTGAAGGACGGCGGCGACGGTCTCCGAGACGCGATCCTCCTTTACTCGCGCGAGATCGCCTTCGCGGCTGCCGACGTGTATGCACGCGCAGCAGAGGCCCGGGGGCTCTGGGATGCCCGACTCGAGGCCCTCGTCGTCGATTCGATCCTTTCGGGTGAAGCCGACGACGAACTCCCGAGCCGCATCGCAGCCCTCGGCTGGCACGGTCACGGAGAGGTGTGCGTCCTCGTCGGCACGACACCGCAGATGCTCGACGTCGATCAGCTCCGCCGCACCGCGCGCCACGTCTCGGCCGACGTGCTCATCGGCGTACAGGGAACTCGGCTCGTCCTCGTCATCGGACGCGCCGAACCTCTTCAGCCCGAGGGCCAGGCCACGAACGGCGTCAAGCAACTGAGCTTCCAGGAGATCGCGGAGAAGCTCGAGCCGGGCTTCGGCCCAGGGCACCTCGTCCTAGGTCACGAGGTGCGCGATCTCGTACAAGCGTCGCGCAGCGCCCGCGCCGCCCTTGCCGGCTTCGCGGTCGCGCGGGCCTGGCGCAACGCGCCCCGCCCCGTGATGGCCGACGATCTACTGCCCGAACGGTCACTCGCCGGTGATCCGTTGGCTCGCTCCACCCTCGTCAGCCGGGTGTACCGACCGCTCGCCGACCATTCGTCCGAGCTGCTCACGACCCTGTGGTGCTACCTCGACAACGGGCGATCCCTCGAGGCAACGGCCCGCGAACTCTTCGTTCACCCGAATACCGTCCGTTATCGGCTCAAGCGCATCTCGGAAGTCATCGGTTACGACGCGACCGGCGCACGCGAGGCGGTCATCCTGCAGTCCGCGCTCATCCTCGGTGCGATCTCAGAGCCGCCTCCCGCACCGAAGCGCCGCTGACGCGACGTTCGTCGACACCTCCAAACGAAGTTCGGATTCTTAGTGGACTCCTTACCGCGATCCAACGATGTGCTTGGCAGGATGGAACAGTGATTGTTGTCGTCGCCCCCGGGCAAGGCTCTCAAACCCCCGGCTTCCTCACCCCGTGGCTTGAGGTGCCAGGATTACGCGAGCGAATCGATGCCCTCGCCGATGCCGCTGCGATCGACCTCGTCACCCACGGCACCGTCTCCGATGCCGACACCATCCGTGACACGAGCGTCGCGCAGCCGCTCATCGTCGCAGCAGGGCTGCTGACCCTGTCCGCACTCTTCGACCCGGACGATGCCGAGCCACCGCAGGCGCCCGCCGGTGTCGCGGGACATTCGGTCGGCGAGATCACCGCCGCAGCGGGTGCCGGGATCGTGACCGGACTCGACGCGATGCGGCTCGTCGGCGTCCGCGGACGAGCGATGGCCGCGGCGGCATCCGCCGCAGACACCGGCATGAGTGCCGTGTTGGGCGGTGACGAAGCAGCGGTTCTCGCGCGTCTCGACGAGCTGGGGCTCTTCGCCGCGAACTACAACGGCGGTGGTCAACTCGTCGTCGCCGGTCGGCGCGACGCTCTCGCAGCACTCGCCGCCGAACCAGTGACCGGGACACGAGTGATGCCCCTCCAGGTCGCAGGCGCCTTCCACACCTCCTTCATGGCAGATGCGGTCGCACGCGTCGGAGAGGTCGCCGCACAGCTGACAGCCGCGAGCCCCCGCCTGCGGATCTGGAGCAATCGCGACGGCGCCGAGGTGGACTCCGGTCCTGAGTTCCTCGAGCTCATCGTCGGTCAGATCTCGTCTCCGGTCCGGTGGGACCTGACCATGAACTCGTTCGCCGCAGCAGGTGTCACCGGGCTGATCGAACTGGCGCCCGCGGGCGCGCTGACCGGACTCGCCAGACGCGGCCTCAAGGGCGTGCCGTGCGTGGCGGTCAAGACGCCGGATGATCTTCAAGCGGCACGTGATCTGCTCGGCTCGACGACAGGAAACCAATGACTCTCAAGCAAGCGACGGGTGCGCGCTACACCCGGATCCTCGGCCTCGGCGCCGCGCGCGGTGATCTCGTCGTCCCGAACAACGACCTCGTCGGACCGATCGACTCTTCGGACGAGTGGATCCAACAGCGGACCGGCATCATCACCCGGACACGTGCGGGGGCCGATACCCTCGCCGTCGATCTCGCAACCGCCGCCGCGAAGGACGCGATCGCAGCGTCCGGGATCGCCGCCGAGAGCATCGACCTCGTCCTCGTGGCCACGATCAGCAACGTTCAGCAGACCCCCTCGATCTCAGCGGTTGTCGCCGATCGGGTCGGGGCGAGCCCCGCTGCCGCATACGACCTGAATGCGGCATGCGCGGGCTTTACCTACGCCGTGGCTCAGGCGGACGCCCTGATCCGCTCGGGCGCCGCGCACAACGCGCTCGTGATCGGCGCGGAGAAGCTTTCCGATGTGGTCGACCCGGCCGACAGGAGCATCTCGTTCCTCCTCGGGGACGGCGCGGGCGCAGCCGTGATCGGCCCGAGCGATGTGCCGGGCATATCCGCCACGGTGTGGGGCTCCGACGGTTCGAAAGCAGACGCCGTTGGCATGAACGCCACGCTCACCGACTTCAGAGACGGCACGGCTGCCTGGCCCACCCTCCGCCAGGAGGGGCCAACGGTCTTCCGTTGGGCGGTATGGGAGATGGCGAAGGTCGCGCAGCGGGCACTCGACGAGGCTGGCGTGAGCGTCGAGGAGCTCGCCGCGTTCGTCCCCCACCAGGCGAACATGCGCATCATCGACGAGTTCGCGAAGCAGCTCAAGCTTCCGGACACCGTGGCGATCGCTCGTGATATCGCGACGACCGGCAACACCTCGGCTGCGTCGATCCCTCTGGCCATGCATCGCCTCCTCGCCGAGCAACCGGAGCTGTCCGGTGGCCTCGCACTTCAGATCGGCTTCGGTGCCGGGCTCGTCTACGGAGCCCAGGTCGTCATACTGCCGTGAACCCGTGCGGTGCACACGGACCGACGCTGCACCGCCCGTTAGGCTCGAAACCTCGTCCGCTCACCGCAAATAGGAGAAGAAGAAAATGGCCCAGTCCCAAGAAGAAGTTCTCGCAGGCCTCGCCGAACTCGTCAGCGACGAGACCGGAATCGCGACCGACACGGTCGAGCGCGACAAGTCCTTCACCGACGACCTCGACATCGACTCGATCTCGATGATGACCATCGTCGTGAATGCCGAAGAGAAGTTCGACGTGAAGATCCCCGACGAAGAAGTGAAGAACCTGAAGACCGTCGGCGACGCCGTCGACTTCATCGTCAAAGCCCAGGGCTGAGCCCGCCGCAGTTACGAATCGGAGCCACTCCATGCCCAAGAAGATCGTCGTCACAGGCCTCGGCGCGACCACCCCGCTCGGTGGCACGGCCCGCGACTCGTGGAACGCTCTCCTCGCCGGGGAGTCCGGCGCACGACCTCTTGAGGCGGAGTGGGTCGAGAAGTACGAGCTGCCGGTGACCTTCGCCGCTCAGGCGAAGGTCCCGGCCAGCGAACAACTCGAACGGGTCGAAGCCAAACGTCTCGACCCCGGCAGCCAGTTCGCTCTCATCGCGGCCCGAGAGGCGTGGAGCGACGCCGGTCTCGAGGACGTCGTCCCCGAACGCTTCGGGATCGAGTGGGCGACCGGAATCGGCGGGGTCTGGACGCTGCTCGACGCATGGGACACCCTGCGCGAACGCGGCCCGCGTCGCGTACTCCCGATGACCGTGCCCATGCTCATGCCCAACGCGCCCTCGGCCGCCATCGAGATGGCCTTGGGCGCTCGCGCGGGCGCGCGGACGGTCGTCTCGGCATGCGCCTCCAGCACCGAGTCCATCGCCAACGCCTACGCGCACCTCCAGGCCGGCCTCGCTGACGTCATCGTCGCGGGCGGTTGCGAGGCCGCCATCCATCCCCTCCCGCTCGCCGCTTTCGCATCGATGCAGGCGCTGTCCCGGCGCAACGACGACCCTGCGACGGCATCGCGTCCGTACGACGCGACCCGTGACGGGTTCGTTCTCGGAGAGGGCGGCGCCGCCGTGGTCCTCGAGACCGAAGAACACGCGAAGGCTCGCGGAGCACGTATCTACGCCGAGCTCGTGGGCGGCGCCGTAACGAGTGACGCGTACCACATCACCGCGCCCGACCCCGAAGGGTCAGCAGCTGCGCGCGCCATGATCGCGGCGATCGAGGGTGCCGGCTACAGCCGCTCCGATGTCGCGCACGTGAACGCCCACGCGACCAGCACGCCGGTCGGTGATATCGCCGAGTACAACGCTCTTCGTCACGTTTTCGGTGATCATCTGAACAACATCGCGGTCACGGCGACCAAATCGTCCACCGGTCACCTTCTGGGTGGCGCGGGCGGCATCGAGGCCATCTTCACCATTCTGGCCTTGGCCGAGCGCACCGCTCCCCCGACGATCAACCTGCACCAGCAGGACCCCGACATCGATCTCGATGTGGTCACTTCCGCGAGGTCGCTCGGCGACGGCGACCTGCTGGCGATCAGCAACTCGTTCGGGTTCGGCGGTCATAACGCGGTCGTCGCCTTCGCGACCTATTGACCGTGGGTCCCGGTTAAAACCGAAAAATCCCGCCCGTAGTGGGAAAAGGCGAAGAGCCTCGACGCGGTACCCAGCCGGTCGAGGCTCTTCTGTCGCTATCGCTAAGTTCGAGGGACGCTACCCATGCGTCCCGAACGGGTTTGGAGCGCGAGGCGAACACTGAGAAGCTTACGCTGTTGCACCCCGTTCGGGGGACAGAGCCCTCGGCGTGTCGGGTCTAGTCAGCCGGCTCGGTGCATCCAGACGACGGCGTTGCGTTCTCCGGCGTAGCGGAACGACTCGAGCTCCTCGTCCCAGGCCTGACCGAGAGCGAGGCGTAGCTCACGGTGCAACTCGAGCGCATTCACTCCGGCTGCGTCCATGGCATAGCGGATACGGTCCTCCGGAATGACGACATTGCCCGCAGTGTCGGTTTGGGCGTAGAAGATCCCCAGATCAGGAGTGTGCATCCAGCGGGCACCATCGGTGCCGTAACCGGCGTCCTCGGTGACCTCGAAGCGCAGGTGCTCCCACCCTCGAAGCGCCGACGCGATGGCAGCGCCGGTGCCCTGCGGCCCTTCCCAATAGAAGTCCGCACGCTGGGCGCCCTTGAGTACCGGCTGGTCGATCCACGTGAAGTTGACCGCACGGCCGATCGCGCGACCTGCCGCCCACTCGACGTGGGGGCAAAGCGCGCGTGGTGAGGAGTGCACGTACAGCACACCCCGGGCAGATGGTGCAGACATGATCGGTTCTCCGTTCGACTAGGTACGTCTTCCCCTACGACCTGGTGAACGGTGAGCCCTGTTGCACCGATATGAAGTTATTACCCGGAGCGTCCGGTCCATGGAATTATGCCCGACGACACGCCGGAATAACAACAGTGTTATCTCGAATCGGGTGTTCGACTGTCGGAACGAGAGGGAAGGACGGGGGCACCTGATGTCAGTTCGGAGCGGAATCCTCGGCGTGTTGACCCTCGGCCCTGCTTATGGCTTACAACTTCATTCGGAAATATCGGCGCGCGCGCCACACCGGGGGCAGGTGAACGTCGGGCAGATCTACGGCACTCTCGACCGTTTGCTGAAGCAGGGGCGCATCGAACGTGCCGGTTCGACGGCCGACGCGCTCCCCCTGTACGCGCTCACCCCGTCGGGTCGGGATGAGGCGCTCGCTTGGATCACAGGCACCGCTCCCGTGGACACCGACTGGACCGAGATGCTCGACCGGGTATTGATCGCCAGCACGGTGCCCTCGGGCGACCTGGACGCAGTGATCGACAGCTACTGCCGGCATTGGACGGCTCTGATCGCGTCGGTCGAGGACCCCGATCTGGCTTCGGCGACCACTCTCGCTGACGCAGCGACCGCCGAACTGGCGGGGGCGGCTCTACGTTGGCTCGCCCGCGCACGCGACACCGCGGGATCCGGAACCCTCGTACGTCCGCTCACGGTCGCGCGACCGCGACGCGGCCGGCCTGCTGCATCTGCCAGCTGACCGCTCCGCTCAGTGCATCACGCTGCCGTCTTTCGCCAGCACGTTCTTCTCGCCCGCTTCGATCGGGAACGGTAGGCGGTTGCGTTCGGGAGGAATCGGGCAGTTGAAGTTGTAGCTGAAGGCACAGGGTGGCAACACCGCGCGGTTGAAGTCGAGGACCACCGTGCCGTCTGTTCCGGGACGCACGAACAGGAAGCGGCCGACGCTGTAGGTCGCGGTGCCACTCGTGGCGTCGGAGAAGATGAGCTGCAGCATGTCACCCGCGCCGATTACATCCACCGTCCACGATGCACCGTCGTGAGTGAATTCGACGGTGCCTGCAGCGGGAGTGTCATGCGCGGCTCCCGCATCGCGGAGATGGGAGACAGCGATGGTCTCCCCGTCCACCCCAGCAAGATAACGCCCCTCGAGAACCCATTCGGGCTCATAGGCGTACGCGTCGATCGTGTCGAAAGTCTGCACGGCCTCGGAGTCGTCCTTCCAGACGCGCAGTGCATAGGGACCATGCTCGGTGCGGACGACCGTTGCTCGGGTGTGCTCGTCGAAGGAGACTGCGCTCGGGACGACGGCGTGATTACCCGCGACGATCGCCGAACCGTCGACGAGGTCGCCATCGACCATGACGCCGTCGGCAGCGACAGCTCGAACGACCAGCCCAGACTGTCCGCCCGGCAGTGGACCCCACACCCCCGGGGCCAGCCATACCGGCTGCTCGATGTCGACCACCTGTGAGTTCACGAGCGCGAGCGGACCGAACGGGCCACGGACGGACTCGACGCGACGGGCCTTCAAGCGCACGTCGAGATCTGCATCATCTCTCTTTCCCACGGTCCGCCCTCCTTCGTCGTCATTGTCTCGAGCGCCACGGACACCGTACGTCAGGACGCCTCACGGGACTCGGGATGCCAGAGCTCGAGTTGCGGGACGCCCGATGCCCCGAACCCGAACACCTGGGCGTAGAACGAGAGGGCCGCTTCGCGCACGCGGGTCTTGGTCTCCGCCCTGCGAAACCCGTGCCCCTCGCCTTCGAACGTCAGATAGGCGTGCGGGACCCCTGCTGCGACCATCGCATCTCGGAACATCTCCGATTGCGCCGGCGGAACGACCCGGTCCTCGAGACCCTGCAAGAGAAGGACGGGACGGTTCAGGCGATCGACCGCCGAGAGCGGCGAGCGCTCGATGTAGAGCTGTTCCGCCTCGGGAAGGGGACCGACGAGCCCGTCCGTGTAGTGGGACTCGAAGTCGTGAGTGAACTCGGCGAGGGCCCGCAGATCGGCCACCCCGTACAACGAGATACCGCATGCGAAGACGGAACCGCGGACGAGGGCCGCGAGAACGGTCCATCCCCCCGCTGAGCCGCCTTCGATGGCGAGCCGCGCTGGGTCGGCCAGGCCGGCGTCGGCGAGACCGAGGGCGGCCGTCTGGACGTCTTCGACATCGACGACGCCCCACTCCCCCTTCAGCCGCTCGCGGTACGCCCTTCCGTATCCCGTCGACCCGCCGTAGTTGACGTCGAGGACGCCGATCCCGCGGCTCGTGTAGAAGGCGTAGACGAGATTGACCGCCGCGCGGCTATGCGCGGTCGGACCACCGTGCACGAAAGTGACGTACGGCGGCAGTTCACCATCCGGCGCTGCGAAGTGAGGGTTGCGGGGCGGGTAGACGATGGCGTGCACGTCGCGATCGACACCCGCGAAGGTACGCATCTGCGCCTCGGGGAGGTACGCGGCGTCGGGGTCGGTGTCGAAATCCGAACGGACGAGCTCCGTGCCTTCGGTTTCGAGGTCGAGGACGAAGAGTCCGCTCGGTGTGGTGGGGCTCCCCCCATGGATGAGGACCTTCTGTCCCTGGATCGCTTGGATGTCGATCGCCGTGAAGGGCGTCGCGATCACACGACGCGTTCCATCAGCCCTGAGCAGCTCGAGGCGGTCGTCGCCGAAGGTGCTGACGAGCAGGAGTTCACCGGTTTCGACCGGGAGGTACCACCGGGCAGCGAGCCCCCAGAGCGGACCGCCCGTATCCCGTTCCTGCGCCTGGAGAGGCTCGACGGAGCCGCCCTGGTGGACCAGCACCGGGTTCCAGAAGCCCGTGGCGTCCGTCAGCACCCAGAGCGACGAATCATTCCGCCACTCAGGCTGCAGGACCGATTCGCTTCGTCCTCCCAGGAGCACCGACGGGGCCCCGGCCACTCCCTCGCGATCGAGGGCCGCGACCCGAAGTTCCGTACCGTCCCAGGGCATCTCGGGGTGGCTCCATGCGATCCAAGCGATCGATCGACCATCGGCTGAGATTCGCGGGTAGGCAAGGAAATCGGAGCCGGCGACGATACTGACGATGCGCTTCGGATCTGCGCTCGCTGAGCCGTCGAGCGGGATGGAGACGATGTCCCGGTACGGCGACTCCACCCCGGTGATCTCGCGCACCGCGATGACGTTCTCGCCATGGACCGAGATGTCGCCGTACGCCACCCCGTCTGCTTCAGGGGTCAGCGCCATCGCTTCGTTCCCTGGGGCGATGAGTCGTAAACGCTGGTCGGCGGCTTCGACGTAGACGAGTCTCCGATCGGAAGTCGCCGCCCAGGCACCCCCGCCGTATTCATGAACGCGACTGCGGGCACTCGAAGGCCGTGCGAGCAACTCCTCGATGGCGCCGTCATGGCCACGACGGTAGATCGCCGTCCTGCCCGCTTCGGTCGGGCGGCGCTCAGCCCACCAGATCTCGCCATCGGCGAATACCGCGGATTCGACGGGATGCGCCGTGTTCGCCACATCGACCGCCCGGATGGGCGACTCCCATGATCCGTATGGCGCTCGTCGTTTCTCGTCGGCCGATTCCATAAGACGTATCTCCCTGTACTTGTGTATGACGGGCACGCGGAGCGCTCCTCTCCAAGTGACCTTGATGATTCCACGGTCGCGGGGACGACACCGAACGGCTGAGACCGTGAACGAACAACCCCCACGCCGCTGGATATTCGCTGCGTCTTGTCTGGATGCGGGTTGCTCACTCACTGGTCGTGGGAGACGATTTGGCCGACAACTCGCCTCCGTGGCGGGCAGTCACCCTGCTAGGCCCTCAGTTTCAAGCTCTATTCCCAGCCATCTCCCACCGCTCACCATCCGACGTTCAGGAAGAGCGCGGAATCTCGACCCATACGAAAGTCCGTTTGGCGCCGGTACCCCCGGCGCATAGGAGGAACGATGACGACAAGCAACAACCCCGAAGACTATTCGACCGGATTCTCGGGCATCGGCGGAGACCTGCCGGGCGCGGCGAACGCCTACGGCTCCAGCACCACCTCGAGCACCAGCTCGGGATCCGGAAAGGCCGACGCCGCCAAGGGCGAGGCGAAAGAGGTCGCTTCTTCCGCTGCGGGCGCAGGACAGCACGTCGCGTCGAGCGCGAAGGACGAGGCATCGAAGGTCGCTTCCGAAGCCAAGACCCAGGCCAAGGATCTCTACCACCAGACCCGCGGCGAGCTCTCCGACCAGGCCTCGTCGCAACAGAAGCGCGTGGCTTCCGGCCTGCGCTCGGTCAGCGAGGAGCTCGACAACATGGCCGGCTCCTCGAGCCAGTCCGGTGTCGCTACCGATCTCGTCGGCCAGGCCGCAGCTCGCCTCGGTGACGTTGCATCATGGCTCGACCAGCGCGACCCCGGATCGCTTCTTGACGAAGTGAAGCAGTTCGCCGCCCGCCGCCCAGGTGCATTCATCGGTGGCGCCGCCATCGCAGGTCTGCTCGCCGGCCGTCTCACCCGCGGCATCGTCAGCAACGTGAAGGACGAGAAGGAAGCCGAAGCGCACACGACCTCGACCGGAACGACGCGGGGCGCCCACCTCGAGACAGACGCCGGCTACGTCGCCCCGACGGGTGCGTACGGCTCCAACGTCCCCGCTTACGACGTCAACTCCGGCTCAGCGGCAACCGACAGCCCCCTCGGCGGAAGCGAGTACCGATGAGTCAGAGAGCACCGATGAGCGACGACCCCTCGTCTACCCCTTCTGAAGAGAAGGCCGCGAGAACGTCTTTCGGAGAGCTCCTCGGCGAGGTTTCGAAGGACCTTTCGACGCTCGTCCGTCAAGAGATCGAACTCGCCAAGGCGGAAGCCAAAGAATCCGCTACGCGCGCCGGCAAAGGCGCAGGCCTCATGGGCGGCGCGGGCTACGCGGCGATCATGGCGGTGCTGTTCCTCTCCATCGCCCTCTGGTGGGCGCTCGGGTACCTCGTCGGCAACGCCTGGTCGGGCGTCATCGTCGCAGTGCTGTGGGGCATCATCGCCGCCATCCTCTTCGTCGTCGGACGCAAGCAGTTGCAGTCCATCAAGGGAGCGCCGCAAACGGTCGACTCCGTCAAGCACATTCCCGATGCATTGAAAAGAAATGAGGAGAACCGATGAGCGACGCTGATCGCATCCGCGCCGAGATCGACCGGACCCGGTCCGAGCTGAGCTACGACGTCGACGCCCTCTCCGACAAGGTGACCCCGTCGAAGATCGTCGATCGTCAGGCCGACAAGGTGAAGGGCGCTTTCACCAGCGCGAAGGAGAAAGTCATGGGAACAGTTTCAGACGTTCGTAACTCTGCGAGCGACTCCGCGTCGTCCGCCGGCGGAGGCGTCTCCGACGCCACCCATCGCGCCGCCGACAAGGCGAAGGGCAACCCGCTCGCCGTCGGACTCATCGCCTTCGGCGCCGGCTGGCTCGCCTCGTCGCTCATCCCGGTAAGCGATGCCGAGAAGGATGCAGCTGCGCACGTGAAGGACGCCGCTCAGCCTCTCGTTCAGAAGGCTGGTGACGCCGCCAAGGACGTTGCCAGCAACTTGAAGGAGCCGGCCAAGGAGGCCGCCAACGCGGTCAAGGAGACCGCGACCGACTCGGCCAACACAGTCAAGGATGAGGCCAGCTCGGCCGCCGATGACGTGAAGTCGCAGGCGCAGGACTCGAAGAACACCGTTCAGAACAGCTGATCGTCATATCTAGTGCGGGGCCGTTCCGTTCATCACGGGGCGGCCCCGTTCATCTGTCCGCATCCATACCAGCGCGAGGAAGACACGAATGACCGACATCGGAGCAAGCAAGAGGCTCGCTGACGCCCCCGATCCCGACGACTCACGCAAGCCGGATTCCCCCAACGACGTGCACAAGCGCTCGTGGATCTACGTGCTCAAGAAGACCGCCCGCGAGTTCGGCAGCGACCAGTGCACCGATATCGCGGCGTCGCTGACGTATTACGCGGTCCTGTCGATCTTCCCCGCGTTCATCGCGCTCATCTCGATCCTGGGTGTACTCGGCAACAGCCAACAGGCCGTCGACGCTCTGCTCAACGTCCTTGGCAACGTCGCTCCGGCTGATGCACTGGAGACCATCCGCCCGACTCTCGAGGGCTTCGCGAACTCGCCGGCCGCGGGCTTCGCGCTCATCTCCGGTACCTTGGTCGCCATCTGGACGGCGTCCGGGTACGTCACCGCGTTCTCGCGGGCGATGAACCGCATCTACGAGATCGATGAGGGCCGGCCGTTCTGGAAGCTCAAGCCGATCCAGCTGCTGACGACGGTCATCGGCCTCGCACTCGTCCTCGTGATCGTCTTCCTGCTGATCGTCTCGGGCCCGATCGCTGACGCGGTCGGAAGTGCGATCGGTCTCGGCGAGACCTTCACCACCGTGTGGGACATCGCCAAGTGGCCGGTAATCGCGCTGATCCTCGTCGTGATGGTCGCGCTCCTCTACTACCTGACTCCGAACGCGAAGCAGCCGAAGTTCCGCTGGATGAGCATGGGCGCCTTGATTGCGATCGTCGTGCTCGTCATCGCCTCGGTGCTCTTCGGTCTCTACGTCGCGAACTTCTCGAGCTACTCGGAGAACTACGGTTCACTCGCGGGCGTCATCGTCTTCCTCCTCTGGTTGTGGATCGCGAACATCGCTCTCCTCTTCGGCGCCGAATTCGATGCTGAGATGGAGCGGGGCCGCGAACTCCAGGCCGGAATCGCCGCGGAGGAGAACATCCAGTTGCCCCCTCGTGACACCAAGAAGAGCGAGAAGGCCGCCGCTAAGGAACAGAAGGACGTCGACGAGGCTCGCAAGATCCGCGACGAAGCACGTGCCAACGGCAAGAACGCCGACGCCGACCGCGACGGTCGCTGAGTCGACCGCACGCGAACACGACGAAGCCGCCCGGGGCATCCCCTGGGCGGCTTCGTCGTGTCCGTCTACGAGGACAGGTGCAGTTCGCCGTCGACACGGCGCGGCACGGCTGTGTACTCCTCGCGTAGCTCCTCGGGAAGGACGGCAACGGGCGCGTCCTGCCAGGCGAACGGTCGGAGGAAACGACGAATCGCCGTGACGCCCACCGAGGTGTGCTGAGAATTCGTCGCCGGCCACGGGCCGCCGTGATGCTGGCCCCAGCTCACTCGCACACCTGTCGGATAGCCGTTGAAGACCAGCCGGCCCGCGTGTCCACTCACCGTGTCGACGAGGGTCCGGGTGAGTTCTATCTCGTCGTCCTCGCTATGGATCGTCGCGGTCAGGGACTGCGGCACGTGGGTGAGGGCTTCCGCGATCTCGGCCGGGTCGTCGTAGTAGGCGACCACCATGAGCGGGCCGAACGCCTCCTCGGTGACGTCCGCGTTCACATCCTTCGCGTCGACGGCGAGTAGGGAGGGCGGAACCGCGAAACCATCCGTGTCGTCTGCGCTTCCGACCGCCACCACCTGGGCGTGACCGCGGTCGATGAGACGCTGGCGGATCTCATCGAACGAGCCGCTGATCCTCGAGTTGAGCAGGACGCCCGGCTGCGCCTCTCGGACCTTCTCAGCCATGGCCTCGACGAGACTCTCCCCCGCCGCTCCGCGCGGGATGAAGGCGAACCCCGGTTTGGTGCAGAACTGGCCTGCGCCGAGGGTGAACGAACCGAAGAGCCCCTGCGCGATCGCGTCTCCGCGTGCGGCTATCGCCCCGTCGGTGATCACGAGCGGATTGAGGCTGCTGAGCTCGCCGTAGAACGGGATCGGCTCGTCACGTCCTTCGATGATGTCGAGCAGCGCCTGGCCGCCCGAGAGCGACCCGGTGAAGCCGACCGCTTTGATCCGGGGATCCGCGACGAGCGTCGCTCCTGCGTTGGTCCCGTAGACGATGCCGAGTGTGCCATCCGGCGCCCCGTACTGGCGTGCCGCGTCGGACAACGTCGCGAACGACACCTGCGAGGTCAGCACGTGCGAGCCGTGCGCCTTCAGGACGACGGGACATCCAGCGGCCAGCGCAGATGCCGTGTCTCCGCCCACCACCGAGAAAGCGAACGGGAAGTTGCTCGAGCCGAACACCGCGACGGGTCCGATCGGAATGAGCATGCGTCGGATGTCCGGCCCAGGACCCATCGGGGTGTCGCCGGCGTGATCGATGGTCGCTTCGAGATACCCGCCATCGCGGACGGCTTCCGCGAACAGACGGAACTGGAACGCGGAACGTGTGAGCTCGCCGTTCAGTCGTACCTCGCCGAGTCCCGTCTCGCTATCGGCTGTGCTGACCAACTCGGCTCGGCGCGCTTCAAGCGCGTCGGCAAGCGCCTCGAGCAGCCCGGCGCGCCATTCGCGCCCGTGAGCTGCAAGAGCCCGGTGGGCGTCCGCCGCTCGGGCCGCGAGCTCGGCGACCTCGTCATCGGTCGTCACCTCGATGGAGGTTTCATTGGTCTGTCCCGTGCGCGGGTCGGTGGAGATGAGGGTCATGAACTGCGTGTCCTGTCCTATCGAGAGTTTCAAGCGCTTTCGCGCGGCATGACGGTGAAGCCGAGGTCGACGCGGGATGACTCTGCAGTCGCCCCGGTCATCCGGTCGAGCAGTAGACGACCGGCGGTCGTACCGATCTCGGTGTTGGGAACGGACACCGTCGTCAGGGTCGGTACGAGGTGCTTGGCGACCTCGAAGTCGCCGAAGCCGGTGATCGCGATGTCGTCGGGCATGGCGATCCCGCGCCGGGTGCACTCGAGCACAGCACCCGTTGCGAACACGTCGCTTGCGAACATGAGGACGTCGGTCTCAGGATGCTCGGCGCGGGTCCTGTCGAGCAGTTCGACACCGGTGGCCATGTCGACGACCCCGGTCCCGGAATCGACGACGCGGATCGGCTCACCGGGCAGGAGGCGGGAGACCGATTCGCGGAAACTCGCCTGCCGGTCGATCGCGCGCCAGTCGCCGGCGCCGAAGCTTCCGGCGAAAGTGGGGTGACGGTAGCCCTTCTCCACCACATGGGCGACGATTGCGGCGATAGCGTCGCGATTCGAGAAGCCGACGAGGTTGTCGATCGGGTCGTCGGTCCAGTTCCAGGTCTCGACGACCGGCACACCCGATCCCGCGAGAAGCGCGGTAGACGCGGGAGTGTGCCTCGTCCCGACGATGAAAACGCCTTCGGGTCTGCGCCCCATGAGGGTTCGCAGCAGCTCTTCTTCGCGGCGGGGGTCGTAGTCGGTGACGGCCACGAAAAGCTGGTATCCGCTCGGTGTGAGGACCGCATCGAGTCCGTGCAGCGCGTCGGCGAAAACCGACGCGGAGAGACTCGGGATGATCGCGGCCACCGTTCTGCTGCGGTTCGAGGCGAGGTTGCTCGCAGCGAGATTCGGCACGTAGCCCGTGGTGGTGATCGCCCACTGAACACGTTCGAGAGTGCGCTCCGACACGAGGTCGGGATAGCGGATCGTGCGCGACACGGTCTGCGGGGACACGTTCGCGAGGCTCGCCACATCGGAAAGCGTCACCGACCGGGTGGAGCGCCTGGTCGGCGGCGGCTGTACCCGAGCCTCGGGCGTCGTCACAGCAGGTTTCGCTTTGCCAGGTTGGCCATCAGGGCCGAGATTCCGAATGTCCACGGGGCGCACCTCTCGCTCTGCTGAACGCGGTTCACAAGGCTACCCAGCGCGGGTGCGGAGATCCGCACAATGTCCCCGACGGCGTGTGTGAAGCCCTGCCCGGCTTCCCCGCGGTCGACGACCGGGGCGAAGAGCGTGCCGAGATAGAGTGCTGCGCCATCCGGATACTGATGGTGCGAGCCGAGCAGCTGACGCGCGAGGTCTTCCGGATCACGGCTGATCTCCGACAGCGGAGAGGTGGCGTCGAGGTGGAAGCCGTCCTCGCCTGTGATCTCGAGTTCGACCGTCGTCTGTCGCACGGTGTCGAGATCGAAGCTTTCGTCGAAGAAGCGGATGAACGGGCCGAGGGCGCCCGAGGCGTTATTGTCCTTCGCCTTCGGCAGCAGAAGCGCCGAGCGGCCTTCGATGTCGCGAAGGTTCACGTCGTTGCCGAGTGCCGCACCGACGATCCGTCCGGTTGACGCGACGAGCAGTACGACCTCGGGCTCGGGGTTGTTCCATTCGGAGGTGGAAAGGACGCCGACGTCTACGGCGGTGCCGACGCTCGCGAGCACCGGAGACTTGGTGAAGATCTCGGCGTCAGGACCGATACCGACCTCGAGGTACTGGCTCCACAGATCCTGTGCGATGAGGTAGGCCTTGACGTCGGCAGCTTCGGGCGAGCCGGGACGCAGATTGCGCAGCTCACTGCCGATCCGGGATGAGATCGCGGCCCGGATCTCTTGGGCACGGTCGGCGTCGCCGTGCGCCTTCTCTTCGATGACCCGCTCGACCATCGACACGGCGAAGGTGACCCCGGCCGCCTTGACGACCTGCAGGTCGATCGGCGAAAGCAGCCACGGACGGGTCTCGTCACGGGTCTCGGGAGCCGTGTTGGCGAGAACCTCTTCGATTGAGCCGATGCGCTCCCCCGTGCTCGAGCGGAGTGCCGCCGCCGGGTCCTCCGCTTCGGCTAGGTCTCGCATGGTCGCGAAATCGGCGCTGAGATCGAAGACACCGTCCTCACGGATCGCGACGACGGAGGGTCCTTCGACCTCGGGGCGCCACACGCGACCGCCGAGCGCCGCGGCGAATCCATCCTCGGGCAGCGTCTGCTCAGCCGATCCGATCCATTCCGCCTGCACCATTGCGTGTCTCTCTTTCTGAACCATGTCGAGTGTCGTGTCGTCCGCGTGAGGCAACTCGGCTCAGCGCCGGTTGTAAACGCCCTGGCGCTTCTCGGCGAACGCCTTCCGCCCCTCGGCGGCGTCCTCGGTCGCGAAGCAGATCGTCTGCAGGTCGCGCTCGTACGCGATCGCCTGCTCCTGGGGAAGATTGAACGCCGCATGCAGATTGGCCTTCGCGGTCTCCGCCGCGATCGGCGGACGCGAGGCGATGATCGCGGCGATCTCTTGCGCACGCTCGAGGAGACCCTCTGGCGCTACGACCTCGGTCACGAGCCCCCATGCAAGCGCCCTCTCAGCGTCGACCGGGTCGCCCGTCATGAGCATGAACGCTGCATTGCTCGCACCGATCGACTGGGCGAGGAAGCTCGACATCCCGCCGCCGCCGATCCAACCGAGCTTGATCTCAGGAGCGGCGAACGACGCGGTCGACGAAGCGATGCGGATGTCGCAGCTGAGCGCCGTCTCGAGGCCGCCCCCGAAGGCGTAACCGTTCACCGCAGCGATCACCGGCTTCCGTAGCGAGCGGATCGCGTCGCAGTAGTCGGCCCGATTGCGGAAGTCCCACGGGGTGGCGTACTTGTCGAGCCCTCGGATGTCGGAGCCGGCGCTGAAGGACCGCTCCCCCGCGCCGGTGAGGACGACGGCCCGGACCTCATCGCTCTCGTTGCACCATTCGGCCGCGGCGACGAGAGCGTCGGCCATCTCCTGGGTCACCGAATTGAGCTTCTGCGGCCGATCGATCGTGATCGTCGCGACGTGCTCGCCGACCTCGAGAGATACGTCGTCGGTTTCCAACTCGATCATGCGAGCACTGTTCCTTCCGTGGTTGTGGTGGCCTGTCGATGCAGCATTTCGAGCCGATCGAGGGCATCATCCGCCCCGATCGCATCCGTCGTGGCGTCTCGAATCAACGCGGAGGCCGCGCTCTGGAACGCGATGTACCCGGGGAATCGCGGACGCATCCACGAGCTTTCGATCGTCGCGAGGGACGATCGAAAGAAGCCTGCAGATGCGGCGTTGACGAGCGGGTCGGTCCACGCAGGGCGCGCACTCGGCTGACCGTTGTGCGCCGGGATGAACCGTGTCTGAGTGCGTGGCGACATCAGCCACCGGATGAGTTCGAGCAGCGGCTCGGTGACGTCGCAGCGGCGTGAGACCGCGATCCCTGTTCCGCCGATGGTCGAGCCCCTGCGTCCGCCCATCTCCTTCGCCGGTGCCTCGCCGAAGCTGATCGATCGAGCGTCGCGCGGTCGCGAGTAGTTGACGTAGCCGTAGATGAGGGGGCAGTAGGCGATCGAGTCGTCGCGCCGCATCGTTTCGAGCATCTGGATCGGGTTCAGCGCATGAGCGCTTGCGGGTCCGGAAGCGACGAGTTCGCGCATGAGACTGAGAACGTCGCGCGCCGCCTCACGAGAGATCAGCGACTCACCCGGAACGGTGCCTGGTTCTTCGCCGAGCGCTACCGCGATCGAGCAGAAGCTGAGAAATGCATGCGGGCCCGCGATGCTGAGCGCCACAGGCACCGTGCGCGCGAGTTCACGAACCTCGGTCCAGGTGTCGGGCGCATGCTCGACGAGTTCCGCTCGACGCGCCGACACCTGGGTCGCCGCGTCGAGGGGCAGCGCCCACACCTTGCCCTCGAAGCGATACGACTCGAGGCTCGGCCCTACCGCGGCTTCCGCCCACACCCCGATCTCGTCAGGCGAGAAAAGGTCGGTCATCGGGATCAGCGAGTCATGGGCCAGCGCATCACCGAGATGCGGATGGTCGAGGACGATCAGGTCGTAGGTCTCCGCGAGCTTCTCGATCGGGCTCGACTCGAACCCCTCGAGCGGGTGCACATCCCAGCGGAGATCGATCTGATCCGACCATTCCGCGGCGGCCGCCACCAGAGCGTCACGTCCGCGCGGATGATCCCAGGTGAGCCCCCGGTAGGCGGTCATCCGCGCGTTCCCGATACCTCTTCGGTCGCGACCGCTCCCGATTCGGCAAGGGCATCGATGCTCTGCTCGTCGTATCCGCTCTCGGCGAGGATCTCGCGGGTGTGCTCCCCGGTGAGCGGTGCGCCGCGGTAGATCTGAGCCGGCGACTCGGAGAACTTGTATGGAAAGCCCGGAACCTTGACCCGCCCCTCGGTCGGGTGGTCGTATTCGACGAACGTCCCGTTATGCGCGATCTGCGGGTCGTCGACGAGGTCCGCGTAACCATAAACCGGCCCCGCCCAAACACCGGTCCCGTCGAAGGTTTCGAGCCAGTGCGCCGTGGTCTCGGTCTCGAGCCGCGCCTGCGTCTTGCTGTACAGCTCGTCGCGGTGACTCCAGCCGTGCTCTTCGCTCGACATCTCGAGGAAGCTGTCCTCGCCGATCAGCCGGCCGAACTCGGGAAGCTGCGGCATCGCGATGGCGAGGAAGCCGTCCTTGGTACGGAACGTGCCGTATGGCGCACGGATGTAGACGTGGGCGTGCGGCTCGGCGCTGCGCTCCTGCGGAACTCCCCCGACCGTGTACACCGACAGCTCCTGCATCTGCAGCGTTGTGATCGAGTCGAGCATGTTCACCGTCACGAGCTGGCCCTCGCCCGTGCGTTCACGGTGCAGCAGCGCCGCGAGCACGCCCTCGAAGGCAGTGGAGGCAGTGACCGCGTCGACGAGGTACTGACCGGCGGCAACCGGCGGTTCCCCCGCACGTCCACTCGAGCGCATGGCGCCCGACATGGCCTGCAGCAGCAGATCCTGACCGGGGCGGTTCGTGTACGGGCCGTCCTCGCCGTAGCCCGAGATCGAGACGTACACGATCGACGGGTTGATGGCGCGCAACGATTCGTAGTCGACACCGAGCCGCTTTGCGACGCCCGGGCGATAGTTCTGGAGGAACACGTCGGCGGTGCCGACGAGCTTCTTCAACACCTCCTTGCCGTCGGTCGACTTCAGATCGATTGCGATCGAGCGCTTGTTCCGATTGAGCGAGAGGAACGACACGTTGATCCGGTTGCCCGTGGCTCCTCCCGCTGCGGCGTGGCGCTGCCACTCACCGGTGGTCGGCTCGACCTTGATGACGTCGGCGCCGAGATCGCCGAGCCGCTGAGCGGCGAACGGCCCTGCCATCGCGATTGAGCAGTCGAGCACGCGGTAGCCGGAGAGCACCCCGCGTTGTGATTCGGTCATTGGATCCTCGTTCTGAGAGCACTACTGCTAGCGCTAACAATCGTAGCGCGTGAATGATGACTTAGTGGATTGGCCGGTCTGCGGCCGGCCTTACGGCTGGTCTCCGATGGCGCGGATGCGCTCGCGGGCGCCCGTGGTCTCGTCCGCACCTTCGAGGACGCGGATGCTCGAGCGGTACTCCCGACTCTCGCCGTGCTCGAGCCAAGCGATGGTGCCGTTCTCTCGTGCTGCTAGCTCCCCCTCGACATGGTTGGTCGACGGTTCGAGACCGACGGCATACGCCCCGTCGCGCAGGTTCTGCCACTCGAAGAAGTGCGGCATCGTCGCCGAGTCCCAGCTGAGTTCGATGCCGCGCCCGCCGTCGCCCGCGATCAGCGCGACCCGGTGCATACCGTCACCGCCGGCAACCAATTCGTGTTCGGTCACCTGTTCGACGAAACCGCGTTGCGGTTCGGTGAGATAGCGGTAGCTCGCACCCTGCTCGGCGACCGAATCGGACTGCCACAGGTGCCCCGCGATGGGAGCCACGAACTCGGTCCCCTCGTCGACATACGGCCAGCCGAAATTGAGGTGGTAGAGGAACATGTGCGGCGTGCGCTCGAAGCCGAGATTGTCCACGACATCGTGCAGGCGGATCTCGGTGCCGTCGACATCGACTTCGACCGTCCGCGTCAGCCGCAGGTGCTCACCGAATGCGGTCGCCTGGATGACCTCGGCCTTGACCCGCAGCACCGCCGATTCGCCGTCCCACACCTCGGCCGCCTCGATGAGCCGACCGGGGATCGAGGTGAGGCGGCCGTGCAGACCATGCTTGATCGTCTGCTTGGGCGGGTAACGGTAGTGCGATGCGTCGACCTCAGCGCCGAAGAGGGTGTGGTCGAGGCCGCCGCTGACCAGCAGACCGTCGATTGCGCGCAACCAGCTGAGACCGTCCTCATCGGCATTCTCGTGCAATCCGGGGTGACGGTAACCGTTGCCCGAACGCCATCCGAACGGGACGCCTTTGAAGCGGGCGTCGCCGATATCGAAGGCCCGATCGACGAGGAGCTCGAGTTCGAGCCCCGCCGCCGTGCGCAGCTGGATCGCGCGAACCCCGCGCTCGACGCCGTTGTCGAGGACCACGTGCCGGATCCCCGCGACGGACGCGGTGTCGCCCGTTCGCCGCCGCAGCTCGGTCGGAGTCAGGTCGTTGCCGAAGATCTTCATGTCAGTCCATCGTCCATCCGCCGTTGACGTTGATCGTCTGGCCGGTCACGAAACTCGAGTCTTCGCCGGCGAGGAAGGACACGACAGCGGCGAGCTCCTCGTTGGTGCCCCGTCGCTTGAGCGACTGGTGATCGAGCACGTGCTGGTTGTACTGCTCGGGGTTCTCGTGGATCTTCTCCGCGTCGGTCGGGAATGCTCCCGGCGAGACGAGGTTCACACGCACCCCTTCCGGCCCGAGCTCGCGGGCAAGGGCCCTCGTCATCGCGACTGCGGCACCCTTCGTGGAGACGTAGCTCGCCAGCAGTGGCCACCCGCCGCCCCACGTGATCGAGCCGATGTTGATGATCGAGCCGGAGCCTCGAGGAACCATCGCCTTCGCCACCGCCTGCGCTGCAACGAAATAGGCACGCTGATTGACCGCGACGACATCGTCGTATTCCTCGACGGATATCTCGAGGAACGGCGTCGTCGGGTAGATCGCCGCGTTGTTCACCAGCACGGCGACAGGTCCGAGCTCAGACTCGACCCGCTCGACCGACGAGACGATCGCGCGCGGGTCGCGCAGATCGCAACCGACGGCGAGCGTTCGGACGCCCTGCTCCTCGAGAAGGCGGACCGTCTCGTCGAGGGCGTCGCCGTTACGGCCGAACGCGGCGACCGCGAATCCGTCAGCTCCTAACCGGAGGGCTGTCGCGCGGCCGAGCGAACCGCCCGAACCGGTGACGATCGCGACGGGAAGGGACTGGACGGATTCACGGTCGACCATGTTCAGATGCCGTACTTCTTGAGGGTGTCGTCGATGAAGCGCTTCGCGCGGGGAACGTCGGACTCGTCGAGGTGCTCGATGATCAGCGGCACGTTCGGGCTCTTCTCGCTGAGACGCTGCAGATACAGGTCGTAGTTCAGCTCGCCGAGGCCGGCAGCGGGCAGCTCGATCTCACCGACGCCGCGGAAGGTGTGCGACTCGAGCGCGTCGGCGTCGCCGATGTCGGCGTGCTTCTCGGACTTGTCGCTCCCGGCGCGCTTCACGTCCTTGGCGTGGGCGATCTTCACTCGGTCACCCAGGCGGTCGAACACGTCGTTCAGGACGGGATCCATCTCATCGATGTTGTACGACTCGAAGTAGTTCGTCGGGTCCATCAGCAGCTCCATACCGGGGCTGTCGACATCCTTGAAGATGCGCAAGGTCTCGTCGGCCGAGCCGATCACGTTGTTGACGTAGGTCTCGATCAGGAAGACCGAGCCATGGTCGTACGCCGTCTGGGCGAGATCGGCGATGACCTCGCGGGCCGTGTCGTAGCCCTCTTCGGTCTTGTTCTTGTCGTCGTGCACCCAGTCGCTCTCGCTGTTGAAAGTGCCCGACTCGCTGATGACGTACGGGGTGCCGAACTTGCGGGCGTTGCGGATGATCTCCTTCAGGTAGTCCACGCGACGCTTACGCTCGTCGAGGTCGGGGTGGACGATGTTCGTGTAGCCGGAGATCGCACAGATGGGCAGATTGTGGTCGCGGAAGGTGTCGCGAACCCGCTTCGCCTTCTCGTCGGTGATCTGACCGGCCGAAAGGTCGATGTCCTTGAAATGCAGGTCGAGCTGCACGGTGTTGAAGCCGAGCCCGCGAATGGTCTTCGCGGTGGTTTCGAGGTCGTACGGGAAGTATCCCGAGAAGATTCCTACCTGGATCATGGCGTCATTGCTCCTTGTTGTTCTTATGGTTCGGTCAGAAGTCGATCTCGTCGAGTGCGACGGGGCGGTTCTCAGCGATGGACCGGTATCCGGCTTCGACGAGCGCCATGGTCTTGACGTTGTCGGCCACGGTGAGCGCGGGGGCTTCGCCCGTCTCGACGGCGTATTGCAGCTGCTCCATCACACCGATGAAGGCATGCGGGAACCAGTGGGTCTCCCACGTGGGCGTAACCCATTTACCGCCGGTGCTGCGCTTCGAGGCGTAGGTGAGAGTCGAGGGTTCACCCGTCGGCCAGCCGATCGTGCCTTGCGCCACTCCGTCGGTGCCCTCCACCCGCCATTTGATGTAGATGTCGGAGTCGAAGCCCTCCTCGCGGGGGCCGGACCAGACATCTTCCATCGACACGGCGAGGACGTTGTTCGGGAAGCGCAGGGTGGAAACGACGATGCCGTCGGTGTGCTCGAATTCCGTGCGCGGGTCGGTGCGCGCGGCGGTGTAGATCTCGGTCGGTTCGCCGAAGAGGAACCGCAGAGCGTCGAGGTGGTGCACGCTCATGTTCGACAGCGTGAGGCGGTCGTACTCGGATAGAAAGCTCTGCCAGTGCGGGATCGCCCGCATCTCGATCGTCGCCATCACAACTGCGCCGAGCTCTTCGCGCTCGAGGATCTGGGAGAGCACGCGGATCGACTGGTCGTAGCGCATGTTCTGGTTGACCGAGAGGATCTTGCCCGCCGCTGCGGCTTCGTCGCGGAGCGCGACGGCCTCGTCGAGGCTGAGTGCCAGCGGCTTCTGCGCCAGGATGCCCCTGATGTGGGGGGCGGCGAGCGCCCGCCGGATGAGGGCGGGCTGCTGGTCGGGCGGGAACGCGATGTCGAGGATCTCGATCCGCTCGTCGTCGATGAGCTCCTCGGGCGTCGCGTGCACGGTCTCGATCCCGTAGCGCTCGGCGACCGCAGCGGCATTGGCCTGCGTCCGCGAGGCGATGGCCCGGACGTCGAATCCTGCCTCGGCGTATGCCGCGAGGTGCACATCGGAGACGATCATGCCGGCGCCGATTATGCCGATCGGCGACGATTTCGCCCGGACTTCTACGTCGGGAGCGAAGTCGGATTGGGTGTCGGTGAGCTGTGTCACAGGTGCAATGCTCCCATCGCTTCGTTGCGATCTCGATGAATTGTTAGCGCTACTGGTAACGCTCTTGCCGTTACGGTAGTGTCCTCGATCACCGCTCGTCAACACCGGCACCGCAGCCTGACACCAAGCGGGGCGAGGTCGCCGGTCGAGTCACCCACCAAAGGTTTCAAAGGAGAAATCATGTCCATGAGGCGCACAACACGCGGGGTCTCCCGCCTCGGCGCAGTCACTGCCGCCGCGACCGTCCTGGCCTTCGTCGCCGGATGCTCATCCGCTCCCGCGAACACGAGTAGCGGAGGCAGCGGAGGCAGCGATGACGGTGACGGCACCTACGTCATCGGCTTCCAGCAGCCGCTCGGCGGACAGGCATGGCGCGAGACCGGTCTCGCAGCTCTCCAGGCACTCGCGGCCCGACCGGAGTACGCCGACAAGGTCGAGCTGAAGATCGTCCGCACCAACGACAACGACGCTGCAGCGCAGAACGCGGCCATGCAGAACCTGATCGCCGACGGGGTCGACGCGATCCTCTTCGACCCGGCATCATCTTCGGGCGCCGACGCCGCGATCACTCAGGCGCAAGCCCAGGGAATCGTCGTCATGGCCAACGGCGGCCCCTACGACAACGACGACATCTACGTCGTCTCCACCGACTGGGGCAACGCCGGAACGATCGGTGCCGAGTGGCTGCTCGACAACCTCGGTGACAACAAGAACGTCGCCGTGCTCGAGGGCGTTGCCGGCGTGCCGCTCAATGACGGCACCATGCCCGGCGTCACCGAGCTGCTCGAAGAGGGCGGCGCGACGATCGTCGCCCAGGGCACCAACAACTGGAACGAGGCCAACGCCCAAGAGGCGATGGCGAGCATCCTCCGCTCGAATCCCGACGTCGGCGGCGTCTACTCGTTCCTGACCGGTGGCCAGGGTGTTCCCGAAGCGTTCGCTGCGGCCGGCATCCCGTTCGTGCCCGTCGTCGGCGGGTCCGGCTACAACGGCGAAGCGTGCACGCTCGTCGAGTACGCCGACGAAGGCCTCCAGGGCGACATGGTGTTCGGTCAGCCCGCGATCTACGCGAAGGGACTCGAGCAGGTCGTCATGATCCTCGACGGCGACGATGTCGAACGCGAGCAGTACTTCGCTCCTCTCGAGATCACCGAAGAGAACGCGGAAGAATTCTGCCTCCCCGACGAGGCGGCGAACTTCCAACTCGGCTACGACTTCCCGGGCTTGGACATCACGCTCGACGAGGTCAAGCAGTACTTCCAGGGCTGATCCGACAGTGTCGACCATTCACGGTGGTGCTGCCGCTCACGCGGCGGCACCACCCGCCCCCGAAAACCCTCGCGTCGTCGTCAGCGACCTCGTGAAGCACTACGGCGCCGTACGCGCGGTCGACGGAGTCAGTTTCCACTGCCTCCCCGGCGAAGTACACGCGCTCGTCGGCGAGAACGGTGCGGGTAAGAGCACCGTCGCGAAGATGCTCGCCGGGGCCGTCTCCCCCACCTCAGGCACGATCCGTGTCGGCGACGACGAGATCGGCTCAGGCAGTATCCGCGCCGCTCGTCAGGCCGGTGTTACCTGCGCGTTCCAAGAACTCGCGCTCGTGCCCGAATGGACCGTCGCCGAGAACCTCTCGCTTCCGGACGGAGCCCCGCTTCGCGGCTTCTCCCAGAAGAAGGCGGCGAAAGCCGCGCGAGCGCTGCTCGATCGTCTCGAACTCGATCACATCGATCCGTCCGCGCAGGTCGCCAGCCTTTCGCTCGCCGACCGGCAGATGGTCGAGATCGCGCGTGCCATCGAAGCGGACCCGCGCGTCCTCATCCTCGACGAGGCGTCATCGGCACTCGCTCCTCCCGGAGTCGAGTGGCTGTTCCGCCGCATCCGCGAGATCACCTCACGCGGTACCGCGGTCATCTACGTGTCGCACCGACTGAGCGAGCTCGCCGAGATCGCCGACCGCGGAACCGTGCTCCGCGACGGGAGAGTCGCGGGCGAATTCCGACGCGGCGAGTGGACCGACGACCAGCTCATCTCGATGATGGCCGGTCGTGAAGCATCCCGACACTTCCCGTCCCCGCCTGCCATCGCGAACCGCACAGACGCCCCGGTACTCGCCGTCGAGAATCTCGTATCCGAGGGACTGCACGGCGTCACCATGACCGTCGGCCGAGGCGAGATCCTCGGCGTCGGTGGCTTGCAGGGTCACGGCCAGGCCGAACTATTGCGCGCGCTCTATGGCGCCTCCCCCGCGTCGGCCGATCTGTGGATCATGGACGGCAAACGGATCAAACGCCTCACCCCGGTCCGCGCGGTCCAGCTCGGCGCAGGGTACGTTCCCGAAGACCGCAAGCGTGAGGGACTCGCGCTGCAGATGTCCGTCGGCGAGAACCTCGTCTCGCCGTGGCTCAAATCGTTCGGACTCGGCGGCAGGCCACTCCTCGGCTCACAGCGGACCTGGATCTCGTCGGTGCTGCAGTCACTCTCCGTCAGGACCCGAGGGCCGCTCGAGCGCTCAGGCGCTCTGTCCGGCGGCAACCAGCAGAAGCTCGTCTTCGGCCGGTGGACCGACCGGAATCGACGCCTGGTACTGCTTCATGACCCGACTCGCGGGATCGACGTCCGCGCGAAACAAGAGCTCTACGACGCGATCATCCGACTCTCCGAAGCGGGTGTCGGTGTCGTCTGGTTCTCGACCGAAGTCGAAGAACTCGTCCACGTCTGCCATCGCGTCGTCGTCCTGTACCGCGGCGCGATCGCTGACGAACTATCCGGTGAGCGCCTCACCGCCGACGCCGTCGTCGGCGCGGCCGTCGGCGTGAAGGGAGCACGATGACCAGTCCAGCCGTGTCGAGGAGAGCATTCGGCGGTGGCCTCTGGAACTCCCCGTCCGCCGTCCGACTCCGTCGCGAAGGCGCCGTCGCACCGGTGTCCGCGTTCCTCGTCTTCTTCATCGCCTACGTCATCATCAACCCGGAGCTGCTCACGAGGTTCCAGCTGCAGACCGCCGCGAACCTCGTCGTCCCGCTCGCGCTCGCGGCGCTCGGACAGCTGATCATCGTGCTCGTCGGCGGCATCGATATCTCGATCGGCGCGATCATGAGCGTCTCGAACGTCGTCTTCGCAACCGCGATGGTATCGCTGCCCGTCCCGCTCGCGATTCTCGCGGGCGTCGGCGCAGGGCTCGCGTGCGGGGTCTTCAACGGCCTGCTCGTCGCCTACGGCAAGCTGCCTGCCATCGCGGTCACCCTCGCGAGTGCATTCATCATCGGCTCCATCAGCCGCGAGATCATGGACCGGCCCGGAGGCGGAATCACGCCGGAGTTCTACCTCGCGACAAGCGGCGAGCTGCTCCCCTTCATTCCCGTCGCGCTGTTCTGGCTGACCATCGTCGCGGTGCTGCTGTGGCTGTTGCTGCAGCGGACCGCGCTCGGCCGGCACATCTACGGTGTCGGCTCGAGCGAGGAGAGCGTCCGCGCTGCCGGGATCAACTCCCGAGGCGCGCAACTGGCCGCGTTCGCGCTATCCGGGGTGATCGTCTCATTCGGCGGCATCATGCTCGCCGGGTCGACGATCACGGGCGACCCGCGAAGCGGCGAACCGTACCTGCTCACCTCGATCGCCGCGGTGGCGCTCGCCGGTGCGAGCTTCACGGGCGGCAAGGGCAGCATCATCGGCACGATCCTCGCTGCCTGCACGCTCGGACTCGTCGGCAACCTGCTCTTCTTCGCCGGCATCAACTCCTACTGGCAGTACGTCATCTCGGCGCTCATCGTCATCTCGGTCGTCGGGATCCCCGTCGTCTGGCGCCGCATCTACACACGAATCCGAGGGGTACGCGCATGACCGCGGTTGAAGCCGATCCGGTAGCTGAATCCGGCGCAGAGAGGCGTTCCTTGTCGTCGGTGCTCGGACGCGTCCCGCGGAGCGCATGGCCGCTCATCGTGTTCGTCCTGCTCTTCCTGATCGGTGGTCTGATCCGTCCGAACCTGCTGTCGATCGATTCGCTGATCGGCACGGCGACCTTCGCGATGATCCTCGCGATCGCGTCGTTCGGGCAGACGGTCGCCGTCATCCAGGCGGGTATCGACCTGTCCGTGCCGAACACCATCGCGTTCGCCGCCCTCGGCTTCCTTACCTGGACCGCCGCGTTCGGCCCGGTGCTCGGCTTCATCGGGGGCATCCTCGCCGGAGTCGTCGTCGGTATCGCGAACGGGGCGATCATCGCGAAACTCGGGCTCACTCCGATCGTCACCACGATCGCGATGAACGGGCTGCTCTTCGGCGTCGTGCTGCTCACCTTCCGCAACTCGGAACTCACGGTGATCCCGCAGTTCCTGACCGACATCACCGCGACGAAGATCAACGTGCTCGGTGTCGGGATCGCGGCGGTGCTACCCCTCGGTCTCATCCTCATGCTCGTGCTGCAGTTGATCCTCAGCTACACGGGCTGGGGCCGCTCGCTGTTCGTGGTGGGCTCGGCCGCCGAGACCGCGAAGCTCGCGGGGCTCCCCGTCGATCGGATCCGTATCGCCGGCTACGCATTGAGCGGCGGGCTCGCGGCTTTCGCGGGCATCGTCATCGTCGGCTTCTACGCGCAGGCGTCCGCGACGATGGGCGCCTCCTACCTTCTGGGTTCGGTCGCCGCGGTCGTCGTCGGTGGCGCATCGATCTTCGGCGGGCGCGGCTCGATGATCGGCACGTTCGGAGGCGCTCTGGTGCTCGGGCAGGTCGCGACGCTCGTGAACGTCGCCAACCTCGGTTCGAACATCCAGCAGCTGATCTACGGCGTGATCGTGCTCGTCGTCATCGCCCTCTACGGGCGGCGCGCAGCAGACTGACTCGAGGACAGCGAATGTCCACGTCTCCGACGTAGGTTCGGCTCATGAAGACGCTTCCAATCCTTCCCGACGAATCAGCCGCCGCATCTAACGTGATCCTGGGCCTCATGAGGATCCAGGACCTCTCCGACGAGGAGATCAGGACTCTCGTCGGCACCGCTCGAGACGAAGGCATCAACTTCTTCGACCACGCCGACATCTACGGCTCGCCCCGGCACGGTTGCGAGGCCCGCTTCGGCGAGGCGTTGAACCTGTCATCGTCTGACCGCGAATCGATCATCATTCAGAGCAAGGTCGGGATCCGGAAGGGCTACTTCGACTTCTCGAAGGAGCACATCCTCGCCTCGGTCGATGAGTCCCTCGAGGCGTTGAAGACCGACTACCTCGACACTCTTCTGCTGCACCGTCCCGACACACTCGTCGAACCCGAGGAGGTCGCCGCGGCATTCGACGCGCTGCACGCCGCCGGCAAAGTGCGCCACTTCGGGGTGTCGAACCACACGCCGGGCCAGATCGAACTGCTGAAGCGGTCGCTGAATCAGCCGCTGCTGATCAACCAGGTTCAGTTGAGCATCACGCATTCGCCGTTGTTCGCCGCCGGGATCGCTGCGAACATGGCGACTCTCGACCAGTCGATCGACCGGGACAACGGCCTGCTCGACTATTCACGCCTGAACGGCATGACCTTGCAGGCCTGGTCGCCGTTCCAGAAGGCGTTCTTCGACGGCGTCTTCATCGGCGACCGCGAGCACTACGCAGAGCTGAACGACGCGCTCGACGAGCTCGCGAAGAAGTACGACGTCACGCCGACCGGGATCGCGGTCGCGTGGATCACCCGCCACCCGGCGAACATCCAAGTCGTGCTCGGGACGACCAAGCCGGAACGGGTTCGCGAGTCGGCCGCCGGCTCGGATCTGCCGCTCACCCGCGAGGAGTGGTATCGCCTGTTCCGCACGGCGGGTCACACCGTTCCTTGACGAACGGCGGTTGCTTCCGCTTTGCGCCACAGGGCGGGAGCAACCGCGAACAGGGAGATCATGGCCGCCGCAATGAACGCGGTGGCGTGGGTCGTCGCGGGAATCAGCAAGCCGAACGCGGTCGCGCCGACGGCTTGTCCGAGGATCAGCGTGATGAACAGCAGCGCGGTACCGGCTGGTGCGCGCAGCGAGTCGATCTGAGCGGTCCAGACGATGAGCGCCCCGGTGGCCGCCATGTATCCCCACCCGAACGTGACGCACGCTGCCAGGGCGAGCCATGCGACACGTGGCGCGACGGCCAGCGCTGCTGTGCCGAGTGCGATCGCGCTGACCGCCGCGATCCACGCGATGCCCGGTCCGAGCCGCTCCACCGACCGTGCCGTTGCGATGACTGCGGTTCCTCCTACACCGAGCGCTATCCACGCCGTCACCGACACCACCTCATCGGAGCCCGACTCGACGAGGAGAGTTCTGCCGTAGTTCCACACCGCGGCCGACCCG